>Ga0114996_10000039_pt1 | contig 159370 bp, 146 predicted proteins | sample ArcticOcean_MG_C_4_FD_87039 | JGI IMG/M metagenome (GOLD analysis project Ga0114996, IMG submission 87039) | Marine microbial communities from western Arctic Ocean - ArcticOcean_MG_CB4_134 | ecosystem: Environmental > Aquatic > Marine > Oceanic | place: Arctic Ocean: Canada Basin | collected...
ATCCTGGTTGAGACATTTCGCGCGCACTCCTACCATCTCACCGGCCTTCAGGATTATGACTATCGCGGGCATCACGCGCATCGCGCGCCGGCGTTCCAGACGAAGTATGAAGCGCTCGCTGCGCTGGATCCCTGGAGTCTATTCGTACCGGAAGATGCGCGCCTGGGAGGTTTTGGCCATGAGCTTGAAGCTGGTCTCACCAATCTAGATACGCTGAAGTTCTATGAAGTGCTCATTGGCCTGAAAATGGCCGGGATGATCCCTTCCCCTGCAGAATCAGAGATTGCTCCTGAGCGGGTTCTGGAAATTGGGGGAGGTTGGGGAGGCTTCGCGTACCAGTACAAGACTCTGTACCCAAAAACAAAGTATGTGATTATTGACCTGCCACAGACGCTGCTGTTCTCAGGCACGTATTTGCTCTCCCTCTTCCCTGAGGCATCATCTCAATTCATATCAAGTGCTGAGGAATTGGCAGAAGTCGCCAGCAAAGACTTGCCTGATTTCACGTTCATTCCCCACTACCTCACTGAAGATATCGGTCAACTGAATATTGATCTTGCAATCAACATGGTGTCGTTTCAGGAAATGACCTCAGAACAGGTGGCTCAATACGGTCGAGTGCTGCGGGATTCTGGCTGCGCCAATCTTTACAGCCTCAACAGAGAGCAATCTCCGTACAACAGCCAACTCACGGGCGTATTAAATGTTCTGAGTCAGTACTACCCCATGAAGCGTCAGAGCCTTCTTCCTATCCAGTACACAGAACTCGCGTTTCCCCGAAAAGCTCTGGGAGCTTTAGAGTTGGCTAGCAATCTGGCGACAGGAAATCGACGGCGTGCGTTAGGGCAGATCCGGCGTCCACTTCTTGATCTTTTGGGTGGAAAAATACCGGGGAAAAAGAGACGGTTATCAATCAACGCTTACCGACACGCAGCCGGGAAACTCTCTTGAGCCAATCCGTCATTGGTGTCCGCGCCTTGATAATTCCCTGCGAGGAGCAGAATTGTCTAGCTTTCCGGTCAGTAATATCGCCCGACCAGGCTAAGTAACCGTGCCAACGGCGATAATAATTGGGGCAAGTGGAATGGTTGGAATCAACCTTCTGCAGACGCTCGCCTCCAAAGGATTTTCTATTACTGCGATCAGCAGGCAGAAAAGTGGCTCCAGACATGCCACCGTGTCCTCTCTTGCGAATCACGTGGTTGGAAATATTGGCGACTCGAGATTCGTTACTGAATTAGTTGGCTCCAAGCCTGATGTAGTCATCAGTTTGGCAGCCGCGCGTTACTACCCGCCACCGGATGAACCTACCGAGCAGATCGACGTCACGGTAGGAGGCACAATCAACCTGCTAAAAGCGATCCGAGATCACTCCCCACAGACTCGTTTCCTGTTCGCAGGTTCAGGTTCGGTATATGGCTCTGCTCACGGCTCAGTGGAGTCCGATCCACTGATAGCCAATTCACTTTTTTCAGCGGCAAAAACAACCGCTGTGCACACGTTACTTGCGTATCGTGAGCAGTTTGGCGTCAAGGCATCTGAGTTGAGACTATTTACTCCGTACGGTCCCTGGGAAAACTCGCGAAGACTCATTCCTTCTGTGATAATTTCTGCTCTCCGAGGCGTCGCTCCATCTATACGATCGGGCCTTCCAACCAGAGATTTCATTTACGTTTCTGACGTCGCGAACGCATTTGCGCTCGCCTCAAATCTTGATCTGGACCTACCCGCCTGTCTCAACATATGCAGCGGCACCTCCCTCACCGTGGCTGAGGCAGCTCAAGAGATACTTGCAATGCTGAACTCGCCTCTGAAAGTGGTGGTTGGAGAAGTGCCAGCCCGCGACAACGAGATTGACCAAATGGGCGGAAGTAATCAACTTGCACTGAACGAACTTGGCTGGGCTCCTGATACGACATTTGAACGTGGAGTTGTTCAGACAAAAGAGTGGCTTGAAACTAATCCTGAGTGGTGGGATTAGTTCTGCCAGAATCATCACGGTGCAGATTGGGTCTGAATGGGTAATATAATTGGCAATGAGAGTGATGATCGCCCCATCGTAGAGATGATGTCACTAACACTAGAGCGCCTCAACGCGAGGTTCACCAAACATGACAGTGAAGGATCTTAGGTTTTGCGAGTAGCTATTCTGGCAGGAGGGTTTGGTACCCGACTAGCCGAACACACCGATCAGATCCCCAAGCCTATGGTTCCTGTGGCCGGCAACCCGATCTTGTGGCACATCATGAAGATTTACTCTTCATTCGGGCACGATGATTTCACGATTGCCCTTGGGTACAAGGGAAACGTAATCAAGGATTATTTCGTCAACTACCACTACAACGGTCGTGACCTGTCCGTGAATACCGGCACAGGCGAAGTACAAATTCACAATAATTCATCAGAAAACTGGCAAGTAAGCCTTCTTGAAACTGGCCTCAACACCCTGACTAAGGGCCGAGTAGATCAGATCGCTAAAAGTATTGGGAATGAACCCTTCATGCTGACGTATGGCGATGGAGTTGCCGATATTGATATCGACGAGCTACTCAAATTTCACAAAGCGCACGGCAAAATCGCGACGATGACGGTGGTGCGCCCAACCAGCAGGTTTGGGGCCGTTGAGATTGACTGTGATCGCGTGTTGGCATTTGAGGAGAAGCCCCAACTTGCTGAGGGGTGGATCAACGGCGGATTTTTTGTTCTTGAACCAGAGGTCTTGGACTACGTCTCAGGGCCCGACACGATGTGGGAACAAGATCCTCTTGAAAATCTTGCGGCAGATGGCGAACTAATGGCGTATCGTCATAGTGGTTTCTGGCAAAGTATGGACTCGCTTCGCGATATGAGAATTCTTGAATCCTTATGGCAATCAGGGAATCCTCCCTGGAAAGTTTGGAAGTAGTAAATGAAGGTCCTACTGACAGGACATGACGGGTACATCGGTGCCGTAATGACGCGCGTCTTCCAGGATGCCGGACACACGGTCAGTGGTCTTGATACTGGCTTTTTCACCGAAGCAGCATTGGGCGGCGAGTTAGAGCCGATTGAGACGATCCCCGTCGACTTGAGAGACATCAAGGCATCTGATCTGGCTGGAATAGACGCCATTGCGCACCTCGCAGCACTGTCGAACGATCCGCTCGGAGACATCAATCCTGATCTGACATTTGATATCAATTACGAAGCGTCAGTCAGTCTCGCCAAAGCTGCACGAGAAGCCGGAGTCAAGCGATTCGTGTACTCATCGTCTTGCAGCATGTACGGAGCGAGCGACGAAGTTCTGGATGAGAATGCAGAGTTTAATCCGCTCACGCCGTATGCAGAATCCAAGATCAGAGCGGAAATAGATATTCGTGAGTTAGCTACGGATACTTTCTCTCCAACCTACATGCGCAACGCGACGGCCTATGGAGCTTCACCAAGATTTCGGGCCGATATCGTGCTCAACAATCTGACCTGCTGGGCGTTCACCACCGGGGAAGTGAAGATACTTTCAGACGGCATGGCATGGCGGCCGATTGTGCATATTGAAGACATTTCCAGAGCCTTCCTGGCCGTCCTGGAGGCACCTCGTGAGACGGTGCACAATGAGGCGTTCAACATCGGATTCACTGATGAGAATTATCTGGTGAGAGACATCGCAGAAATCGTCAAAGAGGTTGTTGTGGATTGCAACGTTACCTACGGTTCAGAGCGCACGGTAGATCCACGAAGCTACAGGGTAGATTTCACCAAGTTTGAAACGGCGTTCCCGGATCTCAAAGGCACAAAGTGGACCGCTCGAGAGGGCGTGAAAGAGCTTTACGAAACTTTCAAGCGGGCTAATCTAACGCTTGAAGATTTCCAGGGGCGTAAGTATGTGCGCCTGAATCAGCTCAAGCATCTCATGGATTCAGGTGAACTGAAGACCGACCTTCGTTGGGTCCAATAACCGTAGAGACCACACAAAATTGAGGCCAATCGCTACGAAGGGTCGCGCTAGTTGAAGATCGCACCACTCAAGCTTCCCGGGGCATATCAGGTCACGCTCGAACCAATTGGTGATTCGCGTGGCTACTTCGTCAGGACGTATGACGAGGCTATATTCAGAGATAACGGGCTTCAGACGTCATGGATTCAGGAAAGCCAGTCACTCACGTCAGGAAAGCACACGGTGCGGGGGATCCATTTCCAGCGTGCACCACACGCGGAAACCAAGTTGGTCCGAGTTCTACGGGGCGCGATTCTGGACGTATTTGTTGATCTGAGAAAAGATTCCCCAACGTACGGTGAGTGGGACTCTGTGGAACTCTCTGAAGACAACAATTTCGCGGTCTATCTCTCAAAGGGTTTGGGCCACGGGTTTTGCTCCCTCACAGACTCCGCGGTTGTCGCGTACAAAATGGACTACCCATATGTGCCTGAGGCAGCGGGAGACCTGCGGTGGAATGATCCTGCCATCAATATCAAGTGGCCTACCGATGATCCCAAGCTTTCAGAGAAGGATGCCGCTGCCCCTTTTCTTGAACGCTTTGAGCCGATTGATCTCAGTAATACAAGCTGAGCGAGTGAATACTGTGAGAGGGTAACCGGTCAGTTTCTACCTCCAGGTGGCCGACACACTGGCCCTGAAAATCTTCCATTTGAGTTGGTCTAATTCGTAATCACCAGAATACGAACAACGTACGGCAGCAATTTGCCTTTGTGGAACCACACCAAATAATCGTAAAGTGGAAAGTCGAACATCAAAAACTGTTTTCGTCACAAGTTAGGAAACGATTATGGCCGGGGATCGATCCAGGTGCATGGCATGCCACACCGAGTCCGTGGAGGAATTTTTGGACATTGGCACAATACCGGTGGCCAACAATTTCGTTCCCGCAGACAAGTTAGGCGATCCAGAGCCCGCGTATCCGCTAAGAGTGGGTTACTGCCACAACTGCAGCCATTGCCAGTTGCTGGACATGGTGCCTCCCACAGAGCTTTTCGATGACTACACGTATCTCTCTGGTGTCTCCGTCACTATCTCAGAGTACCTTCGAGGAATTGCGAGTGGACTGGTAGAGCGCTATTCACTTGGGCCGGACGATCTGGCTATTGATGTGGGATCCAACGATGGCACCCTACTCACCGGCTACCTGCCCCACAACATAAAAGTGCTGGGGGTAGAGCCAGCCAAGAACCTTCTGGAGATATCCAAGGCTGCTGGCGTTGAGACCGTATGTGACTACTTTGGCCTGAAGACGGCGCGCGAAGTTCTGGATCAGTACGGACAAGCCAGTGTCATCACCTCCGTAAACAACTTTGCCCACGTTCCTGACCCTCATGACTTTGTTCAGGGAGTTGACGCCCTTCTCAAAGAAGGTGGCGTGTTTATCGTAGAGATTCACTATCTGATTAAGATGATTCAGGATGGTGCATTTGACACCGTCTATCACGAGCACATGTCGTACTGGGGACTGATTCCCATGATTGCTTTGTTTGAGCAGTACAACATGCACGCGATCAGGGCCGAAGTGCTTGATATCCATCACGGGCAACTCCGGGTGTACGTAAGTCGAAAAGACGAACTGCAACCCGATGAAACCGTCGCTGCAATCGTCGAGCACGAGCATAAGGTCGGCATACCGGGATGGGAAACTTGCCGTGAACTGGCGGATAACGCTCGTAGCGCACGGACAGAACTACTCAAATTGATAGATGAACTGATTGCCGAGGGCGCAACCATTGGTGGTTATGGCGCTACTGCCAAAGGCAACACGCTTCTAAGTTTCCTGGGCATTGGCCCCGATCGATTGAAGTTCATCGCGGACAGAAATACGATCAAGCAGGGAACATACACTCCGGGGCACCATATCCCGGTTGTCTCTCCTGATCGCATCATGGAAGACAAGCCTGATTACCTGCTCAATCTGGCGTGGAACCTCACCGATGAAATTGCGGCACAACAATCCGAGTACTTGAAACAGGGCGGTCACCTGATCATTCCGATTCCGGAAGTAACCATCATCTAGTGGATCTTGATGGCCCTTCGCAGCAGCGCAAGATCGTAGGTTCGATTAAATGTCCCGACAGGCACACAAATCTCTCAGCAAATGAGTAATCCAACGCTGGTTTTTGGAATCCCCGTGTTCAATGGAGAGCTCTATCTCCGTGAATCGATCAACTCTCTGCTGGCGCAGTCCTACCCGAATATTCACATAGTCGCGATAAATAACGCGTCAACAGATGCTTCAATCGACATATTGAACTAGATCGCTACAAGTGACTCGCGGCTGACGGTCTTTCGCAATGATCGCAACCTGGGGCAGATCCAGAATATCCGCCGAGCGTACTGGGAAGCGGTCAATTCTGTCCCCAACGCTGAATACTTCGCTCTCGGAAGTGATCACGACCTCTGGCATCCTGATTGGGCAACTCACATGATCAGCGCCATCGAACCACACCCAGAAACAGTGCTCGTCTACCCCACAACCGTGCCCATTGATGCCGAAGGGGAAAGAATCCACTCCAAGCTGCCATTTATGGACACCGTGGGAATGAGCAGGCGTAAGCGAAGTTCTGCCGCAGCTTCCCACCTAAAAGGTGCAGGGGTAATGGTCTACGGACTATTCCGCGCCGCTCCTCTTGGTGAACTGGGCGTCTACTCTTTATGTATCTTCCCGGATCGACTACTAATGTTGAAGCTGGCTCTTGAGGGAGAATTTAGACACGTCGACAAGGAACTGTTTTTCAGGCGGTATCCTTCGAGCCCACCAACGCCCACCATCCCCATCTCCGATGCAGTGGAATTGGCGATCCAACGGCAACGAACGATTTTGTTCGATGGCCACAGTCCCTGGTATTCTCGTGTCCCATGGTCATCACTTGTCTTCCTCTTGATGTGGGATCTCACAATTAATCCACGGAATTGGAGACGCGGCACAGCCCTCTACGGTCTTCTCATGGCGTTCAATTTCGCTAAGCGGCGACGAAAGTCGATCTTCGATGAAATCATGAATCTGACAAAAAGTTTCATCCCGTTCAGAAGTAGATGAGACCTCTGGCAATATGACTGCCGGAATCGACACTACTGGCAAGCTTCAGAATGCGTGCGCGGGGAACCAGACGGAACGGTTAGCTTCAAAGGGTGCCAGAAATGCGACGAAGAGGGGGTCAAGTCTCCGTCGTATGTGCCAAAGCATCTGAGACCAGCAGCAGTCCTGAGACCCTCTGAATCCACACGTGAGCGGTCTTCTTCTAAGGTGTGAGCCAAGTCCGATCACTCAGGGAAAAGTGCAGAAATACGTATCATCTGGCTGTGACAAAGGTCCTACCAAAGAATAAAATAAAATGATGATAATCCGAGAACCAAGAATAGTTTGATCTGCGTCTAGTGATGGATTCTGTTTTCGACGGTCAGAACTGATGTCCACTCATCCGAGACCGCGTCTCAGTATTGGGTTTCCCGTCCGCAATGGTGAGGAAACGATCAGGCGAGCACTCGACTCGCTCCTCGCACAAACGTTCACTGATTTCGAATTGATTGTTGTTGACAACGTTTCGACGGATTCGACGATGGAGATACTGGAGTCGTACCGCGATCTAAATCCCAGGATTCAAATTCACCAAAACCCAACGAATATTGGGCAGCAACCTAATTTTGACAAGGTTATAAGCCTCGCTACGGGGGACTATTTCATGTGGGCCTCAGCTGATGATGCGTGGGAACCCACATTTGCTGCCAGCCTCATCGACCTACTGGACACCTCACCTCAATTTGAAGCCGCTACAGGCGCAATTACCCGCATCACGCCGTCAAACCAAATTGTTGATGTCATTCGATTCCCGTTGCTGAAGCCCCTCGGTGGCGGCGGGAAACTGGCAAATGCATTGAGGATTGCCGCTGGATACTCTAATAAAAAGCGGTATCACCTCCTTTTCTACTCGATTTTCCGAAGGGACTTTCTGACCAGAGGTCTTCCCTACTCTTCTGTTCAGACCGTATATCCCGACAGGACTTTTATGTGCCAGTACGCGCTGACGGGTGAGTTCGGGTACGTTGATCAGCCTCTCATGCTGAAAACGGCACAAATCGAGGCTATTTCTTCCAGATTCTCTGGCGAAGCTCAGGGTGTCGATAGTGATTCAGCGCCGTGGAGATTAACTCGATCCAGCCTTGCGGCGATCCCGTTTTTGCTCAGATCTCCCATCGTACCGTGGTACAAGTCACCTCTGATCTTTCTTGTGACGGCAGCATTACTCTGGGGCTACAAATTTCAGCTCTACACAGGCAACTCAAAATGGCGGCTGCCAGTCACGCTGCCACTACGAATGTTGCGAAGAGTGGCTCGTGTGATTGTGCGCCGTAAAATCAGACGTCTCCCCCCGCCAGCGTGAGTCCTCAGCGGAAGTCCAAATTAGCTTTGTCGGCCAAGCACCCATAAAATGGCAATTCCCAGAATGTACCCATCTAGTCCCCACCCCGTTCGGTGTGATTATAATGATTAATTTACAGATTCTTTAGAATTCCCTGCTATCACTTTTTGAATGAGGACAAGCCACGATGCCGAGAGAGTTCCTTTTCGACAAACACCCGATCAGCGACGACGCTCCGCCGTTCGTTATCGCTGAGATTGGCCACAACCACGCTGGTGAGATGGACAAGGCCAAGGTGATGATCGACTCGGCTATTGAGGCTGGGGCGTCGGCGGTCAAGTTCCAGACTCGCAATCCAAAAGAGGTCTACTCCAAGGCTGAGTACAACCGAACCATGGATAATCCGCAGTGGATGGACCCGGTCTACGGCAAGCATCGTGAAGCGTTGGAGCCGTCGAAAGAGGAGTGGTACGACCTCTTCGAGTACTGCAAGTCACAAAATGTCACGTTCATCTCCACACCATTTGATTTCACCAGCGTAGATCTGCTGGAAGAGATGGGTGTTCCCGGTTACAAAGTTGCTTCCGGTGACGCTACGAATATCCCGATGATTGAGTACATTGCCAAACTGGGTAAACCCACCATCATTTCAACCGGCGGTTGCACCATTGAAGATGTGGACAGGCTTCACGCCGCGTTCACGAAGCACAATGATCAACTGGCTATCTTGCAGTGCTCATGCATCTACCCCTGCCCACCGGAAATCATGAATCTGAACGTTATCGCTACTTACAGAGAGCGATACCCCGACGTTGTGGTTGGTCTTTCCACTCATCAGCCAAACTGGGCCGTAAACATCGCCGCCTACACGCTGGGTGGTCGAGTATTTGAGAATCACTACACCAACGACAGGGACTGGAAGGGAACGGATAACAACTTCTCTCTCACTCCAGAAATGCTCAAGCAGTTCGTGGGTGGCGTGAATGAAGTTCGGGTGGCTCTGGGAAGTCATGAGAAGTTCCAGGAATCCGTTGAGCGCGATTACACAATTGAGCGACGAAAGAAGCTCGTCGCAAGGCGCGATATCCCGTTGGGTCACGTCATCGAAGAGTCTGACCTGGCCATCAAGTGTCCGGGCGATGGCCTGCAGCCGTGGCAACTCAATGACGTGATTGGCAAGCCAGCGCTGGAAGCCATAGAAGCCGAAGCGGACATCACTTCGGTAGCGGTGTTTGGCGAATAACGAAGACTCGCCCAAATTAGTTGCACTGATCCCCGCCCGCGGGGGATCTGTTCGCGTACCCGGCAAGAACACTCGTCCTCTCGCTGGCCACCCGCTCATCGCCTACACGATCACTGCCGCCATCGACAGCGGTGTGTTCGATAAAGTGGTTGTTTCAACCGATGACGAGAGAACTGCTGTAATAGGTCGACATTACGGCGCTGATGTTCCATTTCTCAGGCCAACGGACTACTCAGGATCCACATCTCCGGATATCGAGTTCGTAGTCCATGCCTTGGACGAGTACAAGAAGCTTGGTGCTGAGTTCGATGCATTCAGCATCCTCCGTCCCACTAGTCCGTTCCGAAAACCGGAAACAATTCAGCGCGCCTGGAATGAATTCAAGGCGGCTGGCCCAAGCGTGGATTCGCTGCGCGCAGTGGAACGGTGCAACGAGCATCCAATGAAAATGTGGGTAATTCGCGGCAACCTCATGCACCCGCTATTCGCATTTGGCCCTCAGGATCAGCCCTGGCACTCCAGCCAGTACCCCACCCTGCCGGAAATCTACGTACAGAACGCATCACTTGAGATCGCATGGTCTCGCGTAGCCCTCGATGATCGCACCATTGCCGGTGAAACGATCATGCCATTCCTGACTGTTGAGGATGAGGGAATTGACGTGAACAACAAGTATGATTGGGCTATCGTTGAGCAGATGATTGAAGCTGGCGAAGCTATGTTGCCAGAAGTTCATCAACCGCCGTATCAAGATTGATCAACTTGCCGGACTTTATACTGGCTTGGAGCCAGTCTTTTAGCGCGAAGCCAATCCCCCCCATGCCCACACCCTGCAGGTCCCATCAATGAAACAGGTAGTTTCAACTTCTTCCGGAGTTCAACTGCTCAATATCCCGCGCCCGGCACTTGAGCCGGGGACTGTAGCTGTTGAGGTAGCGCACTCATTTGTATCCAGCGGTACGGAGATGGCTACTCTCACGGCAGTGGAAAGCCAGGGTGGCAACATCGCGGGGCACGTCGCCAAAAACCCTCAGTTGTTTTCACGTGTGGTGGAGAACCTCAAAAAGCGAGGAATCCGAAAAACTGTCTCAGCCATCACATCGCATCTTTCAAACAGATCAGACCAGTCCCAGCGGTTGGTAGCTCTTGGCTACTCATGCGCCGGAACTGTGATCGGCGTCGGCCCTGACGTGACTACCATCTCTGTTGGTGATCGAGTTGCATGCGCGGGAGCCAGCCGAGCCACTCACTCTGAGATCGTTGTCATCCCGAAAAACCTGATTACACACATCCCGCCCGGTCTTGACACCCGCAACGCATCCTCTGTGGCCGTGGGTGCCATTGCGCTGCAGGCGGTGCGGCAGGCGGATCTACGCCTTGGTGAGAGTGCTGCGGTGATTGGGCTGGGTCTTATCGGTCTGATGACCGTGCAGCTGTTGAAAGTTGCTGGCATTCGGGTGATCGGCTTTGAGCTTGATGAAGGCCGGAACGCTGTAGCCAAAGAACTTGGCATAGACGAAGCGCACTCCGCACTCGATGCAGCGAAACAGGCCGTCGATAGATTCACGGGGCATCACGGCGTTGACGCCACCATTCTCACCGCCAGTTCCAGTAGCTCGGAAGTCGCGAACCTCGCAATGGAACTCACCCGTAAGAAGGGCAAAGTTGTCGTCGTTGGTGACGTAAAACTAGACATTTCGCGCAACCCATTCCTCCGCAAGGAAATTGATCTGCGGGTCAGCTCTTCATATGGCCCCGGCCGTTACGATGAAAGCTACGAAGACGGCGGAAAAGATTACCCCTACGCATACGTGCGATGGACCGAGCAGCGCAACATGGAGGCGTATCTGCGTCTCCTGAGCGATCGCTCTGTGAACCTCGAGCCGTTGGTGAGAGATTTCGAACTCGATGCGGCCACGTCTGCCTATGAGGCGTTGCAGGCCGCAGAAGACCGGCCCATTGCGGCAATTCTTTCGTATCCGGTGGCCCAGGGACCGGCGTCAGTTGACGCCCCTAACGTCATCCCGGCACTCAGCCGCTCCGTGCCAAACATTGCGCTGATTGGCGCAGGCAAGTTTGTGATGGGCACCCACGTTCCGATTCTTCGGGGCCTCAGCGACAAAGCTCACATCGCTGCGGTGGTTGGGCGTTCAGGAGATCGCGCTACCGAAACGGCAAAGAAACTTGGCGCTGAAATTGCCTCAACTGACATCGATGAGGTGCTCGGCAACGGCGATATAGACGCGGTAATCATCGGCACACGACACAACTTGCATGCCAACCTCACGCTGCGGGCCCTCAACGCCGGCAAACACGTGCTGGTTGAAAAACCGCTCGCTGTGAACTCCGAAGAGCTGAGCGAAATCGAGTCGTTCTACGCCTCGGACGATCACTCCTCAAAACCGGTTCTGCTAACTGGCTTCAACAGGCGATTCGCCCCGCTTGTGGCGACACTGCGAGATTGGCTCGCAGAACTAGATCCGCCATACCTGATGAACTATCAGATGAACGCGGGTTTCCTGGCTCCCGACCACTGGCTCAGAACCGAAGAGGGAGCGGGCCGGAATATTGGCGAAGCCTGCCACATCTACGATGTACTCACAAGCTTCACCGGCGCCCGCGCAACAAACGTGTCTGCAAGCGGGGTGAGATCCCCGGGCGATGTGCACGCCAGAAATGAGAATTTCACAGCCACTATCGAGTTTGATGACGGCTCACTGGGAGTCGCCACATACTCCAGCATTGGCAGTTCAAATTACCCCAAAGAGATGCTCCACGTACATGCAGGAGAGCATGTATTCGTACTCAACGACTATATAAACCTGGAGTCACATGGGGTACAGACCAGGTCTGAGTCAATTGATGGCCAGGACAAAGGCCACAAGACCGAAATCACAGCATTCGTCGAGGCGATATCCGGACGAACGGAGGTTCCCATCCCACTTTGGCAGCAGTTCCAAGCGACGCGGATCGCTAACGATGTAGAAATGCTTTTGCGCTCTCCGATTGACGCCTGATGGGATTCAAATCACTCGCCAAGACAGTGTTCCCTCGGCCGATTCACAGGATTGCAGCCAAATCCTACGGAGCGGGACTCAAAAAATACGCCCGGGTGAAGCATCGCGTGCAGACGCAGTACTTTTCCGGCGAGCACGTGACCTGCCCGTACTGCGACGTGAAGTACAGAAAGTTTCTACCAACCGGCGTCCTGGACAGAGCGTTCTTCAAGACGGCAGAAGCCGACCGCATCCGCCAGCTTGACCACGTGACCGTGTGCAACCTGAAATGCCCTCGATGTGGATCTTCAGAGCGTCATCGTCTGGCGTATTTCTATCTCAAGGAAGCCAGGAATATCGACTCCGTCAAAGGTGCTCGCATCCTGGATGTAGCTCCTGATCCGTATATGACCGACGCCCTGTTCGATCGCGACGATATCGAATACCTATCCATGGATCTTTACCGTGAGAACGCTCAGTACAGCATGGATCTCACGGCCATGAGCTTTAGGGACAACGAGTTCGACATCATCATCTGCTACCACACGCTTGAGCACATCAAAGACGATGGCAAGGCGATGCGGGAGATGTACCGGGTCATGAAACCCGGTGCCTGGGCCATCTTGCAGGTCCCCCTCTGGGCCGACGACACGGTTGAGGATCTGGACGTGCCACGTGAGGACTATCTGAAGCTGTACGGGCACTCAGACCATGTGCGCCGCTACGGCAAGGACTTCAAGGACCGCCTGGAAGCAGCCGGGTTCAAAGTCACGCTTGACGATTATGTTCGGCATCTTCCGGACGAGCAGATCAGGAAGTATGGACTGCTTCCCAACGAGGACATATACCTCTGCGAGAAGGTCTAGTCACCCAATGCCGCTTCTCTCAGAGCTGATCGTCAATAGCGCCCGAGCCGGACTTGCGCTTCAGCGCCCCAACGGCTCGTTCCCATCAGGCCACAACGGTCCGTACAGGGATCCTGAGACGCCGCTGCGCAACACAGGTCACTGGCTGATCACAATGGCGTACGCAGCACGCACATCGGGTGACGCACAGTTTCTCGATAGCGTCCAACGTGCTGCTGATTACATGCTCAGCCCTGAACACAGGCCGCACAACGCCACGTGGCTGCATCGAGACAAGGCGGGCAAAGATCGCTGCAACGGCCTCATCGGCCCCGCATGGACCATTGAGGCCCTCTGCGCCGCATCTGACGCGCTCAAAGACGATAAGTACGCTGCTCTAGCCTCTGAAGTACTCGAACTGATTCCATATGACGACTCAGTTGGAATGTGGCACAGCCTCGATGTCGACGGCACTGACCTGAGCTTCGACCCAACGTTCAACCATCAGTTGTGGCTGGCCATGTCGGCATCTCTGCTGACGGCCTACGGCGATACAGATGCTGAAAAGCAGGCCCGACGATTCCTGAACACGTTGAACATTAACCTGACAGTTGGTGTCGACGGGATGATCCAGCACGGAATTGGCTGGCTGGCCACAAAACGACCAATTCGAACACCACGCCAACTGGCGAGTTTCTTCTACCGATTGCCAGAGCGACGCGCCCGCAAACGAGCCGGTCGCAACAAAGCCATCGGCTACCACGCGTTCAACACCTACGCATTCGCCGTACTGCAGACCCAACTCCCCGACCACCCGGCCTGGAACTCGCAGAAGATCAAAGAGATCACCAGCTTCGTCACCTCAAACACCTATCGCACCGAAATCGAAACAAGCGACTACGGCTACCCCTACAACCCACCCGGGTTTGAGATCGCACTAACCATCGAGAAGCTCCCTCTTCAATTGGAGACCATAGATCATCAGATATCTGGTTGGATCCAGTCTCAGATCGATCGTTGCCTAAACGAAACGACGCATCTGATGGACCAGGAAGCGACGGATCCAAACACACAAACTGCACGACTTTACGAGGCAACCAGACTGAGTGATATTGAACTGATGTGATGGTGGCAATCCCAAAAAAGAAACTGAGATTTCACCTGCCTCACAGTTCCGAGATTTTGAGCCCTCTAACCGCAATTCCTGGGTCAGTAACGCCTCAAATTGCAAGCCGAATTACCCTCTTCACAAACGGATCTGAACTGGGGTGAATTCAAGCACACGCTCCACCATTCGAACCGGTGTATGCGCTCGCAAAAATTGAACTGCTCGATCCCAATACCTGACCGTGGGGTGAACGAGGAATATCTGTAGGGCGTCTCCGGAATCCTAAATATGATTGGTATCAGCGCTTCCGCTTCATTCGGTCAATCGGTGAGAACTCCCGGCTCACTTCCACCGCCCGTTGGGAAGCGAGATGCACGTAGTGGTCGACCATCGACATGGCCGCGTGTCCCAGATTCTGCTTGAGCAGCAAGGAACTGCCCCCGGCCATCAAGAAGTTTGTCGCGTAGGTGTGTCGCAGCAGATGTGCGTGGAGCCTGTGAATACCCGTCGTCCGCTTGAGGGCCTTGAAGATCGATATGACTCCTTGCTTGCGTAACCCCTGCCCTTGTTCGCTGACGAAGAATGATCGCACTCCGGAAACCGGAGGCCGATGGTAAGTCATGTACTTGTAGAGAGCCTGGTGCGTCTCATGACCAAAAGGAACTATCCGCTCCTTCGATCCCTTGCCCATCACTTTCACGTACCCGACTCCGAAATTTACATTCGCTATCTCCAGGCCGGCGAGCTCCGATACCCTGAGCCCGGTATCAAGAAATAACAATACGATGGCGTAGTTCCGGGGGCTTGACGAGACGTGCGCAATAAGTAGCTCGGCCTCATCCTCTCCGAGGATCTCAATGAGTTTGCTCACTACTCTGGGGGGGCTTGACTCGCTTCGCGATATTTTCATCAGTGAACCCCTCTTCGGCAGCCCATCTGAAAAAGGCCCTCAGGCCGCGCACATATGTATTAATGCTCGACTTGGCGAGAGGATGCCCTCGTCGGGTCTTCCGCTCCCCCAGATAGATCACGTGTCCACGAAGATGATCATCCGTTACCTCTCCCATCGGGACGAATGATTCCGTCGACTCCATCCACTTGATAAAGCGTCCGACTGTCAACTCGTACCACTCAAGCGTATCCCGGGACTTTCCCTCTGCCCGATTCGTGAGATGGAATAGCGCCAGTGCCCCTTCGATGCTCGATTCTTGCTTCCGTCTTCTCGCCTTTTGTGCAGCTTTCATGTCTGCAGTGTCCATGTTGTCCGCCCTTCCATACGAGTGTCTGGCGGACAACGGCGGGGTGAAAACGCGTCAGCGAATCGCGCGAGGTAAGTGGCTAATTCGGGGTTATCGTAGAATTGAGGAGTCGGTCAAAAGTTACTTTGTGACCGGATTTCAGTTCAGATAGGGCGTTTCTGGAGCGGGGGACGAGATTCGAACTCGCGGCCACCTGCTTGGAAGGCAGGAGCTCTACCACTGAGCTACCCCCGCTCGGGACGCACTGGCTGCCAAGTGGCCGTTGGAACCTCACGCAGCTTTTCGGAGCACATGATTGATCGAGAATCTTACTTGACGGATTCCGTTCGATATTCAGGCTCTCGGCACTATCGAGGATACCATGCCTGAGTGCCGTATTCCCCTTGTTTAAGGCAACCAGATAAGGACGGTTAGTGTCTGATTGGGGCGCACTGAGTCAGATTCATTTATCATCGTCTGCATATGCCTTCAGAGCGTGTACAAAGGCAAATCGACACCTTCCTAGATAACGCGGAAGCCGCCAATCGCTAAAGTGAGTGGCGGTGAGCCGTTGAGATTTGTCGCGCCGTTCTCAATCTCTATATCGAAAATGAGGACGCAAGGTCATATCTTGGCGCTGCTCAAGATGCTTTAGGCGTCAGTTCTGCCCCAGGTTCTGCAGCACCCACCAGCTCTGAGAACCCCGTCGCTGCAACGGCTCCAACACCAGCGACATCGGCCGAATCAGATGTCCCAGAGTCGTTTGCCAACGATCGGTATCAGGTCACCGGTTTTCTGGGTGAGGGCGGTAAGAAGAAGGTCTACCAGGTTCACGATGTCACTCTGGACAGAGATGTAGCTTTCGCAATCATCAAGGCCGATGATCTGGACGAGACATCCCGACAGCGAGTCTTGCGTGAAGCCCAGACGATGGGCCGGCTTGGCGATTTCGACAATCAGATCAGCGAATCGCTGATTTATCTCTTTATAAACGGCGAATTGTGAGCGATTGAAGCGCACCCTCTCAGGCAAGTAGTGAAAGAGCGGCCAAACTGCAGAGTTTGAGTAGCCCAGGTAATAGGCGGTATTTTCAGAACTGGAGACCGGAACTCGAACGTAACGATTATCAGCCAGCGTAGCCTCAACATCAGGATCGAGTTGATCACCAATGTTTCCAAGCCACATGCCATCGCCAGCCTCATGAACTGGTCCAAGCGCGGCAACCATGCCGCCGCTACTGCGGATCTGCGTGGGCACGCCGTCTCGGCCACGACGCACCGTGACCGCAAGACGGTTTGAGACAAGTATCAAGCGCTCCAACATCAACCCCATCGCCAGGCTGAGCAAACGGAATACGTATGTCGCTAAACCTGTATCCAACCGGGCTATTGCTGCCTGCGACTATACCGCAATACTCGTAAATTCACTGAGTATTAGGAAGGCAGGGCAGTTGCGGAAGGCCAATCAAGGATTCGTCTGGAACGACCAATCGAGGATCTCATGGGTCTGAGCTGCGCCGCCCGTGCTCGATGTGAACCCTATCCATTCGGCATCATCACAGAGTCGCAATTCTGAGGCCATGTCAAACTCTGTTGTCACCAATGGAGTATCAAACTGGTCAAGAAAAACTGAAAACTGATGGCCGTCATACACGACCCTGACAACATGAGGCTGGGCATCGGCAAAAGAGACCTCTGGCACCGCCATATCTCGCGCAGGTGATGAATCAAACGTATTGGACCGGATGCCGTTTGAACGTATCGCCACGTGATCCCCCGCTGGATCCTCATGGTCAGGGTGCTGCCATGTATCAAACTCAACCGCAATGCTGCGTCTAATACCCCTACCCTCGGTCACATCGTATCCAAGAGATCGTTCAGCGCTTGGCGACATGTATACAGGGGGATCATCTTGAATTACAAATGCGAATCCATGAGCGCCAGAGCCCAACTTATCTCGAATTACGAACGTGAATTGAGAAGAAAACCATTTGCCGACTGCAAGTTTGGAACCGGTCCATAAGGATGGAAGCCGTTCACTGGGTCAATGATGAAGCCCCTTTGTGATGCACTACTGTCCGCTATCGCTACCAGTACGGGACGGGCGGTTTGGGTGACGAAATCCTCAACAGGAGGGGCGGATTGCGTTATCTGTGCCTGAATGCGTCGAAGTGCACACGCCCTATATCGCCCAGGAGACTACAAATATCGGGGAGTGAAGGGTCTGCCATGGGCCGATTGACCGTCCTTCAAGAGGTTCTATCAGCCGTAAATCGCTACACCAGGCGGCCCACTCAAAGCTGTCAGGACACCGTAAGTTCATCCGGGTTGCTGTCAAAACTGCTGTCAATCATCATATCCCGGACGTGAAACGACCCCCAAAACAGGGGTCGTATTCGTATTGGGATTGAACTGTGGAGCCAACGATAGGATTCGAACCTACGACCTGCTGTTTACGAAATACCCACTCGGAGTCCCCATTAGAACTTCAGGAATTCAGCTTGCGATTAAACTGCTGCTTTCCAATATCCAGTAAGTATCCGTAACGCGGAGATACCTTCGGGTAAACACTGGGGTTACGAGCGTTACGACGTAAATTCTGGGAAGCTCCCAGCGACTTGAGAAACGGCCTGCATAGAGGACGAATCAGTCGATCAGCACACCCGGATTCATGATCCCCGCGGGGTCAAGCACAGCTTTCGTCGCTTTGAGCGAGCCGGCAAATAGGTCTGGCCGTTGCTGGTCGTACCAGGGTCGATGCAGCTTCCCTACAGCATGATGATGCGTAATCGTCCCGCCTGACCTGATGATCGCACTGGATGCCGCTTCCTTGATCTCACGCCAAATCTCAAGCTCTCCGCCCGAGAATCCTGGCGCTATGAACGTGTAGTACGGTGCTGGGCCATCGGGGTACACGTGCGTAAACCGGCATGAAATGGTGCCTCCGCCACATCGATCATCCAGCACTTTCTGGACACTTGAGCGCACCTCAGCATCCAACTTTGGCCACGCATCCCAGGTGACGGCAGTTTCAAACGTATCGTGAATCAAGCCCATCGCGATGGTGCTATTCATGGCGTACGGGGCGTTTATGAACGACTCGCGCCATCTGCCGACAGCGCCTTGCCGCCCCGCGCCGCTGCTCTCTTTCTCGGAGTCCACAACCTCGTCGGGATCAACTATTCCACCCAACTCACGGGCCATCTTCAACGTGGCTTCCAGAGACTCAGTCTGTGGAACATCAGTCGATTCAAACCCGATCACCAGGAGGGTTTTCGTCCCGTCCATCCCAGCGGCGTTCTTGCCTTCAAGTGCATCCAGCATTCGCAGGTTAGCCGGCCACAGCTTTGCCTGAACTATCTCGCGTGCGGCACCCCAGGCATCTTTGTAACTATCAAAATAGACGCCCGCCGACGCCCTGAACCCCGGAGGCTCCTGCAGGCGCACCCAAGCCTCCGTAATCACGCCAAAGATGCCTTCGCTGCCCAGGACCATTCGATCAGGACTCGGTCCAGCCCCGCTTCCGGGAAGACGTCTCGACTCCCATGGCCCCGAAGGCGTGAGCATTCTTGCTGACTCGACGAAATCATCAATGTGAGTATGGTTCGTCGCGTAGTGACCACCGGATCTGGTGGCTATCCACCCACCCAGCGTGGAGAACTCAAAGCTCTGGGGAAAATGACGCATCGTCAGGCCGTGTTTCTTTAGCTCTCGCTCAAGCGCCGGGCCGTAGATACCAGCCTGAATCCGAGCCGTCCGGGATTGCGTATCGACCTCGAGAACTTTGTCGAATCGCTCCATGTCGAGCGATATGACGCGCTCGTCATCTGGATCAGGCTCATAGCCAGATACGACTGAGGAACCGCCCCCAAACGGATAGACCTTGACCTCATTTGCAGACGCCCACTCAAGGATCTGTTCGATCTGAGCTTCTGATTCCGGCCTCAGAACAGCATCTGGAGGTGCCGGGAAATCACCTTTGAATGCTCGGATGCGATCAGGGAAGCTTCGCCCGTATGTGTGGACGGCCCTGTCGGCGTCATCTGTAGACGTGATGCCTTTGAAATTGGCAGGCATCTCCACACGTGGTGACCGCAGATCTAGATCAGATTGTGATGGTGCGTTCGCTGGGAGAATCTGCCGCCCATAGCGCTCAGACAGAGACTTCGCAGTCCCAGCCAGATCAGCTTCGGTTGGTTCATCAGAAACTCGTCCCCAGGCCCAGATGCTTCTATCCGTCAATATCCATCACTCCCTTTCATGGGAGCGATGTTATCTTCTGAAACCGGGGTGGAACGGGACCAGTTGGCTAGGCTGCGCCTGATTCAGGCTCATTGAATGCGTTAGCGATGACGATTTCCCTGATGGCAGCGTCATCTTCAGACACGGTCTCTTCGACGACCGTCTCGGCCGTTTCCATCCTACGATCTGCCAATCTCAGCGCTCGAGGGCGGACTTCCTTGTCCACTTTCACACTTGCAGGGGCGATGAATCCGCGTTTGCCGAAGCGATCCAAGAACATGATTCGTCCGATGCCTTTGTTGGAGAGCGCAACGGTCGATCTCATACGGCCCTCAGCATCAGCGAAGATAAGAGTGGCAGAACCGTCATCCTTGGCGCTGAACACGATCCGCTTCCGGCCCTGATCATCTTTCACATAGAGATTGCGAGCTTTCAAGGTTGTCACTCGTAGTTCAGCAATCTCTCGTGGCTCGTCGAGTCCGGGCACGGGCATGGGCGGAGCCGCGCTGATATTCGCATTTACTCCGACGGTGGCCCCTCCAGTTGTTCCTTTGGCTGCCTCGATGATTCCTGGGACATCTGGGACAGGCGGAGCATCGGAGTCGGTCATTGCGGCCAGGTAGGTGAATCCGTGAATGTCGTCAGCGCCAAATACGGATAGGGGATCAGGCGCGGGCTTGTACCTTCCGGAGAACGTCCATTCCTCGTCCCCTGAGAACCCAGTCTCAGCGCACTCGAAGATATCTCCTATCTTGATCTCAATAGCCTTGGATAAGGCCTTCATACCTTCCAGCGCGTTGCTCATTACAACGTTCATTAGATCATTTGTCGCACCCAGCGCCGCATCACCAACGGGAGTTAGCGGCCGTGAACCAAAATCCTCAGCAAGGCGCGCTGCGGTGTCTGCTGCCAGATAGTAAAGAACAAATCCCTGTACCGTCCCGGTGACCTTGGGAGAGACACCCACCATCGGGCCTGAAGGATTCAAGCGTTCGTCGCCCGAACTTTTTGAAAGTTCGCGGCGGAATTGGCTATGCCAGGTGTTTTGCAACGGGTCCATGAACGCTAGTCCATATTCCAAGTGCTCGATATCAGACATCGTTGGATCCGATTGACATGATTGCTGTCATCTATTGATCTTCAACCGGAGCGCTTGAATTGAAAATAGATCGGTTGCCAGTGCTACTTGGGGGTTAGCGCCCACGCGTGTCCCAAGTGTGCCAACAACGTTGATCACCGATTCATTCCGGAAGTACTTCGTCAAATAGCCGATAGAGATTGCCTCCAAGTATCTTTTCAATCTCTAGCTCAGTGAATCCATCTGCCTCCAGCGGACCAACTATGTTGCCTATTTCCGAAGTTGACTCCAGCCCGCGCGTCCATGAAATGTCGTCCTGGGAGGTGTTGCGAGTGTAGAGTTTGTCTCGCTCCTGGTTTCCCAGAATGAAATCAGGCCCCAGCCCTATGACATCGATTCCACCAATATCAGCAACGTACCGGATCTGACGAACCACGTCAGCGATCTCTGCCTGTTTATCATTCACACCCAGGACGAGGCGCGAGCAGAAGTGAATTCCAATCACGCCGCCGTTTTCAGCCATCGAGCGAATCTGATCATCCCAAAGGTTCTGCAGCTTGGGAGCGAGTTCTCGTGAACCTGAGTGTGAGTTTAGGATTGGCAGCGATGTCTCTTCAAGAGTGTCCGCAATGGCAGTCGGAGAGGAATGAGATACATCCACCACCATCCCAAGTTCATTCATCCGAGAGACCACCGTGCGACCAAACGGAGTCAGTCCAGGCCGGTCTGATTCCAACTCATTCTCCTGGCTGGCAGATATCTTGTTCCGCATCGACCAGTTGAACTGGATATGCCGCATCCCAAGCTCATGAAACGCGTTCAGTTGGGATATCGAATCACCAATCATCTTCCCACCCTCCGTGCCAAGGATGAGTCCAAATAGGCCCTGATGGCGGGCGTTACGCAGGTCATCAGCGGTACGAACGATCTTCAGCCAGTCTGAGTTCTCGCGCTCGTGCCGAAGCTGCTTTGCAATCGCTTCAATTCCGCGCTCAGCAAATCCGTCATACCCAAAATAACTCGCCTCAAACTGTTCCCTGGAAGGCGCATCAATCCACGCATCCACCAGCATGTGGAGAATCTTCCCTGTAACTCCTGCCGCATGATCACGCTTGAGATCTTCCACGCGGTCCATGTGATCGTGGGCAAGGTAGATCGGCATGTCGGTCATCTTGCGCCCAACTTCGGAGTGTCAGAGGTCTCCTCAATCGTCAGCAGGCTCACCAGCCCGCTGTGCCAATCGTAACCATGAGGACGGCGCGTGTGATCGATGGCCGGACTCGTCCAGTAGTAGAGCACCAGCGCCCTCTCCTCAGCGAAATACTCCTTCAACACAGTGCCAAAGTAGTCTGTGATCTTCCCCAGCGGCTGCCCCGGCTCAACAACTTCGCCCTCTTTGACAGCGGAGTGCCAGACACCGGAAACATCTGCGTTGACCTGCTTCCGACTGCCTTCAATAAACGTGTGCGAAGGTCGCTGCGGCTCACCCTCAAGGTTTTCCACGGTCTGCAACGCGGCAATCAAGCCCTGATAATGCGCATCAATGTGCGCCTCATTCGGCAGGCCGTTTTTGCCAATCTCAGCCCATATGTTGGCAACGCCGTCATCCGCGAGATAGTTGACCAGCAACGGAACGGAGTCTCGTTCTCGCCGTAGCTCTATGTGCTCAACAGGGTAACCAAGCGCGAGCGACAACGTCTTCCGCTGGAACTCATCTGAGCCCTGTACTGGCACTGGAATCCATGAGTGCAGCGCCTGGGCAAATTCACCGCTGTGCATGTCGATGACGTAGTCAGATGTCACAAGCAGTTTGTACAGAACATCGATCTGAAACTCGGTATACGAGTTATCTGGGTTACCCGGCCCGTAGAAGTGCACTTCGCGCTGGTCTACTGGCGACAGTTGCATGTTGCGCGTCATGAAAGCTCTGGTCGAGACAACCGGTATCACCCGCACGGTTCCAGCGATTGGCGTAGTCCGCAGATGATCGATGAGTCGTTGAGCGGCCAGAATTCCTGAATATTCGCCTGCGTGCATGCCCGACATCACGGTGAACTCTGGCCCGTCCGCCTCTCCGCGGAATGTGACCACCGGAATCTCTACCGATTCCTCTCCGCGAAATGAGGCTCTGACGATCTCTTCTTCTGAACGATTCGTGCTCATACTCAGAACTTTGGCTTTCAATTCATGCCGTTTTAACACGATTAGATTCGCATGTAACCGGCACATATAGGACAATCTGGCACCATACTACGCGTGGACAGGGGCCAAAATGGCTCGGAATTCCGATATATCCCAATACGTTAGGTACCACGCAGAGCCAATTCGCTGGAGCAATAATGGCAAGTACTGAGCCGCTAATCCGAGCCGACCACATCAGCCGAACCTATGATCTTGCTGGTGAAAAAGTGCACGCCGTCCGGGACATCTCTCTTGATATTGACCGAGGGGTGTTCATCGCGCTAGTAGGCCGGTCCGGCTCCGGTAAGACGACACTGCTTAACCTTCTGGCCGGTCTCGACACGCCGTCCGAAGGAACGATTTCCTTTGAGGGGCGCGATCTCTCAACGTTCAATGAAAATGACATGGTGGACCTCAGGCGGCATCGTCTGGGTTTCGTATTTCAGTCTTTTGGTCTTCTGCCACTTCTCTCAGCATATGAAAACGTTGAGTTGCCGTTGCGAATATCGGGTGTCAGAGCAGGTGACCGATCTCGCCGAACCAAAGAGGTGCTTGAGATTGTGGGCCTCCTGCGCCGCTCAAGCCATCGCCCTTACGAACTCTCAGGTGGTGAGCAGCAACGGGTGGCGATCGCACGTGCAATCGCGATGCGTCCGTCTCTGATCCTTGCTGACGAGCCAACGGGAGAATTGGACTCCACCAACGCGCAGTCGATATTCGGACTGTTCCAGCAGATGGTGCGGGATGAAGGAATGTCTATCGTCGCAACCACGCACGATCAGACGTTGCTGGACATGGCAGATGAAGTCCACCGAATGCACGACGGACAAATCCAAAGCACCTGGACGGCGGGCGAAGACGAAGTAGCCCCGGACAACCCACACGCAAGGTTCATGCCGCCAGTAGCGACTGAATCAGCAACTTAGCTACGGAAACATCGCATCCATCCGCCCAGAATCAAACCTCTGAGCGATGTGGATGAAATAGGGATATTGATTTGACCTCAACAGAGACCCGACCAACGTCTGCCCTTAGTGACGAGTGCAAAGAAGTAATTGCCGACTCTGTCAGGGCTATTCTGGCTGCCGTTGGCGAAGACGCCACACGAGACGGCCTGCAGAGCACGCCCGACCGAGTGGCTCGCATGTACGATGAGCTACTTGAGGGGTATCAAACAGATCCCGAAGAGTTGCTTAATAACGCTTTATTTGAAGTCGAATATGATCAGATGGTTGTGGTCAAAGACATCGAGTTCTACAGCATGTGTGAGCACCACATGATTCCGTTCTTTGGTTACGCACACGTGGGGTATCTGCCTACTGACAAGGTGATTGGGCTGTCAAAGATTCCACGTCTGGTAGAGATGTTTGCCAGAAGGCTCCAGGTTCAGGAACGAATGACGCATCAAATCGCTGAGTTGATGGGGACGATGATCAACCCACGGGGTGTTGGCGTTGTTATTGAGGCAACGCATCTTTGCGCCGTTATGCGCGGTGTCAAAAAGCATCACACCAAGATGGTGACCAGCGCGATGATTGGTGAGTTCCGTGAGAATGTCACCACCCGTGATGAGTTCATGGCCCACATCCGTCACCAGGCCGGAAACCTTCTCTAGGTTGCCGATGCCCTCTGGGTTGCGAAAATTGGGGTTGATACCGTGAATCCTGAATCTGCAATCGCACTCGTAACCGGCGGAGGCACCCGCGTTGGCAGAGCAATATCACTCGCCCTCGCGGCGCACGGTGCGTCTGTGGCGATTCACTATCGTTCTTCCGATCGTGAAGCCAGGGAAGTAGCCGAACTGATCTCACAATCCGGCGGCAACGCACACTGTTTCCAGGCAGACCTTTCAGATCCAGACCAGATCGACTCGCTTGTTCCAGACGTAACCGGGCACTTTGGTGGACTAAAGATCCTCATCAACAGCGCGTCGGTCTACGATCAGGGTGATCTTGAGACGACCACCCGCGCCGACTGGGAGTTGAACATGAGGGTGCATTCATGGGTCCCCTTCAGGCTCTCGCAGATGATGATTGCGGCGCTTGGAGATGCTCCAGGCAAAATAATAAACGTCAACGACACCAAGCTTGTGAAGCCAAATCGGTTCGCCTACAGCGTTTCCAAATCAGCATTGTCAGCGGTCACCAGAACACTGGCCGCCGCCGTCGGGCCAAATGTGCAAGTCAACCAGGTTGCCCTCGGTGCCATACTGCCTCCCGAAGACCTTGCAGAAGATCGCGTCTCCGCAATCGCTAAGACAGTCCCCGCCGGCCGATGGGGTCACCCGGATGATGTGACTACTGCAATCATATATCTCATTGAGAATGACTACATCAGCGCAGAGACGCTTCACATAGACGGCGGTTCCAACGGGACTATCGGCTAGTTCTCTTTCACTGCAAATCAGCACCAGATAACCCAGATAGTCAGGAGTATTACATTGGTAGAAGGCACACCGGGAAGAGTTGCACTTGTTACCGGGGGTTCCGGCGCACTTGGGTCAGTGGTGGTCGCTGCAATGACAGAGGCGGGGATAACGGTCTTCCGAGAGAGCCAGTACGATCCTGACTCTCGGCCGATGAAGTTTGATGTGACAGACCCGATTGCAGTGAACGGAGCAGTACAAAGTGTGATCGAGATTCACGGCCATCTGGATATCGTGGCGAACCTCGTTGGCGGATGGCACCCCCAGCCAACACTTGCGGAGACTTCGAATGAGGATCTGGACTACTTCTTGAACCTGAACCTCAAATCTGCGTTCAACGTATCACGAGCCGCCGCTCCGCGCATGGTTGAACAAGGCTGGGGCAGGATCATCAACATCGGCGCGATGCCGGGCGATAAGGGCGCTGCTTTCAATGGCGCATACGGAATCTCCAAGGCCGGAGTGCTGGTGCTCACTGAGGCTATGGCGGAGGAACTGAAAGGCACTGGAGTCACGGTAAACGCGCTTGTCCCTTCAACGCTGGACACTCCAGCCAATCGTGAAGGCATGCCGGACGCTGATTTCTCAGCATGGGTTCCGCCCGCCCACGTAGCTTCCACAATCCTGTTTCTATGCTCAGATGGGGGCGCATCAATCACGGGAGAGCGGATCCACGTGCTCAATCGATCCTGATGCCCTCCCCGCCTGACATGCTGCTCATAGAGGGAATGAAATTCCACTGCACTATTGGCGTGCGAGAGTGGGAGGCACTGGTTGAGCAGGAAGTGTTCATCGACCTGAAAGTTCAGATTGATTCGCGTCCAGCTGCAGCGTCTGAAGATCTGAATAAGGCGGTCAACTACTCTGAGGTTGTTGCTGCGGTCCGTGATCTGATTTCCAGTCGGCCATTCAAGCTGGTTGAAACGATGGCTGAGCAGATTGCCGGCGTTGTGCTGGCAATCGATGGCACAATCGCCACGACAGTCAAAGTCTCCAAACCCAGCGCGAGTAAGATCGCCCAAAACGTTGCAGTGGAAATCACGCGGCGGCGCGCTGCCGATGAAACCGGCAACTAGCGGAGACTGATCACTGTTGGCACAACGGGTGTTCATCGCCTCAATAGCTCCCCTGTTTGAAAACCAGGTCTACGGCGGCTCGCAAGCAATCCTGCAATCAATTGCCGTAGGACTGGCTGAGGCCGGTGCAACAGTCGATATCGTCTGCTCACTCCGCCCCGAGAATGAGAACGGCTTCCGCTGGCATGAGCGAGCGACAGTTCACCCGCTATTGCGACTCACCGGTGCGTTTCCAGATCCGTATGAGGTGCCCCCGGGAGATATCGCGATGTCAGCCCGAGAAATTGCGCCGCTTCTGGAAGCCGCCGACGTGATCTACCTCCACGCAGACATCTTTCACCTGCGTCGTTTGATTCCGGAGAACAAACCGGTCATTCGGTCATTTCACGACTTCTCGTTTGAGACGGCGCTGATCTCGGCCTTCGGCTACTCCGCAGACCTGACGATAGTGCCGTCGCTCTTTCTGGGCCGCAGCATCAATGCGTCCGTCGGCGTAAGCGGGATGCGGGGTGTTGAGCCGGTGGTGGTCATCCCAAACGGCATCGACACAGCCAGGTTCGCGGTCGCGAAATCCCCGCAGCGAGATGAGGATGGCACCCTTCGGATGCTCTACCCTCATCGGCCAGACGAACGCAAAGGCATCCTCGAATGCCTGGCTCTTGCCCGTTCGCTGCGCGATGAGCGCCCCAACCTAAAGCTGGAGCTGATCGTTCCGAAGCACATCGACGCTGATCGGCTCCCGGACTTGATGCAGATCCACGCTGCTATCGAATCTAGAGCGGCTGAACTGGGCGTTCAAGAGAACATCAAGTACGTGCCGTGGCAGACCTCAGAGCAGATGCCGGACTTCTATCGGTCTGGTGATATCACCCTCTGCCTCGGTAACGCCATCGAAGCATTTGGCCTTGCTCCTTACGAATCGATCGCATCAGGCACGCCAGCAGTTGTTAGCCGGGTGGGTGCCTACCGGGATGTTCCAACCAATCCCAGCATTGCGACGATCGATCATGGCGATCTTAAAGCCACCGTATCCGCCGTTCTAAACCTCTTCGATGTAGGCCTCGAACCGGTTCAGGTTCATCCGTTGCCCGGCGAGTATGTGCAATCCCTAATGATCGATCGCTATATCAACATCTTGCTCAGCCCAGATGACGCAATAAAGAAATTCCAGACTCCCTCATCTGAAGCACCAGATGCCAACCGGGTAATGCTGGCTCCCTGGTGCCATGTGGTGACAGGCGGGATCTACGACGATTACGACTACGGAGTACGTGCACTCCCCGATCTCTCTGATTTCCTTCGTGAAAGAGATCCTGGCCAGATGCTCTCCCCTGCTGACCTTCAGATTAGCGGCGTCGACAGCGATGTAATTGCGATAGCGATCGGGCAATCGGTTCTCGTACCAGCGTTCTCTGAGCCGCTTTCCCCTTAACTCTGAAGACCGCCCGTAGGCAGCCTTCAGAGTTAAGGGGGTGCGGCCCTTTCACCAACCGGGGAAATAGGAGACCGAGTGTGGGGCTATTGGAGTAACCCGGGTCGCATTCGGCATGTTGATCAAGATCTGCGGAGCCACTCGGCATGTCGCCGGCGGGGGGTGGTCCCGTTGACCTCTCACTGAGATTCATATTGCACCCTCCATCTTTGACCAACGTGTGATGTTTGTTGGAAGTAAGTAGGAGTCACCCCCTCCAACTGGTGTAACTACACAGGCATCTCAATCTCGTCCACGTTAAATTGAGATGACAGACACAAATCGAACAGCGTTTTCGCGGGGCTCACATACTCATGGACACACAAGGTGCTCGGATATTAATTGTTGATGATGAGCCAGATATTCTTGCGCTGGTCGCAGCTCGCCTGGAAATGGCTGGACATCAGACCATTCAGGCCGCGACAGGCGAAGAGGGCCTCCGAGTCTTTTTCGACCACCGCCCAGAGCTTGCCCTGCTTGATATCGACATGCCAGGCATGGATGGCATTGAACTCTGCGGCCGAATACGGGAAGTCTCAAACATCCCCGTCCTATTTCTCACTGCGCTGGGATCCGAACACGAAAAGGTCCGCGGACTGGCCGCCGGTGCTGACGACTACATCGTCAAGCCATTTGGACGCGATGAACTCATGGCTCGTGTCGGCGCCGTCCTTCGTCGCGCCTCCCTTCCATCAATGGACAAGGCCTCCTGATGCCTACTCCGACTCAGCGCTCACTATCGATTACGCAGCACACCGGGTCACGGCACGCGGCAAAGAGTTGGAACGTGAGAATGATTCAATGCGGCGCGCTCTCGCGATTGTGTCGCACGAACTGAAGACTCCGCTCACGTCCATTGTTGCGTTCTCTGATCTCCTCCTGAGAAACGGAGAGGATCGGTTCAATACCAGAGAGATGGGGCAACTTGGCAGCATCTGCCGCAACGCCGGCAGGTTGAGCGAAATCATCGAAGACCTGAGCCACGTAGTGATCCTCGGAGGTAAGAACGGGCTTTCGATTTCGCCGTCCAGTTTTGACGCCGCCAAGCTAATCGATGAAGCAGCGATATCTATGGAGCCCGTGCTGGATCTGGCAGGCCAGACTCTCATCGTTCACTCGCCACCGTCGGGAAACCTCCTCCAGGCGGACAAATCCAGACTTCACCAGGTGATTGAGAACCTGCTCACCAATGCGTCAAAATTTAGCCCTGCTGGATCTCACATTGATATTGCAGCAGAGATTGATGAGTCTCGCTTCTATGTACAGGTCGTAGAACGAGGGACTGGAACCTCCAAAGAAGAAGAATCCAGGGTTTTTGACTACTTCTACCGCGCAGATACCGGAGCATCCAATCGAGTGCCCGGGCTGGGACTAGGGCTGTTTATTACCCGAGAGATAATTCATGCCCATGGCGGAAGCCTCTCGCTTAAGAGTGAACTAGGACGCGGAACCACCGTCTCATTTGCAGTCCCCCGGACATCAACAAAAGACCCCTCCAAGCGGTAAGTCTCGTACGCCGCCCAACGTCCTCCTGTCGAGTGAACGGAGCATCACCCTGTCACTGTTTCGGCAGGGGGCGTTTGCGCCTGTCGGCCAGCAGTCCTAAACTGTCTCACCAACGTGGCCCCACAAACGGGCGAGCACGCCACAATTTTCGGCCCAGGGAGATTAGCTACAACAAATGGCGACACCCACATTTGATCTTTCAACACTGTATTCAAAGGACAGCCTGAACACGGAACTCAAGGTTCCGGCTCATGCCAAATTTGACTTCGCAACCGCCCAGCCAGACCCGGACTCCATTCCGTTCCAGGGTCTGACTGACGCCCTATCCGCCATGCTGGAGAAGCAAGGTGGCGATCTGGCGTTCTACCCGGATGCACGTGGCATCCCTGAGCTGCGAGAGCTGGTCGCTGCAAAGTTGGAGCGCGACGATGGCTTCAAGGTCTCACCGGACAACATCGCGATTCTGAACGGCTCAGCTGAAGCCAACTTCACCGTTATCCGGGCGCTAATCGACCCGGGCGACACCGTAATCATGGAGCGCTACGTTTACTCCGGCACACTGGCCCAGTTCCGCAAGGCTGGCGCAAACGTAGTAGGCACACCAATTGATGACGACAGCATCATTCCAGAGGAGCTTGAAGAGCTCATCGTGAACCTGACTGCGGAAGGCAAAAAGCCAAAGGTCCTCTACACCATTCCAGAGTTCCAGAACCCTACCGGCAACACCCTGCCCACAGAACGCCGCAAGCAGATCATCGACATCTGCCGCAGGCACCACCTGGTGATTGTTGAAGACGAGTGCTACACGGACCTTCGCTATGAAGGTGAAACACAGGAATCCTTCAGGTCACTGGATGACTCCGGCATGGTTATCTACGTGGGGTCGTTCTCTAAGATTCTGGCCCCGGGCCTCCGCCTCGGTTACTTTGTCGCTGACACGGAGACAATGCAACGAGCGCTCAGCTTCCGCATGACCGGCACGAACCATTTCACATCTCTGGCCGTGTACGAATTCCTCAACCGCCAGATGTACGAACACATTGACCACATCAACGAACTGAACCGGCCAAAGCGTGATGCGATGGTCTCAGCTCTGGGTGAGAACTTTGGCGGCACAGGCACTACCTGGACCACGCCAAAGGGCAGTCTCTACCTCTGGGTCACGTTCCCCGAGCACGTAAATGCCACGGAACTGATGCCAATTGCGTTCAAGGCAGGCGTCGGCTTCAACTCCGGTGCGGCCTTTGCTCCAAACGGCGACGGCGATCACTGTGCACGACTCTGCTACGGCTACGAGTCACCGCAGAAGAACAGGGACGGAATCGCACTCCTGGCTGAGATCATGGAGCGTGAGGGATCGTTCAAGGTTTCCCCCGGCGGCTAACCAATAACTGCAACTAATTCGGCCCCACCGTCATGGTGGGGCCGTTCTATATCCCCGTTTGTCACTATCACGCACAGTGGCATCAGGTACTATTCACCGCCGTGCCCGAACCATCTGACGAAACATCTCAACCAACCCTGAACACTTACGGTGAACCGCCGGTAGTTGACGCTACCCAAAAATCTGCTACACCGTTTTCCATACGTTCAATAATCTGGACGGTGTACGTACCAACATTGCTCCTTTCGCTGGGTGAAGGACTCGTCCTCGCTCAGGTGCCACTATTCGCAAAATCCATGGGCGCTGGCCTCGGACTTATCGGCATCGCGGTCGCGGCGCGTGAGGTCGGAACGATGCTGTTCGACGTCCCATCTGGTGCCTTCGTCTCTCGGTTCGGCTCCAAGAAGACGATGGTCTTTGGCACCGCGGCCATTGGGGTGACAGCCCTGGGCGCGGGTCTTGCGGCAACCATCTGGGTCTACATAGCCCTGCGGTTCTGCCAGGGTATGGCCCGAGCGATCTGGTCGATATCCCGCCAGGCGTACATAGCCCAGGTGATCCCCAACCAGAATCGAGGCCGCGCACTTGCCCTATTTGGCGGCGTGAACAGAATGGCGCTGTTCGTCGGGCCGTTGATGGCTGCATTCATCGCAACAGAATTTGGACTGCAATCCACATTCTTCGCGCAGGCTGGCATCGGCATCGTTACAGCAGCGCTCATGCTGATATTGCTGCAAGATACAGGCAGCGCAGGATTGCACGCGGAGGGCGAGTCGATCGTGTCCCGGCTCAGCGAAGTGATCACAGAGAACAAGCGCATATTCGCCACTGCCGGTGTTGCCGCGGTCTGTCTGCAACTCATCCGCAACGGGCGTACCATCCTGATTCCCCTCTGGGGCGATTCGATTGGCATCAACGTCCGAGATATCAACCTGATCATGAGCGCGTCCTCTCTGGTCGACAGCTTCTTCTTCTACCCGGTTGGCATCGTCATGGACCGCTATGGACGCAAATGGGTTTTCGTTCCAAGCCTGATAGTGCTCGGCTCATCGCTGGTGCTGATTCCGCTGGCCGGTAGCTTCGGAACGCTGATGGCGATCGGCCTGTGGGCCGGAGTTGGCAACGGCATCAGCAGTGGAATCGTATTCACCATGGGAGTCGACTTCTCCCCGCCCAACAGGACAGGCGAGTTCATCGGCGTCTGGCGGCTTATCGGAGACATAGGTGGCAGCACAGGCCCGTTTATCGTCGGCTTCGTGGCGCAGGCCGCAACACTGGGTGTCGCGGCAGTGGTCACCGGTGGTTTCGGATTCCTGGGGGCCGCAATCGCGTTCTTCTTCGTTCAGGAAACGTTGAAGAAGAACCCGAAGTCACGCAAAAAGTAAGCCCTGTCGTCCCAGGTTCTAAAGCAGCCCGTGCAGATCCTTCAAGCATCTCGACTGCTCTTCCAAGGTAAAACCATCCACGTAGAGCTTGTTATCGCCTGAGAAGCCGTCCACTGCCCCGCCCTCAACAAGCGTCGTAACCAAGTCAACCTCATCGTCTAGCGACGGAAGCAAGTTCTGCCCAGCCGCTTGCGAAAGCGCAGTTACGAGGCCATAGCCACCCCAGTTGGACACGGCGGCACACATCAGAGCTGTTGTGGTGGTAATCGCAGGCAGATCAGGTAATCCTTCTGTTTCAGAGATGATCTGCGCCAGGTTCCCCATGCCAATCTCATTGCCGCCATCGCCTATGCCCAGCGAGTACGGGTGCTGATCGAAGAGATGATCAATCTTGGCGTTGTGCTCAGAGATATCCAGTGAACGCATGTTGCGGTAAATGCCGTCTGAAGAGATCCCTGCTCGTTCGATAGAGATCATGAGGTCCGGGCGCTCATCTCGAATAATCGCCTGTGCAAACTCAGCCGATTCACGATGATTTGTGATTGGGAAATCAATAATTTCGTGAGCAGGACTTGCAATAGAAGCGAGTGCTCCCAGTGAGACAGAGTCCGTGATATACGAAACGTCGAACCCAAGCTCCGTGAGAGCGTTCCCAATCGCCACCGCACCCGGAGGTCCATCTGTTTCCGGCTGGCCAGCAGACACGATGTAGAAGCCGGTAGTGATCATCACCCGGCCTTTATGCTCCATCACAAACTTGGCAGCATCAGTGGCATACTCAGGCTCCAGATGAGGCGCCAGATGCCGCATACCGCGCACATCCCCCTTGAGGATGATCTCTTCAATTGCTCCCACTTATGACTCCAGATTCTGCCGGTTTATGGTTCGGTATGGTGCGTTCAGAATATTGACGCATATGATCCGATGAGACAACCCTTGCGACCTTGTGTCATTCTGAGGCTTTGCGAAGAATCTCAGCCTAGTGCGATGGTCTGCGACTCGTCGTGAGGTCCACTTCGTACGACAATGAGATTCTTCGCGAGGCATCAGAATGACAGTGTGACAGGCGGACGCATTCAGGTATCTACGGTGCAGTTGGACTCGCCTACAAAACCGCCAGATCAACGTCCCGCAAGTCCGTCACGAACATGTGCCCCGGAGCATGCGTGATCATCAGCGGTGGCTTTGACGCCATTGCCACCGCCTGAGGCGTCACTCCGCAGGCCCAGAAAACAGGCACATCGCCGGGGTTTGGCTCCCATGCATCACCGAAGTCCGGCTTTGAAACGTCTGATATGCCAAGCGCAGCCGGATCACCAATGTTCACTGGCGCGCCATGTACCGCTGGAAAGCGTGAGGTGGACTGCACAGCCCTGACAACCTTGTCCTGAGGCACCCAGCGCATTGAAACGACCATAGGGCCTGAGAACGGGCCAGCGGGGATCGTGTCTACGCTAGTTTTGAACATCGATACGTTCTTGCCGGTCCCGTAGTGCGGAAGTTTGATGCCGTTGTCGATGAGCGCGTTTTCAAACGAGAAGCTGCAGCCGAGCAAGAACGTCACCAGATCGTCGGACCAGTGGTCTTCAATGGTCTCGACCTCATCGGTTAGCTCGCCATCACGCCAGATCCGGTACCTGGGCACGTCAGTTCGAATGTCCGCTGACGGAGCGCTGATGACGGGATGGACTTTGCCCGCCTCAATGACCTCGATAACCGGACACGGCTTCGGGTTTCGCTGGCAAAAGAGCAGGAAATCAAATGCTAGGTCTTTCGGCAAGATCGCCACGTTGGCCTGAACGTAGCCGGGCGCCCATCCGCCGGTGGGAATCCGGCGACCTGCCCTGATCGCATCGCGGGCGGCGATTCCGGTGTCGATTGTTGTCACATCTGATGCGGTTGCCATCGTATTGCTCCAGCGTCGTTGTCAGGTCCCTACACTCAAAAGCACTCACTGTGGTGCAAATGGTAAACCAGACAGCGGCTCCTCATGTTCGATTCGCGCTGTCAGATGTATTATTGTCCCGCCCACAAATATTCCACATTCGGAGACCACAATAGTGAAAATTACTCGAGTCGATCAGTTCGCTCCCCGCAATCGGACCCGCCTGGTTCGCATCTCCACTGATACGGGGATTGAAGGCTGGGGTGAGAGCACTCTTGAAGGAAAGCCACGCTCCGTTCCGGCAGCCATCGATGAGTATGCCGAGTACCTAATCGGCAAAGACCCGCTGAGAATTGAGCACCACTGGCAGCAGATGTACCGATCGCCGTTCTTCCGGGGCGGCGCACACAACATGAGCGCCATCGCCGGGCTAAACGCAGCGCTGTGGGATCTGGCGGGCAAGCACTACGGCGTGCCCAGCTACATGCTCATGGGCGGCAACGTCCGAGATAAGATTCGTGTGTATGCCCACTGGGGAATCCAGGACCTCAGTGACGAAGGCCTGGAGACGTCTCGTGATCGACTGACCATGCTCCAGAAGAGCGGCTATACCGGATATAAGGCAGGTCCAGCCGGTTTCTTCCGGGCGCACGAGCCACCATCACGCATCGACGAGTTCGTGAAAGCCGCTTACATGATGCGAGAGTGGGTTGGTCCAGATGTTGAACTAGCATTCGACTTCCACGCCAAGATGACTCCGGGGCTTGCCGTTGAAGTGTGCCATGAGATCAAGGGTATGCGCCCATTTTTCGTTGAGGAGCCTGTGCCGCAGGAAAACCCCGACGCACTCAAGCTCGTCGCAGATAAGGTTCCGTTCCCCATCGCCACCGGAGAGCGACTGCTTTCCCGGTGGGAGTTCCGAGAGGTAATCGAGAAGCAGGCAGTCTCGCTGTTGCAGCCCGACGTTGCCCACTGTGGCGGCCCGTCTGAGCTAAAACGAATCGCCAACTACGCTGAGATCTACTATCAGCACATCATGCCGCACTGCGCCATCGGACCGTTGGCTCTAGCCGCTTGCATGCTCGTCGACGCAGTCGTCCCGAACTTCCTCATCCAGGAGCAGGTCGACGCCGGGCTGGGCAATGGTCTTCTCAAGAAAGACTGGGAAGTTGTCGATGGTCACATCGACCTCTGGGACACACCCGGCCTGGGCGTTGAAGTGGATGAAGCAGCAGCAACTCAGGTGTACGACGGCCCAGCATCTGGATACCACGAGGAGCTTGGCGGCGAGAGCTATCACGAGGATGGCTCAGTAGCCGACTGGTAGCACTGAACGCTCTCCAGTTGCTCAATTGAGGATGTAAACAACGTTGGTGGGAACTACACGTAGGGGTGCTGCGATAGCCGCACCCCCGGACGCCGCAAACACGGCATCGCGGCGTTGAATGAACCGGTCGCGTCTGATGTGACATCAGGGCGCAGCTACCGCAGCCGCCCCTACGCGGTCGTTCAGCATTCGCGGACGCTAGGAAAGGCTCCCTGAGGAAACTCGAAGGGCACCTTTCCGTCATCCAACGGCCGCGCGAAATCCGGGCGTAGCACGGGCATCTCTGCCCGCGCTACGCAAACACACTCGCCCCATACGACGACTGCACTAAATCGCCCTCAGCGAACCGCGTAAATCGCAACGGCGTCGCGTCTATAGAGTGGCTCGCCCCATCGACAGCCAGCTCTGCCAGTGCGCGTCCAATTGCCGGTGACATTTTGAAGCCGTGGCCACTGAACCCTGCGCCAACGAACAGGCCGTCGACACCGGGAACGGCGTCGATTATTGGGTGCCAGTCTGGTGTGATGGTGAAGATACCGGACCATCCGCCATCCCATCCGGCGTCAGCAAACGCGGAGTGGCGTTTGGCCATCAGCTCAAGCGCGGTTGCGGCCACGGCAGCGTCAACATTTCGGTTGTACGTTTCGCGGTCATCTGGTTCCTCCTTGATCGTCACCAGCGTCGTGTCCGAGCTATCTTTCCGGAATGAGTAGCCCCCCGGCTCGTCGCCCACCGTCGGCAACGTGGGTAGGCGGTCGAGCGGCCTGCGCAGAACGACCACCTGATGGCGTACGAAATCCAACGGCAGCGGCGCTCCTACGGTCGCAAGCAGATCGTTCGACCACGGTCCTCCGCAGAGAACCACGCGATCAGCGTAGATACGCTCGTCTGGCGTGACGACACCGACGACCTTCCCGCCTTCGACGATCAACTCCATCACAGAGTGGCCGATGCTAAAAGTCGCACCGGCACGTCTGGCAGCGTTGGCAAATCCTGTGGTCACGGCAGAGCTATCGGCGTACCCGGACTCCGGCTCGTGTGCGACGGTGGCGACGCCATCGAGATCGAACCCATCCGGCATCAGTTCACGGGCAGCATCTGGAGATATCTCTTCGGTTTGTAGGCCAACTTTCTGGCCTAGCGCAACGTTCTTTCGCAGACCATCAACTCGCTCATCGCTGACCATGAAGAAGTAACCCGTTTTCACGAATCCGCCCGGTTCGCCGACGATCTCCTCGAAGTTCGAGATCACGTCGCGTCCGTACATGGACATCAGCGTCGTGACTTCATTAGAGTAGTGCGAGCGCAGTATTGCGGCCGAACGTCCGGTGGAGCCTGACGCCAGAGCGTCGCGCTCGATTAGCAATGCGTCGGTAACGCCCATCTGTGTCAGGTAGTACAGCGTTGCGCAGCCCATTACACCGCCGCCAACGACGATTACATCGTGAGTCTTATTGGTCATCGGCGTAGGTTACCGAATTCACAACCCACCGGAATCTTGTGTCATGTAAAGTCGCCGAACAACAGAATTCCCACCACAAAATTGAGGTCACCGTTGGCAGATAACCCTCGACTGAAAATCACGGACGTCCGTCTGGTCAAACTGAAGGTCGCCGAAGAGATTGGCGGAATTGAGGCGGCGTGGAACCCCGGCGTGATGATGAACATCACAGTTGGCGGTGGCTCCTACGTTGAGGTCCACACCGATCAAGGTCTGGTAGGTATCGGCCCGGCGGTAAATCCTCAGTTCATGGCCGATGCGAATGAGTATTTGGTGGGCAAAGACCCTTTCGATGTTGAGCAGCACGCACACGCGTTGCGCTACTACATTCCCGAGCTCTCATACCAGGGCGTCGCAGGTATCGACATGGCCCTCTGGGACATCATCGGCAAGGCATCTAACCAGCCGCTTTACAAGGTCTTTGGCGGCGGAGACGACCGCGTCATTCCCTACGCCAGCATGATCCAGCTCTCAACGCCCGAAGAGCGAGCCGATATGGCTTCGATGCTTGTTGAGCAGGGCTGGCAAGCGATCAAGCTTCGCCTGCACCATGAGAGCTTCCATGAAGATATCCGTGTCGTTGAGACTGTCCGTGATGCAATTGGCGACAAGCTGACTATTCTGGTTGACGGCAATCAGGCGCAGTCGAGCGGCGAATGGCAACCTGGCGTCCAGTGGGATATCCAGCGAGCACTAGATACCGCGCTGGCGTTGGAAGATCTGGATGTCTACTGGCTTGAAGAGCCGATTTTACGGAACCACTTCCGGGAGATCTCGGACCTCAACTCCAACGTCAACATCCCATCGCGGGTGGCGAAAACAACACGCTGATGAGCGATTTCGTGACGATGGTTGAGAACAACGTATACGACGTGTTGCAGCCAGAAAGCATGGTTCTTGGTGGCATAACCAACCTGCGCAAAATAGGAACGCTGGCGGAGTTCTACGGCAAGAAGATCGTCCCGCACCACGGCGGCGGTAGCCTCGGCGTCATCGCGCATATGCACCTTGTGGCGTCGTGGCCACATGCGCCGTTCATGGAGCTGCTCCACGACCCACCAATCGGCGACTACAGGCACAAGTTTGCCATGATGAGTAATGCTCCTCAGATCGAGCCTGACGGCACGATGGCACTGCCACAGGGCCCAGGCCTGGGCGTGGACATCGACAAGGACTTGATCGAGGGCTAACGCTCGTAATCAACAAAAAAAGGGGTGCCACGTGGCGCCCCTTTTTTATTGGATCGTAAGTGTGGAGCCTAGCTCCAGGTCCTGTCATGGGCGTCCAGGTTGTCCCACTCGTCCGTTGGCTCAAAGAGGCCTTCGGGGTAGACGCTGAATCGAGTTGGCTCTTTGTTGAGGTGCTCCTCAACGGCTTCTTCGTTGAGCTTAATGCCGAGGCCCGGGGCATCTGGCAGCTTCACAAAGCCGTCCTGGATCATCGGGCCATCCTGACCAACCACGTCCACAATGTCGTCCCACCACTCGTTGTCCACGGAGTGCATCTCCAGCGCGACGAAGTTATCGATTGCTGCCGCGCAGTGGACATTGGCCATTGCGACTACCGGCGAACCGGCCTGGTGCAGCGCTACGGAGATTCCTGCCTCGTAGCAGTAGTCGGCAATGCGCTTGGTCTCCAGAATACCGCCAGAGGTTGCAAGGTCGGGGTGTGCAACTGAGATTGCTCGAGCTTCTACGAGCGGCTCAAAGCCCTGTTTCAGGTAGATGTCCTCACCAGTTGCCACAGGAGTTTCGACAGCGTTCTTGAGCTGCTTCCACTGGTCCACAAACTGCCACGGGATCATGTCTTCGTACCAGGCCAGCGTGAACTGGTCGAGTGCCTTGCCGATGCGGATGCAGTTCTCAACGCCCATGTGACCAAAGTGGTCGGACGCCAGCGGGATTTCGTAGCCAATAATGCTACGGACTACTTCAACGTATTCCTGCATCTTGGAGATTCCATAGTCGCTGACCTGGATTCCGGTGAACGGGTGCATTATCGCAGCCGACTCCGCCATAACGGCCTTGTTGACCACTCCGTTATCGTGTGGCTCGGCAATCCATGCGCCGATGTCCATCTTGAGGAACTCAAAGCCACGGTCCATCCGGCCTTTGAGAGCCTTGCCCATGTCTTCCGGGTCTTTCAGAGACGGTGTGTCCGCGTAGACCATTACCTTGTCGCGGTACTTGCCGCCAGCCAGCATGTAAGCCGGAACGCCGAACGCCTTGCCTGCCAGGTCGCAGAGTGCCATCTCAACTCCGCAAACCCCACCGCCCAGACGACCGTGTCCGCCGAACTGCTTGATCTTACGGAAGAGTCGATCGATGTCTGTCGGGTTTTCGCCCAGCAGTCTGCTCTTCAGCATCAGAGCGTAGCGTGCGCTTGCGCCGTCACGAACTTCGCCCAGGCCAACCAGACCCTGGTTCGTGTAGAGCTTGATGATTGGCCAGCGCCAGTTGCCCTGCCCCACCGATGAAATTCGCATATCGGTGATCTTCAGATCCGATGGGCTGGAGGCGGTACTAAAACCGTCCGTGCTAGATGTGGCGCTCGGGTTGTCAGTCAATTTGTTGAATTCCTTATCGCGATAATCTGCTGCGACTATTTTGGCTCGGCCAACAATAAATTATGCGCCGTTGATATATCCGGCGCATAGTCTCCACGGCGTGCAACATCCGATTTAGCGTCGAATCAACTCACCGGCGGCATCGTATGCGCCCAGGGCTGCGCCTGCTCATACGCGGCACAGGCTCGCAACACAGTCGCCTCATCTCGGAGATCGCCGACTACCTGTAGCCCAATCGGCATGCCATCGTCGTCGAAGCCAACCGGCAGTGAAGCCGCAGGGTTCCATGAGATGTTGAAGGCCATCGTAGTTGGGATCGCGCCATATGAAATGCCCGCGAATGTCTCCGACTTCTGGCCTGCTATCTCGGTGGGTGGCGTCTCGTGCTCGTATGCTGAGATCGCTGTAGTGGGGAGGATCAGCAGGTCGTACTCCTCGAAGTAATCGGCCAACTGCGACCGCAGCACGTCGGCGTGCTTCAGCGCACGAGCGTAGTCAGCGGCGGAGAGTTCTCTGCCTGCATCGTTCATCGCAACTGTGTACGGCATCAGGTCATCACGGTTGGAGTCGACCAGGTCGCCGTACATCGCCACTTGATTGCCCGTCCACACGTCCCACCAGTACGAGAACGGCGGGACCTCCAGCGTCAACGGCGCTTCGCTCACCTCCGCACCCATCTGCTTGAACGCGAGTGCAGCGTCGTACACGCTCTGTTCAATCTCCGTCACCGCTGGTGCGAGACCAAGATTGATGCTCCAGCCAATCTTCAGGCCATTCACGCCATCATCGATCGTAGACATCAGATCAGGGGCAGGGAGCCGCAGCGAACTCGTGTCTCGAACATCGTGGCCGGAGAGCGCCTCCATCATGATTGCCGTGTCTTTGACGTAGCGAGTCATTGGGCCAGAAGACGAAGTCTGATTCGGTGCCGGGTCGGCAACGCCACCGAAGCGGGGAATCCTCCCCAGCGTGCCCTTCATGCCGAAAATACCGTTCCATGCGCACGGAATGCGCACAGAGCCGCCGCCGTCGGTGCCCGTAGCAATACTGACCATCCCCGCCGCAACGCTCGCCCCTGCCCCACCGCTGGAGCCGCCAGCAGTGCGGTCGACGTTCCACGGATTGTTGGTGGCCGGGCCTACCTTGTTGAAGCTCTCGGCAGCGTTGCCAAACTCCGGCGTCTGCGTCTTCCCAACGATGATTGCGCCTGACTCACGCACGCGTTCCACCACAGTGGAGTCGTAGTCCGGAATCCATTCCTCGTACACCTTGCAGCCAAGCGTAGTCCGAAGCCCTTTCGTCACTTCAAGGTCTTTGATCGATATCGGCACACCATGGAACACCCCAAGCTCGCCAGCGGGATCTGACGATGCAGCAACCGCGGCATCTGCAGCATCAGCAGCCTTCAGCGCGCCATCCGGGTCCAGCGTCAAAAAGGCATGCAACTGCCCGTCCACTGCCTTGATCCGTCTGAAAGAGGCTTCAACAAGCTCTCGAGACGAGATCTCGCCACCCACCACCATGTCGCGCTGCTTCCAACCCGGAAGCGTCATAAGTTCAAGATCGTTCATGTTGATTCAGTCCTATGGAAATGTGTTGGCCCATGTGACGGTCCATCTCGCGATGCGAGTCTTTGGGGAGACATGCGGCTATTCGGCACCTTATGGCTTACGTCATTCACCGGCTTGTTGTGTATCTCTAAGTTCAGCGTCGGACTTTGAGGCGAGATTGGTCAGTGCTTGTAGTCCCTGATTATTCACATGGGCATCATGGCCGCCCAAATTTAAATATTTAATTGCGTCATTTCGAATCGATTCCAGAGACGCACCAGTCGCGGCAATTCGACGTGATCGAGGCATTTCCGAGTGAGCACAACGAACCAGCAATTCCACAGCATACGCGAGGCCCCTACGCAGTGGTGGATCTGGTTCTTTCTCCATACCAGCGTGCAATCCGAGAATCACTTCATTGATGATGCTCCGGTCCCATTTTTGAATTGGTGATGTCGATAGCGCACCGATCAACGAACGAAACATGACAGATCTGATATTGAATTTAAATTCGGTGTCCCATTTATCGTCAAACTTTTGAGGAAATGGAAGTTCGGTAGTCGAAAACGCGATTCTTTCTGAGTTCGCAAGAAGAATCTGCGCAGCTTCCTGCTGGATCTGCTCATCATCAGATTCGAGAGCCAAGTCCAATATGTGAATCGCCGCATGCGGCCCTATAATGTTCTTCGGCCACATTTCACGTAAAAGGCTCAGCGAATAGCTCACCTCTCCCAAGTGGGCCACCGCGAGTAACGCGCCCGCCCGCTGCGCGGTCGAGGCATCATCCCTGTTGGTGTACCGAGAAGGCCAACCGCCTCTATGACAGCTTGCATACTTCGACGTTTTTCACCTTCGTTTTCCAGTCGAGTGCGTTCAGCCTCGTTTTGCCGCCGAAGTATCAGGCCAATCATCGTGACTGCCGATGTCATGGCCCCGCCCATGAGCGCCAACACCGCGGCAATCAGTTTGGCGCCAGCGTCGACTTTGGGTGCGCCTTCAAGAAGTTCCCAACGCCAAAACAGCACGGCTGTGAGAGTCACGACTAATACGAGGACCGCCCCCGCAAAGGTCAGGCCAAATATTTCCCAGCCGTTCAGCTTCGCTTTGTTACTCAATTCATCGTCGCCCCGCCGTTTACGTTGAGAGCCTGGCCGGTGATGATTCGCGCATCATTGGAGGCCAGGAACGCTACGGCGTTGCCTATGTCGGTTGGTGTCTGTGGGCGTCCCAGAGGCACTCCGCTCTTGATCTGCTTCTCGAAAATTTCTTTTGCGTCCATGCCCAGATACCTGGCTTGCTGCTGAGAGCGCATTATCGCAATCCGCTCCCACATTGGCGTCCAGAGCGTGCCAGGGCAAACGGCGTTTACGGTGATCCCGTGCTGCGCTACCTGAAGAGCAAGGTGCATCGACCACTGGATAACGCCGGCCTTCGACACGCCGTATGGCACCTGGATGGTGCCCAGTTCGCTGCCCTCGCCTCGGGGTGCGCGGCCACCGTGGGATGCGATGTTGATGATCCGACCGCTGCCTCGCTCGGCCATGTGACCGCGAACGGCGTCGTTGGTGTTGACCACACCACGCAGGTTGACCGACTGAGTAGCATCCCAGTCAGAATCATCATAGTCACGGCGTTCCGTGAAGCCTGGCCCACCAATTACGCCGGCGTTCGCCACGCAGATATCAACCTCACCGAATCGCTCAAGCGCCGAGTCCACGGCAGCGCTCAGCGTGCCAATATCAGTCACATCACCACCAAGTCCCAGTGCAGCGCCACTATCACCGGCGATCTCCCCCGCAGTTTTGCTGGCTGCATCGCCATCGATATCTACGATGACCAGCGATGCACCTCGTGAGTGCAGCACTTCGGCAATCCCACGCCCAATTCCAGATGCGGCTCCGGTGAGGAATGCCACCTTGCCTTCGAGTTGTCTTGAGAGATGTGGTCCTGCGGTTGTCATGACAACACCGACCCGGCATTCACGTTCAAAGCCTGTCCAGTGATCTCGCTGGCCTGATCCGATGCGAAGTACGCAACGGCATACCCGATGTCCTCGGGGGTCTGATCAACTTTCAGCGGATGTCGAGTTTGCGCGGCAGCATCGAACACCTCTTTAGATGTCTCGCCAAGCTCTGACTCAAACATGGAGCGATTCTCGCCGATCGCTTCCCAGATATCGGTCCACACCGTCCCCGGGCAGATGCAATTGACGTTGATGCTGTGCTTGCCAACGTCCTGCGCCAGAACATGCGTCCACTGAATGGTGCCTGCTTTGGAGACCAGATAGGGGATGATCTGCCTCCCCAGGATCACATCAGCCCCGCGCGGCGCCCGGCCTCCCTGCGAGGCTATGTTCACTATCTTTCCGTATTTGCGATCGCGCATGTGCGGCAATACGGCCTCAGCAGTGTTGACCATGCCTCGAAGATTCACGGCATTCGTGGCATCCCAGTCGGCGTCGTTGAAGTCGCTGCGGGTAGCAAAACCCGCCGACCCGACTACCCCAGCGTTCGGTACGCAGATGTCCAACTGCCCGAACTCGTCGATAACTCGGCTGACACCGGCATCAATTGAAGCGACGTCTGTCACATCAATCGCAATTGGGATCGAGGTACCGCCAGCGTCTGTGATCTCCGCTGAGATGTTCTGCGCACGCTCAAGGCTGACATCGCTCACAGCAACCCTCGCGCCTCGCTCTGCCAGCACACGGCATATTCCGGCGCCAATGCCGTTGCCCCCGCCCGTGACGAGCGCCACTTTGCCTTCGAGTTGCCTAGGTTCATTCTCTTGCTGCGTCATCGCAAACTTCCCCGCTTGTTTGATCGTGATCTGATGGGCGCCAGTGTACGCATTTTGTGGCGTTGAGGTGTGGTGACCCACCCACAGGTTGTCCATGTGCGAAGCATGAGATCCCGGATCGCCTGCCGACGTCCGGGCCTTCACGGTAAAAAGAATCTGGACCGCAGTACCTCTCACGATGGTCCCAACGCGATCCGTCTGGTGCTTCGCCTTCAAGTGGCTCCATGCCAATGTCGCGGAGTAAACTTTAGTAGCCGCCTCTCGAACTGGGCGGCTTTTGATTTCCATACGCACTTCCAGAACCTGAGTAGAGACCGTTGCAAAGAACTCTTACCGAGCCAGTTGACCTAGAAAAAATCGTATCCCTCGCCAAGCGGCGCGGGTTTGTATTTCAGAGCAGTGAGATCTACGGCGGTCTCGGAAGCACCTGGGACTTTGGTCCGCTAGGTGTTGAGATGAAGCGCAACGTCAAAGACGCCTGGTGGCGGGCTATGGTTCGTGAGCGCAACGATATCGTAGGGCTGGACGCGGCGATTCTGATGCACCCCGACGTCTGGGAAGCCAGCGGCCACGTCGGCGGGTTCACCGACCCGCTTGTGCAGTGCGAGGGCGACTGCAAAGAGCGTTTCCGTGCTGACACCATTGACACCGATGTCTGCCCGAACTGTGGCGGAAAGCTGGGCGATGCTCGCCAGTTCAACCTGCTCTTCAAGACGTTCATGGGACCGGTGGAAGACTCCAGCGCGCAGATCTGGCTGCGGCCTGAGACCGCGCAGGGCATATTCGTCAATTTCGACAACGTAGCGACGACATCCCGCAAGAAGATTCCGTTCGGTATCGCTCAGATCGGGAAATCGTTCAGGAATGAGATCACGCCGGGTAACTTCATCTTCCGCACTCGCGAATTCGAGCAGATGGAGATGGAATTCTTCTGTCACCCCAGCACGGTTGATGAGTGGTTCCGCTACTGGGTGGACTTCTCAATGGGCTTCTTCAAGCGCTACGGGATCCGCCCTGAGTTCCTGCGTGAGCGCGAGCACACCGTAGAGGAGCGCCCGCACTACGCCGCAGCTGCCGCCGATATCGAGTACAAGTTCTCGTTTGGTTGGTCGGAGCTAGAGACCATCAACAACCGTGGTGATCACGATCTGGCGGCACACCAGGAAAAGAGCGGCAAAGACCTCTCTTACTTTGACCAGCAGGAAAACGAACGGTTCACCCCGTACGTTGTAGAGCCCGCTATGGGAGCCGACCGCACCATGCTAGCGATGCTAGTTGATGCGTACGATGAGGAAGAGGGCGAAAAAGAACCTCGCACAGTGCTGCGATTGCACCCAGATATCTCTCCGATGACGGTGGCAGTGCTACCACTAAGCCGTAACGATAAGCTCTCGCCAACGGCACAGAAGGTGTTCGATATCGTCAGCAAGGACCGCACCACGCAGTACGACGATACGCAGTCAATTGGCCGACGCTACCGTCGTCAGGACGAAGCGGGAACGCCACTCTGTGTGACGGTCGACTTCGACACAATCGATGACGATGCGGTAACCATCCGAAATCGGGACTCCATGAAGCAGATCCGGGTGCCTATCGAGAACCTCAACGCCGCCCTCACCGACCAGATAGACGCCATGCGGGATGACATTTCCGGCTAGCCTGAGCAGATGACAGACCTCGATCTCTTCGAAGTCCTTCTCTTAGTCGCGCGCTGGATTCACGCGATTGGTGCGGTTGCATGGATTGGCGGCAGCATCCTGTTCGCGTTCGTGTTGCGGCCAGTTGGTGCGCTCGAACCGGATGGCATGCGCGCGGTGATGCCGCACATCTCTCGCTACTATCGCGAAGTGGTGGACATATCGATTGTGGCCATCGTCTTCTCCGGGCTTATCCTCACCCTGGATCGCCTGTCCGATGAGGCTGCCACCAGCACGTATGGTGCCGTACTCGGCGTGAAGCTGGGTCTGGCAGCGCTGATGTTCGTTCAGATGTGGAGCCTGCGGCAGTCCGATAGCGGATTCGACTCCGGACCAGGCTGGACGAAGAAGCTCTCATGGTTGCTGGGCTACAACGCGCTGGTGTTCCTTGGAGTGATCGTCTACCTGCTCGCGAATCTGCTCGCAATCCTGTTTGACGATGGGCTGCGCGCCGTTAGCTAGTGCGGCCGTAGGCCCCTGGTAGCCGCGGGGCTTGCCCGGCCCCACGTTCGACGTCCACATACGCCTCATCGACTCGCCCACGCCAAATGCCGCCGAGGCGGGGCAAGCCCCGCAGCTACCGGGGGGAGGTGTCCGCCGACTCCGTCTCATACCGCCCCACGCCCGCCGCATCTACGTCCCGCAATAAATCCCCCGGCGTTGCGCCTTGAATTGGGTGAATCAGATGGGGCGCAATCTCTGCAAGCGGCACGAGCACAAATGCGCGTTCATGCAGCCGGGGATGCGGTATCTGCAACCCTGGGATGTCGATCACGCGATCCCCATAGAACAGGATGTCCAGATCCAGAGGACGCGATTCATTCTGAAATGTGCGTGTACGCCCAAGGTCTGACTCTATGCCGAGCAGCAGGTTCATCAGATCGTTTGCAGGCGTGGCGCTTCGAAGTTCACAAACCTGATTGAGGTACGCAGGCTGCTCGTCTGGAACACCCCACGGCTCGGTCTCGTAGACGCTAGAGACGGCCACGACACTCTCTGTCTCGCCGACTCGCTCCAGCGCGATACGCAGGTTCCCTACCCTATCGCCCAGGTTTGATCCGAGCGCTATGTAGACCGGCTCAAGCTCGCCGTATGGACGTTTTCCGTTGTCGTACTGCACTGGATATCTCGGGAATCTCATTTTAGGGTCACTCTGGTCACGTTCACTTCTGGGGGGACCATCGTCTGACGATGGCGTCCGACATCTTTGCGACGCGCGCCATCTCTTTCACATCATGGACTCTCACCATATCTGCGCCACTGGCTATCGCCAACGCCACGGTTGCAGCGGTTCCCTCAACGCGATCGTCAACCGGAAGATCGAGCACCGCGCCAATCGACGATTTACGAGATGTCCCAACCAGCACCGGGAAACCAAGATTCGTCAGCTCGGCCAGGTTTCTCAGCACACTCAGGCTGTGCGCCGCAGTTTTCCCAAATCCAATGCCGGGATCAAGAATTATCGAACTTCGCGCCACTCCTGCGGACTCAGCCCGATGTACCGTCGCAATCAGATCGGTAATCACCTCACCAACGACGTCCACATAACGCGCCCTGTCGCGGATATGTGAAATCACCACAGGCACGCCAAGTTCACCAACGGTGGACGCCATCTCTTCGTCATAGCCCAGCATCGTCACATCGTTAACGATTGCGGCACCTGCTCCCACAGCAGCCCGCGCAACAGACGATTTACGCGTGTCTACGCTGATTGGCACGTCAATTTCTGATGACAGGCGCTCGATGATCGGAATTACGCGCGCCAGTTCTTCATCGGCATCAACTGGCTCTACACCGTCGTACACCTTAGGTGGCCGAGTCGACTCACCGCCCACATCCAGAACATCTGCACCGTTCGCGACAAACTCGCGGGCCAGTGCCATCGTTCGCTCAATATCCGCGCCAAGCCCATCACCAGAGAATGAGTCGGGGGTGATGTTGAGTACGCCCATGACGTACGTCTTCGCCCCCCAGTCGAACAGATCAGGTCCCGTCCTGATGGTCTGTTCTTGCTGCTCAGCGGCGTTGGATTGCGGCTCGCTTTCGCCCTGCTCCGATGTGCTCATATTTCGATGGTAGCACCGCCACAACGTAACCAGATAACTTTCTTGTGCGGGTCAAGTTGCGGGCACGATTAGCCTGAGATACGATTTTGATCGCATGTTGCCTGCCGATTGAAAGGGCAACCACAACCCATTTCTGTAAAGGGACTACGATCTCCACAAGTTCAGGCGAAAACGAGAACACGGCAGACGCTGAGTCGCCAGAAACGCAGACTGTAGCGGGTAAAGATCGCATCGCAGAGCTGGCTGAGCGTAAGAGCGCGGGCCGCCTGGGTGGTGGTGAAGTTCGTATTGAGGCGCAGCACAAGAAGGGCAAACTCACTGCCCGAGAACGAATCGATGCACTGCTCGATCCGGGCAGCTTCAACGAAATCGATCCGTTTGTGCGTCACCAGTCCACCGACTTCGGCCTCGATAAAATGCTTTTCGACGGCGATAGCGTGGTCACCGGCTACGGCAATATCGATGGTCGCCAGATATTCGTTTACGCCATGGACTTCACCGTCATTGGCGGCACCCTCTCTGAAGTAGCCGCGGGCAAGATCGGCAAAGTGATGGATCACGCCGTACGCGTTGGTGCGCCTGTGATCGGAATCAACGACTCCGGTGGAGCACGAATCCACGAAGGCGTTGGCTCACTCGCAGGCTACGGTCAACTGTTCCGGCGCAACGTGATGGCATCCGGCGTCGTGCCGCAGATCACCATCATCGCAGGTCCATCTGCCGGTGGTGCCGTCTACTCCCCTGCCCTGACCGACTTCATATTCATGGTCGAAGAGATGGGGCAGATGTACCTGACCGGCCCCGGCCCGGTGAAAGCAGCGACCGGCGAAGATGTCACGTTTGAAGAACTTGGCGGTGCCTCCATGCACGGTAGCCGCAGCGGTGTTGCGCAGTTCACAGGCCCAGATGAGGCCACAGTGCTAGCCGATGTCCGACGATTGCTCTCATTCCTCCCATCGAACAACGCAGAAGATCCACCGCGCGTCGCAACGTCAGATGATCCCGGACGCATCTCAGAGCAGCTTGCTTCGGTGATCCCACCGGAGTCGAACCAGCCGTACGACATCAACGACGTGATCTATATGATTGTCGACGATGGCGATTTCATGCCTGTCCACCACGCGTTCGCGCCCAACATCGTGGTTGGATTCGCCAGGATGGACGGCGGTTCTGTTGGCATCGTCGCCAACCAGCCGAACTACCTGGCTGGTGTGCTGGATATAGACGCCTCAGACAAGGCTGCGCGATTCGTGCGTCTCTGCGATGCCTTCAACATACCCATCGTCACGCTGGTCGATGTCCCCGGCTTCATGCCCGGTACGCAGCAGGAGCACGGCGGAGTGATTCGTCACGGTGCAAAATTGCTCTACGCCTACGTGGAAGCAACCGTTCCGAAGATCAGCATCATCACGCGAAAAGCCTACGGCGGCGCATACATTGTGATGGCCAGCAAAGAGCTGCGCACCGATGTAAACCTGGCGTGGCCAACGGCGGAGATCGCAGTGCTCGGACCAGAAGGCGCTGTCGATATTATCCACCGCCGTGCAATTGCAGATGCAGATGATTCCGCCGCGGCACGAACAGAAATGATTGACGAGTACAGCGACAAGCTCGCCAACCCCTATATCGCAGCAGAACACGGATGGCTGGACGACGTGATCGATCCGGTTCAGACCCGGCCTGAGATCATCAAAGCATTGAGAATGCTCACAACAAAAACTGACCATAACCCCACACGAAAGCACGGAAACATTCCGCTGTAGCCGATCTTGGGGCGAAGAATACTTCAAGGGAGAACGCTGAAGTGAGAAGCAAAGTAACGGTAGTTGGTGCAGGCAACGTTGGCGCAACAACGGCGCAGCGCATCGTCGACAAAGGCTACGCAGACGTCATGTTGATAGACATTGTTGAGGGCCTACCACAGGGCAAGGCGCTGGACATGCTTTCAGCTGGCCCCGTAGTTGGATCTGACGCGATCGTGGAGGGCACGAACGACTACGATGACACCGCCGGCTCTGACGTTGTCGTGATCACCGCTGGTATAGCCCGCAAGCCTGGCATGAGCCGCGATGACTTGCTGCTGACGAACATGAAGATCGTTGGCTCTGTAACAGAGCAGGTTGTGAAGGCTTCCCCTGACGCTATCTTGATCGTCGTGTCCAACCCGTTGGACGCCATGGTTCAGCACGCCTACTCACTCTCCGAACTGCCCCGTGAGCGAGTTGTCGGCATGGCCGGCATCCTGGACACCGCCCGGTTCCGCACATTCTTGTCACAAGAGCTAGAGACGTCCGTGACGAACATTTCCGCTTACGTACTGGGCGGCCACGGTGACACCATGGTCCCGCTCATTGGCAGCACGACCGTAGGCGGCGTCCCCGTAGCAAAGCTCATCGAGGCGAACCGTCTGGAAGAGATCGTCCAGCGCACCCGTGACGGTGGTGCTGAGATCGTATCGCTGCTCAAGACCGGCAGCGCCTACTACGCTCCGTCCGCTGCCATTGTGCAGATGGTTGAGGCGATCATCTTCGACACCAAAGAGATTCTGCCGTGTGCTGCTCTGCTCAATGGCGAGTACGACATCAACGGTCTTTACGCCGGTGTGCCAGTGAAGCTTGGCGCAGACGGAATTGAAGAGATCATTGAGGTTGAGCTCACTAAGGACGAAGCCGCTGCACTGAAATCGTCCGCTGACTCCGTGCAGGAACTCATCGACGTGATGGCTGCCAACTCGTAAAGAGTCTGACAACAAACCCGTAATACCTGGGATCAGGCGATAAGGCGCCTGATCCCAAACCTAATAGGAGGCGTGAATGGCTCGACTAGTGCTCGTCTCCAATCGCCTGCCGGTCACGGTCAGCAAAGACAGTTCCGGCAATCCCGTAGTTGAACGAAGCAGCGGTGGCCTTGTCTCCGCGCTTGGGCCAATTCATGATGCTGGCGATGGCCTGTGGATTGGCAATCCCGGTGGCAAGCTAGACGACAGTGCGCGCAAGACGCTAACGGATGCCCGATATCTCCCGGTGTCCGTCTCATCGGAAGAGACAGACGGGTATTACTACGGCTACTCCAACTCCTCTATCTGGCCGATCTTTCACTACCTGCCCGAGCGAGCGCACTTCGACCGGAATCAATTTGAGATCTATCGGCAGGTCAACCAGCGATTTGCGGATGCCGTTGTAGAGGCAACACGTCCGGGCGATACGATCTGGGTTCAGGATTACCAGCTGATGCTGGTGCCTGGAATGATCCGAAAACAGTTGCCTGACGCCAAAATAGGCTTCTTCCTTCATATCCCTTTCCCGTCTTCAGAGATGTTTAGCCTGCTGCCTGAGCGCGAAGAGGTCATCGAGGGCCTTCTTGGCACCAATGTAGTCGGGGTGCACACCTACGACTACGCCCTCCACTTCGTCAGCTCAGTGCTCCTTCTCGCAGGTATTCACATGCGAGAAGGCGCGGCAGAGCTTGGTGGACGACGCTGTGAGGTCGCCACCTTCCCAATCGGCATCGACGTTGATTACTGGCAGAAGCTTGCTGTAACCCCTGAGTCAGAAACTCACCTGAATCAGTTCGGGGAACATTTTGGCGATCGCAAGATCATCCTTGGTGTCGAGCGTCTGGACTACACCAAAGGCATCCCGATGAAACTGGAGGCGTTCAGGCGCATGCTAGAGCGCAACCCTGATCTGCGCGGCAACGTGGTGATGATTCAGGTAGTCGTCCCGTCCCGCGAAGACATCGGCTCCTACGCCCAGCAGAGACAAGAGATCGAGCAGATCGTGGGCCAGATCAACGGCGAATTTGGAAGCCCGGGGTCCGTGCCAATTCACTATCAGCATCAATCGACGCCCCCTGCCGAGCTTACAGCGCTCTACCGAATTGCCGACGTCGCATTCGTAGCACCGCTTAGAGACGGCATGAACCTGGTGGCGAAAGAGTTTGTGGCATCGCAGATTGATCGATCAGGTGCGCTGGTATTGAGCGAGTTTGCTGGTGCAGCAAGTGAGCTTGGCGAGGCCATTCGAATCAACCCGTGGGACATCGACGGCACCGCAGATGTGCTGGCAGATGTTCTGGCAATGGAACCGTCAGACAAGACCAGTCGCATCGACGCCATGCTGGAGCGGCTGCATCGTAATAATGTTCACCGTTGCAGCAATCGAGCGCCCCGGCCCATCGTACACGACGGTATCCCCTGCACGCGAGCCGGATGAGCTGATCGATCTCATCAAACCCCGTCTGGACGCCGCATCCAGGCCCGCTGTTCTGCTGGATTACGACGGTACATTGCGGGAGTTTGTGAACGTCCCATCTGAGGCCACACCCACGAACAACATCTTGAGGATTCTGGAGAACATCCAGTCCGATGAACGCATCCATTTGGCGCTGATATCCGGACGTGACGCCGGAACGCTTAATGAGTGGTTCGGCCACCTGGATATCACGCTGGTTGCCGAACCACGGTGCGTGGATGAAGTTTGGGAAAGATGCAAAGTGGACCATGGCAACATCGCTCCTGGACGACGCCTGGAAGAAGCAGATACTCGGCATGTTGGATGAGTTCACGCTCCGCACGCCCGGTTCGTCAGTTGAAGAGAAAACTGCCGCCGTGGTGTGGCACTATCGCGCCGCCAACACCGACCTCGGTAAGTGGCAAGCGCGTGAGCTAACCACGCAACTGGAATACTCGCTCGCCAATCAGCCGGTAGAGGTCATCGAAGGCTCCAGCATCGTTGAGATACGTCAGCAGGGTGTGACCAAAGGTGTCGCGTTCCGGGCCGTTGAACAGGCTCTCGGCCCATTCGATTTCCAACTCGCTATCGGTGACGACACTACTGACGAAGACCTCTTCGCAGCTCTGTCAGATTCCAGCTTCTCAATTCACGTTGGCGATACGCCCAGCCGGGCCATGGAGCGCCTTACCGGGCCACCAGCGGTTCGTGCATTCTTGCGATCCCTTTTCCCGTCTGCGGAGTAACGTTCTGTGAACTGAATCACATTGCTTCTAGAATGAGAGTGATTCAGGGTTCAATTCAAGGGATAAAGCGTGCCGTACAAGTTAATAGAAGACTACGGAATCATTGGCGACATGCACACCGCCGGTCTGATTTCCAATGATGGATCGCTGGATTGGCTCTGCCTACCTGATTTCGACTCCCCAAGCGTCTTCGCTTCGCTGCTCGATGAAGAGAAGGGCGGCTACTTCCGAATCTACGGCCCAGACTCTGAAGATTCCCAGACCAGGCAGCTCTACTTCCCTGAAACCAACGTGTTGATGACACGATTCTCGTCGTCAGGCTCCGTGGCTCAGCTTGCCGATTTCATGGAAGTGCACGAGGGAGTTGGCCCTCAATCTCACGAGGACCACGGACGTCGAGTAATTCGACAGGTGCAGGGCGTTCAGGGTACCACCCACATGCGACTGGAGTGCTTCCCCCGATTCGACTACGGCCGATTGCGCCCCGAAGTAGAAGAAGTGCCTGGTGGGGTCATTTTCTCCGGCGGTAACGGCTACTCGATGAGTCTCTCCTGCGACGGCGATATTCGAGTCGTCAATGGCGGCATCATCTGTGAGTTCGATATCGAGGCCAACGAATCAAAGACGTTCGTCCTAGCGTACCGCTGCCCCAATGAAAACGGCATCGTCAGCCTCACTCCGTCAGAGGGCGAACGGGCGTTCCACGAAACCACCAGCTTCTGGCGAAGCTGGCTCAGCAATTGCACCTACAACGGTCGATGGTGAGAGGTCGTGTTCCGCTCGGCATTAACGCTGAAGCTGCTTACGTACCAGCCCACTGGAGCAATAGTTGCCGCCCCGACATGCAGCCTTCCCGAAGTCATCGGCGACGAGCGCAACAGGGACTATCGCTACGCATGGATGTGAGACTCATCATTTATCCTCCATGCGTTTATGCAAATTGGGCTCAGGGAAGAAGCCAAAGATTTCATGCACTTCGTTGAGTTGGCTTGTGAAACGGAAGGATCGGACGGCCCCCTCAACCTCATGTACACGATTCGTGGCGAAGCTGAGCTGGAAGAAAAGACGCTGGGCCACCTGGACGGCTACATGGGCTCGAAGCCAGTTCGTGTAGGCAACGGCGCGAGCAACCAGATGCAGCTGGATATCTACGGCGAGCTCATGGACGCGGTCTACGTATTCGACAAAGACGGTACGCCTATCTCGTACGCCTTGTGGAAGTACCTCCGCATGATGCTGAACTGGCTGATGCACAACTGGCGGCGCGCAGATGAAGGCATCTGGGAAGTCCGTGGAGGGCGTCAGCAATTCGTCCACTCCAAGATGATGTGCTGGGTGGCGTTTGAGCGCGGAATCAGGATCGCGGAATCGCGATCATTCCCATCCGACCGCTTCGAATGGATCAAGACTCGTGATGAGATCTATGAAGAAATCCAGGAGCAAGGCTGGAGCGAGGAGCTTCAGAGTTTTACCCAGTACTACGGCGCTCAGACTCTCGATGCATCCGCCCTGCTAATGCCACTGGTGTTCTTCATGGCGCCACAAGATCCAAGAATGCTATCGACGATTAAAGCCACCGAAGAGAAGCTCACTTATGACAGCCTGGGCTATCGATATGACGCTGATGAGTCGGCTCCCGACGGCCTTGAAGGCGACGAGGGCACATTCACCATGTGTACCTTCTGGCTGGTGGAAGCTCTAACCAAAGCAGGCCGCCTGGATGATGCCAGATTCCTCTTTGAGCGCATGCTGGGCTACTCCAACCATCTCGCCTCTACTCAGAAGAGATCGGGGTCTCTGGCGAATCTCTGGGCAACTTCCCGCAAGGCTTCACCCACCTGGGATTGATATCCGCAGCAGTGAACCTGGATCGCTCCCTTGGTGGCGGACGGATTTAAGGCTAGCGCCGGACAACCGCAAGTCTGGCGCCCACCCGGTAGCGGCGGGTCTAAGACCCGCTCCCCGACGCCCGATGAGCGCGCGGTCGCGAGTCACACCGGCCAAGAGCGGGTTTAGCCGTAGTTGTGCCACGTGCGTAGGAATCCGCACACGCGAAGAGGGGCAGGTTTGAAACCCGCCCCTACCTCATCGACATTCGTGAACTACATTTAGACGCCTGCTGGTGATGCCACCTGCTCAGAGAGTCGGCTAGTCGAGACCATGTGCTTGTTCATGCCGAGTTCCTTCGGCGTGAAGCCCATAGCGAGACCCAGCATCTGCGGCAGATGCAGGATAGGAAGATCAATCGCACTTGAGCGGTTCTTCTTCGCCGCCTTGCCCTGGTAGCCATCCAGATTTAGGTGGCAGAGCGGGCATGGCGTAACCATCGCGTCTGCGCCAAGGTCCTTAGCCGTCCCCGTGTGGGTTGCGACCATCTTGAGCGAGTTGCCCTGGTTGATGAACAGAATCGGCAGTCCACAGCAGGCCTTTGAACCTTTGAAGTCAACCACTTCAGCACCGGTTGACTCGATCACCTGCTCAAGTGAGGTCTCTCGCTCAGGCACTTCAGCAAATCCGAGCGCGTCACTTGGCCGGATCAGGTAGCAGCCGTAGAACGGCGCAAACTTCAGACCGGAGAGATCACGCACGAAGTGCTTCTTGAGGTTCTCCAACCCGTACTCTTCAACCAGAATCCAGAGGAAGTGCTTGGTCACGGTATCGCCGTGGTACTCCAAGCCCTCGTCAGCCAGATCAGCGTTGATATCGGCCAGATAGCCATCGTCTTTGATGACGGCGAGTTGAGCCTGAGCCATAGTGCCCTGGCATGTGGAACAGATCGTCATGATGGGCAGCCCCATCTCCTCGGCCTGCGCAAACGTGCGAACGTTCAGAGTGTCGCCCAGTTTGCGATTCTTCTCTTGAAGGACACCTGCGCCCGTGCAAGTGGCGTTCGTCAGTTCTTCAACCTCGATGCCAAGCTTGTTGAGGACTAGCTTCGTCGATTGGTAGAGTTCCGGTGTGCCACCAAGTGCGACACAGCCCGGCCAGAAAGCGTATTTCACTTCGACGTCTCCTCAGACTTCTCGACGATTTTCTTGACCGCTGCTTTTGACGGAATTTTGTGGTCCAGTGGTGACGGTAACTTGCCCTTCAACAGCGCCTTGATGCCCACTGGTGCCATGGAAATCTGGCCCGGTATATTCATCACACCCATGCTCTCAATAGCCAGCCGAGTTTCATTAAGTCGTCCTGAGCGCCTCACCGAATTCACGAACGATTCCGTGTGTCGTGCGCCAGAGGTACCCGTGTAACCCTCTTCGATGGCCTGATCACGCATGACCATGATGCGTTCCATTGGATCAACATCCTTGGGGCAAACTTCAACACACTGCATGCATCGTGTGCAGTCCCAGATGCCAGCATCGCCGTTGAGCTCGCCAAGTCGCTCTTTCTTCTTGCCGTCCCGTGGGTCAGCAACAAATCGATACGCCTTCGCGAGTGCAGCGGGTCCAATGAAGCTCTTATCAACCTCAAGGACCGTGCAGTCAGACACACATGCGCCGCACATGATGCAGTTCATGACACCAGCCAAGTGAACCATATCTTCGTTTGGTGCCAGATACTCGGCCGTAGGTACCGGGCCGGTTGGCTGCATGTATGGCTTCACCTGCCGGACTTTGTCCCAGAACGGCTTAAAGTCTGCGACCAGGTCAGTGATAACTGGCATGTTGCCTGGAGGATCGACGGTTACCGTTTCGCCCGGCGACCAGACACTATCCAGTTTGGTCTTACAAACAAGCTTTGCCTCACCATTTACCTTCATCGCGCATGAGCCGCAAATAGATGCTCTACAGGCACAACGTAGTGAAAGGGTTCCATCTATCTCTTCCCTGATCTTGATCAGGGCGTCCAGAACCGTGAACCAGTCCTCAACCTCAACCTCGTAATCCTGGTAGTACGGCTTGGCGTCGCCAACCTCCGGGTCATACCTGTAAACCTTGAGGTTTGCAGTGACGGTCTTTACGGTCGTTTCGGTTTCTGGCATCTAGTAAACTCTTTCTACAGGCTGCCACTGAGTAATAGTGACATCTGAAGTTTCGGTACGAACGCCGTCGTCATCTTTGAACACATGCGTGTGCTTCAACCAGTTTTCATCGTCGCGATCGGGCATGTCCGTGCGGGAATGCGCTCCACGGCTCTCTTTGCACATGAGTGCGCCCTGAGTGATCGTCTTCGCAACGTTGATCATATAGTCGAGTTCAAGGGTGAAGATCAGATCGGTGTTGTACACCTTGCCTTTGTTCTCAACTGAGACTTGCGAATACTTCGCTCTCATCTCATCAACCTTGGCGTCTGCACCTTCCATGCTGGCCTGATCGCGGTACACGCCAATACCTTCCGTCATGGAGTGGGCGAGCTCGTTGCGAACTGCAGCCCATCGAATGCCCTTGGGGCGATCAAGCAGATCCTGTATTCGGGACTTCTCAGCGTTGAGGTGCTCATCCGTAGATACGGACGGAGCGGCAGTCTTCACGTACTCAGCGGCCGCCTGCGCTGAACGACGACCAAACACGATCGTGTCCAGCAGCGAGTTCGCGCCCAACCGGTTACCGCCATGCACGCTCACATTGGCACACTCCCCTGCAGCATAGAGACCGGGAACTACAGTGGCACCGTCAACATTCGTTTTGATGCCACCCATGATGTAATGGACACCCGGTCGAATCTCAATCGGATGCTCCGAGAGGTCGATCCCCCGGAACTCCACTGCAACTTCCTGCAGATAGCCCAGGCGCTCTTCAATAAATGTCTTCCCCAGGTGCCGAAGATCCAGAAGAACGTTTCCGTTGATGGAACGTCCCTCGTTGATCTCCGTTTGCTCGGCTCGTGAAACGACATCTCGAGATGCCAGTTCCATGAACTCTGGAGCGTAACGCTCCATGAAGCGGTCACCCTCACTGTTTAGAAGGTGTGCTCCTTCACCACGGGCGGCTTCTGAGAGCAGAATCCCGTTACCTGCCAGCGTCGTCGGATGGTACTGAACCATCTCCATATCCATCAGAGACGCGCCCGCATCCCAGGCGAGTGCCAGGCCATCACCGGTACAGATCAAGGCGTTGGTAGAAGGCTCAAACACCCTTCCAGCGCCGCCAGCCGCCATGATCACGGACTTGGCGCGAATGGTCTCCATCTCGCCGGTGTGCATGTTGAAGGCCACTGCACCGTGACAGACACCCTCTTCAATAATCAGCTTTGTGACAAACCACTCTTCATAAATTTGCACGTCATGCTTGATGGCCTGTTCATACAGAACATGAAGCATCGCGCTGCCAGTGATCGCTCCAATAAAGAACGTCCGAGGCACCCGCTGACCACCAAAGGCGCGGGCTTCCAAGCGTCCGTCATCTTGTCGACTGAATACGACGCCCATGTGCTCAAGCTCGATCAGATCATCACCCGCTTCACGGGCCATGATTTCGATAGCATCCTGATCGCCCAGAAAGTCACTGCCTTTGACGGTGTCGTAGGCGTGGTCCGTCCAGTCATCACCGCGATCTCCAAGAGCGGCGTTGATGCCTCCCTGAGCGGCGCAAGAATGACTGCGGACCGGGTGGACCTTAGATAGCACCGCCGTTTTCAAGCCAAGTTTTTCAGCTTCAACGGCAGCTCTGAGACCGGCAAGTCCGGCCCCAATAATCAGTACATCATGTTCGTACATTCATGTCTCCAGGGAACGCCCAAAGAGCGCGAAACGAAAGCGCTGCCCCCCATGTTGGGTCACACACTCAGATCAGTCAACGGATTTTAGGTAATTCGTCATCAAAAATACATATCGCCATCAACAGTGCTGCGATGGACATTGAGTCGCGAATGGTGCCCTGCTTGATCATCGCTGGAATTCCCCCCAAAGGGTACCTCTCAACTATGACATCTTCATCCACATCCATAGGGAGAGGATCTGGCACCAGACCGGTGGCCAAATACACATGCATCCACTCGTTGCTGTAGCCGGGAGCTACCCATTGCGCGCCGATCTTCTGCAGCTTGTCCGCGCGATGACCAATCTCTTCACGCAACTCACGTTGCGCCGCCGCCTCCGGGCTGGCATCTGTTGACTCTGTGTTACCAGCGGGGACTTCCAACGATCGACCACCGGTGGCAATGCGGGTCTGGTTCACCAGTAGAACCTGCCCGTCATCAGCAACGGGCACCACCACGATTGATTCCCGGTGCTCAACGGTCTCTTTGGTAAATGCAGGGCCATCGCCCAACTGCGCCTCATCGACGCGCACACTTAAAACGTTGCCATCGAACACACGCCGACTGTTGAGGATCTTGAGCTTGCTCATAATCCAGCTTGAATGACATCGGAATGTGGCAAGTTAGTCATCGCTATTGGCGGAGGTCCGCTGCATGGAGCCCTGACGCATGCCAAGTCGTCTGGTCAGCGCGTCATAGAAGGCACTGGGTGGCTTCCTGCGCAGGAACGTAGCTGTGTATTCACTCACTTCAACTCTAACCGTCTGACCGCGAGTTACAGTCGTCTCATAGAAGCCGTCGACGCTACACAGCGCAGCCGTATCAGTCTCGAGCGTCATCTCAACCACTGAACCGGATTTAATGAGCAGTCCACCCTGAAGGCTCATGTGCGATGCAACTGGCTTCACCAAAAATGACTCTTCTTCCGGCTCCATCACTGGGCCGCCCAGCGCCAACGAGTATCCAGTTGAACCAGACGCCGTGGAAATCACAAGCGCATCGGAGCGATACGTGGTGAGCGGGACGTCGTCGATCGTCAGCGCTATATCAACGAGACGAATCTCCTGGCCTCGGCCCAGCACGACATCATTGAGGGCATGGTGTGGCACTGGACCATCGCCAATGTTAGCTTTGATCATGGTGCGCAACTCCGGTCGGGCGTTTCCCTCCAGATACCAGGCGACCTCATCCAGGGCGTCATCCGCTTCAATTTCAGACATGAAACCCACTCTCCCCAGATTGACGCCCAGGATCGGGATCCCAAGTGGAGCCGCAACGTGGGCGCTCCGGAGGATGGTTCCGTCACCACCAATTGCAATGATGAGGTCAGTGCCGACAAGCGATTCGCCCAGATCAGAAGCATCCTCAACCGAGCTACTCCACCATTCATCGTCGCCAGAGTAGCGATCAATCAGTGCTTGAGCGAGAGTGTTCGCTTCGGGTACGAAGTCGTGGTGGATGATCCCAGTGCGCATATGGACCGTTTCACTCGCCATTGATTATTGGTTCGGAATGGTAGGGGCAGGTTTGAAACCTGCCTAGGATTTCGTAGTCGATTCAGGAGAGAGCCGAACCCGGCAACTAGCCGATTGCGAGGCTCTCGACAGCCACCTCGGCAAACTTCAACAGGAACCATGGTGCCACACCCAGCACGATAACGCCGGTTGCAGTCAGTCCGGTGGACAGCGTCACAGGAATGTCGCCTCTTATCTTTTCTTCATCATCGGCGTCATCAAGGTACATGGTTCGGACAATGCGCAAGTAGTAGTAAGCAGACGCTGCACTGTTCACCATACCAACCACCGCAAGCCACAACAGACCTGAGTTAACGGCAGAACTGAAGATGAACGCCTTGCCCATGAAGCCAACAGTGGGAGGGAATCCAAGCAGTGACAAGAGACCAATCGTCAACAACCCCGCGAACAACGGAGATCTCTTCGCCATTCCAGCGAAGCCGGAAATCATGTCGTTACCGGTTCGGTTCGTAATAGCGATTATCGCGAAGAACACAGCCAGGTTCGTGAAGCCGTAACCCATCAGGTAAAAGAGCACACCCTGCGGCCCGCCCGATGCGTTTCCGCCACCTTCTGAGCTGGCAGCCACTGCTGCCACACCAACCATGATGTAACCAGCCTGCGCGATGGTGCTGTAGCCCAACAGACGTTTGATATTTGTCTGTCGGATTGCCAGGAGGTTCCCAACGGTCATCGAGGCAGCGGCGAGCACAGCGAATAGATTTCCAGTATCCATGCTCACTTGCGCGTCAGGTAACGCCGCGTAAATCAGCCGCAGCACAATCGCGAACCCGGCGGCCTTGCTGGCCACAGATAGGAACGCAGCAACCGGTGTTGGGCTTCCCTCGTAGATGTCTGGCACCCACATCTGGCTTGGAACAGCGGACAGCTTGAACGCGAGGCCAAGCATGAGCAATACGATTCCGAACATGAGTGCATAGGAGCCGAATGGTTCGTCGGCACTCAGCACGCCTGTTGCCTGCATGTCTGCGATACGAGCCACGATCTCGGAGAAGAACGTGGAACCGGTGAAGCCGTAGATAAATACCAGACCAAAAAGTAGTAGCGCAGAGCTAATCGCGCTCATCAGCAGGAACTTCAAGCCCGCCTCAGATGATCGATCGTCTCGCAGCCAAGCAATGAGCGCAGCGGCTGGCAGAGATATCAGTTCCAGCGCCACGTACATCGTGATCAACTCACGAGCCGACGCCAGCAGCATCATTCCCGTGAGTGAGAAGAGCATCAGTGCAACAAACTCGCCCCTGAACCCCTCGAACCGTTCCTGGTACTTCGTTCCGGCGAGGAGCACCAAGGCACCTACGCCGACAAACAACACCTGGAAGAAGAGAGCGAACTTGTCGACGACCAATGCACCAAACAGGCCAATGTTGTCATCGGGGGCGTCGAACCACAGGATCAGCGTCAGTGTCAGTGGCGCGGCCAGTCCAAGAATGGCGGTGGCAGAGACCAGTCGCTTGTCGTTGATGAATAGATCAATCACAACGATCACCGCGGCCAGTATGGCCATCGCGATCTGGGGGGAGATCAGATAAATATCGTGGGAATTCATAAGCCCAGCGTCGCCTTGATTCCAACTGCGAAGGTATCAGTGATAACTGACGGCCAGAATCCGACGATTACGATTGGGATGGCGAGTCCGACCACCGGAATCATGTCGACCATGGTCGCGTCTTCAACATCGTTGAATCGATCTGGCCGTGGGCCGAAGAAGGCTCGCTGAATCATCCACATGATGTAAGCGGCCGCCAACACGACTCCGAACGCAGAGACGCCGGTAGCGATTGGCCAGATGTCCCATGTGCCAAGGAATATCGTTATCTCTGCGGCGAATCCGCTTAAGCCCGGCAGGCCAAGGGATGCGAGTCCGGCCACCAGGAACGCGACTGCAATCAGCGGCATTTTGGGTGCCAGGCCACCCATATCCGGGATGTGCCGTGTGTGGGCTCGTTCGTACGTCATGCCAACCAACAGGAACAGAAGGCCTGTGATCGTTCCGTGTGTGAACATCTGGAGTGCAGCGCCGTTGAGACCACCACTGGCGGTCTGGCTGCCCGTTGCAGCTACAGCCGCGACACCAAGCAGTACAAATCCCATGTGGCTTACAGACGAATACGCGATAAGTCGCTTCAAATCGGTCTGGCGAATCGTTAACACAGCACCATAAACAATAGATATCGCAGCACCGGCCGCGAGTAACCACGCAACATCGGCGATCTGGAAATCAGGGCTCTCCATGAAGAAGCCAGTTGATATCCGTATCAGCCCATAGCCACCCATCTTCAGCAATACTCCAGCCAGCATCACAGACACAGCCGTTGGTGCGTCCGTGTGGGCGTCTGGAAGCCAGCTGTGAACTGGCCAGATCGGAAGTTTCACAAGGAAGGCGATCAGGAAGAACGCAAATATCATGCCAGTCGGAGCGATCAGCCCGGTGGCCAGCGCCATCTTCTCCGAGATGCCTACGATCCCTTCCTCAGGTATCGAGACCATAGCGAACGTGCCGATCTCGGCGGACATAAATAGCGCCAAGATTCCAACGAACATGAACGCGCTGCCAGCGAGTGTAAATATCACGAACTTCATTGCCGAGTAGCGTGGGCGACCGGTGCCCCATCCTGAAATCAGCATGAACATCGGGATGAGTTCGATCTCCCAGAAGATGAAGAACAACAGCAGGTCGAGCGAGACGAACACACCCATCACCGACGACTGCAGGATCAGCAGCCAGATGAAGTACTCACGGACTCGGTGCTTGACTCGCCAGGATGCAAAGGCAGCGGCAGCTCCCAGTATTCCTGTGAGGAGGACCAATGGAGCGCTGAGACCATCGACACCAAGCAGGTACTGTGCTTCGAAGCCGTCAATTGGGATCCAGTCGCTAATCAGGTCGACGAACTGCACACCGCCCTTGTCGATCTCGTACCGAATGAAGATCGTGATGGTAAGCGCCAGTTCTACGACCGTGGCACCGATGGCTGTCCATCGAATCCACTGGTCGCGACGCGGCATGACCATTAGCAACAGCGCTGTCGCTATGGGCAGGAAAACAGCAATCGTGAGGTAACCGGAGAACATTAAGCCTCCGCTCCATTCACGCCGTTTTCGTCAATTACCAAAATTCGTCTCCGTGCCATCGATTAAGACCAGAACAGGAACACAAGGACGGCCACCACTCCACCTGCTGAAGCTACCGCTCCGTAGGTTTGCAATTGGCCATCCTGCATGAAGCCCAGCACGCCGCTGAACCGCCGAGTCCACGATGCGATCTGCACGTTCACACCATCGACGATGGTGATATCGAACGACGCCAGACGTTTCGCGAACCGGTTGTAGAAAATATTCCTGACGATGATGTCTTCGTACAGTTCGTCCATGTAGTACTTGTTGATCAGAATCCTGTGGATGGGCTTGAAGCGCGCCGTGAGGTTGGCTGGCGAGATCACCTTAGCCTGATACATAGCGAACGCGAGCGCAATTCCGCTCAGGGCAACCAGCGTGCTCAGAATGGCGATTCCATAGTTGAACTTCGGAGCAGCACCGGCGTGTTCGATTGCTGACTCCGTCTCAAACACATCGTGGTTCTCAGTCACAAAGTTGCCGAACGAGTGTGAATCAACGATTCCGTACCCTGCGGTGGGGTTAGTGAGATACCCAGCGAGTATTGCCGCAACCGCAAGAATAATCAGCGGAAACGCCATCGTCCACGGTGACTCAGCCAGGTGGACGCGGGCTGTCGAATGAGCTTCGTCAATCTCCTCACCCGCAGCGCGCAGGTCTTCGTTCTCCTTATCTACGCCGCCACGGAACTTACCGTGGTAGACCATGAAGATGACGCGGAACATGTAGAACGCCGTCATGAATGCAGCGACTAATCCCATAACGAGGACTATCCAGCCTACGAGGGTATCCACCTCAAAGGCGTGGGCAAATATCTCGTCCTTGCTCCAGAACCCCGCGAACGGGAATATTCCAGCCAGGCTCAGGCCGCCGATGAGAGATGTGGCGTAGGTGATCGGCATCACTTTGCGTAATCCGCCCATGTAGCGCATATCGAACGTTCCACTGGCGTGATTCACGGACCCGGCGCTCATGAACAGCAGCGTCTTGAACCATGCGTGGACGAAGAGATGGAAGAAGGCAGCAACATACGCGCCAATCCCAATGGCAAAGAACATGTAGCCCAACTGGCTGACAGTAGAGAACGCGAATACGCGCTTGATATCGTTCGCCACCAACGCCATTGATGCTGCAAACACGGCGGTGAAGCCACCGATCAGCGCGACGGTATTCATAGCCTCATTGCTGAGCTCAAATAACGGGAAGAATCGTCCAACCAGGAAGACACCAGCCGCAACCATTGTGGCCGAGTGCACCAGCGCGCTAACCGGCGTTGGTCCTTCCATCGCGTCTGGTAGCCACGTGTTGAGCGGGAACTGCGCGGACTTCCCGACCGCACCGGCGAAGATCCCGAGGGCGATCCACGTTGCAGCAGTTGCACCAATGGCACCCATCGCCACGGCCTCGTAGAGATGCGGAATATCGAGTAGGTCATCACCCTGAGCGAAGAGATACAGAATACCCAGCAGGAACGCGAAGTCACCAAACCTCGTCATGAGGAATGCCTTCTTGGCGGCAGCTGCGGCAGCCGGTCGGGTGTACCAGAAGCCGATCAGGAGATATGACGAAAGCCCAACCAACTCCCAGAACGCGTAAAGCTGAATTACGCCACTGCTAAGCACTAGGCCCAGCATGGAAGCGGTAAACAGTGACATGAAGGCGTAGTACTTGGCGAACCCTTTATCGCCCTGCATGTAGCCAAAGGAGTAGATCTGCACGAGCAAACTCACTCCGGCAACGGTGATGAGCATCACGGCAGTTAGTGGGTCCAGGAGAATCCCGAACGGTATTTCCAAACCCGGGAACGAGAGCCACGAGTGCGAATCGAAGGGGACGTTACCGCCTTCTTTTCCTACTGATATGAAGGCAAAGACAGAGAGGACTAGAGATGCCGCAACGGATAATATCGTCAGGTATCCGGCGACGACCGAATACTGGTTAAAGAACGGGCGAATCACCCCGCCCGCGATCAGGAATGAGATCAGCGGGAAGCCAATGATGAGCCATGCGCCTGCTTCGTTGATCACTTACAGCTTCCTCAAGATCTCATCTGCCACGTGATCCCGGCCCACCGGAACAAGAATCCTGAACGGAACGCGCTCCGCCCAATCCAGGATGTCGGTCTCTGGGATGATCTTCGTTGGGAGGCCTTCGGCCTCCAGCAGATTTTTCCACATCTCGGCGATCTGAAGATTCGGTACCTTTTTGTAATCAGCCCACATACGGACACTCCGTGCCTGGACTCCCAGAACGCCCTGAACTCAAGAACATGCTGCTTAGATATATGTTTTCAGACAACGCCATCAACCGCTCATCTCCGTCAAATCGGTGACGTCGACCGTGTCACGACGTCTATAGACGACGATCACCAGCGCCAGTCCCAGCGCCACTTCGGCGGCGGCGGCGGTGATGACGAACACAGACAGCATCTGGCCCGTCAGCGCCCGCTGCACTGCCTGCTGGGTAACGGTGACCGGGCTATCGGTGAGGCCAGCGGGAACAGTAAATCGTGAGAACGCGATAGCCGCAATATTCACGGCGTTGAACATGATCTCGATGGACATCAGGACCATGATCGCGTTGCTCTTGGCAAGCGCACCATAGAGACCAATTGCGAAAAGAACCGCGCTGACGAGGAGTACGTTCTCAAGCGTCAAGAGTCCTCTTCCTCCCGCGTCCTTAGCAGCGCCAGCGCACCAATCATGGCCGCAAGCAACAACACTGATACTGCCTCAAATGGCAACACGAAGTCTCGGATAAACAGTCCACCAATTGCGCCTGTGCTGTTGGAGAAGATGCCAGTCTGCGTGCCGTCTTCGCCTACTGGCAGCGCAACGGCGATCTGATCCTCAAACTCCTCATCGACGGCCCCTGTCGATTCGAGGTTGTAGGTCCCGGTCAGAGCCGCGGCTACGTCTGGGTTCGAGGCTTCAAGCGCATCGAGGTCCGTGAATTCTGAGTTAAACGAAACAAATATGGCGAGAGCGCCCACAAGCGCTGCCACAGTGGCCGCCACAACCTTCAGGTGGTTGTCCTTGCCGCCGCCTGGCATGTCTCTCACCAGCACAATTGCGAACACGATCAAGATTGATATCGCACCCACGTAGACCAAGATCTGAACCACTGCCAAGAACTCTGCCCGAAGAAGGATAAATAGTCCGGCAACCGCCATGAACGAAAGCGCAAGAAATAGCGCTGCCCGGAATATGTCACGAAGCGTAACGACCATGATCGAAGCCGCTATTGCGACCGCCGATACAACCCAGAACGCAATGTCAGTGACGTTTGATCCTTCGACGCCGTTCATCGATCGTTTACCCACCGTTCGGTGAGTTTCTCGTCGCCCGGCTGCTCGTGTCGACCAGCGTCATCCCACGGACGGTCTTCACCGCTGTGTGGGTCATATCCGGCAGCTTCCATCTGAGGTCGGAACCACGTGCTTGGCGTCTTCTTCTTAGCTTTCAGCTCATCGACAGTGATCACAAGATCCTTGCGCTCATACTGTCCACTCTCAAATCCGCTTCCCATGTGAAGAGCGTCGTAAGGGCAAACTTCGACGCAGATACCGCAGAACATGCAGCGGCCGATGTCTATGTCAAAGACATCAATGTTGTAGACCTCGCCCTCAGATTCAAGCGTCGCTGATGGGCTGGTCTCTATCTTGATAATTCCAAGCGGGCAGAACTTCGCACAACTCGCGCAGCCGGTGCATCGCTCCTCGTACCAGTTAAAGTCCTGACCTCTGAATCGAGGCGCCTGTTTGACTTTGTCCTCAACCGTCGCAAAACCTGCCGCAGCCTTCACAGCATCTTTCGGTCGCTTTATCAGGAACTGGAACGGTGATAGTCCCACTTCACGGGCGGCGCCAAGCAGGCCGACGCGCCTGTCTGGATACTGAACCGTGACGGGGCCGCGAATGGCAGCTTTCATCGTCACAACCAGGCCGTTGAACAGTCCCAGTCCGATCATGAGTCACCTCCGGAGGGTTGGCCAGCCGGCCTAGGTCGTGGCAATGAATCGCCATGGGCCATCTTGGGAGTCCCGGCGGTTCCCGGACCAAACCAGGAACCAACGGCAAGAACTGAGACGATAAGAACGCCGAAGTTGATGGCCGCCATGAGCCACAACTCAGCGGTAGATGGATCAGGCCACACAAACGAGAGAATCGCGCTGACGGCCACGTTGATGAAGGCCAGAATAATCAGGCCTTTCCAGGCAAACGTCAGAATCTGGTCGATGCGCAATCGTGGCCAGCTTGCGCGAGTCCAAACAATAAAGAACAGCACCGGAACCATCTTGATGATGAACCAGCCCTGAGAGGGAATGAAGTCCCAGCCGCGCCCTCCCGAGAGGAACACCGCGACGATCACCGCTGCGCTCAGTATTGTGGCCATGAACTCGGCGTTCACGAACAGCCCAAACTTCATGCCGGAGTAATCGCTGTGATATCCGGCGCCAAGTTCTGACTCAGCTTCAGCAACGTCGAACGGTGCGCGGTTGATCTCTGCCACCGACGCGATGAAGAAGACCAGAAAGCCCAACGGCTGAACAAGAATAAACGGCACGTCCTGTGCGTTGACCACCGAAACCAGCGATAACGACCCTGCGAGCATCAAGACGCCGATCAGGGATAGCGCCATTGGAATCTCATAGCTGATAAGCATTGCGACCGCGCGCATAGCACCGAACATGGCGTAGCGGTTCTGTGAGCCCCATCCAGCCATGACGATTGCGAACGTGGATAGCGAAGTGATCGCAATTATGAAAAGTATGCCGATGTTCAGGTCCGCCAGGAATGTTCCCGTACCCCACGGAATAACGGCCAGCACCATCATGGCCGGTACCATCATGATGATTGGCGCAGCATTGAACACCCAGCGATCTGCAGCGGTCGGTACGATGTCTTCTTTGAAGAGCGTCTTTATTGCATCGGCAACTGGCGTCAAGGTTCCGTACGGACCCCAGCGGTTTGGACCACTGCGGCTCTGGAATCGTCCAAGCAATCGGCGCTCAGCCCAGATGAAGATAAGGACAGAGCCAAGCACAAGGTTGATAAGCACCATCGCCATCACAATCGCGGTGATCAAGAATGCAAGCCACTCGAATCCTCCGGGGAGCAGCCCATCACCAAGCCAACCACCACCTGAACAGCGAATATCGTCGCTCTCAGAGAGGTTGCAATAGATGTTCCGGAAAAATGAGTTGTCCAGGAAGTTAGGCCCCAACTAGCGGTCTACCTCCCCCATGTTGATATCCACCGTGCCAAACGTAACAATCATCGCAGCCATTGGCAATCCAATTAGCATCTCGCGAAGTAACGTCAAGTTTATTAGTGATGGAGGGCGCACTTTGCAGCGGTAGGGGGATATCCCGCCATCGCTCACAAGATAGAACCCAAGTTCTCCCTTTGGCCCCTCAATCGGCACGTATGCATCACCCTTTGGTGGCCTGATTACAAACGGCACATCCGGGTCCCGTGCTGGCCCCGGCTCAATCTGGTCAATACACTGTCGCACGATCTTGAGCGACTCACGCATTTCGTACACCCGAACCAGGTATCGAGAGTAGTTGTCGCTTTCGTCCATAATCGGCCGATCAAACTCGACTCGATCGTAGTACTCATATGGCTGACGATGACGAAGATCCCAGTCAACACCGCCAGCTCGCAGCATGGGCCCCGTGATCGAAGCGTTGATCATCTCATCGGGAGAGATAATTCCAACACCACGCATACGGGACAGAATGATCTCGTTGCCGGAGATGAGTTGCTCGTACTCGTCAATCCTTCCGGGCATCTCGGCCAGGAAGGCCTCAAGCCGCGGCCAGAAATCTGCAGGCGCATCCTGGAACACGCCGCTGGGGCGATGGTAGCTGTTGGTTATTCGAGCACCACATAAAAGTTCAAATAAATCGAGAATATCTTCTCGTTCGCGCATCGTGTACATGAGCGGGGTACCCATAGCGCCAAGGTCCTGCATGAGGAAACCAATGGCGATGAGGTGACTGGCGATTCGCTGCAACTCCGCGGAAATCATCCTCAGCCAAACACCGCGTGGAGTTGGCTCAATGCCAGCCAGCTTCTCCACCGCCAGAATGTATGCCTGGTTGTTCGTCATCGACGCCACGTAATCCATGCGGTCGGTCAGCGTGACAACCTGCGTGAACGTGCGCTCTTCCGCCAGCTTCTCACTACCTCTGTGGAGGTAGCCAATGATCATCTCGGCATCGGTGACAAGCTCGCCATCAAACGCAACACGAAGCCGCATCACGCCGTGAGTCGACGGATGCTGCGGTCCTACGTTTACGATTACCGGTTCAGATTTAAGCGTCATCTGTGTATTGCTATCGCCCTACCTGAGGTAGTCCTTCCGCAGTGGATGCCCTTCAAAGCCCTCCCACAGCATCAAACGCTTCATGTTTGGGTGACCGTCAAAGTGAACGCCCATCAGGTCGTACGCTTCGCGCTCCTGCAAGTCTGCACCACGCCAGACGTTGATAGCAGTTGGAACCGCAGGATCGATCCTGCCTTCGCCACACCGCATTTTCACTACTCCAGTGCGATTCTTGGAGAGCGATAGCAAGTGATAAACCACTTCAAAATGATCGATATAGTCGACTGTTGTAACGAGAGAAAGCATCTCGAAACTCAGCGATTCTGAGTCACGCAGACTTTCCGCCACATCAGGCCAGCTGGCGGGGGTAATCCAAACTGCATCGTCTGAGTGCCCCGTGACGGCTTCGCTATCGATCTCTCGGATCGCGTCCGCCAATTCTGAGCCGCTCATGGCCCAACTCATTCCAGGCATTCCTGGCCTGCCTCTGTGGGGTTCACTCTTGCCCTGCCACGGTCCCATTCAAGCTATATCGCTTGATCTTCTCGTGAAGCTGCATGATGCCGTAAAGCAACGCGTCAGGTCTGGGAGGACAACCGGGTACATACACATCAACCGGAACAATCCGATTCACGCCGGGAACCACTGAGTACGACTCAAAATACGGGCCGCCGGAAGTCGCGCACACGCCCATTGAGATGACCCACTTTGGTTCTGCCATCTGGTCGTAGAGCTTGCGAAGCACCGGAGCCATCTTCCACGTTACCGTTCCCGCAACAATCATCAGGTCAGCTTGCCGAGGACTTGCGCGGAACGCTTCCATGCCGAAACGTGAGATGTCGAACCGTGCCATGGCTGAGCCAATCATTTCGAATGAGCAGCAGGCCAGACCAAACGCCATTGGGAATACAGACGACTTTCGGCCCCAGTTCAGAAGCGTGTCTACAGACGTAACTAGAAGGTTGCGCTTCAGTTCATCTGGAATCTCAATTACCGGGTCTGGGTAAGGGGAAACCCGGGTGGCCTTCATGTTGGAGACAATATCGCCCTCTTCACGGTCCATCTGGAGAGTCTTATCCCAGAGTGGCTCGGTTGGGAGGGGAATTATTGGGACTTGAATGGGGCCGTTATTGGGGGGTGTCATTAGTTAAATCCACTCAAGAGCGCGCTTGCGCCATGCGTAACCCCAGCCGATGCCAAGAATGGCGCCGAACACGGCAACTTCGAGCAAGGCGAACACACCGAACTGAGCAGAAAGTACTCCAAACTGGCTGGCCCACGGGTATAAGAAGACCGTTTCAACATCGAATATCACGAACATCAACGCAAAGGTGTAGTACCTCGCGTTGAACGTCCAACGACCACCGACTGGCCCGAAACCGCATTCATACGTTTCAAGCTTCACCGGCGTTGGTCGACGGGGTCGCACTTTTATCTTGGTTGCCGTCCATGACATGAGCAACATGCTCACTGGCACCGCTACGGCAATAGCAGCAAAAACTGTGATCAGTCCGTACTGCCTAAAGTAGTCCTCTACCATGCTGCTCCACAACGTGAATTCAAGGCTGAAGGCGACTTTATCATCGGGCGAAATCAGTCACAAGTGAAATATTCCACAATCACAAATTCCACACATTTTTTCCCACTGGCACCGCGCCAGCCGAATTCACCAGTCAAATCAAAATGTGATTAGTCGAAAACGATGACGCCTCGCCCGTCTTCTCCACGCTCCAGAGCTTCAAACGCCTCGTTGATCTGCTCAAGTTCATATCGACGGGTGATGAGACCATCGATGTCGATCTTTCCCTGCTGGTAAAAGCTAATAAGCTTGTTGAAAGTTTCGTGCGGACTTGCTGAACCGTAGTAGCTTCCCACAACGCTCTTCTGAAGACGTACAAGATCAACCAGGTTCAGCGGCACCGTCTCCCCTGCTGGAGCGAGGCCAATGATGACCGCCGTGCCGCCCTTCTTCACGCTATCGATGGCCTGACCGGTTGTAACCGACGCGCCAAATGTGTCGAACGCGAAATCGACGCCCTCACCACCCGTTAGTTCCAGTATCTTGGCTAAAGCGTCTTCTGAACGAGAGTTCACTACGTGCGTCGCACCAAATCTGTAGGCGAACTCAAGCTTGTGATCGTGAATATCCACTGCGATGATCTGGCGAGAGTTGAGCAGCTTGGCACCCTGCACCGCGTTGAGCCCCACTCCACCCAGCCCGATCACGACAACGGTGCCGCCGGTCTGAATATTGGGCTGGTTGATAACACCGCCAACTCCAGTCGTGACGGAGCAACCAATCAGCGCCGCTACCTCCATAGGAACGTCATCAGGCATTGGTGAGCATGCGGCCTCCGGGATCACTGCGTGCTCGCCGAATACGCCAACCTTCTGCATCTGGAAAATATCTTTGCCGTCCTTGTGGAGACGCGCTGTACCGTCAAACATGAGCGAGTTCACCTGGCGATGCGTATCGCACAGTTGTGGCTGGCCGGTGTTGCATGGTGTGCAGTGACCACACGGTGAGATGAAAGAAATGACGCATCGATCGCCCGCCTTCACTCTGGATACGCCGGGGCCAACCTCTTCAACAGTCCCGGCGCCCTCATGGCCCAGCACTATTGGCATTGGATACGGAGCTGAACCAATCATGATGTGGTGGTCACTCGCGCAGATGCCGGCTGATCCGATACGAACGCGAACTTCGCCGAATCCCGGCTCATCAAGTTCAAGCTCTTCAATCTCCAGAGGCTGATTTGCTTCGTAAAGAACTGCTGCTTTCATCTCACTGCCCTTGTCTGGTCCCTATCTAATCACGATCTGAGAACGCCGGGATTTTTAGTTTTTGTATTTGCGATTACCGATTGTATGGGCTTCGGAGTCTCCATGAGTGATTAAACGCAAAGTGCGCACCAAATTGGTGCGCACTTTTTACTTTTTCACGGTAGCTGCGGGGCTTGCCCCGCCCTCTTACCGGATTTAATCACCTACCGGAGTAGAGACCTTGTCCTGAATCATATTCTTCAGTTGGGCTTTGATTTCTTTGGCCCTGACCAAATCTGGGGTTCGGCCGTTCTCAGCCGGATCAGACTTATCAAAAACGGTTATCCCCTCCAGATTGACCTGAAATACGCCACCACCACCGCCTCTTACGGTGACGTTCACATCACTACCGGCGGCCGCAAATAGTTCGGATAGCATCCAGCTAGCCACGTTGTGGTAGCCTCACGGCACGCAGTAGACGATTTCCGCCTGTACTTTTCCTTCGGCCAAGATAGTCTCCTTCATCCTCATAGTTCGCTGAGATGACGCGACGCTACCAGAGCATCTTGATGCGGTCAAAACCCAACTGCCTAAAGAGCTAATTTGACGGGCCAACGTTGTTGCCCAGAATATGCTCCCCTATACTCACAATGCCGTGTACTCAATTTGCGTTTGCTGAAAATGGCGCTGATAACGGGTCGTACGACCGACAGCCACTAACCGAAACTCCAACACAGTGAGGTGAAAAATGCTGCCAAACATTGAACTCAGAGCGGTTAACCGCAAAGACGTCATACGAATCGTCGAATGGCTTGAAGACAACGAGGTCCAGGAAAACTGGTTCGGCCGCTACACCTATGGCGAACCGGCGCACCTTGGCTATGAGCCTGCCAAGATGGTTGATGCGACGAAGGCCGAATGGGATGAGGTCTTCCATGACCCGCACCATGAGCCGCACAGAGATATCTTTTCTATCTACTCTTCCTCAAACGAACACGTAGGAGAGGCTCAACTGGCAATTGATGAGGCCCTTGGCGATGCCCAGCTTTCAATCCTCATTGGCAGGAAAGACCTGTGGCATAGTGGATTTGGCACTGCGTCCACACTTGCTCTCTTGGATCACATCTTCAACCAGCTCGATCTCTACCGTGCCTGGGTGGATGTCCCGGAATACAACACTCACGCCCGTGAGATGTTCGAGCATGTTGGGTTCATCCACGAAGGCACGCTCCGAAAGAGCCGCCCTCATCACGGCGCCCGCTTCGACTCCGTGATCTTGGGAATGCTACGAGCCGAGTATGAACGCAAATTCCCGCACGAAGAAGGCCAGATCAGCCACACGGTTTAGGTGCGCCACAAGCTGCATCCACCATCGGATGCAGCCGCACTTCAACTGGCTCAGGTTCCAGTCATAAGACTGAAACACAATTGAACGAGCGAGTTAGGCCGGCAATATTCTCGTTGTACTTGTCCTCACAAAAGGCTGGAGACGAATGCCAGATTCGTTTGGATAATTAGCGGACCGCAAACAACAACTCATCGTGCGGTATTCGATCCCAGTTTCTGCCATCTGTGGAAGTGAATATGGCAGCTGAGTTAAGTGCTCGATCAACCCCAACCAGTACGATTCCGTCCTGCCCGAACGCGGCGTCTCTAACGATGAAATCACCGAAATCAACGGGAATGCCCTCCCAGGCAGCGCCATCATAAGTCCTCCATGAGACGATCGTATCGTCATCAAGTCGATTTCCAAATATTACGAGTTCTTCACCATTTGAAACCGCAAGATCCAGGCGCGTGCCATCAAACTCATTTGGAGGCGACAACCTTTTCCATTCGCCCCCATCCTCAGAAGCCCAAATTGCACCTGATTTAGTGTCGCGATCAAATCCAACTGCCAGCGCCGTTCGCCCGATGATGGCCAGGGATCCGAAATCTGAATCTCCAAATCGAGTGATCTCAGTCCAATTGGTTCCATCTTCCGACTCAAATATCAGTGCATTCGACTTCTGATTTATTGCAGCCGTATATGCACCATTCAGCCCTAATAGATCGACGGCGTCTTTTCCGGTATCGGTATGCGGCTCAGGTCTGGAAACGCTCCAGCTCTCCGGACTATCCGCGGACCAGAACGCCGAATCACTGGAGAAAGACTCACCGACCACTGCGAGATTTATTCCATTGGCCGCAAGTGCTACCGGCATTCCGTGAACTGGCGCAATTCCGGCTCTAGTCCAACCGAGTCCGTCTTTGGACGTCAATGCAACGACGGAACCCGTACTTTCATCATGAGCAACCATCACGAGCCTATTCGAAGTCGTTAGTACATCACCAACTTCAAGTCGCTCCAGTGCTTTTTCGTGTGGTATTCGGGACCACCTATCACCGGCTTCAGAGAGCCAGACAACTGCGTTGCCATTCACGTCATCGCCAACCGCTACGTACCCATGGTCGGTCGCAATAATCGATCTGGGCCCGTAATCGTCGATTGAAATGAATAGACCGAATTCGGCTCTCAGGAAACTGGGAATGCCCCCGAGTGCCGCGAATAGTGTGACCGCAGAAAGAATTACCACACCAGCAACACCGAACAGTCGTCGGAGCATACTTTTCGATTTCCAGGGTCGTGCTACAACGATCGAAACCAATATGATCATTGGAGAGATCGCGAAGACAGACATTGCGCCGCTCGATCGGAAATCACCAGATCTTAATTCGACAATAGCAACCGCTGCGATCACAGGCAGTAACGCCGTCGCCCGAACTATCCACCAGTTCCCTAAGTACGACATCACTACTGTTTTGCTACCCCATGCCTCGCCAACTCACCCTGGTTCTCCCAGCATCATAGGCGAATCGAGGCGAATCCACGTCAGTCACGATACCGTTATCGCCTGCTCCAGCGTCACTTCAAATGGGAACATTGCGTCGGTGGCACCAGGATGCTGATTTGGGCCCATCTCCGGTTATGGGTTTGAATCTTCTCTTCAGGCGTTGCCCTCAAAGATCGGCCCCAGAACGTCCATGTACTTCAACGCTGACCCCGTGTTGATCAGCAGCACGCGCTCGTCACGTCCTATCGTTCCCTGATCGACTAGCTTCTTCGTTGCGGCCCAGATTGCGCCGCCTTCAGGGGCCGGGAATATGCCTTCTTTACGTGCCATCTCGGCGGTGCTTTCCAGGATCTCATCGTCAGAAACACGGATCGCTGTACCACCGCTTTCGCGGACGGCCTGCAAGATCAGGTAGTCACCAATTGCAGCGGGCACCCTCATGCCGGCCGCCAGAGTGTGTGGGTTCTCGATTGGCTCTGCGTGATCAGCGCCAGCTTCAAACGCGTTTACGATTGGCGAGCATCCCTCTGCCTGTACCGACACCATGCGTGGCCGCTCAGAGCCCATCAGCCCCATGCGCTCCAACTCATCCAGCGCTTTCCAGATCCCAACGATGCCCGTGCCGCCACCAGTCGGGTACAAAATCACATCTGGCACGGTCCAGTTGAGTTGCTCAGCGATCTCCAGCCCCATCGTCTTCTTGCCTTCTGCGCGATACGGCTCTCGCAGCGTTGAGACATCGAACAGATCGCGCTCTTCCGCAGTCTTAGCGCTCAGTACACCCGCGTCTGTGATGAAGCCATCCACCAGTTCCAGCCGCGCCCCGTATGCGATGCACTCATTCTGATTAGCCATTGGCGCATCTCTGGGCATGAAAACGTTCGCCTCCATGCCTGCCACGGCTGCGTAGGCAGACATTGCACCGGCTGCATTACCGGCGGACGGCATGGTGAGCGCCATCTTGCCCACCTCTTTGGCCTTTGACACAGCAGCAGAAAGGCCACGGGCCTTGAACGAGCCCGTGGGATTGAGGCCTTCGTCCTTGATGAGCAGATTCGTCAGGCCAATCGTTGCGCCAAGGCGGTCCGCCTGAAATATCGGTGTGTAGCCCTCGCCCAGCGTGATGATGTTCGCATCATCGATAACCGGCATAATTTCCCGGTAACGCCACATGTCGGGCCTACGCCCAATGAGCGATTCTTTGGTCAGAGTCGCTGCCGCTCTATCCAGGTCATACCGTGCAAACAGGACCTTGCCGCAGCCGGTGCAAGTCCGGTGCGCGTCGTGGTGGTCAAACTCTTCACCGCATTTGCTGCACTCAAGGTGCGTAATCTGGCTCGAAGGCATGTGGGTTAGCTAACTCTCTTAGATATGGCAGTTTCAAAAAACGCTGATGAGCAGCGACCAATAGAATCATTCAGACATCAAGCTACCATCACCAACCACCTTGCAGGGACTTTACAGTTGAAAGATACCGTCGAATTACTCCGTGGAATACCCAAGGCTGAGCTTCACCTGCACCTTGGCGGCACACTGAGCACAGAGGCCTTCTTCCCGCTCTATGAGAAGTACAAATCAAAAGGCCAGTCTCCATACCTTGACACCATGCGCATCGCCAACATCAGCAAGCATCCTGTGCTGGAGAATTTTCTTCGAACGGGCCGCGGTGCCAATACGTTTGAGGAGTTTCTTGATTTCACGGATTTTGACGGGTTCCTTGATCTCTACGGCCTGACTACCTGCTATGTGCGAGATGCAGATGACATCGCTCTCCTGGCCCGCGCCGCGGTGGATAAGCTGATTGCCCAAAACGTCCGATACGTTGAGCTTGACGTGCTCTTTGGGGGGCACAAGGTGCTCAACTACAGCGCACCTGATCTCGGCCCTGTATTAGACGATGTTGCGAAGAACGCGCCGATAGAGGTGCGCTGGATCGCCGGACTACCGCGATTTCTAGGCCCCGAAGAGTCAACCCGAGTTGTCAAAGAACTAGTAGCCGCCGACTTCCAATCTCTGGTCGGTGTAACCATGGGTGGTCCTGAAAAGGAGTTCCCACACGCTGAGCATGCGGAGGCGTTCCGACTCGCGGCAGAGGGCGGACTGCGGCTGTCCTGCCACGCGGGTGAGGCCGACGGCCCACAAAGCGTGTGGAGTGCGATCAACGATCTCAACGTAGAGCGAATCGGCCATGGCGTGCGATCTACCGAAGATCCGCGCCTGGTTGGCTATCTTGCTGAAGAAGGCATCCCACTTGAGGTCTGCCCCACTTCCAACGTAATGACGGGAATCTTCAAAGACGTAGCCCACCACCCCATCCGTGACCTCTACGAGGCGGGCGTCCCGGTTACTCTCAACTCCGACGACCCTGCGTTTTTTGGTTCCGATCTGAACGAAGAATATGTGAAGCTCCATCGCCTGGGCTGGACCGAAGAAGAGCTGTTGGAGCTGGTCGAGAATGGTTTTGCAGCGGCGTTTACGGATGAAGAAACAATCGAGAACCTGCTCGATGAGGTTCAGTCCTACGTGGAAGCCGTACGCGGTGAAGACTCAGCCCTTCCCGACGCAATAAGCGTGCCGTCTATGCCCAACTCGGCGGAAACCGACCCTCTCCACGATGCTCCAGCACCAAATTATGAAACCGGCAGCGTAGAAGATCTGATCGTCCGAGTGCCGAAAGCGGAACTGCACCTCCATCTGGCTGGCACAATGACCGGCCCCGTTTTCGCCCAGTTACTCGACAAGTACCGTTCTTGGTCGCCCGATCTGATTGGCGACCGGGACGCTCAGGCGATGGAGCGTTACCCGGCGTTGCAGCCGTTGCTTGATGGCGATCTAAACGCACTGCGATCCACCGACCTCTTCGAGTTCGACGATATGGAGCAGTTTGGCGTGACTGTACGCGTTCTAAATTCCTTCATGCGTGATCTTGATGACGTGGCCCTCGTGGCCGCGGCGGCGATCGAAAATCTCGAGCGCCAAAACGTTGTGTACGCCGAGTTCTCGTTCGATCTGGAGCGATTCAGCCGGTTGGGTGCCAGCATGGTGGAGGTCGGCAAGCGACTGGATGCGATCGCCAAATCGGCCCCCATAGGCATCAGATGGCTCGCCGATCCCGGCAGAGATATTGGACCTGATCAGGCAATGGGACTCGTGGAGAGACTGATCGACGCGCGTTTTGAGTCGCTGGCTGGCATATCCCTCAGTGGACGGGAACGCGACTTCCCTCCCCGCCTGTTTGCCGATATGTTCAAAGTAGCCCGAGATGCTGGTCTGAAAACAACCATCCATGCGGGCGAACTCCTCGGCTCAGACTCGATCTGGCACGTGATAAATGAGCTTGAGGTGGACAGAATTGGACACGGAATTCGCGCCGCTGATGATCCCCAGCTAATCGACGCACTTGCAGACGATGCGATTCCACTTGAGATGTGCCCCACCGCCAATGTGGCCACCGGAATGTACGCAACGTTGGCGACCCACCCGATTCACGATCTATTTGGCTCGGGAGTAACGATCACCCTCAGTTCTGATTACCCCACGTACTTCGGCACAGACCTGGTTGGAGAATACCTCGCCCTACACGAAACAGGCTGGGCCAAAAACGACCTGCTTGAGGTGATTGAGAACGGCTTCCTGATGGCGTTTATCCCAGACGAAGATGCGGACCATTACTTGAACCGCGTCCATGCGATCTGGGAGGAAGAGTAGCGGCAATCCTTGTGGTTGCTCAGTTTTACGCGCTCCGCCCACATCAACGCAACGAAAACGGCCGCCGGTTCTCACCGGCGGCCGTTGTTTCAATCTATGTTCGCGTTACGAAAGCGTGTCTGCGATAATCTCGCCCACGATCTGTGCCTCACCAGGGTTCAAGCCAAACGCATGTAGCGTGATCGCACCATCTGGCTCCACAGTCCGGGTCCAGATTCTTGGATCGCCATCTTTGAGGATATCCACCAGCTCATCTGAACTGTGTCCCGTGACGCTCTTATCAACGGTGAACTCGACGCCAAATGGCTGGTGACCAATTGTGTTGTCCAGCATCTTCGCTGAAACGCCAGCGACGCCCTGAAGCGGCTTCAGCATCAGCTGACACTCCTGCTCAACCTGAGCCAGCCTCGTCTCGTGGTCCATCGTGAACCATCGACGAACTGCGGCCACAACGCCCATCATCTCCTGGCGGTCGACCTTGTGCGGTCGGCCAACGCCCCTGATCCGTCGACTTTCGTAGCCCACAAACGACTGCTTGGCGAGGGCGTCAATCATCTCTTGCGTACCCAGTGCGAGCCCCGTCGACTGAGTCGATCCGAGATACTTCGCTGCGACACACTGGAAATCTGCACCCATGCGCACGTACTTGCCGAAGTTCTCCAACGGGTAGACCTGACCGGCTGCATCCACCGTCACCGGTGTGTCTTTGGAGTGGGCGATTTCGATGACTTCCTCAAGCTGGAGGATATTCTCGTCCGGGAACTGCTCCGTCATGTAGAAATGTGCGGCCAAAGTGTTAGGGCCAATCGCGTTCTCAAGGTCTTCACGCGTAGTTCCATCGTCACTGCCGTACTCAACCAGCTTTGCACCGGCCAGTTCCAGACAGCGATCGTACCAGTAGCGCTGGCGACGTTGAATGAGAATCTCATTCTTCATCCCCGTGGTGTCCGGGAGTTGCTCAATCTTATCGTCGTCATGACCCGCCATGAGAGCAGCCGTCGCCAGGGTCAAAGCGGAACCTGCGCCGGACGTGATGTATGCCGCAGGTACATTCACCATATCGGCAATTGCTTTTCCGGCGTGCTCCTGAAGTTCAATCAGCGGGACGTACGCGCTGTCAGCGCGATCCATCGCAGCCTGAACTTCCGGAACCGGAGTCGATCCACCCAGCAACGTGACGCTGCCAGTTGCGTTGATCACGGGAGTTGCGCCTATCTCCCGGTAAATGTCACCCCAGTCAGAACTGACCACGACTATCTCCTCTGTCTCGGGCGAGCAACTGTGCAGCAGCACGCCTGTTCATTCTTGAAGCACAGATAATACTCCGACAGCGATGGGCGGGAAAGTATCGCCTATGGATGACTCGCTTCAGGCCGCGATTGCATCTGCCGATATGGCTTCAGCCTTGGACCCCAGAATACCTGCCAACGACTCAGCGAACCGCCTGGAAACCTGCTCAATGTCTAGGCTTTTACCGCTGATGGACTCAGCAGACGCCATGGAGACATCTGGCATTCCACACGGCACTATCTTGTCGAAATACGAGAGATCGGTGGTCAAATTGACCGCGACGCCATGCATTGAGATACCGCGGCTTACCCGCACGCCAATCGCCGCTATCTTCGACTCCACGTCCAGAGGTGCTGCAAGATCCGGGCGGAGCGAACCATGTGTCCACACGCCCGTTGCTCCTGCGACGCGATGGGCCTCGATATCCAGTTCCGTTAGCAGGTTGATCACCACGTCTTCTAATGTGCGGACGTAGACGACTGGCCCAATGTGAAGCGAGCGCAGATTCAGGATTGGATAGGCCACCAGCTGCCCCGGGCCGTGATACGTGGTCTGCCCACCACGGTCAGTCTCGATCACGTCTGCGTTGAGCGACTTCAACTCGGCTTCAGCAGCCAGCACGTCATCCTGGACGCCTCGGCGACCCAGTGTGAATACGTGCGGATGCTCAAGAAGCAGCACCGTGTCTGGAATCTCTTCTTTGCGTCTGGCCTCAAGCATGCGGAGCTGCAACTCATACGCTGGCTGGTAGTCCATGCTGCCAAGCCACGCGTAGCGGAGGATCTGCTGCGGTGAGTCGTCGCTCATCTAATAACTCCTGCGATGCGTATCGAAACATGCGTGATCTGCACCGGGAAAACTCATCGCAACGATGATCCCGTTTACATCATCACCGTAATCCAATTTCACGGGTGCCCGCAACACCGCCATCCCGGAATCTGTAGGCTCCTCGCTCCCAGCACCGCGCTCAGAACCAGCTCCGCTGTGCCCGTGCGGCAGGCACCTTAGCCGATGTCGGACCCTGGCCCAAACGCCTCAAGGCCCGCTTTCACGTCCTGAATGAACATGCCCGCTTCTGCTCCGTCAAGAACTCGGTGATCAAACGACAGGCTGAGGTTCATCATCTGCCGTATCGCAATACTATCGCCGGTATCGGACTCGACCACAACCGGCCTTTTGACGATTGCTTCTGTGTTCACGATTGCGACCTGTGGCGGGCTGATAATTGACCCACCCCACACGGACCCGAGCGGCCCGGTGTTGTTCAATGTGAACGTGCCACCCTGCACTTGTTCGATGGTCAATTTGCCGCTGCGAGCACTCTCAATCAGGGGAGCGGCCGCGCCAGCAAGCTCAGCCACACTCAACTGGTCAGCATTCCGAATGACCGGAACGACCAATCCAGCGTCCGAAGCGACTGCCACCCCTATGTTCACCTGACCGTTCATGCGGATTTTTCCATCAATCCAAGCTGAATTGGCCAGTGGGCTCCTCCGGAGTGCGGCAGCCAGCGCGAACAGGCTGAAGGCCACATACGAAAGACTCACACCATTTCGGCTCCGGAAGTACTCCTTTTGCGAGTCTCGAAGCCGGACGAGGCCCGTGACATCCACTTCAATAGAGGTCCATGCGTGAGGTATCTGCGTCCAACTGCGCACCATATTTGCGGCGATGATCTTCCGTATCGGCGTTGGCTCAACAAGCGAATCATCCGTGGACGCCGGACTTTCGGTTGGGGACGCCGCCACCTGCATTCCGCTGCCTTCGATGGCCGCCTGAACGTCGGCTCGGGTTACACGTCCGCCTGAGCCGCTGCCGGTGACGGTTGAGAGATCGATTCCGTTTTGTGATGCCAGGCGCATCACAACGGGCGAATAGTAGTCGCTGCGGTTGCGTCCTTCACCGACGCTACCTGTGTTCTGAACAGACGAGCCGCCGGGCGACGATGTCTCCATGCTGGTGTCCGCAAATGTTCCACCGGTAGGGCCAACGTTCGCGCCGGTGATCATTTCGCCGACTATTCCGGGAGCGCCAGGTGCGTTGGCCATCCCCGAAGTGGATGCCTCGGGCACGGCGTTCGGATCATCCGGATCCATTTCGCCAATGTCTGAACCCATTGGAACCGTGTCGCCCTCTACGGCGCTGATACTGGTTATCGTTCCGGATTCCGGAGCAGGAAACTCCATGTTGACCTTGTCTGTGACAACCTCAACCATTGGGTCAAACTTATTGACATGATCTCCAATGCCGACAAGCCACTTGCCGATAACGGCTTCCGTCACTGACTCGCCAACGTGGGGGAGTTGAATCAGGTAGGTCACATGAACTCCATACGGCTAGTTAGCGCCCCCAAATGGGCGGCAATAAATCGGCGGCAAGTTAGTAGGCAGCAAGCTCTCGAATTGCAGTAGCGATCTTCTCTGGTGAGAGCATGTATTCAGCTTCAAGAGCAGGGCTAAACGGCATCTCCGGGAGGTCCGGCCCCGCCAGCCTTGCGACAGGCGCGTCCAGGTCTTCAAATGCACTGGTGGCGATGGTTGCTGCAATTTCAGCCCCAACGCCATATGAGAGCGAATCTTCCTGAACCACGAGGGCTTTACTCGTCTTGCGCACCGATTTCAAAATCGTGTCGCGGTCAAGCGGAGTGAGCGAACGCAGATCTACTATCTCGGCGTCTATTCCGTCTGACTCAGCAACCATATTCGCCGCCTCAAGGCAGTAGTGCACCATGAGCCCAAACGCAACAATCGTCAGATCTGAGCCTTCACGTTTGACGTCTGCCACGCCAATTGGCAGCGTGTACTCCTGATCCGGAACTTCGCCCCGGACCAGCCGATACGTACGCTTATGCTCAAGAAAAATGACCGGGTCATCAGACCTGATGGCGGACTTAAGCAGCCCTTTGGCGTCGTACGGCGTGGAAGGCGCAACGACGTGCAGGCCCGGCTGGTGAGCGAACACCACATCGATAGATTGCGAGTGATACAGCCCACCCCGAACACCACCACCGTAAGGCATTCGCACAACCATGGGCGCGTACTTCTTGCCCGCGGTTCCATAGCGCACTTTGGAGGCCTCACCAACAATCTGGTTCATAGCCGGCCAGATGAAGTCAGCAAATTCAATCTCGGCAATCGGTCGCAGACCATTGACTGCCGCACCAAGCGCGATGCCAGCAATAGATGATTCTGCCAGTGGCGTATCAATTACGCGTGCAGAGCCGAAGTCCTCCACAAAGCCGTCTGTGGCAAGGAATACACCCCCGCGCTCTGCGATATCCTCACCCATGACCAGCACATTCTGATCACGCGACATCTCCTCATGCATGGCATCTCGGACTGCCTCGATAACCGTCTTAGTCGCCATTGGAGTCCGCGTACAGGTGCTTGTAGATGTCGTTATCACCGGTTGGCTGCGGCAACGGAGCGCTTTCAGCGGCCTGCGTGGCCTCATCGACAATGCGCTGTGCCGACTCCCAGATCTGCTCTTTACGGGCTGCGCCAAGCACGTCTCTGCTGCTCAACATCTCCTCCATGACCTCAATCGGATCACGACTAGTCATGGTCTCGATCTCTTCGTCTGATCTGTAGCGGGTGTGATCATCGTCGCTCGTGTGCGGATAAAAACGCTCGACGCGAGCCTCAACCAGAGTTGGACCTCCGCCATTGCGCGCATTTTCAATCGCCAGATACATGACCTCATACACGGCTACCGCGTCCATACCGTCAACCATTACTCCAGGCATTCCGTAGGCCTCAGCTCTATCAGCAATGCTTTCTATCGCCATCTGTTTGCTTTGGGGAACTGAGATGGCGTAGCGGTTGTTCTCACAGAAAAATACGACCGGCAGTTTGTGGATAGCCGCGAAGTTCATCGACTCATGCGTATCTCCCATGCTAGAGGCACCATCACCGAAGTACGCGATGGTCACCGCGTCGATTTCCCGAATCTGATCTGCCAGGGCGAATCCAACAGCGTGCGGCATCTGCGTCGCCACAACGTTGGAGAACGAAACGATATCCACCCGATCCAGCGAACCATGAAGGGGAAACTGCCGCGCTGAACTCATTGGCTCGCCTTCTTTGGCAAGAAACCCAAGGAGCATCTCAGTTGGAGTCACGCCCAGCGCCATCATGGTGCAGAACTCTCGATAGTAGATCAAGTAGTGATCGCGTGTGGGGTCAGACGCCTTCACCGCACCCATCTGCGCGCCTTCGTGACCCTGGGCAGACGCGACAATTGCCGCCTTACCCTGGCGGTTCAGCAGCCAGACGCGTTCATCCAGCGTTCTGCTGAGCACCATAGTCCGGTACATCTCCAGCAGGTCGTCATCTGTTAGCGGCGGGACAGAGAGATCACTCTTGCTGGAATTGGTCCGCCGCGTGGTAGCTTCATCAATAGACATTGAGCCATTATATTTGCGTCGACGCCTCAGAAACGCACGTATTCCATATCAATCCACATTTGATCCAAAAAAGGCGAAGCCAATCACGTTGGAATCGGCCCTCCTCACACTCGGAGCGTACCTGCTGGGAGCAGTTCCCAGCGCGCTCCTGATTTCGCGCTTCGGCTCAGGGATCGATATCCGTTCCGTGGGAAGCGGAAACGTGGGCGCCGTCAACACGTTCAAAGAGGTTGGAGTCCGGTCCGGAGTGCTGGTATTGCTGGCCGACACGGCCAAAGGCGTGCTGGTGATGGCGGTGATCCTCGGATTAGATATGGAACCAGAAATCGCATTTGCCGCCGCGTTTGCGGTCACCATTGGTCATAACTTCAGCCTGTTTTTACGATTTGCGGGTGGGAAAGGCGTAGCGGTGGTCTTCGGCCTATCACTCGTTGTGTTCCCCGTAATAACCATTATCTCGCTGGCCGCACTGCCAATCGCATGGCTGATCACCAGGAGCATCGTATGGTCGTTCCTGATTACGTTTGTGGTGCTCAACGCGCTGACGGCCGGAACGGGACAGGCGGCATCTGATGTGGGGTTGTGCCTCACGCTCTCTGGGGTCGTGATTGCCACCCACTTGTGGCGCAGTCTTCATGAAGTTTTTACGTTGCTACGGAAGCGCGACCTGATCGGAATCGGAAAAAGTGAGTAATTGCCTCAGTTCCGGACTGGGAAACCCCGCAGCTATACTCAGAACGTACAAATACTGATGATCGAGTTCAGACCTGAACGTATGTCTGATTGAACAGGGGCATTTCCAGTGAATAGACGATGGATGATATTGCTGCTTGCGGTGACGGCCACCATGATTGCCGTGGCATGTGGCTCAGACGACGATGGACTCGGCACCGGTCGCGTGGGCGAAGCAGCCCCGACGGTAGCGCCCTCCACGGTGGCTCCGTCAAGCCAGGTGAATACATTTGACCCCGGCACTCCCTGCCCGACAGCGCAAGTTGGCGGTCCCAAAGTTGAGGCCACACCTGGTATCGGCATCAGCCAGGGCAACAGCTACCAGGCCATCGTCAAGACCAGCAAGGGCGACATCAAGCTGGAGTTGTACGACGATGAAGTTCCAGTCACTGTAAACAACTTCGTTCACCTCGCCCGATGCGGTTACTACGACGGCATCCCGTTCCACCGCGTCATCGCCAACTTCATGGTTCAAGGCGGCGACCCAACCGGAACCGGCGGCGGTTCACCGGGATACTCAATCCCCGATGAGTACGATCCCAGTCTGCTGCACAGCAGCCCCGGCACACTCTCCATGGCGAACTCAGGTTTCGGTACCGGCGGAAGCCAGTTCTTCATCACTCACAACCCAACACCCCATCTGGACGGGTATGAAGCGAACGGCGCTCCAAAGGCTTGTGAAATCCCAGTCATCTCCTGCCACCCGGTCTTCGGCCGGGTGATCGAAGGCCAGGACGTGGTCGACAAACTCAACGTCACAGGAGCCGGACTCGATCCAGACACGATCAAGACCGTTGAGATAATCGAAAGCTAGTCAAACGAATTGACGCGAAAGAAGGCCGGAAGCCTCCGGCCTTCTTTCGCGTTTGAGAATTGCAAAACCCGCGTCATTCACGCCGCTTCTGGAACTTGTTGCGGATGTATATCGCGCCAGCGTTCATTGTGAGCAGCACCACCAGCAGCACGATGATTCCGGAGGCGGCTACATCCTGGATATCGTGGTTCGGCTCCGCTGCCCAGTTGAAGATCTGAATTGGCATCACAGTGAACCTGTCGAACGGGCCCGCTGGCGAGAACGTCAGGAACACCAGCGCTGAGATTGCGATCATTGGGGCCGATTCACCAATCGCCCGGGACATGGCAAGAATTATGCCGCTCATGATGCCGGGTATGGCCTGTGGCAGCACAATGGTCTTCACAACCTGCCAGCGAGTGGCACCAAGGGCGAACCCTCCGGCCCTGAAGGAGTCTGGCACGGCCTTTATGGCCTCCTGTGAGGCGATGATCACGATGGGGAGCACTAGCAGCGTCAACGTCAGTGCGCCCGCCAGCACAACTCGTCCAAGCCCAAACGCCGTGACGAATACGGCGAATCCCAACAGCCCGTAAATGATCGATGGAACGCCAGCGAGGTTGGCGATGTTCAGTTGGATGATGCGCTTTAACCAATTATCGGCAGCAAACTCTTCCAGATATATCGCCGCTCCTACGCCAATAGGAATTGTGAATAGCGCGGTCATGCCGATAACCCAGAGGCTCCCGATCAGGCCCGCCCTGATGCCGGATTCTTCAGGATGCCGAGACGGAAAACTCGTGAGGAAGCCGATATCAAGAAATCTAAACCCATCGATAAAAACGTCGGTGAGCAGTACCGCGAGCGCCCCGATCCCCACCAGAATCGAGGAGACGAAAAGTACGTAGAAAAACGCGTCTCGTACCTTCCGGAATCTCATATTCCGGTCGTGACGTGCTCTAGGCGGCTGGGGGGAGGCGCCAGACGAAGCTGCCTCAGCGATCTCGTTGTGATCAGCGGTGGTCGACATTACTCGTACTTCTCGCTCCACCGTGCAACGACTATTCGACCGATTATGTTCATGACAAGCGTCATGACAAACAGCACCATTCCAACGGCAAATATCGTCTGGAACTGGATGGAACCATGCGCGGCCTCGCCCAATGTGGTCTGGACTATGTAGGCCGTCATCGCCTGAATGCTCTCAAGAGGATTGAATGTGAGGTTTGGACTGGCTCCAGCGGCAAGTGTGACGATCATCGTTTCGCCAATTGCTCTCGATAGCGCCAGGATGAAGGAGGCCACGATACCGCCAAGTGCGGCCGGAACGACAACTTTCACTGCCACTTCAAACTTGGTGGCCCCCAACGCATAAGCACCATCTCGCAACGACTTCGGGACGGCCAACATGGCGTCCTCACTCAACGTGGAGATCATTGGCATGATCATGAGGCCCATCACAAGGCCCGCACTCAGGGCGTTGAAGACAATCATTTCCGGGAATATTTTCTGCAACTGTGGTGACAGGAACGTCAGAGCAAAGAAGCCATAAACGACGGTCGGCACTCCCGCCAGTATCTCTAGAATCGGCTTGATGATTCGCCGAAGCTTGTCCGGGGCGTACTCAGAAAGAAATATCGCGCTGGCCAGGCCGAAAATCACTGCTGTTAATCCGGCGATAACCGCTACCAACAATGTCCCACCTATGAGCGGCAACACACCAAAGTTCGCCGGAACAAAGTTCGGCGTCCACGATGTTCCCGTCAGGAAATCCCAAATCGGTATTTCACGGAAGAATGGGATGCTTTCCTTGATGAGAATGACGACGATGGAAATGGTTGTGATCACAGAGATAAACGCTGCCAGACGGAGCGCCCACACAACGACGGTCTCCTCAATCCTGTGACGACGGACTCGCCTCGCTGGCCCTCTGGTTGCCAACTAGGTGCGTCTCCGGACGATAGCCGCGTCACGTCCCGCCAATTGGCGTTTTGATGCGCTCAGCCCCAGGATGTTCATCTCACGCCTAACCATCTGCGAGCACCGCCAAGAGCGCAATAACGGGCACTGTATGAGGCGTTAACTCTCGGTTAAAGCCTGCCCGTTTAATGAAGATAACGATGGAATCCATCTCAGGCCGTTGGCCAGGCAGTGCATCGCGCCTACTGGTAGGAAGCAATTAGCTCCCGTCCCACGTCGTACTCGGCCTCGGAGAGTCCAACGTATCCAACTTCCTGAGCAAGCTCCGTCGCATTGTCCAGATAGAAGTTCAGGAACGCCACAACATCTGGGCGCTGCAACGCTTCAACGTTGATGTAAAGGTACAGCGGCCTTGAGAGCGGCGCATAGCTGCCACTATTGATCGTCTCAGCGGTTGGACTGGTGCATCCGTTGCCGTTGTCGACACCCACAATCTTGAGCTTGTCTTCATTCTCTTTGTAGTAGGCATATCCGAAATAGCCCAGAGAGTTCTTATCTCCAGCTATTCCCTGCACAAGCACATTGTCATCGGCGCTGGCCGTGTAATCGGCACGACTGACCTGCGCCTGTCCGTTGATCGCCTTGGTGAAATAATCGAACGTGCCAGAGGACGTGTCGGGGCCATACAACCGGACAGTTTGATCCGGGAAGCCGTCCCGCACCTCGCTCCAGTTATCGACCGTGCTTCCTCGGTCCCAGATCTTGTTGATCTCATCCGTAGTCAGGCAGTCAACGAAATCGTTCCTGGTGCTGACAAGGACCGAAAGGCCATCGAACGCCACGGCCATCTCAATAAACTCAACACCATGCTCCGCAGCCTGCTCTCGCTCAGCATCCTTGATTTCGCGTGATGCGTTGGATATTGCAGTTTCGCCAGTGGTGAATCGCCTGAAACCACCGCCGGTTCCGGAGATACCAATTGGTATCTGAACATGTGGATGCTCCTTGCGAAACTCTTCTGCCACGGCCTGCGTGATTGGGAAGACGGTTGATGAGCCGTCTATTTCAATGGTGTTCGAATCCCCGGCGCCGCACGCCACCAGAATGGTCAACAGAATCGCAAGTACGGGCAGTAATGACACTGTAATGCGCCTGCGACGAATGACCTTCAAATACTTGCTGTCCAGATTCGAATTGTTGCTTGCGGTTTGAATCACTAATTAATAGCAGACCAGAAAGTTGTTAAAACCGGGGCTCTGGCGTGTTAATTCAAGATTAAAAGAAGGATCGGGTTTGGGGTTTTGCCTAGCCTTGAAGATCACCCGGAATCGTGATGTGGAACTCAGCCCCTGCGCCCCGCTCACTTATCACAGTTGCCGCGCCACCATGGGCCTCAGCAACGTGTCGAACTATCGCAAGTCCCAGTCCACTCCCGCCCGAAGCTCTGGATTGATCCGCCTTGTAGAAGCGCTCAAATATATGCGGGAGGTCTTCCGGCTCAATACCAACACCCTCGTCGCGCACGCTCAGCACCAGCGAACCATCAGGCTCTTTCCACGCACCTACCGTAACTTTCGTCTCTTCTGTAGACGCCTTGAGCGCGTTGGTCAGAAGGTTCGTTATCGCCTCAGTCAATTGCTGTTCATCGATGGCATGAGCAACGTCATTTACTCCAGATTCATCGATCTCAATACCTGAGTTGATCGCCTGCGGCGTGATCTGGTTGATCGCCATCTGAACCACTCTGCGCACGCTCTGATGCTCAAGTTTCAGCGGCTCAGTACCACTCTCAATACGTGACAACTCAAGCATCTCAGAAATCAAATTTTCCATGCGCTCCGTGTCGGCAGCCATACGAGCCAGAAACTCCCGCGCAACTTCGGGATTATCGATGGCTCCCGATTGAAGGGTTTCCGCTGACGCTTTGATCGCAGTAAGCGGCGTACGCAGCTCATGAGAAGCGTTGGAAACAAACTCACGCCGGGTGATATCCAGCCTGTGAGCTTCCGTGGAGTCGCTAAGAATCAGCATCGCCCGACGCCCCGGAATATCTCTCACCTCCGGCAGTGGAATAGCAATGGTGTAAATAAACCGCCGCGAATCCAAGAAATCGATCTCGGCCTGGCTGCGATCCTCCGTCTCCAGTGATTCGGTCGCAAGCTGGTTCAACTCATAATTGCGATTGAGGGCGTACAACGGTTCGCCAATTTCAAAGCCCTCTGGCGCATCCAACATCTCCAGCGCTGCAGGATTCGAAAGCAGGACTGCTCCCTCTTCGTCCACGACCACCACGCCATCGGACATCGACTCCAGAATCGACTGTAGACGATTCCGCTCCTGGCTCTCCAGCGCGAGTAGTCCGTTCAGCTGCGCCGCCATCTCATTTACAGCGTTGGCCAGCTGCTCAACTTCTTGTGGAGGCTCAGGCCGCAAAAGGTGATGCAGATCACCAGAAGCCACCTGACGTGCGCCCAGCGTGACTGTGGCAATGGAGCGAGTGAGGCGGCCTGAGAGCAGCGTGGCGACCACTATCGAGCCCAGAACAATGATGAAGCCCCCTAACGCGGCTTCTGCGCGCAGGCTAGAGACCGTGTCAGTCGCATCAGAGGTCGGAATCGCCAGTCGCACCTGCAACCCCGGCGCGTTGATAACAATCGACGGCCTCACCGCCACCGAAACTTCGGTGGCAAGAACCGGGTCATTCACCCGGTGCGTCGCGCCACTTGAACGAATCTCCTCGCGGTTTGAGTAATCGACGCCTCTGACGGTATTATCGTGAGAGTCCGCCAGGATCACGTTGTTGCTATCTAGCACGGTTACCCTACCGCCAGAGGTTGCGGCAGTCCGAATCACATAGCGCTGCTGGTCGCCCAAAAGATCAGATATACCTGAAGCCAGTTCGGCCTGTATTGCGACCCTCGCATCCAGTTGGTCAAGCGCCCGTGATTCAGCGTCTTGAACAACGAAAATACTGACGGCGATAACAATCAATGTACTGAGAATCGCGGACGCGACGACGATGCGAAATCGTAGTGTCCGGTGAAAAGTCATACGTTTAGTTTAAGCTGAGTTACTGGCCGGGGCGAATCTGTAGCCCATTCCGCGAACCGTCAAGACATGTTCTGGCGCAGACGGATTTTCCTCAATCTTCTGACGCAGCCATCGAACGTGGACATCTACCGTCCTAGTATCCCCCGCGTAGTCGTACCCCCAGACGTGCTGAAGTAGCTGATCGCGCGAAAATGCACGTCCGCGATCCTGCGCAAGGTAGACCAGTAGGTCGTACTCCTTGGGCCGAAGATGGATCACAACTCCGTCTCGGCTCACCTCACGTCCAGCCAGATCGATGATCATATCTCCAATGCTCAGGCGCTCTTCAGGCTGATCTGCTCCCTCCGCTGTGAGCATCTCAACCCTGCGAAGCATGGCCGCTACCTTTGCCACCACTTCCCTCACGCTGAATGGCTTGACCATGTAATCGTCGGCGCCAATTTCAAGCCCAACGACCCGATCCACTTCTTCCGTGCGGGCGGTCAGCATGAGAATCGGAACCGTATCGCCCTCCGCCCGAAGCGATCTGCAGACTTCAGTACCGCTCATGATGGGCAGCATCACGTCCAGCACGATAAGGCTGGGCGAGCGCGATCGAGCAAGCGTGAGCGCCTCGGCACCGTCCAGGGCCACGAGTACTTCATAGCCCTCCATGCCAAAGTTGTACTTCAGCGTCGCAAGGATGCTTGGATCATCCTCAACCAAAAGTACGCGCTCGCCAGTCACTGACTTGCCAGAATCGTTAACCGTGTTACTACTCCGTCCTACGGTGGGAACAGAATCATTTAACAACTTGCCCGCCCGGAATTTCCGGTGCGGGCATTAAATCGGCGTTAAGTCGTGAGTTGCTGGTACAGCTCCGGTAATCGTGTGGGTAGAAGCTTGATGTCACTGAGAACTTCGTAGCTCAGATCATCCATCATCGTCTTCATATAGTCATGACCGGACTTGTCCACGGTGAGGCAGAACGGATGTATTCCTTCACGTCGAGCCTCCACAAGCGCCTGCTTGGTGTCGTGGACTGCGTACTCTTTCTCCACTCCCTCACGGCTGTAACCACGGTCCTGTGGCCGACCATCCGTGATCATGAACAGGACTTTAGACTTGGCTTCAATGTTGCGCAGCTTCGTGGCTGTGTGCCTGATTGCCGGCCCCATCCGCGTGGCGTGCAATGGCGCAATGCGGTCTATCTTGCGCGGCACAGCGTCTGTGTAGACCTCTCCAAGCTCCTTGATGACGTAGAACTCCACGTTCTCTCGACCGTAACCGGAGAAGCCGTAGATTCCGAAATCATCGCCAAGCATGTTCAGAGCGTTCGAGAGCAGGACAATTCCTTCCTTCTCGATGTCTACGATTCGCTTGTAGGACCTTCGCAGTCCTTCTGCACGACGCGACCGCAGCCAAACCATGTACTCGACAGGGTCATCGGGTGCGCCCCAGTCATCGTCCGACTTACCCGTCTCATCGATCGCCTCTGCCGTTGAAGCACTCATGTCCAATAGGAACGCGACTGCGACGTCACGCTCCACTTTGTTTCGGCGCCAGTAGAGCTTTTCCGTTGGCTGGTTTCCTGATCGACGGTCAACGAAATACTCGATCACCGTGTCGAGATCGTGATCCTCTCCATCTTCCAACCGGTTGATCTTCCGGAATGTCTCCGGAGTCATCCGCTCGAACTGTCGATGAATATCACGAACCAGCGAAGAGTTTTCTGAGAGCGTGTCCTGCACAAAGCTCAGATCGCCCTCGGCCATCTCTTTTTCGTGAACAAGGCACCAACGCGGCTTGTACTCAGAACCGCGAAAGTCCCACTCGTCATATACAAACGACTTATCGTCGGTTGCCTCCAGGGGTCCGCCGTCTTCCTCAACGTGAACAAACGGACCAGAGCTGGACTGCGGATCCTGGGGATCGCGCTTGGCCATCTCTTTGAGGAGGTTCTGAATCAGCTCGTCTGGAATCTGGGATTCCTCGCCGCCTTCTTCTCCCTCTTGCGGCTCACCATTCACCTCAGTGGACTGCTCAAGCATCTCTTTGATCTGCTCTTCAGTGAGCGGCTCGCCGGCCTCACCCTCCATCATCTCGGAGCCCTGCATCATCTGCGAGAGAAGCTGCGCTAGCTCTGGCTTGAAGTCGCCACGATATGAGACGTCCTCAGGGGAGTCATAGTCCTCTTCCTGAGGCAGTTGCTCCTGATCGTCACTATCTTCGTCCGGGACCTGCTCGGAGCCTTCGCCCTCGGCATCTCCATCTCCCTGCAAAGACTGGAGGAACTGCTGAGCGTCCTCTTCCGGCTCTTCGGTCTGTTCTTCCTCGTCATCAAGGTCTATATCTTCGAACTCGTCCTCAGGGATCTCCTGATTGGGAACTTCAGTGAGGAGCGAGTAAATCCGTATTGATGCTTCAGCGGAGTCTTCAACCGTGGTTGTGAACGTGGCGACTGAATCCAGGATGCGGGCAATCTTTCTGGCCGTGTCCTGATAGTCCTTTGGAACTTTGAGGCCACTGCGCTGCTTCAGGCTTACGCGAATGACGAACTCAAGCATTGCCTCCCGCATTGGGAGATCCTCCATGGCGGGGCGCTCTGAGAGCGACTCCTCCTGGGTGGCCAGATAGGCCGCTACAATCCCACGGTACTCGTGCATAAGCCGAGCATCGAGGCGAGCGTCTTCAACAACCGTGAATACGTCGTGCGCCAGTGCCCGGTCAGGGAACGCATCAAAGAATCGCCCCATGTCGGTGAGCCACTGCCCCTCGATGCCCTTCTCCTCAGCGGCATCCAGCATGTCTGGTGGCAGTACATCCACAATCGCCTGAGGCATCGAAGATGTCACTGGCAACGCAATGTGGGGTCGCAAGTCTGAGAAAGAAGTTGATGGGCGGGCGTAGTCGAAGTCGAAGCTACCAAATTCAATGTGGCCCACCTGATGGGTAGCGACCACTTTGTACCAGGAGAAGTTGGCGTCTTTTGAGGCGAACCTATCGACCACTTCTGGCAGATAGATGGTGCTGCCCTCTGTAGTGGGAGCATCACCTTCAACCCAGCCAATGTTCTTCTCGACGATAGATGATGTTGGGGAAAGCTCGATGCTCTCTCCAACAAGTGCGCGACAGTACGTTCGCAGTAGATCTCGGATCCTCGCAAGCTCCACACCTGAAGCCAGCGTGTCCAGAATCTCCTGTGACCGGGCTGACTCCAGCCGGAAGAAACTCAAGCCAGACTCGGTGTTCTCGCGAGAGGCGGAAAGCCCTTCTGTGTACCACTCTTCAAACTGGTTGAAGCTCACTCGGCTCATGATGGACGGAATCTGGTGCAACAGCTCAGGAGCTGCGGCGGGTGAGGCAGACAATAGTTGCTCTGAAAGCTCCAGAAGCCTGCTCTGTCGCTCTGCCGGGACACTGGCTAATGCTGCTGAGCCTGCTACCAGACTTTCGCCGGCGTTGGCCTGCCCCACTTGAACCAGCTTCCTGATCAGCGTGAGCAGTCTCCCTCGCTGACCCGCGTCAACTTTGCTCAGTGATTCGCCCGCTGCGTCAAAGTAGCCTCGAATATCCCGCCACGACTTGTCGGCGAGCACGCGGGCCACAGACACGAACGCCTCGCGCTCAGAGCCCATGTCCTTGAACAGCAAGACGCCGTCTGAAAGGCTCTGGTTGGCAAGATCGTAGCTGCGAAGAGATAGCGCCTCAAGGAACTCTGAGAAGCGGGTGAACTCAATGAAGTTCAGGTTCTCCAGCAGCTCCGGAGTGGACTCGTAATATCGGCACGCCAGCGTGCTTGATTTCCACGTGCCGCGGTAGAGCGCTCTCCCCAGGTTGGCCCAATCCTCAATATAGCGCGGTCGCAACCGCTGGAGTGAGTCCGGGCTGGACTTGAAGAACGCGACGCCCAGGCTTGGTGAGTCTGCACAAAGCCTCGCTCCGATCTGACCCCAGCGAATGAACTGGCCGGATGGCAGTTGGCGCTGGACCTCTGAGCTTGCCTTGAAATACTCGGCAGCGGCTTCCCAGGAACGAACTGTCTTGTCGGCAACTTCCAGGCCGTTTGTGGCCCAGGCAACCAGATCGTTGTCCCGAAGGCGTCCGCCGAGGCTCTCACGCGCTTCGTCGTACGCCTCCATAACGGGGGCTGGATATTCCTCAAGTTGAGTCTTGATTTCAGGAAGAGTCAGCTTGGGTTGTTTTTTCGCTGGCAGCGTCGTCGCTCCGTTTCTGCAGTGCATGCCCCTCACGTTTGAGGTGAGGTAGCGGCAAAGATGTGGCGTTTATGAAGTGTGCAGTATGCCCAGGATCTGGTCGATGATTCGTGCGGTCGCGCCCCAGATAACGCGGCCATTATAAGAATAAGAAGGCCTATCTATGAACTGTCCGTCCCGCATAATCCGTTCTGAGCGCGAATTTGCGGGATTGTCCAGGTAACTCACCGGCGTCGTAAACACCTCTGAGACTTCGCTCGGTTCTGGTTTAAAAGTCCGGGACTGAATCAACAACCCGGTGTGGATCTCAAGCCTGAATCCCGAACTGACAGTAGCGACCGCAGGCAGTCCACCCCAGACATCAATGTCTGATCTGGCGATGCCAATCTCCTCTTCAGTTTCTCGGAGGGCAGTATCCACTGAACTCTCATCTTCCAACTCTGGCTTCCCACCGGGAAACGCTATCTCTCCCCGGTGAGTGCTGACGGTCTGAGACCGTCTCGTCAGTACAATCGATGGACCTTCATCCGTGGGTGTGAACAGAACCAGCACTGAACCTCGCTTCAGCTTCTGATTATCCTCCTCACCCTGCGATGCAACGCCCCGCAGAATGGCCTCGAGATCCTCAATCGATCTCTCCGGCCAATCCCCACCGGTCATCACAGTTCTACGGGAAGATCGAAGTTACGACTTCGTCGATACTTCGCTGAAGCTGTGCGTCGTCGGTAATACCCCAGGTCACGGCTACCTGAGCAGCGCGACGTGCGGCGACGCCCTCTTTCATGAGCCTGCCTGCATAGATGAGCACACGCGTGCTTGCACCTTCGCTCAGACCGTAATCACCAAGGTTCCGCACCTTCTCACCCAGCTTGGCCAGCTGTTCCGCAGTGTCCTCATCACAACCGGACTCGTGAAGGATGATCGCCTTCTCAATCTCAGGTGACGGGAAGTTGAACTCAATGGCCACAAAACGCTGTCGTGTCGAGTGCTTCAGGTCTTTGGTGGCGGACTGGTAGCCCGGGTTGTATGAGATCACCATCAGGAAACCATCAGCGGCTTCAATCATCTGGCCAAGCTTGTCGATGGTCAGCGTGCGACGGTGGTCAGTGAGGGAGTGGATCATCACCGTAGTGTCTTTCCGTGCCTCAACCACTTCGTCCAGGTAGCAGATGCCCCCGACCTTCACTGCGCGAGTCAGGGGACCGTCGCTCCAGCGGGTGCCGTCGGTGTCAATCAAATATCGGCCAACAAGGTCAGATGCAGTCAGGTCTTCGTGGCAAGCAACAGTGACCAGAGGGATGCCCTCTTCTTTACCGTGCTTACGAACTATCCCTTTGCTCTGCGTGCTGAGAAGCCATGCCATGTGCTCCACAAAACGAGTCTTTCCGGTTCCGGTTGGTCCTTTAAGAAGGATCGGAATCTGCTCGTTATAGGCCGCGATAAAGAGATCGATCTCATCCGAATGTGGGATGTAAAACGGCTCTTCTTCGACGTAATACTCTTCAACCTTGGTCTCGGTGAAGCTCGTACCTGCCTGCGTCATCTAGTTGTGCCTTCCACCGGTGCGTTCGCACCACATATTTTCGATAGTGGATCTGAGTTGTTTCAGATCCCCATCGTTATTAATGATCACGTCGCCACGTTGAACCCGCTCATCCTGCGCCATCTGCGAGGAGATACGAGCTTCAATCTCGGCTGCCGAGATCCCGTCGCGTTCAATAAGGCGGTTTTCAACCGTCTGGCGTGGCGTCGTCACAACCCACACCTCATCGAACATCGACTCCCATTGAGCCTCGAACAAGACTGCAGCTTCCACAACGGTTACTGCGATTTCCTGCTCTAGATTCCTATTTAATTGTTCCCTCACCGATTTTCCGATGAGCGGCCAAACAATGCCTGTCAGCTCACTCATGCGGTTTGAATCGCTAAAGACGATTTGGCCAAGAGCTTTCCGGTCGATCTCGCCGTCATCGGCAACCAGCCCGTCTCCGAACGCTTTTACGATTGCGTTGAATCCGGTAGATCCCTTCCGATAAGTCTCCCAACCCACCTGATCAGCATCGATGAAAACCGCTCCCAGATCTCTGAGAATTACAGTCACGGAGCTTTTCCCCGTCCCGATGCCTCCGGTCAGGCCAATAGCTAGCATTAGCCTCTCCGTTCAAGCCACAAGGGGGTATTCTATTCCCGCCTAAAAACAAGGGTCAATTGAACTGCGCGCATAAGCGCGGTTTACGAGAGCGAATCTGGGGCAATTTATGGCCTGTTCTGAGGGCTAAATCATGTGCCAAGTCTTCGGTAGCGGCGGGTCTAAGACCCGCTTCTTAAATGCCGACTCAATCGCCATTTTCCTACGCCGTGCACTGCCGAAAAGCGGGTCTTAGACCTGCCGCTACCGTTATGTCGCAGCTCCTGCAGACATCCCCCCACCCCTATCGTGCTACGATTTTTCTCCAATATGACGCCTCTCACCAGAAATAACTCATGAACGAACAACTCCGTTCGCTACCCAGTGTGGAAAGACTGCTCTCAGCGCCTGAGATTGTGGCGCTAGAGGCCGGGTTTGCCCACGATTCTGTTGTTGCGCTTGTGCGCGAGAAACTCGACGACGTGCGCAAGGAGATCCTCGACGGCGCAGAGCGGCCTGATGATGCGGCGATTGTCCAACGAGTAGTGAGCGCTGCCAGTTCTACGTTCACTTCATGGCCCAATCGCGTAATCAACGCCACCGGCGTAATCATTCACACCAATCTAGGTCGCGCACCGCTGAGTGACGCTGCCGCAGAAGCTGCAAAGCAGGCGGCAGTTGGCTACACAGACCTGGAAATCTCGCTCGCATCAGGCAAAAGAGGCTCCAGATACGCCCATATCTCAGAGCTTCTATCCAGGGTAACCGGCGCTGAAGCGGGTGTTGTAGTCAATAACAACGCTGCCGCAGTGATGCTGGTACTCGCGGCGCTGGGCAGCGGCAAAGAAGTGGTGGTCTCACGCGGCGAGGCCGTGGAGATTGGCGGTGGTTTCCGGATTCCGGACGTGCTGCTCCAGTCTGGCTGCAAGCTTGTTGAGGTGGGCACAACCAATCGCACCTACGCGAAAGATTTTGAGAATGCGGTAACCCCGGAGACCGCCGCCTTCCTTAAGGTGCACGCCAGCAACTTCAAGGTGATGGGTTTCACATCGGAACCCGGAATCGATGAGATTTCCGAGGTCGGAAACCGCCACGGAATCCCGCTGCTTCACGACCTTGGTAGTGGCGCTCTGCTGGACACCGCAGAGTACGGATTGGCACCGGAACCAATGGTCCAGAAGAGCATTGCGGACGGAACATCCCTGGCAATGTTCTCCGGTGACAAACTGCTCGGTGGTCCACAGTGCGGAATCATTGTGGGAAGCAAGGATCTGGTGGGCAAGATAAGCGGTCACCCACTCATGCGCGCGCTGCGTGTGGAAAAGTCCACTCTCGCATCGCTGTCGGAAACGCTACTTTCGTTCTTGCGCGGTACCGCAACCGATGAAATCCCTGTCTGGCAGATGATCTCAGCGCCACTTGATTCAATTCAGGCCCGAGCAGCCGATTGGCAGGCGAGTCTGCTCAAATCCAATATCGACTCAGAAATTGAAGAAGCGCGCTCCGCCATCGGCGGCGGTAGCCTTCCCGGCGAATCGCTGCCATCAGTTACTCTTACCATCAAGCCAATCAAGTCCCCGGATAGCTTCCTCGCAGCAATGCGAAAAAGCCAACCTCCGGTTGTCGGCAGGATTGAGAACGACCTGATCAAGTTCGATCCACGCACGGTGCTGCCCGGTGAAGATGATGCGTTGTTGGCGTCAATTATGTCAGCATTTGAGGAATTGAAAAGCTAAATTGCCCCGAGCCCGACGCAAGAAGCCCCCACGCAACGCGCCGCCGCCAATACGCGGTGCCGGTCCCGTCGAATATGAGCTTGACCTTCACGGCGAACGAGTTATCGATTCAATGCCGCGGATTGAGACGCACATTCGTCGCAATCACGCGGTTGGCCAGCCGTGGGTCCACATTATTCACGGCCGCGGTGCTGGAGTACTCAGAGCCGCGGTCCAGGACTTCCTCAAGAAGCACAAACTGGTTGGCCGGTTCTACTTCGCCCCACCCACCACCGGCGGCGACGGCGTAACCATCGCAGAACTCGAGTACGGACAGCAGCGCTCAACGCGACGTGAGATCGACAGTCGCGGCGGACCACAAGATCTCGACGAGTAGTCAGCACCAAGTAGACACTGACCGACAACTCGGATAGCGTCGGCTCCAGAGCGCAGCATATTGACACTATTTGAGCACCGACGGGCAGAGATCGCGAAACGAACGGCCCCCCTTGCCGCTCGCATGCGCCCGCGAACACTCTCAGAAGTCGTTGGTCAGAATCACCTGATCGGCGAAGGTCGCGCACTGCGCTCAGTGATCGAATCCGGCCATCTGCCGTCCATGATCTTTTGGGGACCACCTGGCACCGGGAAGACCACACTGGCGCAGATCATCGCCGGGATGTCGGCCTCCCATTTCGAAACGATCTCCGCCGTAACCAGCGGCGTGAAAGACATCCGCCGCGTCACTAGCGAAGCGCGCGACCGGCTCGGCGGAAACGGCCTCTCCACAGTGCTGTTTATCGATGAGATTCACCGCTTCAACAAGTCACAACAGGATGCCCTGCTACCCCACGTGGAAGACGGCACCATCACGCTCATTGGTGCGACCACGGAGAACCCATCGTTCGAGGTGATCGGCCCGCTCCTCTCTCGCGCTCGTGTCTTCACCCTGCGATCACTTGAAGATAGCGACATCCAAGACCTGATAGGCCGCGCCCTGATTGATGTGACGTCAGGCATTGGCTCTTCAAACGTCGAAGTGGACGATGAAGCATTGGAGCTAATCGCAGTCATCTCCGGTGGTGATGCCAGAATCGCACTCGACTCGCTGGAACTGGCTGCATGGGCCGCCGAGTCTGAAGAGCACGAAGGCCCGCCAACGATCTCCAAGACCATCGTTGAAGAAGCACTCCAGCGACAGGCCAGATACGACAAATCCGGCGACTCCCACTACGACACAATCTCAGCGTTCATCAAGTCCATTCGCGCCTCAGACCCAGATGCAGCGGTCTACTGGCTCGCCAGAATGATCGACGCTGGTGAGGATGTCATGTTTATTGCGCGCCGACTGGTTATCTCAGCCGCAGAAGACGTCGGTCTCGCCGACCCTAGCGCCCTGAACTTCGCTGTCGCCTGTCAGCAGGGCGTACACCTGATCGGCATGCCCGAAGCGCGTATTTTACTGGCTGAGGCCACTATCTACCTTGCATCTGCCCCCAAGAGTAACTCTGCCTACTCCGCCATCAACGAAGCGCTGGGCGATATCGAGAAGAATGGATCCCCCCCGGTGCCCATGCATCTACGCAATGCGCCCACCAAACTCATGAAAGAGTTGGGCCACGGTGACGGATACAAATATCCACACGATTTCGACGGTGGATTTACTGAAACATCCAATCTGCCTGAGACGCGCGAAGGCGCAAGGTATTACCATCCCCGTGATCAAGGCTACGAAACGCGCATCGCGGAGCGACTGAAGCGATGGTGGAAAGACCGCTACGAATAGATCGACGGAGCTTCGATAGCGGTCCAACACAATCGAGTTTGAAAAGGATCAAGTGACATGAAAGCTGCAGTACTTCACGAGACCAACACACCCATCCGAATTGACGATGTGACGCTCGATAATCCTGATGCTGGGGAAGTAATCGTGCGCACCATGGCCGCAGGCGTATGCCACTCTGACCTGCATCTGGTTGAAGGCCTCATCACCATGCCCCTGCCCTGCCTGCTGGGTCACGAATCTGCTGGTGTCGTCGAGAAGGTCGCTCCGGGGTTACGGACTTCCAGCCCGGCGACCATGTCATTGGTTGTCTTTCAATGTTCTGCGGCAAGTGCGAAAGGTGTCTATCCGGTCGTCCCAACATCTGCCTGAATCGGCCTGCCCGAGGAGCCGACGACAAGCCCAGGGTCACCCTTGATGGCAAATCAGTCATCCAGTTCGCCAACATCGGCGGCTACGCAGAGCAGATGCTGGTCCACGAAAACACGCTGGTAAAGATCGATAAAGATGTCAGCTTTGAAGTAGCTGCTCTAATCGGCTGTGGCGTCACAACCGGCGTAGGCGCAGTACTCAACCCAGCGAAAGTCGAGGCCGGCAGTTCCGTCGCAGTCTTCGGCGTCGGAGGCATCGGCCTCTCCACCATCCAGGGCGCCCGCATCGCTGGCGCAATCAAGATCATCGCCGTGGACCTTGCCGAGCACAAACTCGCAAACGCACTGGAAGTTGGCGCAACCCACGTCGTCGACGCCAGCTCCCACGATCCAGTTGAAGCAGTGCGAGAGCTAACCGGCGGCGGCGTCGACTACGCATTCGAAGCCGTGGGTATCAAAGAGACCTCTGAGCAGGCTTACCAGGCCACGCGTAACGGCGGGGTCTGCACAATTGTTGGCGTGCTGCCAGAAGGCGTGAACATCGAAATCGACGGTCGATCACTCCTCAGTGAGAAGCGACTACAAGGCTCCTCAATGGGCTCAAACCGATTCCGCATCGACATGCCTCGTTACATAGAGATGTACCGCCAGGGCAATCTCATGGTCAACGAAATCATCACCCGCCGCGGCAGATTAGAGGACATAAACGAACTCTACGCAGCCCAGAAAAACCGAGAAGAAGCCCGCTCAGTAATCCTCTTTGATTAGGTGGGCTGCTCGCCGCCTCGCGGCCAGTGCCCGTGCGGCAGGCACAACGAAGGTTCATGGATCCCCGGCGCACTCCCAATCTGCCCGTCCCGGGATGCCCATACGCACGTCCAGTGCTGTAGTGGGTAGCTTGGCTGGGGTGGAAAGGTGAAAAACGCCACCGGGACGATCAATTGCCAGCGACGAAAGTCGCCACGCAAGAGACGTAAACCAGATCCCGAAATCTGCGCAACCAGCGCAACTGATTTCGGTCTCCTGGCCCCGGACGTTTGCGAATAGCATTCGAATCACACGTGATTCGAATGCTATTCAAGAGCCGCAAGGATCTGTGCTCACGGACTTTAGAGGCGTGCCTCTAGCGAGTGTCGCCCATACCATCGGGTCACAGTAGTGACCCTGCGGGAGCGAGCGACATTGACGACTGGTCGATCCTGACACAGATATCCAAGCTGGTAGCAACCAAACATCCTTGAGACGACGGAACGCTAGTCACGTCCTGAACATATGGCGCAGGGCTCCGTCCAATCAAGCTGCAGTCCCGATCCATCGGGATCAGAGTAAACGGTGTGAACGAAGGCATAATTCTTGAGCAATCCTGCCAGAATGCACACCTCCCATCGGAAGGGAAAACAATCCGAAAATTGACCTCGCCGTCAGACCTGCGCGCGACGCACACGCCAAACATCGCGCACCAAGACAAGCAAAGACCCGCAGGAGCGATGGCCCACCTCCAGCAGCCTGGCAGTATCTCGCAAAACCGAAATCAGCCCCGCAGCCAATTCAACGCGCCCATGCTTGATGAGGGGCTGCTCTGCATTGCCCCTCTCCCATCTGGGGAGAGGGCCAGGGTGAGGGGGCTGTTCGCCGCCTCGCGGCCTGTACCCGTGCAGCAGGCATCTAGACACGCGCAAACTTCTGCAACCGATTATTGCCACCAACCTCGGCCACGTAAATCGACTCTTCGCTATCGATGAACACACCGTGCGGCCCGTTGGTAAAGCGGCCAGGACCCTCGCCCTTTTCGCCCCACCGACCAATAAGATCACCGTCCAGCGTCCGCACTTCAACGCCCTGTCCACCTACGATGTGCATCACGCCGTGTGAGTCGATTACTGCATCGTTAGCGCCGGCAACGTCTGACCATTCGCGCTGGTACTCACCCTGGGTGTTGAATATCTGGCATCGATTGTTTGTGCGATCCATCACGTACACGTTGTCATCGGCATCAACCAGCACGTGGTGCGGCAGGTTGAACTCGCCGGGTCCGGTACCGGCCTTGCCGGTGATCTCTTCGCCCCGCCAGGCCTGAATAAAGACTGGATCGCCAGCGCCAAACGATAGAATATGTTCGCCACCCTCGGTGAACCGATGCACTCGATTCTGGCCGTAGCCGTCCGAAACCCAGATGTCGCCGTCGCGCGATTGCGTTGCTCTTGTGCACATGTTGAACGGACCGCCGGGAGGCCCAACAACGCCCTCAGTGCCCATGCTCATCAACACATCGCCTGAAAGTGAATACTTCGTCACTGTGTGGTGACCACAGTCGGCGTGGAATATCTCATCGTCGCCATTAACCCACAGGCCGTGCGGAGACGAGAACGCGCCCTCGTGTCGCTTCTCGATCAGCTTGCCTGATCGGTCGAATACCAGCATGTGGCCTGTGCCCTGCTGAATGTTGCCAATGGAACCATCGGCATGGGGATCGCGCACCACGGTGTATATGTTGCCCTGCGAGTCACCAGCAACGTCTGCTGAGACGCCTTCTATTTCGTAGTCCGGCCAGCCCGCCACAAACTCATACCGGTAATCGCCAGCTCCCCACTCTGTCGCCATTGCCTCAGCCCCTCTTTGTTTTATATGCCTATACGGCAGGCACCTTGCGGGCGATTATAGACCTGATATTGCCGTAGTGCGGGCTTCTATCCCGCACTAAAGACGTCGACTGATAGCCCGCGTACGTAATCAAGAGACGGCGCGCTCTAGGTTGAGCGATGAGATATCGACCGGAGACTGTCCATTGGCGATCAAACCGGCCATAGCCACAGCCGTGACCGCTGAGTAGTGAATGCCTTCCGAGGCGTGGCCAGCGGCAACAAATACGTTGTCCCAGAGCGGTGCGGCACCCACGTATGGCCTACCGTCAGGCGTGATTGGTCGTAGACACGCGGTCTGGCCGGATATTCCGGCTGTGGCCACACGGTCAGATATCGCTGCTCCCTGAGACAGGAGCAACTCGCGCGCCTCAGAGGTGGTTGAACGATCGAACCCTACCGCTTCTTTGGTCGCCCCAACTGCTGTGTCAGTAAGACGCTTCTTGATGATGGAGCCCTGCACCTCAATCACCGATAGCCCAACGTTCAATTCTGGGCCATCGTCTGCTGTAGATGGATCCAGATAGACCAGCTGGCCGCGCTGAGGGGTTATCGGGAGCGACGATCCAATCCACTCTGCCGTTGCGCCTGTCCACGGTCCCATCGAAAGCATTACTTTGCCGGCAGTCAGCGTTGTCCCGTCCTCTAACGTGACGCCTGATGCAGTGCCATCGGCATCGCCTTGCACCAGCCCAGTAACTCTCCCAGAGACCACCTTCGCACCGTGCTTCTCAGCAGCCTGCATCGCAGATACCGTGAGTCGATACGAGTCCAGCGTTGGCTCACTGTCTGACCTGAGCGCCCCGACTATATCGGCGGTCACCCACGGTGTGATCTGCCGCACGTCTTCTGGTGATATCCACTCCATCGCAACGCCCTCAGATGCTCGCAGGGCTTGCCAATCACGTAGCTCCAAGGCGCCTGTCTCGTAGAGAGCACACCGCAGGAACGGAGCGTCCTCAAAACCGTGATCGATACCCGTCTCTTCCGGGAGCGCAGTAGCCAGTCCACGGTGCAATTCCAGGCTCGCGGGCGATAGCGCCAGCATCGCCGGATCATATGTGTGCGAATACGGTGTCAGCCATCCTCCTGAAGTACCGGATGCGCCGCTAGCGATGGCATCAGCCTCCACCAGGGTGACACTGGCCCCGCCCTTCGCGAGTTCATACGCAGTCAGACAGCCAATGACGCCGCCACCCACAATAAGCACATCAGGGGAACTACTATTTGTCATTTAATCTCCTATTGGCGTTGGATCTCCGTCCGCTCAATCCACCAGCACAAGTACCCACACAACAACAATATTGATCAGCGCGATCGCCACAGCAAACGATCCAAGACCTTTCGCCTGCCCAGACAGCTCATGCTGCTCCAAACTTATTCGATTGACTACCGTTTCGACGGCGCTGTTAACCACTTCCACCAGTATTGCCAGCAAGATCGAACCGATCAGCAGCGCGCGTTCCACACCAGAGTCGCCCAGCCATATGGCCAGCGGCACTCCCGCGATAAGCAGTATCAACTCCTGCTGAAACGCCCGCTCGTTGCGAAGCATGAACCCGAAACCCTTTGACGAATAGCGGCTTGCGTTCAGAAGGTGAAGCGGGTTGAGAATTCTCAACAATGAGTTCAATTGAGATGACTCGTCAAGTTCATAACGACAAGAGTCCGCGGCGATCACGCTCGATGCGCCAGTCTTTCAAGATCTGGCGATCGTGTACAAATGCGAGGTCCGGCAAATCGCCCACATCAAACATGCGGGCATCAGAGGTCTCATCGCCAGCGCCGATAGTCCCGCCAACCTGCGTCGCATCGTAAACCGCCAGCACTACAGCGCGTCCAACTTCTGAGTAAAGGCCAACGAGCCAGTTGACGCGCGCGATTACGAATGTCTCTTCAACCACTTCCCTCACAGCGGCCTCAGCAACGTCTTCACCTCGGTTCACATAGCCAGATGGGAAGCTCCACTTGCCGATGTGCGGCTCAATCGCTCGCTTAACCAGAATGATGGAGTTTTCATCCGAGACAATACACGCCGCCGCAAGCTTCGGATCCTGATACGCCGGACGCTCGCAATCAAGACAGAGTGACAGCCCATCGATGGCCGTACGTAACTCGCCACCACAGAAGGCGCAAAACTTGGGGTCGTGATATCTATGCAACCGGCTCTCCATACAGAATCCAATCGAGCCAACTTAGCATACGGGGTGTGCGACCTACTGGACTATCTAGTTGCCAAATGACGCCCGAAGTCTCGCTGACGCCTCATTCAGCGCCTTACGGCCATCGCTGAACTTGGCGGGCTGGAGATTGAAGCCGTGGATCATGCCGTCGTATCGGGTGCAGACGGTGTCCACACCTGCCGCAGATAGTGCGGCGCCGTAGGACTCGCCTTCATCGCGAAGCGGGTCGTACTCAGCCGTGAATATCGTGGCGTCGGGGAGACCTGAGAGATCGGGTGCACGCAGCACTGACGCAAGCGGGTTCTGCGGGTCGCCATCCGGTCCGATGTAGTGATCCCAGAACCACTCCATAGAGTCCCGCGTCAGAAAGTAGTCCTCCCCACGGGTTCTGTACGATTCCGTTGTGAAATCGCGGTCGGTTACCGGGGTGAACATTACCTGATGGCAGATATCCGGACCGCCCTCATCGCGTGCCTTGAGCGCCACGGCAGCGGCCAGGTTTCCGCCTGCCGACGTACCTGAGACGGCAACCTTCGAGGCGTCCCCACCAAGTTCGCTGGCATGATCAACCATCCACTCCAACGCCGCATAGCAGTCATCGAGCGGCTCCGGAAAACGCGCCTCTGGCGATAGTCGATACTCCACCGATACAGCTACGCACCGCGCTCCGTTCACCAGCCCGCGCATTGAGGCGTCCTCCGTGATCACATCACCCAATACCCAGCCACCACCGTGGATTCCCAGCAACATCGGCAGTCCATCATCGTCTGACGGTCTGTACACGCGCACTTTGAGGATGCCTGCAGGTCCAGGAATCTCGCGATCCTCTACGTAGTGCACCTTCTCAGGTGGTGGCGGATCAGCAGGCCGTCGATCTACGTGCCCATGCCGAGCCTGCTGCGGCGTCTGCGTATTGTTCTCCGGAACGCCAAGACTCCGTATAAACTCGAGCTCAGCTTTGGCCTGTGGATGTAGGGGCATGTGTAGCACTCACTCTCGATGCGTTTGCAATTCAAGAGCGAATTGTACTTGTGAAACGTAGTTGAAGAAAAACAAACGGCGGGAGCTCTTACGACGCCCGCCATCCGGGGATACCGACATTCACGGTCCATCACCGGCTTCTGGCGCTCTGCCGGGACGAGACCGAGTACGGTAACGGCCTAAGGCCGCCGCGCTGGATCAATGTCGATCAGCCCAGTGAATCATTTCAAACGGCCTATCGCTATTGCATACACCGCAACTGATGCGGGCCTGGGATACCGGCAGCGTTTGCGGGTTTCACGTAGTAGCGGCCGCACGGCGCTGGCGGAATGTTCAACTCGAAAGCTGCCCGTGGGCGACGGTTGCGAACGATAAGGGTGCCGCTCAAGAAGAGCAAGTCACTGACCCCCCGCTGCCGTAAGCCTGATGTTCTTTCCCGCTGCATGAATTAAATACAAAACCCCGCGTATGGCCGGGGTCAATTTCGAACAATGGTGGGCACGGGATGACTCGAACATCCGACCTCCACTTTATCAGAGTGGCGCTCTAACCAACTGAGCTACGCGCCCGCGTAGTTTGGGTCACCCAGCTCGCTGTTGCTGAGTTCCAGAATGAGATTTTACTCTCAATTACTGTCTGAATAAATAGCGCTATCACACATATTCAGTCAATTGTCAGCTCAACTTCATCCACAAAAAAAGACTCGGATTAATACCGAGTCTTTTTCGTGACCTTAGTCAACTGAATAGTGAAAGGAAAGACACACGTCGTGATCTTCGAAAAGTTTAGTCTTCAGTTTCTTTTGTTTTGGGATTGACACCGAAGTGTCTCTCCCGGTTATGTAACCAGTACTCATGATCTAGCGGAACTGTTTCGCTTTCGGATAAGAGCCCCTTCTACACTGGATTCGCTAGGCAAATCAGAGAGAATCTCGCTCAATTACTTACTCGCTGGCAGTTCAAGTACTGATCGACCTGGATGACTCGCATGGTTATTGATCTGTCCTCAATCGGACAGTTCAGCCATGGAGAATCTCCTTAGAAAGGAGGTGATCCAGCCGCACCTTCCGGTACAGCTACCTTGTTACGACTTCGTCCCAGTCATCAGCTTCACTCTCGGCGCCTGCCTCCTAATAAAAGGTTGGCCCAGCGACTTCAAGTGCTTCCGACTTCCATGACGTGACGGGCGGTGTGTACAAACCCCGGGAACGTATTCACCGCAGTGTGCTGACCTGCGGTTACTAGCAACTCCACGTTCATGCAGGCGGGTTTCAGCCTGCAATTCCAACTGGGGCCGGCTTTTTCGGATTAGCTCCACCTTGCGGCTTAGCAACCGTCTGTACCGGCCATTGTAGCGTGTGTGTAGCCCAGGACGTAAGAGTCATGATGACTTGACCTCATCCCCACCTTCCTCCCTTGCGGGCAGTCTGGTCAGAAAAAACAACTGACCACGGGGGTTGCGCTCGTTGCGAGACTTAACCCAACACCTCACGGCACGAGCTGACGACAGCCATGCAACACCTGTGCAAGCTTCCTTGCGGATCTCTTACTTTTCAGTTCGATACTACTTGCATGTCAAGCCCTGGTAAGGTTCTTCGCTTAGCATCGAATTAAACCACACGCTCCGCTGCTTGTGCGGGGTCCCGTCAATTCCTTTGAGTTTTAGCCTTGCGGCCGTAGTCCCCAGGCGGGATGCTTAACGCGTTAGCTACGGCCCAGAGGGGGTCGATACCCCCCAGACCTAGCATCCATAGTTTAGGGCGTGGACTACCCGGGTATCTAATCCGGTTTGCTCCCCACGCTTTCGCCCCTCAGTGTCAGATGTATCCCAGAAGACCGCTTTCGCCACTGGTGTTCCTACCGATATCTACGCATTTCACCACTACACCGGTAATTCCGTCTTCCTCTGATACCCTCAAGTCTGCCAGTTTTGCTCGACCTCTCCCGGTTGAGCCGGGAGATTTCACAAACAACTTAGCAGACCACCTACGGGCCCTTTACGCCCAGTAATTCCGGACAACGTTTGCCACCTACGTATTACCGCGGCTGCTGGCACGTAGTTAGCCGTGGCTTATTCCTCAGGTACCGTCCTTGCTCTTCCCTGAGAAAAGAAGTTTACAACCCTAAAGCCTTCATCCTTCACGCGGCGTCGCTGCATCAGGCTTTCGCCCATTGTGCAAGATTCCCTGCTGCTGCCTCCCGTAGGAGTGGGGGCCGTGTCTCAGTCCCCCTCTGGCTGGTCGTGCTCTCACACCAGCTATCCGTCTTCGGCTTGGTAGGCCATTACCCCACCAACTACCTGATAGAACGCGAATCCCTCCAAGAGCAATAAATCTTTCCTCTCAAACCTTTACGATTGAGAGCGTATGCGGTATTAGTCCCGATTTCTCGGAATTATTCCCCACTCTAGGGCAGGTCATTCACGTGTTACTCAGCCGTTCGCCACTGTCCACCAACCCGAAGGTCGGTTTATCGTTCGACTTGCATGCATTAAGCGCGCCGCCAACGTTCGTCCTGAGCCAGGATCAAACTCTCCGTTACTGACGTGTGCTTTCCTTCCACTATTCAGTTGTTAAGATGCTCCGCTCAAACCCACTGGCTTTGCCCGTGAAACGAGAGCGCAGACAAATAACTATACGGTGGTAATTCTCACTAGTCAACGAATTTCGTAACCAATTTTCAAAACCTAAAACTCAAGCCGTTGACACCCCGCCCAAACGGTCCATAGCATGATTGATCTTGCCATATTACTCACTCATTTTGGGACAAATAAATGCCTGAAGCACAAGTAGGGATCATTGGCGGAAGCGGTCTCTATGACCTCCCGGGGCTGGAGAATGTCTCGGAGGTGGAGATCGATACGCCTTTTGGGCCACCATCTGCCCCTCTAGTGGTCGGAGAATTCGCTGAAACATCGGTCGCGTTCCTCCCCAGGCACGGGAGAGGACATCGCCTCTCCCCTACCGAAATACCCGTCAAAGCTAATATCCACGCACTCAAATCAATTGGCGTGACACGTGTGGTGTCGGTCTCAGCTATGGGAAGCCTTAAGGAACAGCTTGCGCCGCTCGATTATCTGGTGCCTGATCAGCTGATCGACCGCACTCGCCTACGCGACCACACGTTCTTCGGCGATGGAGTGGTTGCCCACGTGGGATTCGCTGATCCGTTCTGCAATGAGTTGAGCGCGCTCGCCAGTGCATCGCTTGAACTCGCGGGTGCGCGCGTCACGCGGGGGGGCACATGTGTCGTTATGGAGGGTCCTGCTTTCTCGACACGGGCTGAATCGAAGCTCTATCGCTCATGGGGTGCCAGCGCTATCGGCATGACAGCGTTGCCGGAAGCTACGTTGGCCCGAGAAGCCGAGCTTTGCTATGCGACGATGGCCGCAATGACGGACTACGATGTATGGCGTCAGATGGAAGAGGACGTTACCGTAGAGACAGTTGTCGCGAACCTCAATAAGAATGCCGAGACTGCTCGAACTGCAATAAAATCGTTACTTGCGTCAGATGTATCCAATAGAGGATGCGCCTGCGGAGAGAGCATGAACGGCGCGATCATGACTGCACCCGATACGATACCTGAACGAAGAAAAACTGAACTGAGCGTTATCGCTGGCCGTTACTTGAACGGCTAAGCGGTACAAAGTAAACACCAAACAGGAGAATTTGATGCCACGGAACATTCCCGGCGAGCCGTACACCCGCGTAACTGCCGAAGAGGCAAAGGCGATTGTTGATTCTGAAACTGCCACCGTCATAGACGTCCGTAACAAGGATGAGTATGAAGAAGGCCACGTTGCCGGTGCCACATGGCTGCCGGTAGAAGAGCTCATGCCACGCTTCGACGAACTCCCAACGGACGGCAAACTCCTGTTCATCTGCCAGGTTGGAGCGCGCAGCGGACTGGCTGCTGAATACGCCGCTGCGATGGGCGCAGACTCAGACCGCCTCTTCAACATCGAAGTCGGTACACCCGGTTGGATGTCCGCGGGCCTTCCTATAGACACGGGCTCGTAAGGGTGACCGACCCCAGTATCCTCGTGGTCGGTTCCGTTGCGTATGACTCTGTTGCCTCACCAGAAGGCGAGCGCACAGAGCAGCTTGGCGGAACCGCTGTGTTCTCGTCTATCGCCTCTGGCTACCTGACTCACCCCGGTGTGGTTGGGGTAGTGGGAAATGACTTCAGAGACGAAGACATCAGCCTACTCAAGGATCATGGGGTAGACGTCTCCGGCCTTGAGGTCGCAGACGGCAACACGTTCCGATGGACTGGCTCTTACGTTGATGACCTCAACATGGCCGTCACGCTAGATACGCAGCTCAACGTGTTTGAGACGTTTAATCCAACACTGAGTAGCGACCACGCGAATACGCCCTACCTGTTCCTGGGCAATATCGACCCGGACCTGCAACTCTCAGTTCTCGATCAGATGACTACTCGACCTCGAGTGGTTGCCTGCGACACGATGAACTTGTGGATTGACATCAAGAAAGAGCCGCTCACGCAGCTCATCGACCGCGTAGACGTGCTTCTTATTAACGAGGCTGAGGCGGCGCAGTTCACTGGCGAGAACTCAATCGTGAACTCTGCAGCCTCGCTGTTGGATCACGGCCTGAAACTGTTGATCATCAAGCGCGGCGAATTTGGAGCGGCGATCTTCCACGGCTCATTTTCGTTTGCAGTCCCCGCGTATCCGATGGCTAAGGTTGTTGACCCAACCGGCGCAGGTGACTCGTTTGCGGGCGGATTCATGGGATATCTGGCGGCGGTTGGCAGCGGCGTTAAAGATGGCGACGCGGAAGCGATCAGACGAGCCGCTGTTGTTGGATCTGTGATGGCGTCCTTCGCTGTAGAGGAGTTCGGGTTGGAACGGCTCAAGAATGTCACTCAGACCGAGATCAACGACCGTTTTACGGGCTTTGTTGACCTGACACGATTCCACCCGCTGGGTGGCGGACAGGGATTGCCGACGCCCTAGGTCGCTAAGCGCGGTAGCGCGTCCCAATCGTCTGGCAAACCGACCGGACCCCACTGCGAGTCCGGTCGCCAGTCTGGCCATGGTCTTGCAGATCAAAGCCTTGCATGGTGCGCTCAAACGGGCGTTCCAAATTCGCGTTCCAGCCAGAGAATGACCACTCGGGTACGTACCAGAGGAGCCATATCGCGTACGGCGTTTCTGGGTAGAAGATGCAAAGGACATCGCGTCTCGTCTACTCAGAGTCGTACATCTCGGGTTGAACATGCGGGCGCAAGGCCCCATCGTCTCACACCAACGGCCCCGTATTTCTTCCACGCGATCCTGCCGGCCAGTACACAATCGTCCTGTCCAGACCGTCTTCGATCACTCTTGCAGTCGCCGCGCCGACGAACCCACCGCCATGCTCAAGGAAGCGGAGAACCGCGGGTTCTCCCCGTGAAAATGCGTCGTCATCGGGCGATCATATCGTGCTATCCAGAACATCCTCTACTAATAGGGTGCGAACGCGCCCTCCACTCAAATAGAATGTTGTCTCAAACCCCGCCGTGGACTTGGCTAATATTGCCAAATACATATAATCGCGGATGTCGGCCCGCACAAAAAACTGGCAGGAGAACTGAATGGCGAACGTCCCATCCGATATCAAAGACATCTCCCTTGCCAGGGAAGGTGAACTCAGAACCGAATGGGCAGGCCGAGAGATGCCTGTCCTCAACTCCATCCGGGAGCGGTTCGCCAAAGAGAAGCCGCTTGAGGGCATCCGAGTTTCTGGCTGTCTGCACATCACATCTGAGACCGCCAATCTGGTGACCACACTGGTTGCCGCTGGTGCAGATGTCACAATGTGCGCCTCCAATCCGCTCAGTACGCAGGACGATGTCGCCGCTTATCTTGTGAGCATCGGCATCCCCACCTACGCCATCAAGGGCGAGGACAACGAGACGTACAACAAGCACATCGCCGCTGCATTGGACACTCGCCCGCAGCTCACTATGGACGACGGTGCTGACCTGGTCGCGGAAATCCACGGCAAGCGCCGCGATCTTCTGGACGACATCATCGGCGGTATGGAAGAGACCACCACCGGAGTCATTCGGCTCAACGCCCTCTCAGATCAGGGCAAGCTGATGTTCCCGATCATGGCGGTCAACGATTCCGACACCAAGCACATGTTCGACAACCGGTACGGTACCGGCCAGAGCAGCCTTGATGGCATCATTCGAGCCACCAACGTCTTGATCACTGGTAAGACCGTTGTCACCGTCGGCTACGGCTGGTGTGGCCGAGGTTTTGCAGACAGGGCAAAGGGCATGGGCGCCCACACCGTTGTGTGTGAAGTAGACCCAGTTAGAGCGCTGGAAGCAGTCATGGACGGCCACCAGGTGCTCAAGATGGAAGACGCAGCCAAGATTGGCGACATCTTCCTCACCGTCACAGGCGGCAAGCACGCTATCTCTGGCAAGCATTTTGAATCGATGAAAAACGGCGCCATCGTTGCCAACTCCGGCCACTTCAATGTTGAGATCGACATCGAAGCCCTTGAAGCGCAGTCCGAGACCAAGCGTCAGGTGCGAGAGTTCGTTGAGGAGTACACGCTGGAGTCCGGCAACCGAATCAACCTTCTTGCAGGAGGCCGACTCGTGAACCTCGGCGCTGCAGAAGGCCACCCCTCAAGCGTGATGGACATGAGCTTTGCTAACCAGGCACTTGCCGGTGAGTACATCATGAAGAACCACGCCGACATGGGCCCGGGCGTCTACGTTCTGCCCAAGGAAATCGACAAGGAGATCGCCCGGATCAAGCTTGGTGCGATGGGCATGGGATTCGATAACCTGACCGCGGAGCAAGAGGCTTACCTGAACAGCTGGGATGAAGGCACCGCATAAAGCAGGCCAACCCAGCCCCACCGGACAATTGAACACGTAGAGAGGACATCCTGCCGCCAATGGCGAACTACCTGCTGACATCAGAGTCAGTTACCGAAGGACACCCGGACAAGATCTCAGACCAGATCTCAGACGCAGTGCTGGACGCTGTTCTTGCGGACGATCCGTATGGTCGAGTTGCCTGCGAGACGGCAGTGACGACAGGCATGGTCCTCGTATTCGGAGAGATCACAACTTCAACGTACGTAGATATCCCAAGGATCGTCCGAGAGACGATTCTTGAGATTGGTTACGACAATGCTGAGTATGGCTTCGATGGCAACTCATGCGCTGTTCTGGTGTCTCTTGACCAGCAGTCCACAGACATTGCTGGCGGCGTGGATGTGGCCCTGGAAGTTCGCGATGAGAATGCCGATGCCGAAACGGGTGCTGGCGACCAGGGAATGATGATTGGCTACGCGGTCAACGAGACCCCGGAACTGATGCCACTCCCAATCTCACTGGCGCACCACCTGGCAAAGAGGCTGTCCCAACTTAGAAAGAGCGGACAGCTTTCTTACTTAAGGCCAGATGGCAAGAGCCAGGTAACTGTTGAGTACGATGAGGATCACAAGCCGGTCCGAGTTCACACCATTGTTATCAGCACCCAGCACGCGCCGGATGTGGACAATGACACGATTCATAACGACCTGATTGCTCACCTCATTCGCGAGGTAGTTCCTGCTGACCTGCTGGATAGTAACACTCGGTACATCATCAATCCGTCAGGTCGGTTCGTCATTGGTGGCCCGCACGGTGACGCCGGTCTCACAGGTCGCAAGATCATCGTTGACACCTACGGCGGAAGCGCCCGTCATGGCGGCGGTGCATTCTCAGGCAAAGACCCGACAAAGGTCGACCGCTCGGGTGCATACGCAGCTCGCTACGTGGCGAAGAACGTTGTCGCTGCAGGACTTGCTGATCGTTGTGAAGTGCAACTCTCTTACGCAATTGGCGTGGCGAGCCCAATCTCGATTCTCATCGAGACGTACGGCACCGGCCGCTTGCCCAACTCAGAGATCGTCGCTCTCGTAGAGACGAACTTTGATCTACGAGCACAGGCTCTGATCGACACGCTCAATCTCCGACGCCCCATCTTCAAGCCGACCGCGGCTTACGGTCACTTCGGCCGGGATGATCTGGATCTTCCATGGGAAGCACTGGATAAGGTCGGAGTGCTTCGAGCAGCGCTCGGATAACAGCTCAAACAACCAGCAGACGCACACAAGGTCGTAACTATGACTGAACAGGGTGGCATTCCAATCAAGTTCGGGACAGACGGCTGGCGCGCGCCAATCGCCGACGAATTCACCGTCGCGAATGTCAGAGTCTGTGCGCAAGCCCTCTGCGATCTTATGATCGAGAACGGCACGGCGTCAAAGGGCCTGATGGTCGCGTACGATACGCGCTTTGGATCTGAGATGTTCGCCCGTCAGGTGAGCGACGTCGCCCTCGGGAACGGCATCGTAGTAAAGCTGACGGCAGCGGTGACGCCTACTCCTACGGCCAGTTTCAACGTAACCAGGGAGGGCGCGGGCGCAGGTGTGGTGATCACGGCCAGCCATAACCCAGGGAAAGACAATGGCTTCAAGGTCAAGAGTCCTGCTGGTGGGTCAGCCGACCCCGAAATGATCGCTCATATTGAGTCCCGCATTCCGGCAATCTACGCAGATCAGTCGCTAATCAAATCTGCATCCGCCTCAGATGAGCCAACGATGATCGACCATCGCGACGCCTACATTGAGGCCATCAAGGGCTTCGTAGACGTCGATGCGATCAAGTCAGCGGGAGTTCCGATTGCGATCGACTCCATGTATGGAGCCGGCGCCGGCTACTTGAGCGGTATCCTGGCAGGAGGCGTGTCGCCAATCACGGAACTGCATCCGGAACCAAACCCGGCATTCCCCGGAATGGGACAGCCCGAGCCAATCGAGCAGAACCTGACTGACCTGATTAGGTTGCAGGCCGCCGCTGGTTTTGACGTCAGCTTGGCAACGGATGGCGATGCAGACCGCGTTGGACTAGTTGATGAGAATGGCCGCTACATGAGCACACTGGACACGTTTTCAGTGATCGTGCATCACCTGCTCTCCCGCAAGCAGTGGGTGGGGCCAGTGGTGACCACAGTGACCCAGAGCACGATGATCGAGCGGCTCTGCGCCCACTACGGCGTCCAGAACCCGCGTACAGCTGTTGGTTTCAAGTACGTGGGCCCGCTGATGCTTGAGCTCGACGCCATTGCGGGCGGTGAGGAATCAGGTGGGTTCGCCTACCGCGGCCACGTGCCGGAACGAGACGGCATCCTTAGCGCACTCTTGATCCTTGATGCCGTGGTATCTGCTGACCGGCTACCTTCCGAGCTACTCGCAGAAGTGCAAACCATCACCGGTAGATTCGTATTTGACAGACTTGATCTGAAATTTGACGCTGCCCGCCGCGACGAGATCCTTTCGAACGTCGGAACTGCGTCTCCTGCTACGCTTGCCGGAATGAAGATGGAGCACATCAACCGCCTGGACGGCACCCGCTTTGAGCTTGCTGACGGTGCGTGGGCGCTGGCTCGCTTCTCTGGCACTGAGCCTCTTCTGCGAATCTACGCGGAGGCCCCAGACGAATCATCACGAGATGAACTGATAGCTTCGGTCCGGTCAATCGCCCTCGGAGAGTAGTCGCCTCGATTATCGAAATGCGTCTCTCGCAGCCAATCGCAACGCCCTCTTGAACCGGTAGATGGGTGGTGTGGCGAGTGGCTGACGCTAACCAATCAGAACCATGTGCCATAACCCGGCTGCGTATCCCGTAGGAACTGCCCACCGCCACCCGTATACTAATTTCAGGCCGCTTATTCCCGGATGGTCTAATGGTAGGACAGAGGACTTTGAATCCTCCAGTCCAGGTTCGAATCCTGGTCCGGGAACCAATCTCGCAAACGCCTCATCACCGGCAACCTCACTCCACTTCCAGGCTCCATTCCCAGGCTCCATTCAATGACTCTTCAACAGCTGCTGGACACCCGCGTCTCAGAGCGCTCGACCCTCGTTCGGCACATCGCCTCATACCTCGAACACGACAAACGTGTCCGTGCAGCGTGGTTGCACGGCTCCCTGGCGAGCGGTAAACACGATGCGCTGAGTGACATCGATGTCTGGGTTGTAATGGACGATGAGGCCGCTTCATCGATTTATTCTGGGCGCAAGAAGTTCATCACCGGACCTGGTCGTCCATCTCTCATGATGGACAACATCAAGAACGCACCGCCGCAGGGCGCTTACATGCTGGTTCACTACCCCGGAGAAGTGGGGCCACAGCACGTCGACTGGTTCTGGCAACCGGAGTCACTAGCCAAATACCCTGACGATGCACTGCTGCTGTTCGACCGCGCTGATCTCCCGGCAGTACCCGGTGACGAGTGGCGCGATGAGATGCATCAGACTGACGATAGATCGCCGTTCAACGAAACCGCCTTATCGTCGATTCTTACATTCAAGTCCAAGTTCTTCTGGACGATGAGCCTGATAGTGGCCAAGTACATAGCCCGCGGAGACTCTGAAACCGTAGATCGAATGCTCGAGCTCATCACCCGCACACTAACAGAGACCAACGACGCTCTCAGAGCGAAACCTCGCGGGGACACTGGCGATACAACGTTCGCACTGGACATTAAGCTCACCACCGCCGCTGAGCAGTTCGCAATGCTCGACCGCCTCGTGAAGACAGCCCGCCGAATGGAGAAACCCATTCGAGCCGCCGGTGGAGCGGTTCCATCAGACGGAATCCCACAGATCCAGCGCTTCTTCGAGCTTACGAAGCAGATGACAGAAAGCCGTTAACAAAAAAGAGGCCGCTCAGATGACCGGCCTCTTTATATTTGCTGCCTGAAAGACTACTCAGCTACCGCAGGCTCTGCTGAGACTTCTGAAACTCCACCGTCGGCAGCACGGGCTGCTTCTAGGCTGTTGGGGTAGAGGTGACACGATGCGTAGTGATTTTCCTCTTCCAACGCAAGCTTCGGTGGAAGCTGCTCACAAATGTCGCCAATCTTCATTGGGCAACGTGGGTTGAACGTGCAACCTGACGGCGGGTCGATTGGTGAAGGAACTTCACCCGGGAGGATGATCTCCTCACGCACGATGTCAGGGTGTGACGGCAACGCTGCCGAAATCAACGCCTTTGTGTATGGGTGCATTGCATTATCGAACAGTGGATCCGTCTCGCCGGTTTCGACGATCTTCCCCAGGTACATGACGCCAACCCGGTGGCACATGTATCGGACTGTTGCAAGGTTGTGGGCAATAAGCAGGTAGGAGAGGTTGTGCTCCTTCTGCAGGTCCACAAGCAGGTTCATGATCTGCGCACGAATTGACACATCAAGGGCCGATACCGGCTCGTCAAGAATTATCAACTCAGGGTTGAGTGAAAGCGATCGGGCAATCCCAATGCGCTGTCGCTGGCCACCTGAGAACTCATGCGGATACAAGTTTGCCTGGTATGGGTTCAGACCTACCTCAGTAAGGAGGTCACCAACCCGGTCTGCAATCGCCTTCTTCGTCATTGAAGTGGCAATCTCAAGAGGCTCACCAACGATGGAGCGAACTCTCATCCTTGGGTTCAGCGATGACCAGGGGTCCTGGAACACTGCCTGCACGTTGGACCGGAAGTTCTTCTTCCCCTCCCGGTTCATTGCTGATATGTCATCGCCTTCAAAGCTGATAGTTCCGGCCGTGCTTTTCTCAAGCCCCAGAACGGTTTTCGCCGTAGTTGTCTTGCCGCAACCAGACTCACCAACAAGACCAAAGGTCTCGCCTCGTCTAATGTTGAACGAAATACCGTCCACAGCCTTCAAAGACTGCTTTTGTCCAAGGAATGAGAAACCACCACCAATGGGGTAGTACTTCTTCAAATCGTCTATGTCTAGAACAATCTCTTCAGTAGGGGCGTTCAGGTGATCTAGACCCGTAACCACTTTTTTTTCTGCGCTTACCATCTGGCTCCTTCTACCTATACGCCCGTGCCGGCGCCAGCGACTTCAGGAACTGCTTCCTCAAGTCGCTTGCCACCGTCTAGTTGCCAACAAGCCGCTCGCTGAGAACCACCCTGGTCAAAGACCGGAGGGAACTCTTCACGACAGATGTCCATGACGTACGGGCACCTTGGCGCAAATGAGCAACCAGTTGGAAGGTCGTAGAGGGCAGGCGGCTGCCCCTCAATTGAATACAGTCGTTCAGTCTTCTCTTCAAGTTTTGGTACAGAAGAGATGAGTGCCTGCGTGTATGGGTGCTGCGGCGAGTTGAAGATCTGGCGAACATCTCCCGTCTCGACCAGTCGCCCCGCATACATCACGCCAACTCGGTCGCACATCTTCGCCACAATTCCAAAGTCATGTGTGATGAAGATGATTCCCAGACCTGACTCAGCCTGAATTTCCCTGAGGAGTCTCAGGTATGCAGCCTGAATCGTCACATCAAGTGACGTTGTGGGCTCGTCAGCGATCAACACTGACGGGTTTGAGGAGATCCCGATGGCTCCCACAACTCTCTGACGCATACCGCCTGAAAGCTGGTGGGGATAGTCCTTCATTCTCATCTCAGGCGCTGGGATTCGAACCTGCCGGAGAGCGTGGACAATCTTGTTGACAAGGATCTTGCCCTTGACCTGCTGGTGAATCGCGATTGCCTCACCAACCTGGTCTTCGACGTCGAAGACTGGGTTCAAGGCGCTCATCGGGTCCTGCAAGATCATGGAGATCTCACCACCCCGCACCTTTGTCATTTCGCCCTCAGAGAGCTGCAAAATATCTCGACCGTTCAACACAACCCGCCCGCCAACAATGTGGCCAGGAGGCGACTGAACAAGTCGCATCAATGACAAAGATGTGACTGACTTACCAGAGCCAGACTCACCAACGATTCCGAGTGTTTCACCTTTACGCAGCGAGAAACTCACCCCGTCGACCGCTTTCACGGTGCCCCAACGGGTTGCGAAGTAGGTCCGAAGGTCATCAACCTCCAGAACTATTTCTTCCTGTATCGCAGACGCGCCAAAATGGTCCGATGCAACACTAACGTCCTCAGCCACATCCGGCTGAGTCGATTCCTCGGCCATATCTACTCCTCAATAGTTCGTAGAGACATCAGTTCGTAGAGACATCAAATCTCGCAGGCGCGCTCCATTTGTTGTACGAAGCGCGTCGCTAATTCTAGACGAGCCGAGAGTATAGCAGGGGATTGGGTGGCTCACCACTTCAAGCTGAGCGAAGTCTGGGTGCGACTAGCGTTGCAATTATGATTACCACCACAACCCCAGCCCCGTTTATCGCAAGGGCCCACTGTACACCAAGGCTCTCACTCACTGCGCCCAGTTCTAGATGGCCAATCCATCCAAAACCAATTGCAAATACCCATCCGCTAACTGCCCTGCCTCGCATCGCGTTGGGCACATTCATCTGCAATAGCGACCATTGCAGCGCATCGAACAGAGATGCCATGAAGCCGATGCCCACAATTACAAACATTGAGAGAACAAACCAGCCAGATCCGCTGAAAATCAGTATTCCAACCCCGTAAAGAAAGCCCGCTCCAAGCAATAATTTTCCCCGAGATTGATACTGACTCATCGCTACAAGCCATACCGAACCGGCCAGACCACCAACTCCAGACATGGCACTCAGGATGCCCAATCCAACTTCCCCAACCTCAAGACTCTCTTTTGCCACCACTGGCAATACCGACATGTATGAGAAGGCGAATATTTCAATGAAAATAGCCAGAATGAGAAGCGTTCTCACCGTGGGAATGCCAGTCATAGCTTTCAAACCGTCCACGGTGTTTCCAATCACGGAGCGCTGAATTGCGGGGGTCTCTCGCCGGGGAAGAGCCGACATGGTGGAAACGACCACCGCACCAGCTCCAAAAACCACTGCTGCAGTAATAAACACAGATGGACCACCGGCCCATCCAAGAAGTACACCGCCAACTATCCCGCCAACTACGCCAACCGCACGCATTCCGGCAGATTGCGTGGCAATGGCGTTTGTGGCCTGTTCCGGCCCCACCACGTCAACCGCCATTGCTTGCGCAGCCGGCATCTCGAAGCTGGTAAGAGCCCCAACCACAGCCACAAGTGGAATCATCAGCCACACGGCGTCTTCAACAAGTAGCACTGAAATCGCAAGGAAGATCATTACGGTAGCCTTGCCGATCGCCGAAGTCCCGAGGACTATTCGACGGTCGAAGCGATCTGATACGGCCCCAGCGAAAGGTGCGACCAGAACACCAGGCGCTGTCTGCACAGCGAATGAGAGCGCTGTCAGGAACGCAGACCCGGTCTGATCCAGAACGATCCAGCCAACGGCCAGCCGATTCATCCAGTTGGCGAAACCAAACAAAATCTGGGCGGCGAACAGCCTCCTAAACAGCGGGTACTGGAACGCAACAAGAAACTTTGCGCGTAACGTCAGTTGAACGGGCTCATCCACTGGATCTACTTCGCCTGGGGTAGATCCCGTTGGTTTAGAGATCACGGCACGTCCACGCTCGGGAATTCAACACCCTGCAATGGGTGCAGATTGCCGATCAGATGCCCATCTCTGCTTCAACCTCGCCGATCGTTTCGTCCAGCGCATCCACCAGGAAGTCCACTTCATCTTTGGTGATGATCAAAGGTGGGCACATCGCAATGATGTCGCCAGCTCGGAAGCTGATGATCTTCTTCTCATAAAGTTTGGTCGGAATCTTTGATGCCAGCGCAGCCGACGCGGGCAGTGGTGCTTTAGTATCTCGATCTGAGACAAGTTCCACAGCGGCCAGCAGTCCAAGACCTCGGACGTTGCCCACGATGGGGTGTGAATAAAGAGTCTCCAGGCGCTCCAACAGGTACTTGCCCATGCTGGCAGCGGCACCCGGCAGATCCTCACGCTCCATGATCTCGAGATTCTTTAGGCCTGCCGCCGCGGCAACCGGGTGACCGCCAAAAGTGATCAGGTGCTTGAACGTCTTAGAGTCATCGCCATTAAACGCATCTGCAATCTTGCTTGTTGCGATTGCAGCGCCAAGCGGAGCGTATCCGCTGGTTAGCGCCTTAGCGACGGTAGTGATATCTGGCTTCGCGCCCAGCACATCCGTGCCAAACCAGCCACCGAGTCGACCAAACCCGGTGATGACTTCGTCAGCAATCAGCACCACATCGTGCTTGTCTGCGATCTCTCGCAGCCGATGCCAGTACTCCTTCGGTGGGACCTGAACGCCAGTGGCGGCCGATACCGGCTCTGCGATCATCGCTGCAACGGTGTTTGGGTCACTGTGAATAATCGCCGCTTCAAATTCGTTTGCGGCCAGGACTGCGTTCTCGATTGAGTCTTCGGAATGCGTCTTCTTGTACTGGTAGAAGTTGGGCACGTGCACCGCGCCCGGCATCTCTGGACCCACTGGGTCAGCCGACGGTGACCCCCCCAGGCTGACGGCCATCGCCGTGCCACCGTGGTAGGAGTAGCGACGTGAGATGACCTTGAACGCGCCCGCTTTACCCGTGACCTGCTGGTACTTCTTGGCCATCTTGACTGCGGTCTCTACGGCTTCTGAACCACCGGAGACGAAGAAAATCCTGGCTCGCTTATCGTGGTACTTCTCAGCAACCTTGCCTGAGAGTTGAACCGTGGAGATGGCTGTACCAGGAGCGGGAGGTGACTCAATAGCCATCAACTGCTCATACATGGCGTCTGCGATCTCTTTACGACCGTATCCAGAGGCCTTGTACCAGAGACCGCCCATCATATCCAGGAGACGGTTACCGTCGATATCGGTAACCCACGAACCCTCACCCTTGGTGAAGATCTTCAGTCCAGCATCACGCCATGTTGTCGTCTGCTGAGCGTGCATGAAGAGATGCTCTCCAGCAATTTGCCTGAGCTCTTCTATCTGCTCGCCGTGCAGGGTTTCGGTGGCCATTTCCAATGTCTCCGGTCCGCGCCAGCGTCCATCTCGCGCCTACTATTTATTAGGTCTACAAGTTTACGAGTGTGCAAACGGCTGGTCTACACAACCAGCCGTCCAATTGAGCAGCGCTACACAGCCTGTATGAGATCCAGCTCCGGTGCTTTGGCGATCAGGCCGCGCTCTTCAGCCATGCGGTACATCGTGTTCAGCGCCTTCACGCCATCGTCGCCCATATCTACGGTGTCTTCATTCACGTACATGCGCACGAACGTGCGGCCATCTTCGCGATCGATGCCTCGACCGAAGCCGAGCGCGTAATCGAGGGCATCATCTTCGTGATCTCGGGCGTAAACAATGCTGGCCTTCAGCGCGTTGGCCACCATTTGCCCTTCATCGCCCAGACGCCTATGGATTAGGTCCAGACCAAGTGGAATTGGAAGTCCGGTTTCGGAGAACCACTCCTTGCCAAGGTCCATCACCAGATGCAGCCCCTGCTGTTCATAGAGGATCTGGCCTTCATGCAGCAAGATGCCAGCATCAACGCCACCGCTCTCAACTGCTCCTGTCACCGCGTCAAAATCCAGGAATACAGGCTCTATTTCGCCCTGGAAGAATATCTGGAAGAGCAACCAAGAGGTCGTGAACTCACCCGGCACGCCTATCCGCTTGCCAACGAGGTCAGCGGCAGACTTTGGCGATGTGGTGACCAACGTTGGGCCGTAGTTGCGACCAATAGATGCTCCACAGCTCATGACACGGTACTTGTCAGAAATCTTCGGATAGTGGGCGGCTGATACGGCAGTCACATCCAGATCGCCGGTCTCAGAGCGCACGTTGAGGGACTCAATGTCCTCCATCACGTGGTCAATTTCATACCCGGGGATGGTGACTGCCTTCTTGGCCAGCGCGTGGAACATGAACGCATCGTCCGCGTCAGGACTATGGCCGATGCTGATTGGTCGAGAGTTTGCCATGTTTGATTGGTATTCCTTTGGATCCGGGTCAGGTTTGAAACCTGCCCCTACCGGCCGCTTCGTTGATTGATTGTTAGTTCGATGATTCCAGGACTCGATCAGAGGTTGATACCTCTGGCTCGAATCGCTCTACTACTTCGTACTCAGTTGTGCGTTGGGCCGGTGCGAACCCGGCTTCAGAGATGATTGTCTTGATCTCATCGACGGTGGTGCGGTTATAGTGGCCCGCCTCAAGCATGACGGTCTCATCAAACAGCGTTCCACCAAAGTCGTCCGCACCAAAATGGAGCGAGATCTGGCCAGGGCGCCGATAGTCTGAGAACCATGAGCCCTGTATGTGAGGCATGTTGTCCAGGAAAATTCGGCTAAGTGCGATTATCCTCACGTACCGGTTGGAGCCAGCCTCGTGCCCCACTTTGGGAGCGAGCGCGGTGTTCGTTTTTTTGTAGCTCCACGGGATGAATGCGGTGAACCCGCCGGGTTGATCTTCTGCGGCGATCTGCACATCACGAATGTGGCCCAGTGACTCAATGATGTCCTCGTCGGTTTCGACGTGGCCGTACATCATGGTTGCCGTGGTCTGCCAACCCTGCCGGTGCGCCTCAAGGTGCACGTCAGTCCAGTCCTCGACTTTGTTCTTGGGCCAAAGTTGGCTCACCTGTGCCTTCACACGTTCGCTCAGAATTTCACTGCCGCCACCGGGCATCGTCCTCTGACCGGCGTCTTTAAGACGGGATATCACTCCTGCGATCGACAGTCCGGAGACCTTTGTCATCTCCATGATTTCTGGGGCCGAGAAGTAGTGCGGCGTGACACGCGGGAATCGCTCTTTGGTCTCTGATACCAGCTCAACGTAGTAATCGAACGGGATCTCATCGTTGAGTCCGCCCTGCATCAGCACCGTGGTGACGCCCTGCTTCTCAGCTGATTCGATCTTGTCCATGATCTGCTCGACGGTAAGCGTGTACGCAGATGGGTCATCTGAATTGGGGCGGTAGAAGGCGCAGAAGCCGCAGTATGCGTTGCACACATTGGTGTAGTTCAGATTGGTGTCCACTACGTATGTGACGATTGGCTCCGGGTTATGACGATTACGCCAGATCTGGGCCAACGGTGCGAGGTCCAGCAGGTCAGCGTCCCGCAGCAGGAAGAGGCCTTCCTCATGGGTGATGCGATCGCCATCTGCGACCTTCTCTCTGATTTGCTCAAGCATCAGACCTTTGCCTCGTTTCCAACGCTCGTGGCGTCTGTTTCCAGTGTTTTCTCTGTGGTCAAAGGTGGAGACCAGTCAGGGAGATTCATAAAACTTGTCCGGAAGCGCTCCATGGACGCTCGCTCCGGTTCTCCAATTCGGTATGAGAAGCCGTGCAGGTATGCCAACTTCTCATCAACCGACATGCCTAGCTCCGGTCGTCCGGCAACGACGGTGTCGAGGTCGGCAATTCCTGTCTCGAACGCGTGATTCAACTGCCTCTCAAACTCTGAGATTTCGGCATCATCTGCTGACCGACGGGCTACCCAGTATGCGAACACAAACGGCAACCCACCCGTGTAATCGAACCACTCGAGCCCCAGGTCAAATTTGTGCTCGAACCCGGGGAGACCGTTGCGCGCCTGCAATGCTGGGTCTCCGATCAGAAGAAGTGCATCATGTGGATCATCAGGCGTAACGAGTTCAACGCCGCTCACGCCCCACTTCTCAGCCATAAGCACCCGCATCAGTTGCACAGATGTTGCCGTGTGGCCGGTGACCGCGATTCTGGCGTCCGTGAGTTCTGCTAACGGTGAGTTGGTGAACAGCAGAATCGACACCGCTGCCTTCGTTGTTGCTACGCAAAAGTCACCTAACTGGACGACGTCATCGCCAAGTCGGATGATCTCCGCAAACGGCAACGGCCCGGCATCCAGATCGCCTTCACGAAGAGCATTTGCCATCGCCCGAGGCGGCAGCGCGATCAGTTCGGCAGCATCACTCGGAAGCGCTCCGTAGAACACGTCCGAGTTCAAGTAGGGCATCCGCCCGACTTTAATTGTCATATATCTTGATTTCGTTATAGAGGGCATCGCGCTCGACCGGAACCCGGCCTGCATCGTTGATGAGACGCACCATCTTCTGTCTGGCCAGTCCACCGGGAGAATCAGCCTGGGCAGCGTGTGCGATACGTTCCTTGCCGATCGTCCCATCCAGATCATCAGCACCAAAGTTGAGTCCCAGTGATGCCGTTCCTTCTCCCAGCATCACCCAGTAAGACTTGATGTGAGGAATGTTGTCCAACATGAGCCGCGCAGCGGAGATCGTCTTGAGATCGTCCATGGGCGGTGTGTGCCTCGGAACAAGTTTGGTGAAGCCAACCTGGTACTGAAGCGGAATGAACGCCAGAAACCCGCCGGACTCATCCTGCGTTTCACGCAGCTTGATGAAGTGGTCCATCCGCTCTTCAAACGTTTCAATGTGTCCATAGAGCAGCGTGCAGTTGGTCTTGATTCCCATTCCGTGCGCCATCTGGTGGATCTCAATCCAGCGACTGGATGATGACTTTCCGGGTAGTAGCTCAGCATGAACGCGGTCAGAGAATACCTCTGCCCCGCCACCCGGCATCGACTTCAACCCAGCCGCTTTGAGCCGACTGAGCGATTCCTCCGGCTCGATCTTCCAGCGACGCCAGAAGTAGTCAATCTCTGCGGCGGTAAAGCCTTTGATATCTATCGTCGGGTACTTCTCTGCAATGGCCTTGACGATGTCCTCGTAGTACTCGAATGGCCACGTTGGGTGGTGACCGCCTACGATGTGGACTTCGTGCATATCTTCATCCAACGAATCGAGAATCTCATCGATGGAGAGTTCGTACGCGTCTTCATCACCCGGGTTCTTCGCGAAGTCGCAGAACGTGCAGCTGAGTACACAGATGTTTGTGGGGTTCACGTGCCGGTTCAGGACAAAATAGACCTTGTTGTCTGAGACCTGCTGCTTTTTCCAGTCACCCATTTTCCCGACGGCCGGAAAGTCATTGGTTACAAGCAGCTTGAGTCCGTCAGCGTGGCTGAGTCGCTCGCCTGATTGCACCTTCTCCCAGACCGGAATCAGGCTTGCATCCTGGAATTGGATGCCGTCTACCGAAAGTACTCGTTCCATCTCGAATCAACCTTTTCGATAATTTCTTGTGGCATCGTTAGCGGCTCTGGATAGCCATCTTTGAACGAGGCGTCGACGCCCATCACGCCCTCGTAAACGGGAATCGCTCCCCGCATTCGCATTTCAGTGAAGATCAGATCCTGCGCCGGATCAAAGCGCGTAAAGATTCCCCAGATCAGATCCACGTCATCGTCAATATCCACATCGTCACCAACGATGCTAATAATCTTGATTTGGGACAGCAGAGGCGCCTGCACAAGCCGCGTCAACGTATCTCGCGCATTGCCGCCACGCCTCACTTGCACGACCAACAACGTCTGCCCTACCAGCCGCCACTTCATCGCGTCTGGAGTGATGGCACGCAGGTCCGCTGGCATTGCCGTGGGACCGCCAAGTGACGGATCACCGCCGGTGGCGTCGATGATCATTTTGCTACCGTGGTGACGCTTCGGCGTGGCGAAATCCAGCGTGTCGCCCGGTGCGCGTGCGATCAACTGGAAGTCTTCCGGCGTATCGAAGTTGCGCCTGATGGCGGCCAGCACGGCGGCGGGATCATTGGGTTTGACGTCATCATTCACCATGATGATCGCCTTCGTCAGCGCAAGTTGCCCCTGCCCCAGCATCCCCAGAGCAGTCTTGATGTGCTCACGGGTGTACCGGCTGGAGACAGAAACGACCAGCAGATGGTGGAACCCGGATTCGTAGTACGCCCACATGTCCTTCACTTCAGGGTGGATCAGACGCATCAGCGGATTCAGAGCCTGCTGCGCTGCATCGCCAAGATAGCGATCTTCCTGCGGCGGTCGACCAACTACCGTTGCCGGGTAGACGGGGTTCTTACGATGGGTAATCGCTCGAAGATGAAATACCGGGAAATCGTGGGCGTCTGAGTAGTGGCCGAAGTGGTCGCCAAATGGGCCTTCTCGCCGACGCTCATGCGCTGGAACCACGCCCTCGAGGATGAACTCAGCGTTCGCAGGAACGGGCAGATCGATAGTTTTGGCGCTAGTGATCCCCGTGCGCTTGCCTCGAAGAATGCCGCTGAATGCGACCTCATCGATGCCTTCCGGTAGCGGCATCACAGCGGCGAGCAACAGTGCAGGATCGCCGCCCAGTGCGACGGCCATCGGAAGATCACGGCCGGACTTCTCGGCGATCTGATAATGGAAGCCGCCGCCCTTGGCGATCTGCATATGCATGCCAGTTGTGCGGGCGTCGTACACGTGCATCCGGTAGATGCCCATGTTGCCAGCGCCGGTGATCGGGTCACGGGATGTGACGAGCGGGAGGGTAATAAATCGCCCACCGTCATCGGGCCAGCACTTGATGATCGGTAGATGTCCAAGGTCAGGAGACTCATCAACGATCTGCTGAACCATCGGTCGCCGGACCTTCTTAGGCCGAATGTTGAGCATCCGGAAACCGGTCTTGCGGTTCCGCCACATGTTGCCGATCGATGGTGGGTTCATCTTCTCGGCGAAGCTGACGATCTCCTCGCCAAACTGCTCCGGGTGCATTCCCAAAGCGCGCTCGATACGAGTCTCTGTAGCCAGAATATTGATCGCCAATGGGTAGCGCGCACCGCGCACGTTCTCAAAGAAGAGAATTGGCATCCGTTCCTTGACGGCTCGGGTGGCGATTTCTGTGATCTCTAGCTCAGGGTCGACCTCAGCCGTGATCCTGACAAGGTCGCCTTCGGCTTCCATATCTTTGAGGAAGCTTTGGAGGTCGGAGTAACTCACTCCATCTCCTCTGCGCCGGTCCAGCGCTTGAGGAACGATGATTCGACGCCCAGTCGATCTAGAATGCGACCGACAACTGAGTCGATCAGATCCTGCATCGTTTCAGGGCGTTTGTAGAAACCAGGTGCCGGCGGAATAATCTCTGCACCAGCTTCGGTAAGCGAAACCATATTGCGCAGGTGGATCAGGCCCAGCGGCATTTCGCGTGGAACAAGAATCAGCTTCCGGCGTTCCTTAAGCGTCACGTCGGCAGCGCGCTCCAAAAGGTTGGATGAGATGCCATTGGCAATGCGCGCCAGCGAACCCATCGAGCAAGGCACGACGGCCATACCGTCCGTGTGGTGTGATCCGCTGGCGATGGAGGCTGCGTAATCGTTAATTGTGTAGACCGTGAGTCGACCCGGTCCCTCTATATTCGCCAGTCCAAGAAGATCGGAGGCATCGGCGTCGGGGTGTCCACTCAGCTTTGCGCCCATTTCGATTTCAAATACCTGCCGACCAGCGTCCGAAATCACGGCGCTAACATCGTGCCCAGCCTCGATGAGGCCTTCAAGCGTGCGAATGGCATACGGAGCGCCCGTCGCGCCTGCCATTCCGAGTACAAATTCGCCCACGCTAGTCCACCACCGTTCCGATGGAAACAATGATTCCGAATACGATGGCGATTATCCCATTCATCGTGAAGAAAGCCGCGCCCAGCTTGCTCAGGTCGGTAGGTGAGATGAGGCTGTGCTCGTACGCCAGCAAGAGCGCTGCGGCGGCAACGCCAATGAAGTAGACGAAGTTCACGTCGAAGGCGATGCCGGCGAGGATGAGGAACGTGACTGTCACCGCATGGAAGCCACGCGCTGCGTACAGCGCTCCGGTGATGCCGAACTTCGCCGGGATGGAGTTTATGCCTTGCTCTCGGTCGACTTTCAGGTCGGCGGTTGCGTAGATAGCGTCGAACCCGGCGACCCAGAACATTGCTGCGATACCGAGTAGCACTGCCCCAATCTCAAGCTCGCCGGTAAGCGCGATCCATGTCGCAGGCGGAATGATCAAATAGACGGTTCCAAGCGCAAAGTGAGCAAGCCACGTGAATCTCTTTGCGTACGGATAGCCGATCAGCGCGATGAGAACGATGGGCGAGAGCGACCATGCCACGCTATCCAGCTGCGATACGGCGACGGCAAATATGGCGATCGAGACGATGGCCCATGCACCGACGTGCCACTTCTTCAATTGGCCAGACGGGATGCCACGACTTGCGGTACGGGGGTTCCGGGCGTCGATCTCGGCGTCGATGAAACGGTTGGCAGCCATACCGAGCGTTCGAGCCGAAACCATAGCCACGACGATCCAGGCAAAACCCCAATCATCAGGCCAGCCTGCGAAGACGATAAACGCGGTGGCAACTGAGAACGGCAAAGCGAATATTGAGTGCTCTACCTTGATCTCTTCCATGAAGAAAAGAATGCGGCCCATCACACCCAGATCACTTGAAGTCGCTGAGCTCATCGGGCGGGTTCCTTTGCGATCAGCCCATTGATGAGTAGCTCCCGAAGTGGTTCGGCTGCTTCCGCCGGCTGAGGTGTGCCCTCGTAAAGCCACCGGATCACGATTTCGTTGATAGCGCCCAGCCAGACGTGAGCGGCGATGGCGGTATCGACATCTCGGATCTCACCGGCCTTTACAGCCTCATCAAGATTGGCCTTGATCACTTCGGCAAATCGGCCAAATATCTCGACGCGCTTCGCCTCGAACGCATTTCCCATGCTGTAGCCCTGCACCATCAGAATGCGGGCCAGACGGCGACGCTTCCCCAGCCGCAAAAATACTTCCATGAGCGCCGCTTCAGCCTTTGCCAGCGGAGAGGTCTCTCGATCAGCTGCCTCTTCGGCCTTCGAGACCAGCCGATCAGCCAACCGGTCCAGGACTGAGAAGAAGAGGTCTTCTTTACTTGGGAAGTGGAAGTAGATTCCGCCCTTGGACAGCGAAACCTCTTCTGCGATTTCATCTACGAGCGACTCGTGGTATCCCTTGTTGGCGAATACCTGCTCTGCCGCCCCCAGGATACGATCCCGGGTTTTCTCTTTTTGCGTGGTGGTCAAAACAATCCTTAACCGACTGACGAGTCGGTCGATTATCCGCTGTTTTGGCGGCGGTGTCACCCCCTAAAATCAGAAGGCGGCCCCAAGTACCTAAGTTCGCTGGAACTCCCGCGCCATGGCGGTCTCACTCATGTGAATCATGGTGGGCCTGCCGTGCGGGCAGGTGTTGGGCTGCTCGGTCGCTTCGAGCCGTTTCAGGAGTTCGCGCGCCTCATCGTCATTCATGCGCATACCCGCTGTGACGGAAGAGTGGCATGCCAGCGTCGCATACGTTCGCTCCACCCAAGCACCGGGTGCAACACTTTCGTTCACGCCGTCGAGCATTTCCAGTAGCGCCTTGCTGGCTGACTTGTCACCAAGGACACGCGGAACGGCGCGCACAAGCAGTGTACGAGGCCCAAACTCTTCCAGCGCGAATCCCATTTGGGTGAGTTGATCTGCCACCTTGTTAAGCGCCTCTTCCTGGTCAGGAGAAAGTTCAAACGTCTCAGGTACAAGCAGGTGTTGCGACTCCGGATCAGATGCGCTTGCTCTGGCGATTATCTCTTCAAACATCACCCTCTCGTGGGCGGCGTGCTGATCGATCATAAACAGTCCGTCAGGTCCTTCCGCGACCAGATACGTCTCGTGCGCCTGACCCAGCAGCCTGAGCACCGGGAGTGTGGCGCGAGGAGTTGCCGGAGCGGTTGTGTCGCCAGTGGATACCTGATCCGAAGTCGACGCCGTTGGCTGTGACGTCTGATCATCCAGAGGGTTTGGCCACAGCGGGTTCTCCATTGTGGGCACAGATGCTCCGAAGCCGGACCCATAGCTCGCGGCAGATCCGGCTCCCGTGCCCGCCCCTGCTCGAGGGGGGGTCACCGTAGGAATTGGTGCGTGGTCCAACAGAGCCTGTCGGACTGCCTTTTGGACCATTCCGAAGATTGCTTGCTCCCGCAGGAATTTCACCTCTGCCTTGGTGGGGTGCACATTCACATCCACGTCACCGTCCGGGATCTTCAGCGTTAGCGCGGCAATGGGAAACCGGCGTTCGGCAAGGAAGCCGTGATACGCCTGTTCTACGGCATATGAGATGCGGCGATTCTGAAACCATCGCCCATTCACGTTAAGAGAAATGAAGTTCCTATTGCCCCGACTGAGCGATGGGCTCCCCACCAGGCCAGAGACGGACATCTCAGACTCTTCCGTGTCAGATTGCACTTCGAGCATCAGCGACGCCGCTTCCGCTCCTTGCAGCGTCACGAACACATCACGCAGATCTCCGGTTCCACCAGTAGCCCATCGGGACGTCCCGTCCGCGACAAACTCGATTGCCACATCTGGTCGCGCTAGTGCGTAGTTCGTGAGCACGGTGTGGACTCGGCCCAGCTCACCGCTGCTGGAGCTAAGAAATCGCTTCCGCGCAGGGACGTTCCCGAAGAGCGACCTCACGGTGATATTCGTTCCGGTGGGCGCACCCACTTGCTCGGATTTCCGTTTCTCACCGAACTCCAGCAGGAGTTCCATCCCAACATCTGCATCGCGAGACGTGGATTGCACTTCCACTATCGATACGCTGGCTATCGACGGTAGTGCCTCGCCTCTGAACCCCAGGGTGTCTATCCCCAGTAACTCGTAATCCGACGATATCTTGCTGGTCGCAAAACGCTCAAAAGCCAGCTCTAACTCGTCTGCATCGATGCCTGACCCGTTGTCCCTCACCGATATAGATTCGCGCCCACCGTCAATCAGCTCGACCTGAATCCATGTGGCTCCCGCGTCAAACGAGTTTTCAATCAACTCCTTGACCACCGACGCAGGGCGCTCGATGACCTCGCCCGCTGCAATTCGCGCAGCAACTGAGTCGGGAAGAACTTTTATTGGCATTTAGGTGACTACAAACAATCAGGTATGGGGGGTTTCTCACCGCACAACGCGGAACTTCACGCTCGTCACGCATTCCGGGGTCGGATCAAATAGGTAGACGGAAAGACGGAGACGCTTGATTCGAAATTTCCAGATGACGAACATATCATCCAGCAGGGATCACGGCCTCCGAAGTCGGGGAGAGAATCAGGGACTATGTTTGGCAAGCGGATACCGCTCGGCTGGTGAGTGTGAGCACTCATGCAGTCACCACAGTAATGGCCCGTGAATACACCGTATTCGGCACCAAAGGGCAAAGACAGAATAGGTCGATAGGACCTCGCCTGAGCCAACTGTGGACACGCCAGATGAACGTTCTTCAAGACGTCGGACTTGGTTTGCCAATGACTCATAGTGTGGAAAGAGAGTAATAGATGCGCTCAGAGAGAGGCATTACAGGACTGGAAACAGCAATCATCCTCATCGCCTTTGTGGTGGTTGTTTCAGTTTTCGCGTTCACGATATTGTCCAGTGGCATATCTGCCTCGGAGAGAGCCAAGGAAACCGTTTACGCTGGAGTTGAGGAGACGCAGACCACACTGCATCCAACAGGCGGCGTAGTTGCGCTTTCAGGCCCAGTTAGCACAACCACAGCTGTCAACCGCTTGACGTTCACAATTTCGCTTACGAATGATGGGGATGCTGTTGAACTGACACCTGCATACACCGCGGGTACCTCAGGTGCCGCACCGGTATCGTCTGGCAACACGAGCCCACTCGTTATTTCCTACACCGATTCCACTCAGCACATAAATGACACTCGCTGGTCCCTGGCCTGGCTTGGTAACAGTGATGGCGACAACCTTATTGAGGGTGATGAGACGGCAGAGATCACTGTCTGGTTGCATCCAAGAGCTTCAGACGACTCCTTCAGCCTGTCCACGTCCACCACGGCATACATGAATCACCGGCTCGTTGGAAACGGAAAGTTCTCACTTGAGGTCCCCCCTCCAGTTGGGGCTTCGTTTGATCTGCAACGCACGATGCCTGTCCAGTTGGACACGGCACTTCTGCTGGACTAGCTAGCGGTTACAGATCGCGCGTCCGCTTGGACAGCGCGAAGAAGCTGACACCGACTGCGATGAGGATTACGGCGCTGACACTTAGTGCCTCTCGGATTCCTGCGAACTCTGCGATTGCTGCGATTGGTATTATGCCCAACGGCATCAGGCCAAAGTTCATCATGTAGAGGCCCATGACGCGGCCGCGGTGTTCGTCGTCCACCTGCTCCATCAAGAGAGCGCTATTGAGCGTTCGCCGTCCGGAATCTCCCAGCCCGACGAATACCATGATGATCATGAGGAGGATGTATGAAGGGCTAACAGCTGCCGCCAGGATTGCGATTCCAGAAAGCGTTGTAGTAGCTATCAGAGCCATCCCCCTTGGACCAGTTGCGCGCATACCAGCAAAACCGAGGGAGCCAACAAGAGCTCCCAGGCCAAACGCACTCAGCAGGAAACCAAACGCATCAGCGCCCCTGCCGAATTCATCTTGCACCAGTACCACCAACAGGGAGCGGAACGGCATCGCAAGAACGGCGGTTGATAGTGCCATCGCCAAAAGCAGCATGACCATTCGGCGCTGCATAACGTACCGAAGCCCTTCCTTCATGTCCTCCAGTACCGCAACACCGGCCTTCGATGGCATTTTCCCAACATCTGGGAGGCGTGTCGTCAGCAAGAATGAGGCAATGGCCATTGAAGAGATGATCACGTAGACCGTCCCCGGACCGAAATAGAAGTAGGCCAGTCCACCGATTCCTGGTGCACCCAGAGTCATAAGCGCCATTCCCGATGAGCTGAGGGCAACGGCATTGATCATGCGCTTCTCTCCCACTATCTGAGGGATGATGGCCTGGCGCGCTGGCATCAGGAACGCCCACAGCGTTCCCTGCATGATCGACGCGCCGATCAGATGCCAGATGGTTACGTTATCCGTGAGAATCGAAACAGCCACGCCACCCGAGATCAGCGCCATTCCGACCTGACCAAATTGGATGATCTGCTTGCGGTTCACTCGATCAGCAATTGCACCACCGAATAGAGAGAACAGAAGAATTGGCGGGGCGAAGCCGGCGCCCACATAGCTAACCGCCAGTACAGACCCGGTGAGTTCGAATGCCAGCACTCCCCGTGCCACCATCTGGATGTTGACGCCGCCCATAAGGAGCAAAAACCCAAAGAAGAAGTTGCGGAAGGCGGGATCAGAGAGGGAGTCAAAAGTACGATGAAACAGACTGTCATCGATGGGCGCTGAATTCGCTGAGTCGCCCATCACATCGCCATCCGCAGTATTTTCTGCAGCAGCGGATTGATGTCCAAACCAGCGGAGGCCGATGAGTGTCCCCTCCCGATGGTGACGCTACGATTAGATCAATTGACTCTTCGAATGAGCATACGCCTCCGGGTCAAACCGGCGCGTCCTTGGCTACCTCAGCCGACGAAGTGTTTTGGCACCTACCAGGAACGCTATCCCGGCCAAAATGACCAGCAAACTCACCACCATCAGGGACGGTCGTGCACCGAACTCGTCCACGGCATAGCCAAGTGGAAGAGCACCCGCTGGCATCAAGCCAAACGTCATCATGTAGATGGAACTGACGCGAGCCCTGTACTGAGGCTCTGTTTTCTCGATCGACAGCGATTGCCCCAGCGTCATCCGGGCAGACTCCGCGATTCCAATCAGCAGCATCACGATCATCCCCATGAATACTGCCTCAAACGCTGTGAGCAGCAGCATCGCTGCGCCGGTCAGCATCGAACCTAGCAGGATGATGAGCCCTCGCCTACTACCTTCTCGCAGGTTAGCGATACCGATAGTACCGATCACACCGCCGATTCCGGCAAACATGAGTAGCACGCCGATCATGTTTGGATCGAACTCATAGAGGCCACTGGTTGTGTTCAGATCGCCATACAAGCGCCGCGCGAAGACGGGGAACTGCAACCTGAACGGCATGGCAAGTACCGCTACCACCAGCCCAGAGGTCAGCAAAAGCATCACTACCCGGTTACTGGCCGCGTACTTAAATCCAGCGCCAACTTCTCGAAGAACACTTCTGCCCTTCTCCGTCACTTCCGGTGGAACCTTTTGAATCCTGCCGGTCATGATCATCGCTACGAAGTACATCGCGGCAATGATGAAGTAGACATATTCGGGGCCAAACGAGCCGTAGATATAGCCGGCAAAGGCCGGAGCGGCGATGGCCATCATGCTCATACCACCTGCACTCAACGCCATCGCGTTCATAAGTCTGTCCTGCCCCACCAGCTTTGGGATGATGGCCTGCCGGGCGGGCATCTGGAAAGCAAATGTCGCTCCCTGCAACACGGATGCGATAAGCAGATATTGCCAGGTGATTACGTCCGTGATGATCAGGACTCCGATAACAAGCGCCATTCCGGCTGAAGCGAACAGCGTTATCTGGATCAGCGTTCGCTTCTCCATCCGGTCACCCGCAACTCCGCCAAACATCGACAGGATGAGCATTGATGGAGCGAAGCCCAACCCCACTATCCCGGTAAGGGACGCTTTCCCGGTCAGATCGTCGACGAGGATGGTCCGAGAGATCATCTGCATCTGGATCGCGCCCATGCCGAGCAGCGTCCCGAACCACAGCATTCTGAACTCGCGAATCGCCAATGATTCGAAAGTATGAGCCAGTGCGGATTGCTTTTTTATTGGGCGCGGAGATGGTGTCGCCCCAGCTGGGGGCGGGGAGTCAGGAGATGGATTGGATTCAGGCGGATCAGATGATCTGCCGACTGTTGCCATGAGAGCAAATGTACCTATGCAGCAAGGGTGGTGCCGCCAGTTCCGACAATACAAACGAGTATACGCTCGACAGCAGCAAATCCAATTGGGAACACCGCCTGGAATTACGCCTAGAATAGGCCCCCTACCGTAACCGCGAGGAGTCTCCTAAATTGCCAGATCGCCCGACGATTGCTGATATTTACGATGCCCGTAGGCGCATTGAAGGCCACATCACCCGAACACCGCTCCGGAACTACCCATCTCTTGATGAGATCGTTGGTGCTGAAGTCTGGGTCAAGCATGAGAACTTCCAGACTCTGGGCGCCTTCAAGGTGCGTGGCGGTCTGAATCTGCTATCTCGCATTGATCCCGAACTGATCGCCAACGGCGTAATCGGCGCTTCTTCCGGGAATCACGGGCAGTCGATCGCCTACGCGGCAAAGATCCACAACACTTCGTGCGTGATCGTGGTTCCTGTTGGCGCTAATCCTGGCAAGGTGAGATCGATGCAGAACCTGGGCGCTGAGGTCATCTTCCAGGGCGAGTACTACGACCAGAGTAGAGACGCGGCTAATGCCATTGCCGAAGAGCGCTGCCTCTACTACATCGACGCCGCAAACGAGCCGGATCTGATCGCAGGTGTGGCCACTTACTCCCTTGAGATATTTGAAGATCTGTCAGACATCGACACAGTATTTGTGCCAGTTGGTGCCGGCAGCGGCGCATCAGGCGCCTGCATTGTGGCTGATGCGCTATCGCCGTCGACGCGCGTCATTGGCGTTCAAGCGGCAGCGGCACCCGCAGCTCAGCTTTCGTGGAAGGCCGGGGAAATGGTGGAAGCGGAGATGAAAACCGCTGCTGAAGGTCTCGCCACCGCCCACGCCTACGAAATGCCTCAGGCGATACTCCGGGACCTGCTGGAAGATTTCGTGCTGGTCAGCGAGGACGACATCGAAGATGCGGTATCCGACTACCTGGACCACACCCACTCGCTAGTTGAGGGAGCAGGCGCGGTCGCACTGGCGGGAGCAAAGGATCAGCGAGACCGCATCAAAAGGCAGCGGGTGGTTGTCATCGCAAGTGGAGCGAATCTCTCACGTGCGGATCTGAAGAAGATTGTGTCTGAGCGGGAGGGGTAGCTGCCGGGCTTGCGCGGCCCAGGTCGCCTATCGCGATGCGCTACTCAACTATCCCAGTCGCCTGTATCTCATCGTCTATGGATTTCACCCGCAGGTAGTCCTCACGCAGCAGGCTATACGCGCGTTCCAGATACAACTGCGCCAACTTCGCGCCGTCGGGTGAACTTGACTGTGCGGCGTCCAGTAGCTGGTCAATATTTCGATTCGAAGGTATGTGGTGGCCAAGTGAGCGAATACGCCCGGAAGCGTCATCCGCAGTCGGTGTATCGCCGCCTTCTGTTGCGAAACGCAGACGCCCAACCAGCTTTGTGAGTTCCCCAAGCTGATCTGCTTCTGACATCAGGCCGTAGACGACATCATCCACACCAGTCTCAGCCGACTCCAGCGCTTCAGGCGTCTGTCCCTCCTGATTTGGCGAATTTGGCAGGATTGGTGAACCCGCCTCATTGCACAACGCTGCGTACTCTTCCACGATTTCGCCAACCACCGACATCAGGTGCATCGCGTCAGTGAGCGACGCAGTCCCACCGTTGATGAGGTCATCATCCCGGCGGTCAGCCATTGCCATCAGATCTGAGAGGTCCCCTACTGGCTCCGGGGCCGGGGGAAATGCGAACGCAGTAATTCCGTCCTCACCCATGTCCGGGACCTGACCAACTAGAAATGGCGGCATATATTTTGCGAAATCAACGCTCACGGGCAGCACGACCAGATAGGTTGCGGCAATCGTCCCAGGGTTGGCAGCGTCGCTGAAATAGACGAACGCGTGCCCTCGGGGACTATCTACTTTGCCTCGCTCAAAATTCAACGCCATACGGGTTGGTTACCTTCTGCCCAGTTCATATCTGCAATTGGTGCGTTGCACCGGTAAAGTCATCGTAGTGTTGATCGACGACTACGACAACCGGGTCATTGCGATCAGCTTGAATTTACTGGGTATCTGTAACACTACGTATTCGAGGGAACTTTGAGGTTCATTTACCGATTCCTGATCCGGCCAATGGTTTTCAGGCTGCCACCTGAGGTGTCCCATCGGTTCGCCGTGATTTCGTTCCGTCTGCCGGTTGTCTGGCGATTGTTTGGCCTGTTCGCTCGCGCTGGTGGCGGCAATCGGCGTACTGAATTGTCTGGGATCAGCGTTCCAAACCCTGTGGGGATTGCTGCCGGGTTCGACAAGGACTGCGAAGTTCTGGACTCGTTGCTGGACATCGGATTCGGCTACGTGGTCGGTGGCACGGTGACGCTTGACCCACGCCCCGGCAACCCGAAGCCACGGATGCTGCGTCGTAGTAGCGAAGGAGCGCTGGTCAACGCGCTTGGTTTCCCCGGCGGTGGCATGGAAACGGCGCGGGCACGATTGGCGAAGTTGGGATATTCATCGGCGGCACGAACCCTGATCAGTATCTCGGGCACTGAAGATGATCCCATTAGGGACTGCCTGATCGCGCTGGAACCGCTGGTAGCTGGCGTGGAAGTGAACATCAGCAGCCCAAACACAGCCGGACTGGCTGTGTTCCAGGAGCCGGTGCGACTGAAGCAAATGATTGAGGGGTTGGTTGCTACGAAGTCAAAACCGCTCTTCGTGAAGATGCCTAGACTTAGTGATTCAGGTGCGTTTCTGGAGCTGGTTCAGGCCGCACATGAAGGCGGAGCGGATGGGTTTGTCACCGCAAACACTCTGCCAATCGCACACGAAGGCCTGGCGGTTGGCAAAGGCGGCTTGAGCGGCAAGCCACTGCTGGATTCAACACTTGAACTGGTTGAACAGGCTCGAAAGCACCTTGGCGATGGCCCAACGATTATCGGATGCGGCGGAATTTCGAGCGCCGAGGATGCGCGTGCAGTCATGGACGCAGGCGCAGATGCCATTCAGGTCTACACGGCGCTCGTCTACGAAGGCCCCGGCATCGCCAGCGCTATCTCTCGAGGACTACGCAATACAGGCTAATTACCTGCTCTCTAGAAACGCCTGAACTTCTGCCCGGGATGGCATGCTGTCCTGAGCGCCTTCTTTCGTGACGCTCACCGCGCCTGTGGCATTCGCCAGATGCACCGCGTCGGAAAGGCTCATGCCTTCAGCGATACCAGTCGCCAGACCGCCAGCAAATGCGTCGCCAGCAGCAACGGTGGCAACTGGCTCAACTTTGTGGCCGGGGAAGTAGTCGTCGATACCATCTCCTACGACGTAGCAGCCATCAGCACCAAGTTTCAGTATTGCCACTGGCACCGACGTCTTCCTGATCGCATGTGCCGCTTCCCTGGCAGATGCAGCGTCGGTGACCTCAATACCAGTGAGCGCTTCAGCTTCAAGTTGGTTGGGCACCAGGATTGAGACGCTGTCGAAGTAGCCTTTCGGCAACTGTCGCACCGGTGCTGGATCATGAATGACCGTCACGCCCGCCTCTCGCCCGTGCTTCGCAATGGCGCTGGTGACATTCGTTGGGATCTCTTGCTGCATCAACAGGACTGAAGTACTCGACATGAGTTGCCGGCCCCGCTCCACCTCATCGTCACCACACGTGGTATTGGCACCGTACACGGGTAAAACATAGTTCTCACGCTGTGCGTCGCTGAATATGAGAGCAATTCCGGAAGCCTCGCCATCGACCGCTTGAATCGCGCCTGTCCCAACGCCGTATCGATTCAGGTTGGCGAGCAGATCGACGCCAAACGCATCGTCACCAACCCTTCCGATCATCTCCACAACACCTCGACCTGAGAGCTGAGCTGCGGCGATCGCCTGATTCGCGCCTTTGCCACCGCCGCCGGTGTAAAACGAGTCGCCCTCGAACGTCTCTCCGGGCAGTGGGAAGCGGTCCGCCTGAATAAATAGGTCCATGTTGAGACCGCCGACTACGACGATCTTCTTGTTAGATGATTCGCTCAAATTAGATCTCCACTCAAACTGCTAATCAAGTTGGCGCAAGAACTCAGCTACGCCGATTCCTGGAAGGCCGTCGATCACCACATCCGCGGCCGCCAGTGCATCCGGGTGACCGTCTGCCACGGCCACGCCCGTACCAGCCCACTCAAGCATCGCAGCGTCTCCAGTGCCATCGCCGAATGCGATCACGTCTTTCTGCTCAACTCCCATGTCACGGGCAAGAGCCGCCAACGCGACTTCTTTACCAGCGCCATGCGGCCCAATCTCGCAGAACCGCGGCCGGGAGTGGGTGATCATCGCACGATTCGCAAACCGCTCCGCCAGCGCGACCGCCAATTCGCCTGTTGGGCCTGGTTCATCAACGGCCAGAAGCAGATTCGGCGGGACAACGTAAAGGGAGGAGTCATCGTTCACCAGTTCCACCGGAGTTCCCATCCGCTCGCCATATCCAACGGACCATGGGGTGGACGCTGTGCTGTAAATCTCGTCATCCATGAACGACACAACTTGAGCGCTGCTGCCCTGAAGCGCTTCTAGCGCCTCCAATATGACGCTGGTCTCAATTGTGCTCTGCCTGACGATTTCCCCGGACGGCATGGCAGTCACTGCACCCTGATAACAGATAATCTCGGTATCAATGTCTAATTTTTCAGCAAATACTCTGGCCGAACGCAGAATTCGCCCCGTTGCTAGCGTGAATTTCGTTCCTTCAGCCCTCATATCTCTTGTGATTGACATGAGTTCAGGCGGAACATTCAAGTCTGGCCCAACGATGGTCTCATCAATGTCGAACGCTATTAGTCGGTGGAATTCAGGCATCGGTTGCTTTGTTGCTGAGGTTCAATCGTGAGGCCGCCGCATCCGCGCTACGTGGCCCTTGTGGTGCTTCTTGCGGTGGCAGTTTATGTCGTGGTGATCAACCTGCAAGATGGTAATTGAGCGTTAGTCAGGACGATTCGTGCTTGGCAGGCTAGGCACCTCGGCCGTCTGTGTCCCAAATGCCCAGCTGACGACTCTGGGCATTCTTCTCGATCTCGCTGAATGAATTGCGGTATCGATCATTACCGTCGTTATCTACATACGGACCAAGCCCTGAGGCAATCATCGCGGCGTTGACCATGGAACCGCCTACCCAGACGTAGCGCAGCAGTCGGCCCTCGGGGTCGCTATCGGTGGAATCGGCTTCCAGTTCAACTAGACGGTCGCCCACCCATCGCTGGTTCACGGTAGTCGAGATTTCGTGAAACTCATCGCTGGGTGGAGTCACTCCAACCCCGATGTATCTGACAACGGCTATCTGGTCTTCTATCTCAACCCTGATCGTGTTGCCACTAATCACCTCAAGCACGCGGGCTTCGATTCTGGGGGGTGGAGTGGCCTGTCGTACCGTTGGTGTGGGGGAATTGAATAGCACTGCGAACAATGGGACTATCAGCGCCATTGCAGCGAGAATAATCAAGAATTTGCTGGCGCCGGCTATTCGTGAGGCGCCGTAGTCAGATCCAGACTCCCGATGCCGGTCGTACTCATCTGGCGGGTACGCACCGTCGACCGGTCGTAATGGCAGATCTTCGAATGCTTGATCCCACGGTTCAGACGGAGCGTTGGGATCTGACTTGGAAACCAAAAGATTTTCACGCCATTCGTCAGCGATATCTTTGGGTTTCCAGATATCGCGCAGGTCGCGTTCCCGGTCGTCACCGTTATTTGGCGAGCCGTCGGAACTGTTTTTCTCGTCTTCCATAATCAGCTATCTGAGGTGCAATCTAAATCGCTGGTCAGTTCAATTCTTCCAGTAACTACGCACGTGATGTAAGGCACTACGTCAACGAATCTCAACTGGTCTCGTTGACGCTCCAATTTCACTCTTGCTAACATTTGATGCAGGTTCCTGCTGCATAAGCGCTCAGCCGCACAGTCATGGTACTTGTTGTAGCGTGGCAAAAGATGAGCACCGCAGCCGGTGAATCAGCGAGCGACAATATGTAGCTGCTGCTGTCACTCCCGATTGAACCCCCGGGTAACAGTGGCTGAATTAACAGGAGACCCGGGTTGGCATTTGCCTCTGCCCTACACTGCCGTGAATGTGGTCGTGAGTACCCAATAGAGCCGAACTACGTTTGCGATTTCTGCTTTGGGCCGTTGGAAGTCACGTACGACTACGACGCCATCCAGAAGTCCACAAGCCGCGAAAAGATTTCATCTGGCCCGATGGACATGTGGCGCTACGCAGACTTCCTGCCCGCCTCAGCCGAGAGCGCGGTAAACCTCGGCACCGGCATGACCCCGCTGCTCAAGGCCGACAACCTTGGCAAAGAGCTCGGTCTAAACAATCTGTGGATCAAGAACGACGCTGTGAATCCCACATACTCATTCAAGGATCGCGTTGTCTCTGTTGCCGCCACCAAGGCGCTTGAGTTTGGTTTCGAGACCCTTGCATGTGCATCAACCGGCAACCTTGCTGGTTCAGTGGCGGCTCACGGCGCAAAGTCAGGAATGAACACCATCGTGTTCATTCCCGCTGATCTTGAGTACGGAAAAGTAATTGGGGCGTCCGTGTACGGACCAACTCTGGTGACCGTAAACGGCTCATACGATGACGTGAACCGGCTATGTTCTGAGTTGGCCGATAACAACCCGTGGGCGGTCGTAAATATCAACATGCGCCCTTACTACTCCGAAGGCTCGAAGACGCTAGCCTACGAAGTAGCGGAACAGCTTGGCTGGCGTGCGCCAGACCACGTTGTATCGCCGCTTGCCTCTGGCTCCCTGTTTACTAAGATCTGGAAGGGCTTCAACGAGTTCGCCAAGATGGGCCTGATCGATGAAGTGACCACCACGATGCACGGAGCGCAGGCTGTTGGCTGCTCGCCCATCGCTAAGGCCTATGAGGCCGGTGTGATGCATGCGAAGCCTGAGGTGCCGGACACGGTCGCCAAGTCATTGGGTATCGGAAACCCGGCTGACGCCTTTTACGTCTTGAAGATACTGAAAGAGACCGGAGGTGCAGCTGTGGCTGTTCCGGAAAACGAAGTTGGCGAAGGCATGATTCTGCTTGCGCAGACCGAAGGCATCTTTGGAGAAACCGCCGCAGGTGTGGTCATTTCGGCCCTCAAACGCCAGGCAGAAGCGGGAGTGTTTGATCCGGACGAGACCGTAGTCGCATACATAACAGGCAACGGCCTGAAGACGCAGGAAGTTGTGGCTGACAGCGTGAAACCGATAAACATTGAAGCGAATCTGGAATCGTTTGAGGCCAAGGTAGACATCCCATCCTGATCGCCTGATCAGAAGAGCTTGTCCCTACGAATCAACTCAAGCATCTAAGTACAGCAGAACTGGAAAAACAAATGGCCAGCCGTCGAGTAAAGATCACTTTCCCAGAAGTTCTGGTGGGGCGTCCTCTGGTCTACAACCTGGGGTCTATGTTCGAGATTATTACGAGCATCCGCAGGGCTGATGTTGGCCCTGAGACTGGCTGGGTAATCCTGGAACTTCAGGGTGAAGAAGAAGAATTAAACAAGGCAATTACGTGGGCGCTCGAACAGGGTGTCCGGGTTGATCCGATTGCCGGTGACGTAATCGAAGGTTAAAACCATTAGAATCTATCGTCTGTCCGCACCGGGACGGCGTTCCGGCTGTGTGATCAGCGACTATCGAGGTAAAGACATTGGCAATAACAGTACGAATTCCTACCCCGCTCCGCCGAATCACTGGCGGCGAGGCCAAGGTAGATGTTGATGGTGCAAACCTGCAGGGAATTGTGGATGCTCTTGAGAGCGCATTCCCCGGTATCAAGGAACGCATCTGCGGCGAGGACGGTGAGATCCGCCACTTCGTCAACGTCTACGTGAACGGCGAGGACGTCCGCTACATGGACGGACTTGGCACAGAGACGAAGAGCGGTGACGAGATCAGCATCGTTCCAGCAGTGGCTGGCGGCTGCTAGGCTTCGACCAGCCCGTCGACGATTGTCCTGACAAGTTGCTCCGGCACGTCACGCCGAATTGTGGCGTGACCGGGGCCATCAAGTAACACCCACTGCACCGCGCCTCCGCGGATCTTCTTGTCGCTCTTTGTGCGCTCAATCAACTCTGTTGTGTCGAGCCCTGGCGCCCGTGTAGGCAGCCCAAACCGCTTGAGCGTGGCTTCTTGCCTTGCGAGCAATTCCCCACTGATCAGCCCCAACTCCACCGAAATGCGTCCTGCAACGCCCATTCCGATGGCAACCGCCTCGCCGTGCAGGAACGTCCCATACGCGGTGGACGCCTCAATTGCGTGGCCAATGGTGTGGCCGTAGTTGAGCAGAATCCGGGTGTCACCGCGCTCAAATTCATCGGCTGAAACGACATCTGCCTTGATCGCCACAGATCGCCTGATGATCTCAGCGGTTGTGTCGCCTTCCAGGGCGATCAACGAATCTGAATTGGATTCCATGTCCTCAAGAAGTTGATGATCAAGAATCAGCCCGTGCTTGATCGCCTCCGCCCAGCCCGAACGCAACTCACGCTCAGGCAAGGTCTTCAGCAGATCGAGATCCGAAAGCACGAGCCTTGGCTGATGAAATGCGCCCACGAGATTCTTGCCGGTCTCGAGATTAATTGCCGTCTTACCGCCAAGTGAGGCGTCGACCATCGCGGCAAGAGTGGTCGGGATCTGGATGAACGCCACCCCACGCAGCCACGTGGCCGCGGCAAAGCCGACCATGTCGCCCATCACACCTCCGCCAAGGCTGATGAGAGTATCCCCGCGTTCACCTCGAAGGCTCGCTAACCAATCGTAGATGTGGCTCATGGTCTCCAGGGTTTTCGACTGCTCTCCAGAGTGAATAGCCATCACGTGAGTGACGATTCCGGCCGATTCCAGCGTCTCCTGAATTGTGCGCACCACAACAGGGAACAACGCCTCATCGGATATTAGAAATGCGCGGCCGCCAAGTCCAGCCTTCTCGAGCTCTTCCGGAAGCGTCGCGAGAATGTCCTGACCCACGACCACCCGGTATGAGCCCTGGGTCGTATCCACCACTGCGGCAAGGTTAGGATCTGCCCCTGCGCTCATGCCATCTCCCTTGCAGCCGTCTCCCACGCGATGAGAACGCCTTCAGCAACCTGACCGGGGTTCAGGCCATCGGTTTCGATGGTCACATCGGCTGCATCCGAGTACGCCGGTTCCCGGAGGTCTAGCAAACCCTGAATCTTGTCGATGGGTGCCTCGTTGTCCTCTTCCTGGAGCATCGGGCGAATAACACCACGATTGTCAACTGACTTACCGCGGAAGCTACGCTGGAGCCGTTTGTGAATGGTGTCCGGGGATGCTTGGAGGCGAACGACGTATCCGCTGGATTTCAGTACCTCTCGATTTTCCTCGTTCACCGGTACGCCACCGCCGGTTGAGATCACCTTCTTCGATAGTCCGGCTATCTCGTTGAGCACGTCCTTCTCGATCTGCCGAAAATACTTCTCACCCCACTCAAATATCTCGATGATCGGGACGCCCGCTTTCGCGGTGATCATCTCGTCCATATCGAGCAGCTCCCAGTCCAGCTTTTTCGCGAGCAATCGCCCCGTATGCGACTTTCCAGTTCCTGAAAAGCCAATCAGGTAGATGAGGGCGTGCCGATCTTTGCTCAAACTGAGGTACCGAATTCCCTGTGTGACTCGATGTATCCGGCAACGTTGCGCTGGGTTTCGCTAATGTGGTCGCCACCGAACTTCTCCAGCATGGCATGCGCCAGAACCAGGGCCATCATAGCTTCGCCAACCACGCAGGCTGGCGGCACCTGGCACACGTCGCTGCGGTGGTACGGCGCTTCGATTATCTCGCCCGTGTTGACGTCTACCGACGGCAGTGGGCGCGTCATAGTCGCAATCGGCTTGATTGCAACGTACGTGACAATCGGTTCGCCATTGGACATGCCGCCTTCGATACCACCCGCCTCATTTGATGTGCGGGAGAATCGTCGTAGGTCATCTGGATCTGGCACGACGATGTCCTGGATATCGTGGCCCGGGCGACGCGTGTTGCCGAAGCCGCGGCCAATCTCAACGCCCTTCACAGCGTTGATGCTCATCATGGCCTGCGCAATACGACCGCTCAGCTTCCGGTCCCATTGGATGTGGCTGCCTAGCCCAACCGGAACGCCAGTGGCGACCACCTGGAACACACCACCAATGGTCGTGCGATTGGCCTTCGACGCGTCGATAGCGTCTCGAACTTGCTGCGCCACGTCGGGGTCCTCAACTCGAACGTCGGACTCCTCAACGGCAGCCCAGTCGGCAGCGTCCGACACGTCGGCTTCGACGCTTCCTACTGACGCAACCTGACTATGAATCTCGATACCAAATACGTCAAGAAATGCCGTCGCCACAGCACCTGCTGCAACTCGTGCGGCGGTCTCTCTAGCACTCGATCGCTCCAGCACGTTTCGCATATCGTGGGCCATGTACTTGAGCGCGCCGGGGAAGTCTGCGTGTCCCGGGACTACTCGGGTGTTCTCTTTACGATCAACTTCGCCGTCAGGAGGTGCCGGAGACATCGCCTCGGTCCAGTTGGCGAAGTCCTTGTTCTCAATCACCATTGCCACAGGAGAACCGAGCGTTTCGCCAAGGCGCACACCACCTCTTAGTACTGCGCGGTCGGTCTCAATCTTCATCCGACCACCTCGACCGTAGCCGCGCTGGCGACGGCCAAGTTGCTCAGCAATGTATTCCTCGGTCAGCTCAACGCCGGCCGGGACACCTTCAACGATTACAGTCAGGCCGGGGCCATGAGACTCACCGGCGGTCAGGTATCTGAACATGGGGCGAAATCAACCATCCAAATCAAAATTTTGTTCTGGTGATAATTGTATGTGAGAGTTCGGCCTCAGGCTCACTGGGGAGATAGCGAGAATATGGCACCTGAGCCACCGAATTAGCTGCTGGCCTTCCGGGCCACGTCTAGCATCATCTCCGCGGGCGCGGTCTCGCCGGTGCAGAGCTCGAATCCTTCAACGCCCTGATAGACGAGCATCGATAGGCCAGTGGCGGCCCGAGCGCCTGCGGCCTCAGCTTCCTTGAACAGTGGCGTTTCTGCCGGTGCGTAGACGATGTCGTAGACGGCCGCTTCGTTAGATATGAGGTCTGAGCTAATGGGAGAGTCATCCGGGGCCGGGCCTCCGGACATACCCATCGAACTCGTGTTCACAATGAGACTTGAGAACGGAGCGATGTCACTTAGGGCGTCCTTGGTGAGTTCAATAGCTGATGCCCTGAACTTCCCAGACCGCAGATCCTCCGCGAGACTTCGTGCTGTGGACAGCGTCCGATTAGCGATGGTGAGTCGCTCAACGCCAGCGTTGCGCAATCCAAATGCGATTGCCCGTGCGGCACCGCCTGCTCCAATCACGAGCGCCTCAGCGCCATCTGGATCAAACTCCAACTCGCCTCGTAGTGCGCGCAGGAATCCGGGGGCGTCTGTGTTGTGCCCGATTAGTTTGCCACCGTTGTTGACGATCCAGTTCACAGCGCCAATCTCCGTTGCAGCGTCGGACACATCATCGAGCAATGGGATTACGGCTTGCTTGTGCGGCAACGTAACGCACGAACCAAGACAGTTGGAGTCACGGAACGATGCCACTTTCGCCTCAAGCTCTTCCGGCGGCGTTGGCCATGCCGTGAACTCTGCGTCCACGCCAACCGAATCCAATCCAGCTTGCTGAAAGAGTGGCGATAGTGTGTGTCCCAGTGGGTAGCCAATGATTCCAATGCTCTTAGTCATATTGGGGTTCGTATCTCCCTGATTCGCGTGCGTTAGAGTCGTGCTGCATCTAAATATCCCTGGAGGATGACTGCGGCAGCCGCTGAATCTAGCCTTCCCCTGTCTCGGCTCGGCTGTGCGCCGGACGCCTGAAGTCCTCGTGTTGCCTCAACCGTGGAGAATCTCTCATCCCAGGTTTCCACGGTCAATCCCGCATCTCGGAGCAATCGGATAAATCCCTGCACTTTTCGTGCTTGCGGCCCAATGCTGCCATCAAGGGAGCGTGGCAGTCCCGCCAGTATTAGATTTGCGTCTATAGACGCCGCGGCCTCGGCAATCGCGTCGACGTCAGAACCCGGATCAGTGCGCGTAACAGCAGGCATCGGCGATGCCAGCGTGCCGGTCTCGTCTGAGCCAGCTAAACCGATACGCGCGTCGCCCACGTCGAGCGATAATACTCGTTTCGGGTTGTTTGGAGTGGTTCCTGGCAAATCGGGCACTGGCGCCCCTACTCGCGCCCTGCGGCGATGATCTCTTTGACGGATGCCAGCGCCTCATCCAGTTTGGATGCGTCGCGCCCACCCGCCTGCGCTGCATCGGGACGACCACCGCCACCACCGCCCATGATCTGAGCGACTTGCTTGGCGATGTTTCCAGCGTGGAAGCCGTCAGTCACAAGATCTTTTGTGACCATCGCGATAACCATCGGACGGTCATCGATCTCACTGCCCAGCACGACGATTCCGGACGACATCTTGTCGCGCAGGAAGTCGCCAGTCTTGCGGAGTGCGTCGATGTTTGGCGCATCTACGCGTTTCACCTGCAAGTTGATCGTTGAGCCGTTCACATCCAGTGTGTCTGGAGTATCCGTCTCTGCTCCGCCGCCAACGCTGGCACGTAATAGCGCCGCTTCAAGCTCACCGATCTTGCGTCGGCTGGCTTCGCCATCGGCACGTATTGATTCCATGCGCTCATTGAGCTCAGCGATGGGGGTCTGGAACGAGGAAGACATCTCGTCCAGCGCCTTCAGTCGATCTGATACCAGGTCCTCGGCACCCACGCCAGTGAACGCCTCAATACGGCGTATGCCAGATCCAATGCCCTGCTCTGTCAGGATGAAGAATGAACCGATATCGCCAGTCTGAGAGCAGTGCGTACCGCCGCATAGCTCGTAGCTCCACGGTGCGTCGATCAAGATGGTCCTGACGCTGCTCTCATCGTACTTGTCGCCGAAGAAGGCGAGCGCCCCGTTGGCGACGGCCTCGCGATAGGTGGTCCACTCCACATTGACATCGATGTTGCTGCGAATGCGGTTGTTGACGATACGCTGGACCTCGAGAATTTCTTCCCGCGTCATCGGCGCGATGTGTGTGAAGTCGAACCTGAGCCGGTCTGGCGCTACCAGCGAACCGGACTGACGCACGTGGGTGCCCAGTACCTCTCGTAGCGCAGCGTGGATCAGGTGTGTGCCCGTGTGGTTGCGGCGCAGTTTCTCACGGCGCTCTGCATCAACTTGGGCGTCGACGGCGTCGCCAACCTTTATCGTTCCGCTTTCAACTGTTCCGTAGTGGACGGTCACACGTGAGAATGGGTTTTGTGTATCTTTGATTGCGACTATGGCCGATCCGGACAAGATTTGCCCGGCATCGCCCATTTGGCCACCTTTGGCAGCGTAGAACGGCGTCTTGGCCAGGACGATCTCAACCTCATCGCCGGAGGTGGCTTCCTGGACAATTGCGCCGTCCTTGAGGATGCCTACAACTTCAGAATCATCACGTGTTGCGGTCTCCGACTCGTATCCTACAAATTCCGTATCGGTTACACCAAGCTCTTCGAATATCCTGCGCGCGCCGGTATCGCCACCAAATTTGGCTGAAGAGCGACCTCGTTCGCGCTGAAGCTCCATCTCACGCTCGAAGCCTTCCAGATCAACTTCGTAGTTATCCTCGAGGGCCATCTCCTGCGTGACTTCAATTGGGAATCCGTATGTGTCATACAGATACGCCGCCTCGTAGCCGGTGATCGAGCCTTCCCAGTCCGCGGCCAAGAAGTCATCCCAAGCCTTCCCAATCACTTCACCTCGGTCAGCATCTGCGGTCTCTGCGACATTCCGCAGATGACGCAGCATTAGCTCCGCAAGAATACCTCCCTCCCATCCCGTGTACTGTCCTGCATCGTGATCAATCTGATCCAATGCTTGCTTCAAACTTCCTGATCTGCCTAGCTGAGGCGATAAGCCCATAAGATTCCGCTGAATTGCTAGGATCGCTGGGCGATTTGAGATCAGTTGTTCCAGGAGTCGGCTTCCAGACTCAACCGCCTTGTCGAAGCTTTCTTCTTCCGTTGCCAGAACTTGCTCAATGAAGGGCAGGTTGCTCTTCAGCTCCGGATAGATATCGCCCAGATGATCCGATGCTACAGTCGCGACCTGCGGCAGGAATGGACTCTCAATGCCCAGAGAAAGTCCGAACCGCATGGCGCGCCTGATGATGCGACGCAGGATGTATCCGCGTCCGGTGTTCTCAGGCACCACGCCATCAGCGATCAGGAACGACGCCGAGCGGCCGTGCTCTGCGATTACTCGAATGGCCCGATCGAGCGAGGCGTCACTGCCGTACTCAACTCCAGCGGCCTTCTCCACGTACTCGATGTACGGGCGCATGATGTCCGTGTCATATGTGTTCCGCACGCCCTGCGCGACCGCAACGGTGCGCTCAAGTCCCATGCCGGTGTCGATGTTCTTGCCGGGCAGCGTTGTGCGTGAGCCGTCCAGGTGGTGGTAGAACTGCGTGAATACGAGATTGTAGAGCTCCAGGAAGTCCTCGTGGATGTTTGGTCCCCATGTGGTGCCGTACTCGGGTGAGTCTGGCGATGGAATATCCGCCAGATCACCGTGGAAGTAGTTCAACTCGCTAGACGGGCCGCATGGTCCTTCGTCGCCCGCTGGTCCCCACCAGTTGTCCTCGTCACCGAATCGGAAGATGCGTTCGATTGGGATGCCCAGGTCGAGCCAGATCTGTTCCGCCTCGTCGTCCGTGGTGTGGACAGTGGCGTAAAGCCGCTCGATGGGGAACTGAAGCACGTCCACCCAGAACTCAAGCGCCCACGCGCATGCCTCATTTTTGAAGTACTCAGCAAATGAGAAGTTGCCCAACATTTCGAAGAACGTCAGGTGGGTATCGTCGCCAACCTCGTCAATGTCCGTTGTGCGGAAACATTTCTGAGAGGTGGTGACACGCTGGCTTGGCGGCTCGGACTCGCCTGAGAAGTACGCCTTGAATTGCGCCATTCCAGAGTTCGTCAGGAGGAGTGTGGGGTCGGCTGCTGGAATCAGAGAAGAAGACGGCAGCCTGAGATGCTCCTTGCCCTCGTAAAACGACAGGAATGCTTCTCTGATCTCACTACTTGTAACGGGCCTTGCCAACACCATGCTCCCAAAAAATAGAAATGAACAACGGGCGAAATTCTCGTCAAAGGTTATCGGAGGATTGACGCAATCGGAAAATTCTAGGTATCCGCTCAGGGAAGTGTCAACGAATCAGGCTGACATTCGCGAGAATGGGCGGGTCATCCACATTGACCAAACGGAAACCGCCTCATGCACGACGACGGGTACTTCGACAGTCAAATAGCCGAGCGATACGACGAATCCTCATCTGAGATATTCCAGCCCGACGCGATCAACCCAGCGGTAGATTTCCTCGCTGAATTGGCTAGAGAAGGCCGGGCACTTGAGCTTGGCATTGGCACCGGCCGGATCGCATTGCCTCTCGCTCAGCGTGGCGTACCGGTGCACGGGATCGATATATCGAAAGCCATGGTGGAGAGGATGCGTGCGAAACCCGGTGGTGAAGGCATCGACGTGACGATCGGTGATTTCGCAACGACGACTGTACTCGGTTTTTTCACGGTCTCATATCTCGTATTCAACACGATAATGAACCTGACAACGCAGGATGCGCAGGTCGCCTGCTTCCAAAACGTAGCAGCGCATCTCGAACCAGGTGGCCGCTTTGTAATCGAAGTTAGCGTCCCCGACCTACAGCGCCTCCCGCCGGGAGAAATCGCACGCCCCTTCAGGATAAGCGAAACTCGCCTGGGATTCGATGAATACGACATTCCAGAGCAGGGGCTCATATCCCATCACCATCGGAATATCGACGGGCGATGGGAACGTAGCTCCACGCCGTTTCGGTACGTATGGCCATCAGAGTTAGACCTGATGGCGAAGCTGGCCGGAATGAGACTGCGTGAGCGATGGTCAAACTGGAACCGAGAGCCGTTCACGAGCGTAAGCCGAAAGCACGTTTCAGTGTGGGAGAAGCTTGCTGGCTAAGTGTGACCAAACGTCCGGCGAAGAGATCCAAAGGCGGGAAACGGGTACCGTTTATCTTGAGGAGTCCAAATGCTGAATCTCTCTGTGATCGAAAAATCGCTTGAGCGTGTAATCGCTCCAATCTTGCCGCTACCCTGGTGATGAGTGATCCCGGCTGTCCTGGGGACGTTTGGAACAGCGTCAACCGGTGCAGCCATGGCGCCTGCGTTGCGGGTGTTCACCATCCCATTTCTGATCCTGACAGTCCTGATGCTGGGCAGAGCGTGGTACCTCGAGCTTAGTGCGAAAGAACACTGGCGCGGTTTCTGGGCGTTGCGAAGCCGCAAGATGTTGATCGCGTCCACCGCGGTGTCGGTTGCCATCTGGGGCATGTGATTTGGCGGTCTTCTTGGCGAACGCCCGTTTTAATCGCAAGCGAAACTACCTGATCAGCAGGCTTGCTCCGATGTATCGCAGGCCAAGCCGTTCAGTGACGCGCTTGGATGAATTGTTGGATTTCGCGTGTCCGTAAAACCGCACATGCTTTTTGATATCGGGATGTAGAGCCCAGCCAGCTGTGGCAGCGGCACCAAACCCCGTCCGCGTAAATCTGGCACCGTGTCCACGCCGACTTCCACCCCTTTTTTTTCCGATCCGTACCGTCTCCCCGATTGCAGCAATCTTCCCTTCGTGGAGTCCGATGCACAAAGGGCTCCAAATATCGGAGGGGGTCCTGAATCCCATTGACTTCAGACCTTCAGGAATCGAATCGTTAGTCTCCAGTTCAGCGACTAGTTGATCCCCTTCGGGAGTACCCGATATCACGAGCGTTTTATCGGTTTCGTACGAGAAATCGACAGGAAACACGTAGTTCAGACCCTGACCGACCTGGTCTTCGGTCGGAGAAAGCAACTCAAGGTACTCGCCCAGATACAGTGGTTCGCTGTTTGAGTCGAACAGGGGAGGCTCATCGGCTGTGAGCATTTGTAGTTCGTGTGCCACCGCATCGTCGACATCGCGATGAATTTGGAACACGTTTCCTGTTTCACAACCAGCCAGATAGAAACGTGGGCCGCCACTGTTGTCTGGCTTGTTCTCAGAGAGTATTCGGCCTGAATCTCCCAGCACAAAGAAAGTATCCGCGTGAAGCGCGATCAAATCCAGATCGCTGATCGAATCGTGAGAACTCGTCAATCGGAGTCGTCGTCGAGGCCGATCTTCTCAAGATCGCGCGCCTCACGACGCTGCTCATCGGTCAATTCGCCGTCCGGTGTACTAGATCCGTTCGCGGTCGTTGGCGGAAGTGGTTTGCGAAGCGATGAGCCGGTCAGGCCGGTTGGCGCGTAGCCGGGATGTGCGCCTTCGGGATCTGCCTCTTCGGCCACAACTTCCGGTTCGCCAGGCTCCACCCACTCCGTGCCCTGGTTACCCTTCTGCGGATGCGCACCGTAGCCCCAGTAGATTGTCTGGTGCGGGAAGGGAATCTCAATGCCCTCCTCATCAAATCGCACTTTGATGCGCTTGTTCATCTCGCCCTTGATCTCCCACTGGGTGAGCGGCTTGCAAACGCCAAGGACCTTGATGGTGATCGCAGAATCGTCGAACGAATCCAGCCGAAGGACTTTGGGCGCTTCAATGATCATCTCGCCAAAGTAGGGGTCGTTCGCCATGCTCTCACCAATGTCGTTGAGAACATCGAAGACGTGCTGCATGTCCTCTTTGTAAGCAACGCCGATCTCAAGATGGACGTTAGACCAGTGCTTGGTGAAGTTGGATGCAACGGTGATCTCACCGTTGGGAATGACGTGAACTTTTCCGTCCAGATCGCGGAGAGTCGTACGCCTCAGATTGATCGACTCCACTTTTCCGGTCGTACCGGCGATGGTGATGACGTCACCCTGCCGGTACTGATTTTCAGCCAGAATAAATATTCCGTTGATCAGGTCACGAATGAGCCACTGTGCTCCGAAACCAACCGCCAGACCGGCGATACCAAATCCACCCAAAATTGGTCCGATTGGCACCGATAGCTCAGAGAGAATCATCATTGTGGCGATGACCGAGACGATTACCTTGGAGAAGCCTCTGGCAACGTCGATCAGCGTTTCAGATCGCTTGCCGTACTCCGCAGCATCAACTTGAGACGCTGAGACCTTTTGCACGAAACGGCGCATGACGCCCGGAAGAGCGCGATCTGCAGCCTTATTGGCAATGATGGCCAGCGCCAGGATGATCGCAATCTGGAACCCGTTGTTGGCCCACCAGTCTCGGAATCCACGTCCGATGTCTGCGAGCGCATTCAGCGCTGGCTCGACGTTGACTCCCAGCACGGAAAGGCTGCCGAGTGCGGCTGCGGTTCCGATGATGGCTCCACCCAGAATCAGGTCGGTGATCGTGGTGTAGAAGCGCGAGTGTTCTCTGGGCGAGTAGTCGAGTTGTAGCCGGTGCATGTTGTCATCGACCCAGATGATCGCGATGTCGCGATATTTACCAACGAGTTTGCGAGCGATTATCCAGCCTATGAAGGCGCCCACAACGATAATGATCGCCCAGAGGCCGCCATCGGCCAGCCAGGCCATGAATGTTCCGTCGCTTGGGTTTCCGAACAGTTCTCTCATCGTTTGATCCGTAGATCTCTATCGCACTCCCGTTTCGCACTCTGGCGAGCCGGAGATTGCGCGATTACTCCCAAGGGGAGCCCTCGCTGCTTTGCCAGATTGTGGCGTAGTGCTTATTCTCGCCTGTGATGAGGCTTGTTAGCTCACCGCCACTACCGCTATTCGTCTCTTCACGCTCTCTGGCCGCCAACTTGCTAACCGTGTCCACGCACTCATCCAGTTGGCTACCGTCAAGTTGCCCGCCGAACATCTCATATAGCGACTCGCTAAGCCCGGCATCATCAAGCGTCAGGAATGGCCCGGTCAGGATTAGCAAAGCGACGTTTGGCATATCCCCGGGGTCTGAAAGTGATATGTCAGGATCAAGCTTCGTCAAAACGGCGCGCAGGCCATGCAGCTTGATCAGACCTTCCAACTCTTGTGGGAGCGAGAGGATCTTAAAGAACGGCCTCTCATCGCGATGCAGTAACTCCCTGAAGTCGTTCTGAACGTCATCGTAGAACGTATCGGTGAATACCTCATCCATTCGCAACACCTCAAAAAGAGGGCGATTAGGGATGTCCTTTCGACCGTCGACGACGACGATCTCATTCAAATGAGGAAGGATACAAAGGCTGATATCGGCGTCCTGGCCGATTATGCCACCTGGGTCGGAAACCATTGGTTCTCCCGGTCTTCAGTTGAGTCGAACTGGGTTATCCCGGTAACCCGCGTACATCGCGGACTACCGGAACAGGCCCTTGATACGGCTCAATATGCCGCGCGAATCGCCTCGTTTTGCTTTGTTCCAACTTACCTGAACTGATCCAGATCGATTCAAATCAGAGACGCGTTCTTTCATGAGATCAAGAATTCGCTTGTCTTCATCCTTATCCAACCAGTAGCCGGCGTCATCCGGACAGTGGTCAAGTTCAAGATTGTTTGCGCGATATCGAAATCGAACCATTGTTTTGCTGCAGTGAGGGCAACTCAGGTCTGAGTCGTGGTCCCCGTATTTGAGACTTCCCTTGCGAAGCTCCTCAGGGAAGACTTTGTTTTCGATCTCCTCAAGAGCAGGTGTTTCAATCCAGATTCCAGTGCACTGGGGACACTCAAGCGCCGGTACTCCGTGGCGCTTGTCAGTTTCAAATTCAACGTTGTGTCTTGGACACTGCACAGTAGCTTTCCTTCCGGCCCGTGATCAATCCTGATCGGATTGCAGATTTGAGGCCTTAGTCATTTCTGTGTGATTCAAATATTACGCCCGAGACACAGGTGCTCTAGGCGTTGTCCGGGCAAGTTGTGTCGATTCTGAAGAGATTCGACACGGCTGCTACACGGCCTAATATTCGTGCTTCTCTATTTAGATGCCTCTTGTGAGGGAAGGTCATATCGGAATGTGCAGACGCCATCTCCATCCATGATGGTCTGGTCTCTGCGCAGGTTTATCTTTGGGTTGAATCCTTCACCAAATGCGAAGTCACGAGCGCAGGAGAGTATGCCACCAAGATCACCGTAGCCAACCTCGTGATACATCTCCGCGTATCGGCAACGGGTGACATCAAACTCATATCGGTCGGGTTTCTTTTCTATCTCCGTGGTCTCAAGAGCGCCATTCTTACGCCATGCGTCTTTGCCGTCAGCGAACTCCTGTAGGTTCTCTCCTGAGACGCGCTCTGCCAGTTCCCGTCCCTGTTCCCTGGCAATGCCCACCATCACCTTACGAACAAGTTCATTGGTGCGCTCTTCACCGAACTCATCTTGGAATGCCCTGATAACGGGGCCAAGTACAAGCGCCTCGATACGGCGCCGCTCAATCACTGGCATTTCATTGAGATCCATACTCACCCTTTTTCTTGCATGAGACCGATTAGCCATGAAATCGATTCGACAGTGTTGGTCTTGATCCTCCGATCTGGCGCTACTTCACATTCTCCACACTCAACGCCACAGCTCCACCACCTGCGTGGCAAATTACGGCGAGACCGTGCTTGCCACCGACGCGCTTTAATCCATACAGAAGTGTGGTGAGAATTCGCCCTCCGCTCGCGCCAATCGGATGACCAAGTGCGATGGCTCCGCCCCATACGTTGACGCGCTCCCAGTCCCAATCGAGTGCTGCCCCGTTTGCCAGCACCTGGGCAGCAAACGCCTCGTTGGCCTCGATGAGATCGAAGTCATCTAAAGATTGTCCGGTGCGGTCTAGCAGCTTTGCGACTGCCGCTGAAGGTGCATCGAAGAGCATTCCGGGATTGTTGCCTTCGTGCGCGTAGCCAGTGATCCGGGCGAGCGGCGTTGTGCCCTTCTCTGCGGCCAGATCACCGCTCATAACGATTGTTGCTGCAGCGCCGTCTGCGATACCTGAGCTGTTTCCGGCAGTCACCGTATCGCCTTGCTGGAATGCGGGGTTCAGGGTGCCAAGCCGTTCCATGGATGCGTTGGCGCGTGGGCCTTCATCGGAAGCGACGCGCACCGGGTCGCCACGATGCTGTGGGACGTCAACCGGGACAATCTCAGCGCTGAATATGCCGCCATCGACTGCCGCAGATGCCCTCGTCTGGCTGCGCGCGGCGAACTCATCCTGCGCATCACGCTCAACTTCATATTTGGCAGCAATCGCCTCGGCGGAGTCGCCCATGTGTCGATTCTCAAACGGACACCAGAGTCCATCATTGATCATATGGTCCGTAAGCGCTGAGTCGCCCATCCGGAGTCCTGTGCGACTGTTCATGAGCATGTGAGGGGCGTTCGACATGCTCTCCATGCCGCCTGCGACCACGGCTTCCGCATCCCCCGCCTGGATTGTTTGAGCCGCAAGAACCACTGATGCGAGGCCCGACGCACAGGCCTTATTGATCGTCATGCCGGAGACGCCTTCAGGAACACCCGCTCCAATCATGGCCTGCCGGGCGGGCGTCTGACCGAGACCTGCTGAGAGCATGTTGCCCATGTATCCATAGTCAAGCTCGCCGGCATCGATTCCGGCGCGATCAATTGCACCGCTGATCGCGACGGAACCCAACGCTGTAGCTGAAAGCTCAGAGAGCTGGCCACCCAGCTTCCCCATGGGAGTCCTGGCTGCCGATGCGATGACCACATCCCTAATCATTGAAGCTTCCTTACCGCTGCTCGAATTGCGAAATCAACCTGATGGTCACTGTCACGAAGTATACGAGTGATGATGGAATTGAGTTCAAAATCCGAATAGCGCCTCTTACTTGCATCTCTAAGTTGAGTACCGCATCATAGTTACCGTAAACAGGCCAGTTGGCCGGTTTTATTTAGGAGAGATCAAGAATGGCGCCGAAAGTTAGCGACGAATATCTGGAAGAGCGGAAGCAAGAAATCATTTCCGCAGCAGAGGTTTGCTTTGCCAACCAGGGTATCCATGGGACCACACTTGAAGACATCCGCAATGAAGCCGGCGTCTCCAAAGGTGCCGTTTACCACTACTTCAAATCAAAAGAAGACATAGTGGATAGCTTGCGAGATAGGTCTCGTGAGGAAGATGACACCACCATTGAAGATATTGTCAAAGGTGACAACGCGTTTGATGATATTTGCAATTTGTTCGCCTTCGCTGCTACCCGCAACCTTGGGAAGCATCGGGACGTGGACTCTCGGGTTGCCCTGTTCCTCTGGGCAGAGGCGCTGATCAATGACCGGATCATGGGATCACAACTTCGGCTCATTGAGGAGCCGAGCAGTGTTTGCCTCGGTCTGATCGCACAGGCTCAGAAAGACGGAGATATCTCACCATATCTCGACCCTACCGGGGTAATGGACGCCCTTATGTCATTTGCCTTTGGAATGACAGTGCTTGGCGCGTGGAAACCTGACTGGAATCCAGAATCGTCGATGCAGGCGATGAAGTCCCTCATTAGCGGCCAGTTTCGCGGCTCACCTACCGCTTAAATCGATTAACAACCTCATGCATCCAACGTGATAACCCAATAAAAAAGGGCAGCCGGCCGGTTTTAGGAAACAGCCAGAGAGTCGAAGTTACACCAGCCCATTCGTCGTAAACAAAACAGGGATAGCGTCATGACCTGCCCCCAAGACCGTTACCACCCATTATCTCGGTTCTCCGACTAGTGACATTGACCCCGTTTCCGCGCCACCTGAAGGGTTATTTTCCGGGCTTCATCCAGCTGCTGTGGCTCCTGCTTGTTGGGCCATCGCGAACCGGGTCGGA
>Ga0114996_10000040_pt1 | contig 157717 bp, 150 predicted proteins | sample ArcticOcean_MG_C_4_FD_87039 | JGI IMG/M metagenome (GOLD analysis project Ga0114996, IMG submission 87039) | Marine microbial communities from western Arctic Ocean - ArcticOcean_MG_CB4_134 | ecosystem: Environmental > Aquatic > Marine > Oceanic | place: Arctic Ocean: Canada Basin | collected...
ATTTGGATTTCGCTTTAGCCTTGCTCTTCGCTTTGGCCTTGCTCTGCGCCTTGGCCTTGCTCTGCGCCTTGGCCTTGCTCTGCGCCTTGGCCTTGCTCTGCGCCTTGGCCTTGCTCTGCGCCTTGGCCGGGGCAGCGCTGCTGGCTTCGGCCGTCGGGCTCGCCGCCTTTGACGAGGCCTTCCCCGTAGCGGTCTTTCCCTGCTTCAACCCATCCCGAAATCCCGGTTCCGCGGCCTCTAGCAGCTTCCATACGCGATCGCTTGGCTGCGCCCCGTGCTGCACCCACGTCCGGGCCTTTTCCACATCAATATGAATCCCGCTGGGGTCCGACAGGGGATCGTAATACCCCAGATCGTCCACGTACCGTCCGTCCCGGGCGGAACGGGAGGGCATTACGACGACCCGGTAAGAAGGTCTCTTCTTTCGGCCCCTTCGGGCGAGGCGAATTCTCAGCAAGCGTGGTACTCCGGGAACTGTGGTTCTGGGGCATCGGGCGCCTCCCGCTCTGGTGTCCGGTTAATGGCGGGAGTGGCGACGACAGGGGAGTATATCAGCGAAGCCGGTATCTATCGCGCCAAAGTGGGCCGTTGGACGAGGCCTGGCGCACCACCTGGCCGCGCACGAGATCATTTTCCCACCCGGTTCCGACGGCGCGCCAGTAGTATGAGGCGGTACGGCGCTCACCTGGAGTCAATCGCCCTGACTAGCAACCCGGACTCGGAGGGAGCCGCTGGCGAGCCGGTCAGCGATCCCGACGACGCTCGCTCTCCTGAGGACGACTCCCTGGATCGCGTTCTGCGTCAGAAGCGGCACGTCGCTCCCGGCCCGACTGCCTCCAGTGCGGTCCCCGATCGGCCCGAAGTCGGTTCCGAGCCGGCTGCGGTGGAATCTGAACGCATCCAGTCCGCGGACCCGCCTACCGAGTTGATGTCGTCCGCGCGCGGGCCGACGGCCGATCTTTTGCCCGGGAGAGGACCGCCAACATCCGGCCCCACCATCGCTCCAGAGATATGGCCGGACTCGTTACCCGGAAATCGGCCCCAGCCTACGCTTTCCGGCTGGGACAATTTTTGCCTTTCCCCCGCCTACCGTCTGGGCGGGGCGGCCATCTGGGTTCTGGCGATTTTCATCCTGTGGAGAGTGGGCTCCGCCTTCCTTGATGGCGAATTCATGACGCGCGTGCTCGCCCTCGACGCTCCTTTTCTCCCCGTGCCGGCGCCCGATTCGATCGTTGTCGCTGAGGTGAGCCTGAAGTCGGCGGCGTTTGTCGGAGCTCCGCTAGTGCTCGCGGTGTTGTGGTTTGCCGGCGCGTATCAGATCGATCGGACAGCCCGGAGGACTTTCGGATTCGACGAATCCTTGGATTCCCAATATCCGGCTGGTTACGTGATCACCGCGATACTTTCCGTTTTCCCGCTTCTTGTGTTCGGGGTTATCGGCGCTGCCTGGGGAGGGGTGGCTCTGACGACGTGGGCCATCGGTCACGAAGGTTGGGGGTCCGTACTGGCCTTGCTGGCCCTGCTGGCGGCCTTCAGCATTAGCCTGTGGATACTCGATAAGGGCTTCGAACGGCGGGAACATTCCGGGCGACCCCGACCCCGGTAGTATTCTCAGCAGGACGGGGGAGACTCCACATAGGAGGTGCCTGTCTGGGGCGGTCATGACTTGACATAGTTCAGACGGGCCCGGATTCGACCGAGGATACGCCTGTAGACTCCCCCGCGTTTTCCAATTGCAGTGACCGCATAAGAGCGACCACTAAATCGGCGGCTAACCCGAGTACCAAGCATGACGGACTAAACCCAAGCACAACCACCCCCCGAGGACGAGGAAGCAGAATCCTCGCCCGAGGAAGAGCAAGTGCAACTCTCCCTCCAGGATGAGCAGGAAATCGAGTCGTTCCTGTCTGAGTTCGCCAACTTCTCCGAGCCGGACGAGCCCTCCGAGGGGCAGGATTACCTTGATATCGGCGTGCCGACCGCGGTGGAAAACGTGCAGGCGGCTCAAACTGTCGCCAAGTCCGCCGGGGCCGAATCTGGCGCGGCGGAAACTGAGACCGCGGAACCCGAGGAGCCGGAGTCACTCAGAGCTACGATGACTCAGGATCAGCTGGACGCTCTGTTCGCCAGCGATGTTGTCGCAGCGTTCGCGAGCCCAGACGAAGACGAAACCGAAGATTCTCCTGAAGAGGCGGATCAGGACCCGGAGAGTGCCGGGGACGCTGGAGAGCCGGAGGAAGAGGTGCTCGAGGAGACTGAGCCCGGGTTGGCGGCAGCTGAAGACCAGCCAGTCGAGGAGGAATCCAGTTCCGCAGGCGATCCCGAAGAGGAAGTGACCCCGATTTCCGCTGAGGAAACTCCTGGTACTGGCGCTCTCGACGATATCGAATCCGAGAGCACGGAAACAGAGGCTGCGCCTGAAGAGGTCGTTACTGAACCGGGGATGGACGTTCAGGATGCGCTTTCAGCCGAGGTCGGTGATGACCCGCCCGAATCGATCGAGCTTACGGCGGACGACATGGCTTCGCTTCTCGATGGCGTCGGCGGCGCCGACGCCGGAGGTGGCCGCCGCCCCCTCCGAAGATTCTCCCAGCGTTCCCGATCTGAGCCAGGATGAAATCAATTCGCTGTTCGGCGCGCCGGCGGACTCGCAGGACGCTCCGGCCGAATCGGCGGAACTCAGTCAGGCCGATATCGACGCCCTGCTGGCCGGTACCGCCGACGAAGAAGAAGCCGAGGTCTCAGAACCTGAAGAGGTGGTGGCGCAGCTGGAGATCACCGACGAGGAGCTGATGGGATTGACGCTAGATGCTCCGAGCGAACCGACACCAGAGGCCCCCGATCTCGATTCCCTCGCCGCCGCGGCGGATGTTGACCCGCCGGACGCGGAGACACCGGCTGAGGCGACGGAGACCGACGATCCCGCCGTACACGCGGTGGCGGCCGCGGCGATGGCCATGGAGGCCGGGCCGGCGAGCGACGATGAAGATGTGATCGAAACTCTGGAAGTCCTGGAAGAACCGTCTCAATCGAGGCGCTTGCTCGGGCTGCCCATTCGTTTGCTGGCTGCCGTTGTGGTGGCTCCGCTGCTGCTGATTGCGGTCGTGGCGGTTTTCGCCCTGGGGGGTGGAGGCGACGCCGCCGTCGATGAAGTGGCGCTGGCCCAGGAAGAGGAGCCGCCGGTTGAAACTGCGGTCGAAACCGCGCCGGCGGCAGAAGTACCGGCGGAACCCGATACTGTGACTGAAGCCCCGGCGATCAGCGAGCCTGAAAACGTGGCCGAGGCAGTCGCCGAGCCCCTGCCCGAGGAGAAGGTCGCTCCCTCCGAAGAGCCAGTGGAAGCTGTGTCGCCCCCGGTGGAAGAACAGGTCAGGGAACCTGTTTCCGAACCGGCCCCAGAGATCGAAATCGCTTCCTTGACCGAACCTGAGCCGCTGGGGCCGGTGCCCGATCCGCCCGAGGGGATCATTGCGCCATCGCCCGAGCCGTTCGACATCGAATTCCCTGAGTTCACCTTCAGCGATCCCGCCGGGGATGGATTCAACCCACTGACCGGCGAACCCCGTCTGATCATCGTTCCCGCCGCCGACATACTTCAGCTCTCCGTGGGCACAACCGATTTACGAGGTGGAATGACCTCGGGCCTGGAACTTACGGAGGATGGATTCGCCGGACCGGCCGCCGGGACTGAAGTCACAGTGGTGTTTGGCGCTTCCCCCACCGACCTGACGCGCGGGACCTTCCGGCTGAGCCTGAATGGGCGGTTCGCTTCGGCCAGCCGTCTGGATCTGGCGCCGGATAGCGCGGTGGGCATGCCCGCGGGTAGCCAGCTGTCCATAAACATCTGGAAAGAGGCCGGCACCTGGCGTGGTGAACAGGTCACCTGGAACCGTGACCTGGGCGCAGCGGTTCGAGTGGGACAGTTCACAAGCTTCTCGGTCAGGCAAAATCGCATAATTATCATTATTCCGGCCCCCCTGCTCTTCCTGTCGATGCCCGACGGGGTGTTGTTCGACGATTTTCAGTTTTACATCGGGGACGAACACATTTCCGACACGATCGCGATAGCCGATTTCATCGGGCGGGACGTGCCGCTTCAGGCGCTGGACCCCCTGCTGGTCGACCTGGCCGGTCGAATCGCCTCTGGTCAGCCGGCCCATACGCAGGCATTCGCGGACAGCCTCGACGACTTCCAGACTCGAATTCTTCTGCACAACGAGCGCCGCGCCCTGGGGCTGCTCAGCGTCATCGACCCCGCATTCCGGTTGATTCAGCCCGTATCCCGCCTCTAGGATCCTGAATCTCCTCACTACCGACGGTTGCTACCAGGTAAATCCATGCCGCCGCCGCGGGTGAGGCGCTAGGCTTACCGTTGGATCAGCTAAGGCCGCAATGGCATATCCGTACTGACGGCGACCCGGAGATTCGTGGGGGGGGGGCACAGCAGTGCAAAACGTCTCAGCCTCGCCCATCAGGAGGACCGGTTGAAGTACGAGAGAATGATGCCGCTCGAAATCGAGGCGGTTTTGGAGAAACAGCCAATCGCGATCATCCCCTGGGGTGCGCTCGAATGGCACGGCCACCATCTGGCCATCGGACTAGACTCCATTAAGGCGGGTGCCATCGCCGATGCCGTCGCTGAACGGCTGGGTGGGGTATCGCTTCCGCCCGTGTACGCCGGGTACCAGACCATGAAACCTTATCGTGGCTTTCGCCACTGCCTGGAAATGTCCGCCGACACCGTCGGGGGACTCGTTCGCGACTACGTCGGCCAGCTAGCGAACGAGGGGTTTCGCCTGATCATCATCACCGGCCATTATGGCGATCGCCACGTTGAGGTCCTGAAATTCCACGCCGACCAGATCGCGGAAGAAGTGGGTGTCAGAACGTGGGTGCTCGCCGAATATGAGATGGTTGAAGATCAGGGCTACACGGGTGACCACGCTGGCCGCTGGGAGACCAGTCTCCTCTGGCATATAGCTCCGGAACTGGTGAAGATCGAGCGCTATCAATCCGAGCTCACCGGCGAGGAACAGGGAGTCATGGGCGAGAATCCGGCCACGTCATCCTCCCCGGAGGATGGACGGCGGGTTTTCGATCTAATCGTCGAACGCGTCTCCGACCGGGCCCTGAGCATGTTGGAGGAGCCCGAACAGCCTCAGTACCAGCCCTGGCGCCCCACCCTGGCTCCCCGGTAACTTCCGTCCCGCGCTACGCCTCTATCTGCTCTCCAAGGACGATATGGCCGGTTTCTTCATCCTCGATGAGTTCAAAATTAATCTTCTCGTCGGGGGTCATGTGCAAAATGAGCGTCGCTCCCACCCGCTCGCAGCCCATCGCGCGTTCAGTGGCGATATCTAGCCGCTTGCAGGCGTCAGAAAATAGGGCGCTCAGCGATACTGATTTCCGCGGTGGCAAACTTGTACGGTCCTTTCAGGATCGATATTGGCTGCCTAGCATACCCAAAGTACTTCCCGGCTGACGCGCTCCACTCTCCGCTTACCCGGCCCCGACCTGGAAACCGTTGACCATCCCCAGTCAATGTAACTAGACTTTGCAGGTTCGCGCGTGTTTCCTGGCGGTCGTCTCGCTCCAGCCCGCGCGCCGGCAACCACGTCCCCGGACGATCCGGCATCTACGGATTCGCCCGCCTCTCAAACTGAAAAGAACCATGCCCGACCGACCAACTCTGACCGCACAGGCACGTACCGTATTCGGCAATCGCCTGGGGCATCTTCGCCGCAGCGGTGTAATCCCCGCCAATCTTGTCGTCCCCGGCTCGGATTCCGTGCCGCTCCAACTGGACGAACACGAAATGGCCACTCACCTGCGCAAGCTCGGTCGGGGTGGCCTGGTTGAATTGAAAATGTCCGGCGACACCGAAGTGGCCCTTCTTCAGGATGTGGACATCCACCCGGTCTCTTCGCGACTGCAGCACGTAATTTTCCGGCACGTGGACATGACCCAGCCTATCGAGGTCCCGGTCAACATCCAGTTCATCGGAGACGCGCCGGCCGACACGATCAGTGGCGTTTACGTAGTCCGCGAGGTCGCTGAGGTGCGGGTACGCTGCCTCCCTAACAACATCCCCCAGGAAATCACTGCCGATATCAGCGAGCTCGAATCCGCTGGTGACTCGTTTCGGATCGAAGATCTGGACCCAATTGATGGAGTCGAATTCCTCGACGAGGCGGAAACACCGATCGCGGTAGTCCATCTCGAGCGCCTCGAGGAAGAGGAAGATGAGCTCAAAGAGGGTCTGCTGGACGTGGACGGCGAGGCTGTGGAGGGCGACAAGGCTGCGGACGGGACGCCGGATGAGGGTTCTGAAGAGTAGTAAACAACTCTGACGACGCTGGTTCTGGCTACCGCCCTGGCGCCTCGACTCACGTAGACCGGCCGATCGCCCGACCGCAATGGCCGGGCGACCAGATTTCGTCTACTCCGTCGAGCGGTTTCGCCGGCGACTGATCCTGTAGATCAGGTATCCCACGGCCGCGATCGCGGCCGCCGGCACGCCAAACGTGACTATCCAGATCAGCACGTCCACCGCTCCGCGGGCGAAGCCACCCAGAGCGTCAAGGCTGTCACCCAGGGTGCCCCCCGGGAACCCAGACCGTCCGTCCGGACACATTTTCCGCAAGCGCGGACAGAAAAGCCTGGTCGGTGTTGTCGTAAATCCGGTTGTCAGCGTCGGCCGCGACAATTTCGGCCTCGACCGCCAGGTTGCCCTCACCCACGTCCATCCGGAGTTCTGCCCAGCGAGTTCCTCCCTCACGGGCTTCCAGACGTTGCAAGTTCCAGATGATCGTGCGTGTTTGCTCATCGTAGGCCCCTCCGTCGCCGGCGCTTACAAAACTCATCCCGACCGGCACCGACGCCGTCAGGACGACCTCTTCAGCGTGTCCGGTGCCTCCGTTCTGGTAGTTGAGGAACAGATTCGCGTCGTCTCCTCTTGCGACCGCTGAAGGGATTTCCACGTGCACTAAAAAGTCAGCGAAAAACGTGACCATGGTTGAGCCGGAATTGTTATCCAGCTCGGACTCGGTGGTGCCGGTCGAGATGCGAACCGCCGGCTCCAGGGGTGTCTCGGACGATTCCGCCCGCAGACTCACGGTCAGGCTGCCTCGAACGCCGGGGCCTAGGTCAGACAGGTCCCAGGTCACGGTGCGGGCCGCCGGATCAAATTTGCCGTCGAAATCGGCCCAGTCGAATCCCATCCGTTCCGGTACAGTGAGCACCAGCACCACGTCGCGGGCTTCGATGCTCCCGTCGTTTCCGTAGCTGACCACATACGTTTGTGAAGAATTCGCAAAAGGAACTCCTGCGGCCGCGATCTCGGTCGATAGGTCCGGCGGCGCGTGCAGCACCACCGTCACGGTCGAGAAATCGATCTGATTGTCCAGCAGGTTTACCCGGCCCTTCAGAAGCTCGATTTCACCCCGCACGGAGCGCAGCCGGTCCTGCACCGCGAGCACGTCTTCCACGTCTTCTGCCGCGGTGAGAATCAGCAGGTACTGGGCCTCCGTGGCCTCCAGGTTTCGGAGCTGCGAACTGATGTCTGTGTATTCCTCGGTCACGTCGCGGCTGTTGACCGTGTCCCGCAATACCTCTGCCGCTAACGACTTTGCTTCCGCGATCACCAGGTCAAACGAGGCGCTTGAAATCCGTAGCGTTAGCGTCGTGGGCAGACTGGAATCCGGGTCCCGGATGTCGGAATTGGAGATGTACCCCCCGGCGGCTCCGGCCACGATCAGGCTGAGGCTGGCGTTGCCTTCTCGGCCGTCGCTCCCCGCACTGCCGTTGCTCCGACCACGTCACTGGAAATTGCCATGGAAGGTTCCGCTGCGGCCATCGACGCTTCGGTCGCCGACTCCATTTCCACTTCAGAGAGGGGAGGGCCTTCATCTGACCCGCCAAAGGTTGGCGGCAGCATTGCCTCATCGCTCCGCCCGCCCCGACCCGTCAATCGGGAAAGAGCTCGCTCGCCAGGTCGCGCTCCGCTTCATCGTCCACCGGGAACAGCGCCTCTTCCGACTTACGCCTTTTTACTTTGTCCGGCTCGAAGTAACTTGTCCATTCCCGGGCCGAGCGCGAGCTCACGCCGCCATGAGCGGTGTCGCGCTGGCGGACGCGGCACATGACCGTCGTATTGACTCCAGATCCCGAGATTATGGCCTGTCCCCTCGAAAGCGACGGGAGTTCCGCCAGCAAGTCTCGACCCATGCTCTCCACCGCCGAGGCCACCGCCTGCTGATCCACCGGATTCACGATCCGCATGATGCACTGCGTCATGCACTGGGACAGGACGTCCTGGTCCAGCTTCCCGGGCCGTTGAGTCACCAACCCGACACCCATGCCGAACTTGCGACCTTCGGAGAGAATCTCGCTCAAAATCTGGCTGGTCGTGATGGTCGCCCCGGCCGGCGCGAAGCGATGCGCTTCCTCTACGAGGACGAAGACTGGAAACGGCAGATGCAGCTCGTCTTCCGGTGTGTTCTGCCCCCGCTGGGTCGCCTGGCGCCCCTCATAGGCACGGCGCAGCAACGTGGCCACCACCGTTTGCTGGCTGCGGCGACTCATCTCCCCCACCTGCACGATGGTCACCTGACCGGGCCGCAGCATCTCGCGCATGCTCGTGTGCGCGTAGTCGTCAAAGACGCTCTGCTGCCCCAGCGAATTTTCAATCCGAAAGGCCAGGGCGTTCTTGGAGGCGCGGTAATCGTCCTGGCGCTCGTCCGCGCCAGCGCTCTGCGCGTCCATCGCCACATCCACCGCTTCAATCGCCTCCCGGAGATCGGACAGCACCCATTTGTCCCCCTTGTCATAGCGCACCGCTCGCAGCGCCCGCCGGGCGATGACCTGCTGCGGCGTCGGCAGGTCACCCAGCAGGTACAGGATGTCGTCGTCGGCCAGAGCGCCGCGGCGAATCTTTACCTGATTCGGGCGGTACACGCGTCCCTTCGCCCGGTATTCGATGCCGGCGTCCGCCCGCCGGTATTCGTCCAGGTTCGCGATTTCGGCCAGCGTTTGATACTCGTCGTGCGGATCGATAATCAGCACGGCAGCGGCATTATTCGGCTTCAGCAGCTCCTCGATGATCACCGCCGCCAGATAGCTCTTGCCCGCGCCCGTGCCGGCGATGATCGCCAGGTGCGTGCTGGTGAATGCGTCCGCGTCGAGCACCACTGGCACCTCGCCGTCCGGCCGGGTCAGCAGCGAGCCCACGCTCACCGCCCCCACGTCTCCCGGCTGCCGCGGACTGAGCACCCGGCCCAGCATCTCCGCCTCCGCCAGGTAAACCGGCAGGCCCGGCTTCGGGGCGATTCGCGGGTTCACGAATCCCATGCCAGCGGAGAAATGCCCCATCACGTTCACCGTCACCTCATAGAGCTCCGCCACCTTCGACTCGAATCCCAGCGTTCGCGCGACCTCGGCCGGGGCGATCGCCGGATCGGCCATGAACGAATCCGGGAACGCTTTCAACGGCGTTCGCCGGGCGACCCGTCCCAGGATCGGGCCGTCGTCACCTTCGTAATAGATGAACTCCCCCACCTTTACGACCCCGCCCGGGTCGGGCGTCACCATCACATAATCGCTGGCGCCCTCCGCCGGGCCTTTGGTGGAGCCGATGGGTAGCCGCTGCTCGGCGCTCATTGGGATCGCAGGACTTTCATCTGCCACGCCAGGTTGTCCCGCACCACCGCCAGCGTCCCCGACTCCTCCGGGAAGAGCGACGTTAGCTGGTCGGCCACGTTCAGTAGCACCTCACCCACCAGCGGGTGATGATGCGCCAGCAGGTGCGGTACGTAGCCGGTTGTGAACAGCCCGTTCGGCAGGTGAAATTCGCGCACCTCCTCAGGGCTCAGGGTGCGTACCGGCGCCCCCACTCTCGGCGCCGTCGGCCCCACCCCGTGCGAGGCGCCCTGCGGCCCCAGCCGCCCCAGAGCCAGGATTCCCGCCAGCACGGCCGTCTCCCCCAATCGATCCGGCGCCAGCACCGGCGAATCCGCCGCCGGCATCAGTCGCGGTCCCACCGACCCAAACTCCGGATTGTGCAGAATCGTGTCAAAGATGACCCCGATGATTGCGCCGTTCGCTTCGTCCAGTTCCACCCCTACCAGCGTGCCAAATCCGTAATGCTCGGCGGCCGGCGCCTTGTCCACCTCCCCCGCCCCCCACACCTGGCATACGAACTCCACGTGCGAGTTGGATTTCACCACCCGTCCGATTTCCACCGCGTTAGGCCCTTCTCATCCGCTTGCTACGCGCCTTCGCTCGCCAGTCCAGCTTCAGATCGTGTTCGACCGCGAACTCCTGGAACAGCGCCATCATACGATCGTGATCTTTCCTGGTGAGTACGGCGGCGGCATCCGCCGTCTCGATCGCATACGGAAACCCGCCACCCTGGGCCACGATCTCCGCCCGCACCCAGTCGACGACCTCACTCACCAGCCCATCTCTCAAGACCCATCCAGGAAATTCCAACCGCGCCGGTCGGCCTTCCCGAACCGACCGTAGATATACGAAACAAACTTCGTTTTCCAGGTCGCCGTAGTTGTCCAGACCCTGTTTGCGGGCACAGACGAAAGCCGGAGTGCGCTCTCCCCAGCCCGTTCCCCCGGGTAGCAGCGTGCCGTCGGTAACCCGCGTTTCACCCTGTCCTGTAGCCGTTGCGAACATCTGCGCCAGGTCCCGCGCCCGGCTCGAATCTATGTAGGCGACCACCGGCACCCGGGTTTCCTCCGACGTTTTCATCAACTTCTTGATGGCCGCCACGTACCGGAGCCGCTCGGCGCCGCGGGCGAAGGACACCACCAACGTCCCGTCGAACAGTGCCAGGCGGTTCTTCTCGCCGGCCTGCGCCCGCATCCAGCTCACCAGCGTATCCACCTCAGCTTCGTGCCGCTCCAGGTTCACCAGCGCGCGCATCCCCGTCTCGTCGTCTCGATCTCGCAGATCGCCGGGCGCGACGAGTTTGAATTCCACGTCCTTCACGTAGGCACCGTCACCGTGCGGGTTTTCGAAATACCCGACCTGTACCGCCGCCAGCGGAATGCTCCAATCCGAAGACGGGTAGATCTGGCTGCCGTCCACCGCGAAGGTATGCACCCCGGCCAGGACTTCCTCGGCCCATTCCGCCCAGCGCCGGGAGCTCGCATCGACCTGCCCCGGCAGCGGCCCTTCCATCCAGAGACCCGCGCCGGCGCGCCACTCGCTCGTCGGGCGTGCGCCCGGCCATTCCACCTCTCCCAGGCGCGTCTCGAGGTCCGACTCCGAAAGCGAGGTCATCTCCGCCATCGCCCCGCGCAGCAACCGCAATTGCTGCTGCAGCTCGGTATCGATCTGCAGGAAGTCGTCAATCGCCGCCCGCAGGCAGTCCCGCACCTTCTCGGCTATCAACAAATTTCTGGCTCCCTCCGCCGTGAAACGGCCCCTCGCGGAATCCTACCCGCCGTCACCGACGGATGCACCGGAGCTGTATCAATTGACGACCCGGGAGACGCCGTCCACCTTTTCCACATGCACAACCGAGTGCAGCAGCCGCTCGAAGGTGTCGTCGTGGCTGACCACGATGATCTGCGAGAAACCGCCAATCCGGCGGATTTGCTCCGCCAGATTTTCCCGGCGGTCCTGATCCAGATTCTGCGTCGGCTCGTCCAGGAACGCCATGTCGATCTGCAGCAGCTCGCGCAACATCGCCAGCCGAACCGCCAGCGCCGCCGCGATCTGTTCGCCGCCGGATAGCTGCAGGAAAACGCGCTCGTGGCCCTGCGCCTCCACGACGATCCCGTAGTCGGCGTCAACGGTTAACGCCTGCGCGTAATCGCCCATGATCTCGCTGAATATCTCGTTGGCGGTGGCCGTGATGGACGACAGCAGCGTCCGCGTCACTTCCGGCCCGGCGTCCCGCAGAGCGTTTCGCAGCAGGCTCAGGATGCGATGCACCCTCCCGTGCCGCTCCAGCCCTCGTTCCGCGAGCACCAGCTCCTCCTCGAAGCCCCGGAGTTCGCCCATTCGTCGTTCCAGCTCGGCGAGAGTCTTGGTCACCTGCTCCTGTTGGCTGCGCAGCCCGCCCCACTCAGCCCGCATCTCCCGTTCGCGTTCTCTCGCCGTGGCGAGGGCGACCGGATCGAATTCGGCCGCGGCCTTCACGTCCGCCTCTCGGGCCTGTTTGCTCTCCTGTGCGGCGGCGGAGACAGTCTCGACCGCCTCGCTTAGCTGTTTCTCAAGACCGGATAAACCGTCTGCGAGTGCGGTCGCGGCGACGTACTCGTCCCGGCTCCGCCGAAGCGCGTCAATTCGTGCGGTAAGGGTTGCCACGAGCCCCAAAGCCCCGGCCAGCGGCTCTAACGCCGTCGTCAGAGCTTCCACGTCCTTGCGCGCCGCGGTCGCCGCTGCCTCGTCCCCGGTCAGCGACTCCACCAGACCGGGTCTTTCTTCCAGGCTCGCTACCGCCACGTGCAGTCGCGCCCGGGGGTCCGGCTCTCCCAGGTCGTGTTTCGCCCGTGCCTGTGCCTGTTCCTTGTCCCTAAGTCCCGGCAAGGATCGCTCCGCCTCCTCCGCTTTATCCGCTTGCTTTTCCACCGTCACGATCTGCGCCCTTATTGCCTTCGCCTGCGTCTCACCCACCTCCAGACCCAGCTGCCGCTTCTGCGCCTCCCGCGCGAGAGCCAGCTCGCCGCCGGCCGTTTCCAGCTCGCGGGCCAGCTGTTCCTGCCTGGCCGGGTCTACCTCTTCCAGTCGCGCCCGCAGAAGTCCAACGACCCGTTCACCCCGGGCGATCGCCAGCCTGGTCACCGCTGTCAATTCACTGATTGACTCCTCCTCTTCGTCACCTCGCCTCTCCAGCACGCCCAACTTCTCGCTCTCGCTGGGCAGGGCCTTGTCGAGGCCATCGATCTCGCCCGAAATTTCCGCCGCCGCCGCTTCGTCGGTCTCCAGACGCCCCAATCTGGCCTCGATATTCGCGGCCATCGTTTGCAGCTCGTCCGCACGATCGGCCAGATCCCGGCCGGCCTGTGCCTCCGCGTTCGCCGCCTCCTGCGGAGCCAGCCGGTCTCGCTCTTCGGTCAACGTCGCCCGCAGCCCGGGCAGCGCAGAGGCGCTCTCCTCCGCCAGACGTAAGGCCTCCCTTAGCGCCTGCATTTTCTCGTCGAGGTTCTCCGCCGCCGCGACCTCGGACCTCAATCCGGGTAGGCTCGCTTCAATCGATTTCAATGATGCTAATCGGCCCCGCGCCTGCTCTATTCGGTCGTCGATGACGCTCAATTCGGCGCGCCGCGAGGACAGCTCGACGTTCCTGCTCTGCAACTCCTCATGGCGTGTACGAGCCGCGGCAAGCTCCGTCTCGGCGAGCCCGAACTCCTGAAACTCGCCCCGCGCCGCGTCCGCCTGCTTCTTCGCGGCCGCCGCCTTACGTTCTTCGACGCCCACGAATTCGCGTCGCTCCTCGGCGACCCTCAACGCCCTTTCCGCCGTTCGGGTCGCCTCTCGCGCTCGCTCCACCGCCCGTTCCCGCTCCTCGAGCGCGGACAGCTCCTTTGTCACCTCCGCGATCGCCGCCGACATATGCTGATCCTTGGCCTTCAGTTCCGTCCTGGCCAGGTTTGCCTTTTTTATGGCTTCTTCCACGTCAGGCCTGCCCGCCACCCGCCCTTCCAGCCCGGCCCGCTTTTCCCGGAGACCGGCGATTCGGGCCTGCAGATGGTTCACCGGTTCCAACAGCCGGTCGAAGGCCGCTCGGTAGTCCTGGGTTCCAAGCAGCGGGTCGAATTTGTGTTTGCGGTCGGCCGGCCGCTCCAGAAAGTCCGCTATCAGCCGTCCTTGCGGCACCCCGACGATGTTGGCGAAGACAAGCTCGGCTTCAAGGTTCGTGGCCTCCAACCCCAGGTGTCGGCGCAGGAATTTCTCGGTCTCCTCCTTCTTTTCGGCAATCGCTCCACCCCGTTCGGCGTCCCGAATTTCCAGCACCGACGTAACTACGGTGTTGTCCCGGCGGTTTCGCCGAAACTTTCGCACCACCGCGTAATCACGCTCGTCCAGCCTCGACTGAAACACCACCTCGAAACCCCCGCTGCCGGCCCCTTCCCGCAGCAGGCCGGCCAGCGTGCCTCCCAGGTAGCCGAAGAGCGCCAGACCGATCACCTCCAGAATTGTCGATTTGCCGGACCCGTTCGGTCCGGAGACCGCCACCAGACCCGGCTGCAGCTTGATCGTCTCGTCCTCGTAGCTCTTGATGTTTTCCAGATGGACGCTACGAATCAGCACTTTGCGCCAGCCCCGCCTTATCCAGGCGCCCGTCGAGCCAGTCGAGCAGGCTCTCAGGGTCCTCCCCTTGCAGCGCTCGCTCCTTCAGTGCCGACGCGATCTCGGCGAGCGGTTCTTCAAAGCCAGGAAAGGCTTCCACCGAGCCCAGAATCTCGTTCAGAACATCTTTCTCAATCTCCGCCCTCGTCTTGCGCAGCGCCGGCGACGCCGCGTCTACCAGTCGCCGCGGTTGCGCTTCAAGCACCACTCTGGCCACCAGCGGGTCACGCTCATCGCGGATGATTCGCTCGATCTCGGCGGCGTCGAACAGGCTCCGCTCGAATCGCAGCACCCCGGACACGCGCAGTTCCACAATCGGACGCTCTCTGTCTCCGGGAATCTCCTCCCGTACGGTCTTCGCCACCAGGGCCTGGAGCTCCGCCGGCTCATGGCATTTTCCCGCGTCGACCGTAAGCCGAAAGTACGCCCTTCTGCCGGTGACGTCCCCGTGCCGGGCATCGTGACCGCCCGGCAGCGTCGGGTCGATGGTCACCTCGTAGAGCCCCTTCAGCCTCCCAACTTCCCCGGCGCTCCAGTTCTCAAAGGCTCCCGAGCTGAATATCCACGGGACGTCCTTGTCGCCATCCGGGATCGCGAATTGGTGATGAATGTGCCCCACGGCCACGTAGTCGATCAGCCCGCGCAGCCGGTAGATGTCGGCTGCCGAGGCTCCGCTGTGGTTGTAGTCCACCTTGTCGTCCACCCCGGTGTGCAGCATGCAGATCGAATAGTCGATCCCGGTACTGTCGATTGCCCCGGCCGACTCGGTAAAGCCCTCCAGGATTTGCGGCAGCCGGGCGCCGTAGTAGCCGACCCCGAATACGCGCACCCCTTCAAGATCGAAATAGCTGCCCTGCCGGCGGGACTCGTCCCATGGCCGCAACTCGACCTCGTTGCCGCTGCCGAACACGTCCAAAAGCTTTAGCAGGCCGAGCTGACTCAGGTACCAGATCCACGTGCGGCCGCGCTGCCGCAGGAACTTCTCGTGATTTCCCTCGATCGCGAACACCGGGATACCGGCATCCCGCAAGCGCTTCAGCCCGGTCGACGCCAGGCTGAATGTTTCCGGGTCGACCGCCTTCTGCTCGAAGAGATCGCCGGCCAGGAGGATGAAGTCCGGCTTTTGTTCCAGGCAGTACTTGATTGCCTCGGCGTAGGCCCGCGCAAAATCTTCTGCCCGCTCCTGCAGGCCGTATTGCGTCTTGCCCAGATGAACGTCGGCGAACTGGATGAACTTCACGGTCGTGGGGTTACCCTCATCTGCGAACACGACGGCTTCACGACCGCAATAGTAAAGGTTTTCAAGATGACCACTGTGCGCAGCGTAGCGATAACCGGCGGCGCCGGAAGGGTCGGGCGGCTGGTCGCCGAAGATCTGGCCGGCGGCGGCGTCGAAGTGAAAATCCTGGACCTTCCCGGCGTCAACTACGAAGGCTTGGAAGAACGGCAGGGTTTCGAAGTCCTCCCCGGCGACATCGGTGATGGCGAGTACCTGGAGGCCGCATTCGCCGGTCGCGATGTGGTCGTCCATCTCGCCGCCGTCCTACCGCCCGTCGCCGACGACAACCGTGAACTCGCCCAACGTGTGAACGTGGACGGCACCCGCAACGTACTCGCGGCCATGCAGGCCGTCTGCCCGGAGGCACGGCTCGTGTTCGGCTCGTCGGTCGTCGTCTACGGCAACACCCAGGCTCTGGAACCGTCGGTCAAGATCGAAACCGAGCTCAACGGGGTCGGCGCGTATGCGGAGAGCAAGATGGCCTCCGAGAAGCTCATTCACGAGTCCGGCCTGTCCAGCACGATTCTGCGAATTTCCGGCGTCTCGGTCGCCGATTTTCTGATGCCACCGGACGTTTGGCCGTTCACTGCCGGGCAGCGGATGGAATTCGTCCTCCGGGAAGATGTGGCGGCCGCGGTAGCCGCCGCGGCCCGGCGGTCTGAGACCGGCGTCCAAACATTCAACGTGTCCGGCGGTGACACCTGGCGAATGACCGGCCAGCAGTACTCCGACGCTTATCTGGCGGCGTTCCAGATGGCCTCCGAGGATGGCAATTTCATCGAAGAATCAACCGCTTTCGACTTCTACGACATGGACGCCGCAATCGCGGCACTCGACTATTCCCCGACACCTTTCGCCGGATTCATCGCCGGTGTCGAAGCGGCCATCAGAAAAGCGCTCGCAGAGTAGTCGGATTGACACTTAATTCGAGGGATCGTCAGCTAGAATTGAGGCCCGGACAGTAATGGTTTTGATTCGGCGAGGTGGTTTGATGGCACTGGTGAAGGACAAAGTGGAGGCGGTGGATATCAGCGGCGATTACGCCGATGCCGGCCAGGTGTCGCGCCGGGATTTGATCGGGGTGGCCGACGGCGCCCCCAACTTCACGATGCGCGAGTTCCAGCTGGCCGCTGGCGCCGCCACTCCCCATCACTCCCATGATTGGGAGCACGAAGTGCTGATTCTCGAGGGAGCGGGCACCCTCTTGCACGGCGATACCGAGACTCCTTTCGACGCCGGAAACAGCATCTACGTCCCGTCAAACGAGCCCCATCAGTTCAGGAATACCGGCTACGGAAACCTCAGATTTATCTGTGTAGTGCCCAATGCCGGTCATCTGGCCGGCATCAGTCCGGCTGAACGAGAAAAGGCGCTTTCCCGGGCCGAGGCTTGCTAGGACGGTCGCTCCGTCCCGGGTGCGGTCCAGATGATGGTTTGGAGGTGAGATGAGATGAGCAAGATTCTTTTCGGCTTCTTCGCCATGGTCGGCTTCGTCGTTATGGCGGTGCTGGCGCTCGCGCTCGGTCTCCTGGCCTACGATGAGATCAAGCGCAAGCTGCTGGGCGACGACCCAGTCCCCCCACCCCCGGTCGGCGATGAAGGCTAAGATCGTGACATTGCCCGGATTGCGATTCATGACCGGGCGGGATTGGTAACGATCGATGGCGATTCGCTCGGTAGCCGGTGAAAAAAGCGACACGTCCCCCGCGGCCGATTTGATTCGAGAGCGCGCCAGGGTGGCGGTCGCCAAGTCCGCCGAACAGTCGGCCCGGGTCGAGCGCGGCATCGGAGACGCTGCTTCCGTCGAATTATCCGCCGCCGCCAGAAGCCGCGCCGGGCTCGGGTCGGCGGTAGTCCACAGAGAATCAGCCACCGACAAGGTTCCGCCCCCTCGCCGATCCCGGAACGTTCCCGAGGTCGGCAAACCCCCACCGCCGCCGCCGGTTTCCCGACCGGATGTTGCTGATACCCGCCGTCAGGATTCGAGCTGCCAGGCACAGGTCAAGGGTTCAACGCGCGGTACGGACCGGGCGGTTGGAAAGAGAAACCGTGTATTTCGCGAGCAGGTAGCGAAGGCTCGCGAGCAAAAACAGGTCGAACAGGCGAACAAGGCGCAGTGCAACCGGGAATCGTAGACGCCTTTCCGCACCCTGATTATCTCGGCCCACGCTGGCGTACAATCACCAGGCCCCGCGGGCGGCGCCGGCGGCCGCAAAACTTCAATCAACCACTCGACCTGCATAGGGACCAGAAATAAGGGAGACATCCATGGAAGATTCGTGGCGCGGAATCATCGATCTGGGAATAATCCACCCGATGATTTATCCCGGCGTAGCCGGCGGCGATGGCCCGATCGTCGAAACCGTGACCCGATTCGCCGAGGATGACTTTTTCACCCTCCTCGAAGTCACCCGGATGAACGAGGCCTCCGTCCGTAACGAGGTGCGCAAGATCAGCGAGATATCCGGACTGCGGCTCGGCTTCTCCGCCCAGCCCGGCCTCCTCGGAGCAGGGCTCAACCTGGCCAATCTCGACGACGCCGGGCGCAAAGACGCCGTCGCCAACATCTGCGGCTCCCTGGATCAGGCGTACGAGCTCGGTTGCGTCACATTCGCCCTGTTCGACGGCAAAAATTCAAATGTGGGCGAAGCCAAAAAGGCCGACGCGGTCAAGGCCCTCGAAACCTCACTTATGGAAATCTTCGACTACGCCGAAGCCAACGGCGACGGGGATGCCATCCCGATCTCGCTGGAGCAGTTCGACTCGGAAATCGATAAGAAGTCGCTCATCGGCCCGACCGAAGACGCGGTGCGGCTGGCAACTCGCATGCGGCAGCACTACCCGTCTTTCGGGATCATCGTCGACCACAGCCATCTGCCTCTGCTGCACGTGCAGCCTCGCGGCGTGCTCAACGCCGTGGGCGGATTGATGTTTCACGCCCACCTTGGCAGCGCCGTCATCAAGGAAGGCGCCCCGAACTATGGCGATAACCACCCGAACTATCATTTCGAGCACAGCGTCAATCACGTCCATGAGCTCAGCGATTTCCTGGGCGCTCTCGACGAGAGCGGCTTCTTGGATCGCCCCACCCCGACGCCCCGGCCGATCGTCAGCTTCGAGATGAAGCCCTTTGAAGACCAGCCCGCCGAACTCGTGATCGCCGGCACCAAACGTGTGTTTCGGGAAGCCTGGGCCCTCGCCTGACCGGCAACCTCTGACTGCGCCGGGACCGCCAGCCAGGGGGCCCGGCGTGTTGCCTGACCTGGCGCCGTGATCGGATGAGGCTCAGAGGAATCACGTTATCGCCCGCGCCGGCGGACCGTCGACATCAGCTCCTCGCGGCCGCACTCCTGATCTCGACCTTGCTCGCCTTTGTTTTCGGCCCATCCGTCAGCCGTGCGAGCCGCACCCTCTCGATCGCGTTCGAACTCCTCTGGTTCGCCGGCGACGGCCCGCTTTCCATCCAGACCCCTGCTCCGATCCGCTCCGAGACCGTGCTGATTGCCGGCGGTCAGGAATTCGCCGTCGACATCTACGACATCGGCGGTTTTCGACGCGAGGTCGGGCTCGTCCTGATAAACGGCATCGAGCCTGCTGGTAGACGCTACGAGCCTCTCGTCGAACTGGCCCAGACTCTCGCCCGCGTCGGGATTACCGTCGCCGTGCCCGATCTCACTTCTTATGCCGAAAACCGCCTCGATCCGGCCGACGTCGTGCGCCTGCGGCAGACCTACCGTTTCCTCCTCGATGAACTTGATGTGGATCCAGCGCGCTCCGGTTTTCTTGGTTTCAGCGCCGGTGGCGCCCTGGCCTTCGTCGCGGCCGCCGACCCACAAATCGCCGAATCGGTCGGTGTCATCGCCCTCGTCGGGCCCTACTCGGATCTCATGCGGGTATTGTCCTTCGCCACCACCGGGGCCTATCGATCCGAAACCGCCCTCGTCCAGTACCGCCCCGAAGTTCTGGTCTGGCAGGTCGCCCGGAACACCGTACTATCTGCGATGTCCGACTCCAGGGAACGAGCCTTCTTGCGCCGGGTTTTCGACGGTCGAACTCCAGAGCCCGATGCCGAGTTCTTGGCCGAGAACCCGGGCTACACGCTCTCCGCCGGAGGCCAGGCCACCTTCGACCTATTCGCCAACCGCGACGCCGGCGCCGTCGCCGATCTCACCGCCCGGCTCCCGGACCAGAGTCGCCAGTTGCTGACCGATCTCTCTCCCGCTGCCGTCACTCCCCTGATCCGCGCCCGCCTGCTCTTGATGCACGAAGGCGGCGACCCCTATTTCCCGCTGTACGAGTCAGAGGAGTTGATTCGACTGATGCCCGGCCGCTCGATGCTTATTTCCACCGTCCTTATCGAGCACGCCGTCCTCCGCACCCCGCCCTTGACCCCGGGAAATATCTTCAAGTTCTACCTGCCGGAGTCCGTCAAACTGCTGAACTATATTTACTCTTTGCTTGAGGAAACCGGACGCTGAAGATGCCCGGTCTTGCTCCCTGCGTGCTCAGGCAGGCGTCACGATCCGCTTCGCCGCCGCCGCCGCCGCGCCTGGTTCGAGGCCATGCCCCTCCTCACTGAGGAGCTCCTCCAGCGCCCCCAATATGACAAGCACATTGGCCAGGTTTGAGCCGACCCCCATTAGCCCGATCCGCCACACCTTCCCGGCCCAATTGCCGAGCCCGCCGCCAATTTCGATGTCGTGACGCCGCAGCAGTTCCCCGCGAACGGCGGCGTCGGAAATACCCTCGGGAATTCGCACCGGAGTCAGCATTCCCAGACGATGCTTCGGGTCGCTCGCCACTTCCAGCCCCATCGCCTCCAGCCCCGCCACCAATGCGCGTCCGTTGCGATCGTGGCGGTCGGCCCGAGCTTCGATCGTCTCCTCGTGGACGATTCGCAGCGCCTCTCTCAGCCCCATCATTAAGGTGCTCGGGCAGGTGTGGTGATAGAACGGCTCGTTGCTCCAGTACCGGTGCAGCGCCAGTGCGTCCAAATACCACGAAGGAACCGGTTTAGACCGCTGTTTGATCGCCTCAACCGCCCTCGGGCTGAACGTAATCGGCGCCGTGCCGGCCACCGCCCCAACGCACTTCTGGCTCCCGGCGTAGGCGATGTCCACGCCCCACTCATCCAGCTCCATCTTGGCCCCGCCCAGCAACGTAACCGTGTCTGCGATCATGAGGGCGTCGGACTTGTGCGCGATCTCGGCGATCTCGGCGATCGGTTGCCGCAGCCCCACCGATGTCTCCGCCGCTACCAGAAATACCGCCTTCACCCGGCCAGCTCCGGCAACGGCCGCCTGCACCGTCTCCGGGGCTACCGGCTTGCCGAACCCGTTCGACACCTTTATCGCTTCCGCACCAAGCCGGGTGGCGATCTCCGCCGCCTTTTCCCCGAAGAAACCCGATATCCCGACCACGATTCTGTCGCCCGGCTCCAGCGCATTCGACAGCGCCATGTCGAGACCCGAGAACCCGGTGCCCGAGACCGCCATCGTGACGTCGTTCTCGGTTCCGAATGCGTAACGCAGCAGATCGGCGGTTTCGGCCAGCACTTCCATGAATGCCGGGTCCATATGCCCAATGGCCGGAGCGTGCATCGCCTCCATGACCCGGGGGTCGACGTTCGCCGGGCCCGGACCCAGGAGTTTGCGCACGGGCAGATTGAATTTAGAAGTCATAAGTGGCTCAGGACCGGTGAATGTGGTTGGTGATGGGGCAGCCGATGATAACCAAGATTCTAATCCACCGTGGGGTGCCTACTCCAACGTGATTCGCCGGGCGATAGACTGAATCTCATTCATCGTGAGCGCTACCTGACGGGCAATATCTGAATGAGTCGCAAGCTGCGAATTGGTATCAACCTGCGGATCGGCAATCTGCTGGTGTTCGACGGTAATTCCGCCGTGATGCGGTCCATCGCCCGGGCTCTGAGCGTCTGCTCTTCCGGCCATCAAATCGATCTCATTGTCGACGCTCCCGCGGCGCTGCCGCTCCCCCCCGAAGGCAGCGCAAATTTTCATGTCGTAAGGCCGTTCCCCGCCTTCAATCGGCTCCTGCGTCGGGCGCTTGGCGGGGACCCTTGGTACCGTCTACGGCTGCCTCTGGACCGGCGCTGGCGGAAGCTGGACGCCTACGTCTGCAACGCTCACGAAGAACCACCCGTAATCCACGGCCCCCCGCGCATCCCCATCGTCCACGACCTGGCGTTCATGCTCGACGAAGCCGAGAACTACTTCTCCCGCGCTCACATCGACTACCTCGACTGGTGCACGTCTGCCAACGTGCACGCCGCCGCCCGCATCGTCGCCGTGTCGGAAACCACCGCCCGGGATGTCATCCGCACGTACGGCGTCCCGGCCGGGAAGGTCCGCGTGCTCCTCAACTCCCACGATGACGAAGTCTTCAACGCGAACATCGACGGGGACAACGTTGCCGCGACCCTCGCCGAGCTGGATATCCGCGGCCCCTTTTTTCTGCACGTGGGCACCATCCAGCCGCGCAAGAACCTTCCGACCGTCATCCGGGCTTTTGAAGCGTTCGCCGCTGGGGGCGGCGATCATCAGTTGCTTCTGGTAGGCGCTCAGGGCTGGCGTGCCGAAAAGGCAGCCGACAACGGCCTTCCGGACCTTGATTCAGTCAAAGGAGTCCGGCTTCTCGGGAGCCTGGCGACGGAACAGATCGCGCATCTCATGACCGCCGCCGACGCTCTCGTGATGGCCGGATTTTATGAGGGCTTCGGACTCCCGGCGCTGGAGGCCATGGCCTGCGGTACGCCGGTGCTGGCCGCCAACGCCGGCGCTCTGCCGGAGGTCGTCGGCGACGCGGGGATCCTGTTCGATCCCAACGATCTAGACGAATTGACCGCTTTGATGGCCCGCATCGCCTCCGATCCCGATCAACGATCCCAACTCGGCCACCGGGCCCTGGCCCGCGCCACCGGGTTCAGCCGCGACTCTCAGGCTCGCGGGCTGAGCGCCCTGGCGGAAGAAATTGCCTGAGCGACGGGCCTGCCCGACCGGCGCCGGTCGCCCGCGACGGAGCTGCGACTCAATCCCACTCGCTGAATCAGGTGCTACGCTTCGCCCGCGCTGTCACCGGCAGCGCGGAAGTGAGGACCGAAATTTGATGGCGCGGAGTCTATTTCGTCGGCGCCGGAAGGGGAGAGTCCGGCCCTGATGAAGGAACTGCCGTTCCGAGCGGCCAGGTCCTCATGTGCAGCCCACGGCCCGTCCGCCGGCCCAGCGGGCAACATCCGGTGAGACCACTGGCCGCCCTACGGAAATCCGTGCGGAGCGTCTACTACGGCTGGTACATGGTCGCCGGCCTGGCGGCCGTCAGCTTCGTTTCCGTAAACATGGCCGGCATCAGCTTCGGATTTTTCATCCGGCCCATCCAGGCCGATCTGGACATAAATGAAGCGTATTTCGGCTGGGCGCTTTCGCTTCGTCTGATTGGCTTCGGAGTCACCAGCCTCATCATCGGCAGGCTGCTCGATCGGCACGGCGCCCGCTGGCTGCTGGTGATTGCCGGCACCATCGTCGCCGGCCTCGTCGTCGCTCTCAGCGCCATTCAGAACGGATGGCAGCTACTTGCTGTGTTCGTGATCGTCGGGATGATCGGCATGCAGGGCGCCGGCGGCAACCTCTACGCCAGCGTACCCATCTCCCGCTGGTTCCACCGCAATCGAGGCAAGGCCATGTCGATGGTCTTCCTGGGCATCCCGGCCGGCATTTTTCTCACTCCGGTCGTCGCCTACCTCATAGACAACATCGGCTGGCGCGCCACCTTCGTCGCCACCGGCATATCGGGCGGAATCGTCATCGTCCTGGTGGCCGCGTTCATCATCCGGCGGTTCCCCGAGGATATGGGCCTGGCACCCGACGGCGACCCGCCGCGCGAGCCCGACGACCGGCCCGAAGCGGCGGGAGAGACCGAATACTCCTGGACCCGTGACCAGGCGATGCGCTCGTGGGCGTTCTGGCGGCTGACTCTGGTGTACGGGCTTCTGTTTCTAGGCGTGGGCACCGTCGCGCTCTTTCGCACTCCGTATTTCGAGGATCAGGGCGTAAGCCGCCAGATTATCGGCTTCGCGTTTTCCGCCGAGGCCGTCGCCAGCGTCATGGCCGCCATTCCGGCCGGCTGGGCGCTAGACCGATTTCGGGTCCGTTATGTCGCCACCATCCCAATTGTCGTCCTGATCAGCGCCATCATCGCCACTATGGCGGCCAGCAACGCCTGGCAGGTGTTCCTGGCTACCTGCCTGTTCGGGTTGGGCGCCGCCAGCGCCAGCGTGGCCAACAACATGATCTGGCCCCACTACTTCGGCAGTTTGCACATCGGCGCCATCCGGGGCCGCAGCATGCAGATCATGATGCTTTTCAACGTCCTCGGCGCTCCCGTCGCCGGATTCGTCAAGGACACCACCGGGTCTTACCTCCCGGCCTGGTGGGCGGCCATCGCCGGGCTCGTAATCAGCGCTGTGGTTCTTATGATTACGCCTCGACCCCGGCCGCCCGGACCGGAAGAATCCGCTACCGAATTCACCCGCGAATCAGCTAAGCGGTGACGACCGCCTCAGCCCGCGCTTCTTCGGCGGCTGCGATCATCACGCTCGACAGCTGGCCGTAGACAGATGCCCAGGCCGCGCTCACTTCCGGTGTGAAGTCCGGCCCGAGGCCCTGCTCCAGAGCCCAGAGAAGCGCCTCGCCGACAGTGTCATAGTGGGCGTCGGTTACGCCATATTCGACGTGCCGAACGCCCAGCGATTGAATAGCAGAGGCTATTTCATCGAGCTTGTCCAGACCGTTAACCGCGACGGCGAGCGTCTGCATGAGTTTGGTGCGCTGTTCCGCCATCTTGACGCCCTTGAACAGAGGTTTGATCTCGGGGTCCAGTTCGAATAGACGCTGGTAGAAAAGCTTGGCGGCGTCATCGGCGATGGCCTCGACCTTGGCGAAGGAGGCCTGTACCAGCTCCCGCTGCGCATCGGTCACGCCCGCCGAATCGTCGGCGCCGTCGCCGAAAAGGGCGGCGTGGAGATTCAGGAGTATCACAAGGCCGGAATCCACGCGGGCGATGCCTTCGATGTGATCGGTACTGGCGGCTGTGACCGAACCCGAATCGGTGTCTATCGCATCGTCTTCGATTATCAGAGTCTCGGTGACAGCGTCCACGATCGCGCCCATCTGAGAGGTTCCAGAACTGAGAACGATAATGCGCGAGTCGTGGTGTGCTCGGCCGTCGCCACTCCGAGACGCTTACGAAGGTCCCCGATCAAAGTGACCTTCCCGCGCAGATTGAGCACACCGTCCACATACGACGGCATTTGGGGAAGACTGGAAATGGGCGCCAGTCGAACGATATCCGTCACGCTGGCGATGTCCGTGGCGAACTTTTCATTTCCGAGCCGAAATACGACGACTTGTTGAGACACGCTTAACCTCGATCTTTTTTGAGCCAGAGATACTGGCATCTGGCCCGTCTGGCCGGATGCGATGGCATTTCCAGATTAGGGGCTTGTGGCGAGTCTAGGCGTGCCATCCGCCGTATCTATGTGCCTCTGATCACCGGAATCACAATACGTCGAGCGGGGATTCAGCTACCCGCTTCCCGAATGCCGCACTGATTGACGGGATCTGACCACCCCTTTTACAGAGGCCGGGGATCGTGACTAGTCGGCAGGTTGGGTGCGCCGTCGGCCTCGCGGAGGCGGCGTCGCCAGCTGAAGATTCCAGCACCGGCGATGAGAAGCGCCGCCAAGATGGTCAGAACGACGCCGGCCGGGAGACCCAGTGCGTGATACTCGAATACCACCACATGCTCGCCCGGCGGCACCGCTACCCCCATCACCGCCCCGTCCGTCATCAGCAGGTTCGCCCGCTCTCCATCGACCTCCACCTTCCAACCCGGCTCCCACACCGTCGCGAAGACCAGCACCCGTGCATGCGCCGACGGGTTCTCCACCCGGAACCTCGCGCTCCCCGGCGACTGCGTCACAACCTGCGCTTCGCGACCGGTGGACTCCGTCACCGGCAACAACCCGGTCCACACGGCCAAATCGCCACCTCCCGCCGCCTGGGTCACGTCCACCAACCCCGACGCTCCCGATAGCCCGGCCAGCAGCCATTTCTGCCCCCAGTCCAGATGCTCCCGGTTGATCCCCGCCACCGCCACTGGTTTTAGCGACTTCAGCGTCTTTATCGAAGGCCTCAGCCCATCTCCGCCCAGCACCACCACCGTCGTCGTCAACGGATCGAACCCCGCCGCCGTCACCAGCCGGCGCAACTGCGTCGCCGCCTCCCCCGCTCCCGCCGGCGTGAAATACACCACCGTTGCCAGCGCCAGGTATGCCCTGGGCCGGGCCGTCATCAGTTCATACATCTCAAAAGGCAATCCCTCAATCAACGCGAACTCCGCCCCGCCCGCGAATTCGATCTCCGGCGCGAGGTGCGGGTACACATAGCGGGCATTTAGGATCGCCAGCACATTCGACGAGGTGGGGCCGACCTCCATCGTGAACAACATGCTCGTTCCCAAAAAGTTGGTGAAGTGCCGTAGATGCCCCGGGTCCCACCCGCCCACGATCTCCACGTCGTCGCGCAGCGCGTCCGCCTCGTTGTAGATGTCGTACCTTGAGACCATGAACCGGTCCGGGCGCGGGTCCAGGTCGGCCGCGAACGCGAACCAACCGTCCAGCACCGGCGGCAGCAGCCGGCTGCGCGGGTCCACCGCGTCCACCCGCAGTTCCTCGTCCCGGCTCACCCAGGCCAGCTCCAGGTTCAACGGCGCCGGAGTCTGTTCATCGAAGCTCCGCACCCCGTGCCCCTTCATTCCCAGCATCAGCATCGCCCCGCCCGGCGGCGGCGCGCCCAGCCACCCGCTCACATCCACCCGCTCCCGCAATCCCACCGTCCTCGCCAGCGGGATCTCCACCATCTGCTCCGTCCCCAGGTAGCCGATCGTCGCGATCACCCCACCGCCAGCCCGCTCAGCGCCATCGTCACCAGCAATCCCGCCACCCTTTTCAGAGACCGCAATTTGAACCGCTCCGCCCGCCACCGCACCAGACCCATCGACACCCCCACGATCCCCACCAATAGCCACAGATTCAGCGCCACCCAGCCACCCCCGGCCAGCATCGCCGCCCCCAGCGCCGCTCCCACCCCCAACATCGCCGTCCGCGAGTCCCGCTTCATCCCCAGCCGCAGGAAACCCAGCGCGAACGGGTAGTAGGGCGCCGCCAGCAAAAAGCTCACATGGCCGGCCCACAGCCGCCCAAGCTGCGCGCCCCCCGCGCCGATCAATATGGCCGCGAGCAGCGCGCCGACCTGGTTCGCGCCCCAGACCCGGGCCATGAAGTAGCCGCCAGCCGCACTCGCCAGCAGGCTCAGCAGCACTCCCAGCCGCATCGCCACCAGCTCATTGGGCGCGAGCCAGTCCAGGAGTGAAGTCCAGTAGAACGCGGCCGTCTGCGGACTGGCGTGGAACGGCATGCCGGAAAGGTAGTGAGCGTTCCAGGCCGGAAACTGGCCGAACTCGCGCAGCGCGTTGCGGATGAGCGCGTGCTCGGCGGAAAAATTCACCCCGTCCCGAGCCAGGTTCAACCCGCGATCCAGGCTGACAAGGTCCCGGTGGATCACCAGCGTGATCGCCAGCGCTAGCGCCAGGCCGGCGGCGTCGCGGATTCCCGCCGGGCATCCGCGACGCAATGTTCGGACGGTTCGCTCGTAGGTTTTGATCAAGCCCGCATTCCGGCTGGTCGTACCCCGGTGAATGATAAACGGGTTCTGCTGGATCGATAGGAGTGGCTATCAGGGCGATCAGCGACCGACTCCGGCGGCTGGCGGCGGCCGGGATGCTGGCGGTGGTGGTGGCCGTCATGGCGGTTGCCAGCGCGGCGGCGGCTCCGTATTGCATGCCGGGCGTGGAGCTGGCGTATGCCTTCGGCTTCAAGGCGCTGCACGACGCCCTGGGTCCGGAGATGGGCGATCCGCTGGAGTGCGAGCACGGCAATCCGGACAATGGCGATACCCTGCAACGGACCACTAGGGGGCTGTCGTTCTACCGTAAGAGCACCAACACCCCCACTTTTACCAACGGCTGGGAGCACTGGGCGCTGACGGCCCGGGGACTCGTGTACTGGACCGGAGCGGAAATCGATCCTCCGGGTGACGCCGTGACGGTGACGCCGCCGGCCGCGTTTGTGCCGGGGCCGGTGATGGACCCTGACGACATTCAACAGGTGGGGCTGCCGGAGGGGTTGGCACAGGAGCTATTTCTGACCGATCTGGAGTTTCCGGTCTCAATGGCATGGACTCCGGGCGGCCAGATGTATTTCACCGAAAAACACACCGGGAACGTGCGCCTGTACGACGGCGAGCGCCTGGTCGAGGAACCGTTCGTAACTTTTGCCGTGAACGCGGAAATCGAGCGGGGGGTGCTGGGGGTGACCGTGAACCCGGCCTACGAGGAGAACGGCTTCGTGTACGTCTTTTACACAAATGCCGAACCGCTGGCCAACCGGGTGACCCGCTTCCGGGCGGTGGACGGGAAGGGGGTGGAGCCGTTGCTCCTGTTTGAGGCACCCATCACGACGGGATTTCCGATCCACAACGGTGGAAATATGGCGTTCGGACCGGACGGAATGCTTTACATAACCCTCGGTGAAAATAACAACGGATTCTGGGCCCGGGAACTGGATGTGCCCTACGGGAAAGTCCTGCGCATCAATCCCGCCGATGGCTCCGCGCCCCTGGATAACCCCTTCTACGATGACGGCGACCCGACCACTGGAAACGACGACCGAATCTGGGCCTACGGACTGCGCAATCCGTTCGACCTGGCCTTCCGACCGGAAACCGGCGAACTCTTCATTACTGAGAGTGGGCCTCAGTGCGACGACGAGATCAATCTGATCCGACGGGGCGGCGACTACGGTTGGTGGGCTCTGTATCCGTGTCCGGGCGGATTTGGTGAGGGGTTGCCGTCAGTGCAGACATTCACGCCGACCATGACCCCAACCGGGCTGGTGTTTTACCAGGGCGATGCGTTGAGCGCCTATTCGGGGGACCTGTTCTTCTGCAGCTGGACGCGGGGCTACCTGATGCACGCCGTGCTGGGCGCGCCTGGGGACGACGGGATGCCGGTGGTGGAGCAGCTGGAAAGTTGGGGGGGTGAGTGCGGCACCGACATCACCGTGGGGCCGGACGGCTTCCTTTACATGTCGAACTCGGGCTGGGGAGAGGCGGAAGGCACGATTTACCGGGTGCTCCCGGCGGCGCTGGCCGGAGGATAGCAAGGCGATTCGACTCGGGTGGACGTGGCGCCTGATTCTGCTCATCCCCCGCCGTGAACGACGTGGCGGATGGCGGTCGGTCTGGTACGGTTCGCGGCATGGCGTTCACGGATGCATTCGCGAGAAAACAGAGCGGGCGGGCAAAGGCCTGGCCGTTGCTGGGCCCGCTGCTGGAAGAGCCCATCGAAGGATTCGACCCTGGCGTGGGCGAGGCGATATTTCCCTACTATCGGAAAGCGGATCGAGACTATGGGGCCGAGCTGGCGGCGGCTGCGCTTTCCGGATACCAATTGGCTGCCATCGCCGCCGGCTTGCTGAAGCAAACCCAGCCCGGCGATGCCGCCTCAACCTCGTATCACTTCACTGGGCACGTAGGTTACGTGGCCGATTCTCTGGAAGCGGTGGCGGACTGGCTGGCCAACGTCTACGAGATGATTCTTCCCCTCGGGACCCGACCAAATCTGGCGAGCAAGGATTTTGCGAACCGGTTCGCCATGATTGACCTGGCCGCCAGTCAGACTTTCAGCCAGACGCGACCGTGGGTGGAGGAGGTATTCACGCGGCGGCAGCAGGTGCGATACCGCAACGCTCAGTCATGGCGGGAGGAGTCCGGGCAGGCGGTGGCGGCCGGGCTCAGCGTGCGGCCGGTGGGAGAGCGACGGCTCGGCGGTGTGAAGCCGTGGCGCGTGGAGGGAACGGAGCTCAACGAGCTGGCGAACCTCTACCTGGACAAGCTCGCGAAGATGCTCGGTGTCGTCTTCGCCGCCGGTGCCGACCGTCTGGCCGAGCCGCGCGAGCGCGAAGACGACGTCGACTGGGACTAGCCCCCGCGCCGCCGGGCCACGGCTGCGAATACTTGTAACTACGGTCCGAAATCGGGGATATCGCCGGCGAGGTAGTCGTAGGTGTGAGCCCAGGGCTTGGCTCGAAGCGTGTCCCGAATGGGAGGCCAGATCGTTTTGAAAAGCTCGCTGCGCCGGTAGGCTTCCAGGTCCTCGCGATCGGTCCAGATGCTCAGCGTGAGGTAGTCGGGCTCGTCGTCGCTGCCCGTCCGATGCAGGGATACGTGGTGGCAGTTCGGCAGAGCGACGATCCGCGGCTGGGCCTCGGCGAAGCATTCCTCGAGATCTGATGCCCGGGCGGGTTTCACCGGAAGACCGACAAGCCGAAGGATCAACGGATACGGACCTGGATGTCAGCCATCGGGTCGGCGATCTCAGTCTTCGGTGAGCCCGGTCGTGTCGATGTTGCCATCTGCATCGGGACCAATCTCCCATCGCGCCGACCAGGCGCGGAAATTCGAAACGAATTCGTCCTCGAACAGCAATTCGTCGTTCACGAACACCTTACGGACGACCCCGGCCCGCAGTCCCCAGATTGGCCACTCGGTCTGTTTACGCTCGCCCGGGGCAAGCTCGGGATTGGCCTCGAAGCGGGGCTCGCCAGGCTCGGAAGCGCCGGCGGACCAGAAGCTCTTCTCTACCAGCCGTCGCTGCGGCGATCCGATGAGATAGAAGCGCAAACGTCCCGCCTCCGGATGGTATTCGCTCCTGATCATCAGGTAGTTGTCGGTGTCGTTGGTGAATTGTAGGTTGAGGCTGGGCTGGTAAATGGAAGCGTCGAACCCGGGCAAATTCCCCTCGCCGAGCTCGTAGTAGGAGACCCGGTAGACGTGCTGCCAGCGCTCGCTGATCGGTAGGCCGGCCATGAACGCCGCCCGGAACATCGTTGTCGAAACCTGGCAGATGCCCCCACCGACGCCCGGGATGGTCCTGTCGTTGATAATAATCAGGCCGTCGACGAACCCGGTCTCGTACTCGATCGGGCCGAGTGCGTCGTTGAAATCGAAGACCTCGCCGGGCTCGATTATCGTGCCATCGAGTTTTTCGGCGCCCAGTTTGATGTTGTAAGCGCGGCTCGACGAGGATCCCCAGAAGAACGACGTGCCAATGCCGAAATTCCCCGTCAGTCCCAGCGATTCGGGATCCGCCCTCACCAGCCGGGGTTCGGTGACTACGATCGGGAGTTCCACGCTCGAGTCGCCGTTGGCGGCAGCGGTCTCCAGCCGTCGCAGCAGAATGTCGCGGTCCAGCCGGGAGCCGTCCACCGGTTCTGTGAGGTAGGTGAACCCGGCGGTCTCACTGTCGTATTTGATTCGGGGTTCTACGGGTTCACGGTACGAGACCGCTTCAATCTCATCGAGCAGACTCGTAAATTCGTCCCCCGTGAACTCGAAGCGGGGCACGAGCCGGCCGCCGGAATCGTCAAGCGTAAATGCCCCCACCAGCCGTGCCCGGTCGATCTCCCAGGTGGCGTCCGGAGCGATCAGACGGATACGCCCTTCCAGCAGCGCGCTCGCCTCGCTCACTATCTGACGAAGCGGTTCCGTCTCCACGGCGGGATCGGCCACCTCAAGCTGTAGGTCGATGAGGGTGGTCTCAGGCCGGCTGAGATCGAAATCGAACTCCCTGGCGGCCTCGAGTCCAGTGAGGTGACGGCCCGCCAGCGAGGGCCGCAGGACGAAACGCCTGGCCGAAGACGTCTCAATAAGCTCAAGGCTGGCGTCCACCGGTTCTCTGCGCACCCCGGCCGCGAGACCGTCGAGGTAGTCATAGAGGTTCTGCGGACGGTAGCGGACATGGATTGGCCATGAGTGAGCAGTGGAAACGGCCTCACGCTGCTGGCTCAGCCGGCCGGCAATGCCGCCGGTGCGGCCGAATTTGAACGCCTCGGCGAGCGGCGTCAGATAGTCGACGCTAATACCGATCTCCTCCGCGGTGGGCTTCCATTCCAGGGAGTCGAGGCGAAGGACGAGCGGTGTCTGTAGAAAGGCAGCCCAGCGGCCGTCAAAAATGGCGACCGCCTCACCCCAGGTTTTGCCGCCCAGGTCAACTCCACCCACCGTCATACCGGGGAAAAAGCGACCGGCGTAGCGTCCTCCCGCGATGGCCAGCGTCGCTCCCGCCCCGCCAACGAGCGCGCCAGCCAGACCGATAACTCCGAAAGAGCCGGTGCGGATGAGAGCGCGGCGGGTGATTGTGGGCATGCTCAAATAACGGCGGGGCGGTGGGCGATACGAATAATCGCCAGGGTGACGTCCCGGATTATAGAGTCGAAACGTGACATCCGACGGTCAGATTCCACACACTTGACCTCCGTGGGGGTCAGTGTTGAAGCCGATATCAGGCCCGTCGTACCGGGGCAATTGATTACCGGGCGACTGGTCACGGCGGATGATAGAATGTCTCTTGCGCTTTTTGCCGGAAGTCTCCGGACGGCGCGCGTTCCACACTCCTTCAAGAGAACTCTTGTCGGGTATTCGCCCAGAACCTCATTTCGGCTCGATCCGCCGGGCCGGCGGATACTGGTGATCCAGTCGGCAACTTCTAGAAAATTGACTGCTTAACCACTACTGGCAATCGACGCCCGGGGACAGATTATGCCCACAATAATTGAAGAAATTGCCGCCGAACACCTCAAGGATGACATCCCCGAATTTGCCGTCGGCGACACCGTGAAGGTGAGCGTGAAGGTCCGGGAAGGCGACCGGGAGCGTATCCAGGTCTTCGAAGGCATAGTGATAAAGCGGCGCGGGTCCAAGATCCAGGAGACCTACACCGTACGCCGAATCTCGCATGGTATCGGGGTAGAGAGGGTCTTCCCCCTGCACTCCCCACTCGTGGACAAGATCGAAGTATCTCGTCGTGGCCGCGTCCGCCGGTCCAAGCTCTACTATCTGCGCGACCGGGTGGGACGGGCGGCCCGCGTGAAAGAACGCGCTCGCCGCTAGGCGACTCATGGCGGACCCTCGGATTCAAAACCGGGTGGCACCCCCACCGGCTATTTCCAGACTGACGGTGGAAGCACGCCTGCTACGGGAAGGCGCCGAGACGATTGCTGGGGTGGACGAGGTCGGGCGGGGATGTTTGGCCGGTCCCGTCTACGCGGCCGCAGTGATGTTGGGTCCAGAAGTGTTGCGAAATCGAAAGATGCTGCGCCGGGCCACCGACTCGAAGCTGCTCACCGTCGGGCAACGGGAAGTTCTGCTTGACGAAATCACCCGCTCCGCCCGGTCGGTGTCGCTCGGCATCCTTGAGGCGTGGCAGGTGGACCGGTTCGGGATTGGCGAGGCCGTGCGCCGGGCGATGGTGCAGGCGCTGGACGGCCTTTCCTCGATGCCGGACGCCGTGGTGGTGGACTCCGTGCGACTGCCCCCGGGCTGCGGCTTCGACCGGCGGGCGACCAGTCTGGATCATGCCGACCAGCTGTGCCTCTCGGTCGCCGCGGCGTCGATTTACGCCAAAGTCATGCGAGATCGAGAAATGCGACGGCGCGCGACGGAATATCCCGGATACGTATTCGAGACCAACGTCGGCTACGGCACCGCCGCCCACCGCCGGGCGCTGGTCGAATTGGGACCGTGCCCCGAGCACCGCCGGAGCTTCGCCCCATTGAGGCAAATTCTGGAAAGAGAGGCCGGATGAGTCGGCGCTGGCTCGGAAACCGGCTGGGCGGGAAACCGCCCACCACGAAGGAGCTCGGGCGAATGGGCGAGGACATCGCGGCAAAAGAACTTCGACGCCGTGGCTATCGCATCCGCGAGCGCAATTTCCGCTGCTCGCTGGGTGAAATCGACATCGTGGCTGAGGAAGGCGGCGAAATAGTTATCGTGGAGGTAAAGACGCGCTCCGGCGACAGTCACGGAGATCCTCAGGACGCCGTCACGGCCGCCAAGGCCAGGAAGTTGAGAAATCTGGGTGAGGCTGACCTCGCTCAGAAGGAACTGCATGATGCCGATTGGCGAATCGATGTGGTGGCCATCCGGACCGATCTGCCGGCCGGGCCGAAGGTGGAAATTAGTCGGGACGCCATCAGCGGTTGAAACCGGCTGACGGGCCGAATTTGCCTGCTACGATGCGACTTATGTCGCTGCATAATCTGATCCGGTGGCGGGTGATCACTGTCGTTGCCACAGGTTGGCTGTTGATGACACTGGCCATTGGTGGTAACGCCGCACAGGCCGAAATGCCGCCGGATTACGACATTCCGGGCGGGCACTTCTTCACCCAGGGCGCACCGGCCGGCTCGCCCGCCGGCAGCGGCTTCGGCCTCACCGACGACCAGGGCATCCCCTTCTGGTCCACCTATCAGGACGAGGGTGGGCTGCTGCGGATGGGCTACCCGCTCTCGGGGCGCTTCCTGCGCGACGGGCTCGTGATGCAGGTCGTGCAGAAGGCGGTGTTCCAGTGGCACCCCGACGCCCGCGTCGTCGAATTCGTCAACGTGCTCGACGAGTTGAACTACGCCGGCCAGGACGACTGGCTCGAAGATCTGCTGGTCCCGCCTCAGGCCGCCATCGACGAGACCGGACTGAACCTTCGGCAGCGCGAGATCGGGCGGCTGGCGCTGCTGGCCGCGTCACCGGCCATCGAAACGTTTTTCAACCAGACCGCCGATCCGATCCGGCTCTTCGGGCTACCCACCTCGGCGGTTGTCGATTACGGCGACATGGAGGCTATCCGTCTGCAACGAGCCGTGTTGCAGCTCTGGAAGGTCGAAACCGAATTCGCGCAACCGGGTGATGTGCTGATCGCCAACGGCGGCCAGCTCGCGTTGAGGGCCGGGCTTTTCGACCCGGCGGCGCTGGCTCCCGAAGCCGGACCCGAGGCCACCGCCCCGGAACCAACCGCCACGCCGACCGTCGCCCCCAGCGGCGACGTCGTGATCGACCGCATCAACTACTGGCGAGCGCAGGCCGGGCTGCCGGCCCTGCCGATAAATCCCGCTCTGATGCAGGCCACTCGCAGCCACGCCGACTACTATGTGCTTAATGGCGGTGGCGCCCACACCGAGATCCCCGGCTACCCTGGTTTCACCGGCGCCTCGATCCACGACCGGGCCGTGGCAGCAGGCTACCCGCTGTATAGCTGGGTGGACGAAGACGTCGCCTTCAGCACGGATGCGGTGGAGAATGTGGATCTCTTTGTGGCCACCGTGTTCCACCGGCTCCCGCTGCTGCATCCCAGCGCCATCGCCATTGGCTACGCCACCGCTTCCGGCAACGGCCGCGCGATCATGGTCATCGACGTGGGATTGGACCAGAACTATGACCCGGGACTGGACCTGCCGGTCGTTTTTCCGGGTCCGGGGCAGACCGATGTACCCCGCCTCTGGTATGCCTACGAATCGCCCAACCCGGTGCCCGGTGTGCCGAATCCGGTCGGCTCGCCCCTGACCGTCAGTTTCCTCATCGGTCAGTCGGTGCAATGGGGAGCGATAACCCTGGTCAGCGCCGGGGGAGCGGCCGTAGACGTCATCCTGGCCGAAGGCCCGACCTGGCGAAAATCTCTGGGCATCGTGCCGCGGACACCGCTGGCGGCCGGCACCACTTACACCGCCACCGTCACCGGCACGGTGGACGCAGGGGAATTTACAAAGACGTGGAGTTTTACGACGGCGCCATGAAACGACGCACCCTGGTCGGAATGTATCGACTGGTAACCCGGCCCGGTGTCGCCGGGACCGATAGCAAAAGGGTCCTGCGATCAAAGACCGCAGGACCCTTTTGGCCGGGATCCGCTCGCCTGGGGGCAGCGCGAGCGGAGGGGTAGCTATTTATGTGGACAACTATCGGATACGAGTGTCGCAATTACATAACTGCCGCTCCCGAAGTTATAACAATCTCGTCAACAGAATCCGGGTCTTCGAAACCGAAGAACTGCGTCCCGGTCCGGGACTGGCTAGGATTGGCGGGCCCCATTTCGGCCACGAGCGGCGATTAAGCGACAGCGAGGAATACCGGTGGATCTGATTCACGACCTCTATGCCTGGATGGAAGCCTGGGCGCAGTCTCCCTATGGCGGGGTGGCGCTGTTCGTCCTGGCGTTCTTCGAATCCAGCTTTTTCCCCTTGCCGCCGGACGCGCTCATGATCCCGCTGGCGGTCGCCAACGTGCGTTTCGCCCTGGGATTCGCCGCCATCACCACCGCCGGTTCACTGCTCGGCGCGATGCTCGGCTACTACATCGGCCTGAAGGGCGGGCGGCCGCTCCTGAATCGATTCTTCTCTGAGGACAAGGTACTTTTTGTAGAGCACCAGTACCAGAAGCGCGATGTCTGGGCGGTGGCGATCGCCGGCTTCACGCCAATTCCCTACAAGATTTTCGCCATCGGGGCCGGGGCCTTCCATCTCAACTTCCTCCGCTTCATGCTGGCCTCGCTGGTGGGACGCGCCGGGCGGTTCTTCCTAGTGGGGTTGCTCATCACCATCTTCGGAGAGCCAATCCAGGCCGCCATCGACGACTATCTGGACGTCCTGGCGTTGGGCTTCGTCGTGCTGCTGGTGGTCGGCTTTTTCGCCATCAAGCTGCTCACGCGCCAACGGCAGCCGGTGACCGGCGCCGCCGAGGAGTAAGCCCCGTGGGGATGGGAGGCCTAGAGCCGGGCGCGGCGGAGCCCAAGGATATTGCGCGAAGGCTTCGGAGCTGAAGCCGACGCCGTTGGAAGCGGTGGAAATCGAGCTGGCCACGCTGTTCGTGCACGACGCCGACGGGTGGTTGGCGCCGGACTTCACCATCGCTCGGACGGACGGCGCGGTGATGGTGCGGATCCGGTCCGATCTTCCCGCCGATCTCACCGGCAAGTTGGCCGGCCTGGGCGCTCGTGAGCCGGCGAACGCGCCCATCGACGCCCCGCCCGCGTTCGACCGCGAGTACCGGCGGCTGCTCGGGCTCGGCGACCGGACGCCGGAGGTTTACCTGGCATTTGTGCTAGAGCGGGATCAATCCGATAAAAAGCAGCCGAAGGCTGTGGACATAGCCACGCTGGAACGGACCGTGCTCAGCGAGTTCCCGGGACTGGTCACCGACCTGGAAATCGGGCGCCCGGGCTTCGCCCTGATCCGCGATGGCAAAGCGGTGTCGGTCGCCTTCACTACCCGCTCCGGCGAGCGCGGAGCGGAGTCGGGGGTGGATACATCGCCCGCATATCGCGGTCGCGGTTACGCCACCGCGGTCGTGGCGGCATGGGCGGAGGCCGTGAGGCGGTCGGGGCGGCTCGCCTTCTACAGCGCCGTGGCCGAAAACGCCGCCTCCCTGGCGGTAGGGCGCCGACTTGCGGGCCCGCCATACGCCTCGCTCACCCACTATTCGAGAGATCGCCAGCACGGAGCTGTCTAGATCGGAGCGGCGGCTCAGAATCCTGTCATCTTTCGGCCCGTCGGGTCGCGACTCAGGCGTCGACCGGTCGGCTACAGCATCGGCAGAGGCTCGACGCGCTCCTCGTTCTTCACGCTGATCGTCGCGGCAAGCTTTCCGGCGATCTCCGCGTAGGTTTCTGCCAGCGGACTTGAGGTATCCGCCGCGACCGGCTTACCGCTATCTCCGCCGCCGCATATGCTCTGGTCGAGTGGGATCTCACCCAGAAACTCGATTCCCAGGTTGTCGGCCGCATCGTGAGCACCGCCGTGCCCAAAGATTTCTATGCGCTCGCCGGTCGACGGGTTCAGGAAATATGACATGTTTTCGACGAGCCCCAGGACTGGAACGTCCAGCCGTTCCCACATGGAGATGCTGCGCACCACGTCCTGTAGAGCCACGGCCTGGGGGGTGGAGACAATCAGCGCGCCAGCCAGCGGCACGAGTTGCGCCATCGAGAGGGACGCGTCCCCGGTGCCGGGCGGCATGTCGATGATGAGGTAATCCAGCTCGCCCCAGTCCACGTCATTGAGCAGCTGCTTTAACGCGCCGGCGATCATCGGTCCCCGCCAGATGACGGGCGCTCCTTCCTCGAGCATGAAACCGAGCGACATGATTTTCAGACCGTAGGCTTCCACCGGGGATATCTTGCCGCCCCGGGTGGTCGGATTGCCCTCCGCGCCGAGCATCATTGGGATGTTGGGGCCGTACACGTCGGCATCGAGGATGCCCACCGCAGCACCCTGCGAGGAGAGCGCGATGGCCAGATTCACTGCCGTGGTCGACTTTCCGACGCCGCCTTTACCGCTGGCTACAGCCACCAGGTTTTTGACGCCGGGGATGCCTATGAGGTCGCCGTTACCGCCGCCCTGGCGGACTTCGGCCGTCATATTAATTTCAACCGACTCCACCCAATCCAGGTGCTCCAGCCCGGCGCGGACGCGTCGGTCAATCTCGTCCTTCAGTGGGCACGCGGGGGTGGTAAGAACGACCGTGAGAGACACATTCCCCCCATCGATCTCAATGTCACGGGCCATATTCAGAGTGACCAAGTCTTTGTGCAGTTCCGGGTCTTCTACGGTGCGGAGGCCGGCCATGACCTGGTCTAGGCGCTGCTGGTCCATTGTGTGACTCCGTTGCTGGGTTGGATGCGTGTCGGGCCGGCTGGTCCGGGTTACCTGGGTTGGCGCCGGGGGTAGATCGAGGCCGGCCCGGCGATAGGGATGAATTCTCTGGGGCAAGTCTATTGAATCCGGTTCGCCTGCGGCCAGCGCTGTTGGTAGGCTTGGCCGAACGATACGAATGCACGTCCCAGCGAGTCGGGACCCACAGGGAGCGAATAGCCGGTGAGCGAGATGCCACCCGAGGCGGAATACAAGCGTCCCCCGCTGATCGAGATGGGGGAGAAGAACGGCGCTATAGGGATTCTGACCACCACCCTCGACAAGTTGATGACCTGGGGGGCCACGAACTCCATCTGGCCGATGACCTTCGGGCTGGCATGCTGCGCGATCGAATACATGTCGTCCTGGGGGCCCGTGTACGACCTGGACCGTTTCGGAGTGATTCTGCGGGCGTCTCCGCGGCAATCCGACGTGATGGTCGTCGCCGGTACCGTCACCAACAAAATGGCGCCGGTCGTGCGGCGGCTCTACGACCAGATGCCCGATCCCAAATATGTGATCGCGATGGGAATTTGCACCATCGCCGGCGGTCCGTTTCGCAGCTACGGGACTTTGCAGGGGGTAGATCGCATCGTGCCGGTGGACGTGCATATCCCGGGATGTCCGCCGCGGCCCGAAGCCTTTATCGAAGGAATCCGCCTTCTGCAGCGCAAAATGACCGAGGAAGGCATTCTCCACTGGCAGCCGCGGCCGATGCCGCCGATGCCCAGCGGAATCGGGCATTCGCTGAAAGTGCCGGAACCCGGGGAGAAGATTTCACGTGTGCCACCGGGGATGCTGCCTCCACACGTGACGTAGCTGCCTCCGGCGGTTTCTTCTCAGCCCTCGATCGCGTGCCGTAGGCAGGATATTCCAAGTCTCCCATGATTGGCCGGCGACCTACTTCCGCTGCTAGAGCGAAAGTGCGCGACGCACCGTCTCTATACTTGAGCTAAGCGCGGTCGTGAAGGCCGGGGCGTGCTGAAAACATTTCTCAACAGAAACCAGGGGTGGGTGACAAAGCAATGCGAGTAATTACCCGCGGCGATCTGGACGGGTTTGCCTGCACGGTTTTTTTGACCGTCATGCACGACGTGACCGACATCCGGTTTGCCCACCCCCGGGACATGTAGGAAGGCGACGTGGATGTCACCGCTGACGACATCATCGTGAATCTGCCCTACGTCGAGGGCTGCGGCATGTGGTTCGATCACCACGGCTCCGAGGCCGACCGGGTTGATGTTAAGGGTGAATTTGAAGGTAAGTACGGGGTGGCGCCGTCCGCTGCGCGATTGATCTACGACTTCTACGATTCGCCGAAATTGCGACCCTTCGAGGACATGCTGGGCTACGTCGACCGGGTCGACTCGGCCGATTTGAGCGTGGAGGACGTGACCGCGCCCGGAGGCTGGGTGCAGCTCGGTTATACCTGCGATCCCAGATCGGGATTGGGTCGGTTCCAGGATTATTTCCACCTACTTATCGACCTGGTGGAAAAGCAGACGCCCATCGACGAGATCCTGGCGCACCCGGAGGTACGGACGCGGGTGGAGGCGCTGGAGGACGACCAGGTGCGCTTCTCCGCCTTTATGGTCAGCAATTCGGTGGTGGACGGTAACGTGATCGTCACCGTCCTGCGGGACAAGCGCGATGCCCCCACCGGCAATCGGTTCCTTGTTTACACACTCTTCGAGAACGCCAACGTCCAGGCTCGAATCTTTGACGGAATCAACAACACCACGGTGGTGGCGTTGGGGCACAGTATCTTCAATCGGACTTGCCAGACGGATGTGGGCGAGCTGCTGGGCGAGTACGGCGGCGGTGGCCATCGGGGCACCGGCACCGCCCAGTTTCCGGCGGCGGAAGCCGCTCCGAAACTCCAGGCGATTATCGAGCGCCTGAAGGAAGCGGGATAGGGAGCCGGCCACGCCGGAGCCGGGCATCTTGAAAATCCGCACCACCGCCGGCGACATCGAGCCGCCGGCCACCGGCTACGTGCTACCGCACGAACACGTCCACACCGACCTGATTTCAGTACGTGACGGCGGAGGGCGGCAGGCGACGGTCGCCGAGATTGAGGAGGCGACCGTCCCAAAACTGGAACGGGCGGCCGCCGCCGGGGTGCAGCTGCTGGTGGAATGCACCCCGCCTTACGTTGGCTATCACCCGGAGGCAGTGCATGCGGCCACCTCTGCCGCCGGGCTGGCCCTGGTCGTCGCCACCGGGCTCTACAAGGACGACTGGCAGCCTGACTGGGCCCACCGGGCCAAGGAGGAGGAGCTGGCGGACTGGATGCAGGCCGCCCTCACCGAGGGGTGGGCCGGGGGCTGGAAGGCGGGCTTCATCAAGTTGGCGGTCACCGACACCGGCATCACCCCGCAGGAGCACAAGGTCCTGCGCGCCGCCATCATCGCCTCCGAGCGGACCGGTGCCCCGATCGCCGTTCACTGCCCGGTGGGGGCTAACGCGCTGGTGTACCTGGACGAGCTGGAGCAGGCCGGGATGGACCCGGGCCGGTTCCTGCAGGTCCACGCCCACGTGGAGGACGATTTCGACGTCCACCTTGAAATCCTGCGGCGGGGTGGCTGGATCGAGTACGACCTGATCGGCAGCAAGCTCTTCACCGATGATTTCTTCGTGAAACTGGTGCGGCGGGTGCTCGACGCCGGCTTCGGCGACCGCCTGCTGCTCTCACAGGATGTGTGTGGCTATATGGTCGACCGAGAACCCCACACCGACCGCCGTGAGTACGCCTACCTGTTCACCGACTTCGTGCGGCGGCTGGCGGTGGCCGGGTGTGGGGCGGCCGATCGCGACCGGCTATTGCGCGAGAACCCGGGACGCTTTTTCTCGCTGCGGAACTAGCGCTCAGGCGGGTGGCGCGATCGCCCTGGATTTGCCCGGTCCTCAGTCGTGGTCGCCGATCCCGTTGGACGGCAGCAGGCTGAATTCGTAGGCGTCGGCCAGAGCGATCCAGGAGGCCTCGACCACGTTCGTCGAGCTGCCCACGGTGCTCCATTCACGCTCGCCGTCCGACGACACGATCAGCACCCGGGTGCCGGCGTCCGTCCCGGCCTCGCTGTCGAGAATGCGCACCTTGTAGTCGATCAGGTGCACCGCGTCGACGCCAGGAAACGACGGCCGCAGCGCCTTGCGAAAAGCCTCGTCTAGCGCGCTCACCGGGCCATTGCCCTCTCCCGCGGTGTGGATGAGCTCGTCGCCGACGCGAATCTTCACCATCGCCTCCGACAGCGCCGATTGACCGCCCCGGGTCTCGGCGAATGCCTTGAAATCCACCAGCTCGAAGGGGGCAACATAGCCCTCTTCCTTGCGGCGCAGGATCAGCTCGAACGACGCCTCCGCGCCTTCGAACTGGAAGCCCTCGGCTTCCAGTAGCTTCAGGGTGGAAGCGGTGGCGGCGGCGCCCTCACGGGTGTGGGCGATGCCCAGCTGGGCCGCACGAACCGCCACGCTGGCCGTGCCGGCGAGCTCCGAAACCAGAATGCGCTGCTGGTTGCCCACCGTGGCCGGGTCTACGTGCTGGTAGGCCTGGTCGTATTTGGCGGTTGCGCTGGCGTGGTAGCCGGCCTTGTGGGCGAACGCGCTATGGCCCACGTAGGCCGTCTGCGTCCGCGGCGACAGGTTGGCGACCTCGTAGACGAAGTGCGACAACTCGGTCAGGTGCGCCAGTTGCTCGTCGGACACGCACTCGTAGCCCAGCTTCAGTTGCAGGTTCGGGACGACCGTGCAGAGGTTGGCGTTGCCGCAGCGTTCGCCCAGTCCGTTGATCGTGCCGTGGACCTGGGTGGCCCCGGCCGCGACCCCCGCCAGGGTGCCGGCCGCCGCCAGGTCGGCGTCGTCGTGGGTGTGAATGCCGACCGGGCAGCTCGTGCGCTTCACCACTTCGGCCGTGATGTCGTGCAGTTCGTCCCCCAGCGACCCACCATTGGTGTCGCAGAGGGCGATCCAGTCCGCCCCGGCCTTTTCCGCGGCGTCGACGCAGGCCAGGGTGAACTCGCGGTTCGCTTTGAAGCCGTCGAAGAAATGCTCGGCGTCCACGATCACCTCGACACCCTGCGATTTCAGGTAGGCGACCGTGTCCCCGATCATCGCCAGCCCCTCGTCCAGGTCGGTTTCGAGGATGCGCGTGACCTGAAACTCGGAGAACTTCGCGACGATCGCCATCGCCGGCGTCCCAGTGGCCACCAACGCCTTGATGCCGGCGTCGTCCTCGCAACGCACGTTCTTATAGCGGGTGGCGCCGAAGGCGGTGATACGGGCATGTTTCCAGGTTATGGCCTGCGCCTGGCGGAAAAAGTCCTGGTCCTTCGGGTTGGCTCCGGCGAAGCCGCCCTCGATGTAGTCGATGCCGAAGTCGTCGAGACGGCGGGCGATCTTCAGCTTGTCGGAGGCGGAGAACGAGACGCCTTCGCCTTGAGCGCCGTCGCGCAGGGTGGTGTCGAGGAGAAATACTTTGCTCATTTGAGGGCTGACTTTCTGGAGGGTGAGATTACGTTCGCGGGATCGGCCCCGGTCCGCTCGTGCGGCAGGGGCTAGTGGGAGGTGATCTCCGCAATAATCGCGTCGCCCATGCCGGCCGTGCCGACACTGGGCAACTCATCCTCCTGGATGTCCGGAGTGCGTACTCCGTTGGCCAGGACGGCGTCGACAGCGGCTTCGACGGTCCGGGCTTCTTCTTCGAGTGCAAACGAATACCGCAACATCATGGCGGCGCTGAGAATCGTGGCGATGGGATTGGCGATGTCGCGGCCGGCAATGTCGGGGGCGGCCCCGTGAATCGGCTCGTAGAGACCGGCCGAGCCTTCGCCCAGGCTGGCCGAGGGCAACACGCCCAGCGACGCGGCCAAGACCGCCATCTCATCGCTGATTATGTCTCCGAACAGGTTGCCGGTTACGACCACGTCAAAATCCCGGGGTGTTAGCACGAGCCGCATAGCGAAAGCATCGACAAGTATGCTCTCGAACTTGATATCCGGGAACCCCCCTGCCACATCCTCGGCGACGTCGCGCCATAACGCCGAGCTCTCCAAAACGTTGGCCTTGTCCACCGACGTGACCCCCTGGTGACGGTCGGCGGCGAGTTCGAAGGCGCGGGTCACGACCCGCCTGACCTCCGGCTCCGAGTACACCATCGTGTCCCGGGCGGCCGGTTGGCCGTCCACTTCGTAAGGGCCGCGAGGCTCACCAAAATAGATGCCGCCGGTGAGCTCCCGCAGCACCAGCATGTCCACGCCGCGCAGGACTTCCGGCTTCACCGGAGAGGCGTTGATGAGGTGTTCGATGACTTTCATCGGGCGCAGGTTGGCCCAGAGCCCCAGTTCCTGCCGCAGCGTCAGCACCGCGCGCTCCGGGTGCCGGCCCTTGACCGGCTCGCCGCCAGCGATGCCGCAGGCGCCCAGCAATATGGCGTCGGTTGCGTGGGCGCGCTCGATGACTTCGTCGGTCAGCTCGATGCCGTGTTTCTCCACGGCGCCGGCCCCGATCAGGGCGTGCTCGGCGGTGAATTTGTGGCCAAAGCGCTCGCCGATCGCCTCTAGGACGCGGCGACCCTGGGCCACGATCTCCGGCCCGATGCCGTCGCCCGGGGCGTAGAGGACATGAAACTCAGCCACGAGTGGCCCCCTTAGGAGTTTCCTCAGACGAGGCTCGCCACATAATCTCCAACTTCCGTGGTGCCCATGCCCATCTTCCCCGCGCTCATCGATTTGATCCGGCCGCTCTCCAGCGCTTTGATTACCGCGTTTTCGACCCGCTCGGCGGCACTGGCCTCGCCCAGGTGGGCCAACAGCATCTGGACGGCGTTGATGGCCGCCAGCGGGTTGATGACGTTCTGTCCTGTGTACTTGGGAGCCGAGCCGCCGATGGGCTCGAACATGGAGACGCCCTCGGGGTTTATGTTCCCGCCGGCGGCGATGCCCATCCCGCCCTGGATCATCGCCCCCAGGTCCGTGATGATGTCGCCAAACAGGTTGTCGGTGACCAGCACGTCGAACCATTCCGGGTTCTTGACGAACCACATGCAGGCGGCGTCGACGTGCATGTATTCGCGCTTGATGTCCGGGTATTCCTCGCCGATCTCGTTGAAGGCCCGCCACCACGTCGCCCCGGCAAACGTCAGGACGTTGGTCTTGAACACCAGGTGCAGCAGCTTCTCGCGATCGCGCGCGCGAGTGAGTTCGAAGGCGTAACGGATCGCCCGCGCCGCGCCGAAGTAGGTCGTCTGGTTGACCTGCGTGGATACCTCCTGCGGGGTGCCCTCGTAGAGAATCCCGCCCATGCCGGCGTAGATGCCTTCGGTGTTCTCACGGACAACGACGAAGTCGATGTCCTCGGGGCCCTTGTCGCGCAGCGGAGTCTCGACATTCGGATAGAGCTTCACCGGCCGCAGGTTGATGTACTGGTCCAGCCGGAAGCGAGCGTGCAGCAGGATGCCCTTCTCCAAAATTCCAGGGGCTACATCGGGATGGCCGATAGCGCCGAGCAAGATCGAGTCGAACTTGCGCAGTTCGTCTACCGCGCCGTCGGGCAGGGTCTCGCCGGTCTTCAGGTAGTGCTCGCCACCCCAGCCAAACTCGGTGGTCTGGTAGGCAACGCCCGTGGCGTCCAGCACCTTCAAGGCCTCGACGATTACCTCGGGTCCGGTGCCGTCGCCAGGTATCACCGCGATGTTGTACATGGGAGTCGGTCCTTAGCGATTCCGCTGGCGCGATTGGCTGCCGCGCCGGGTTGAATTCGGATAGCGACAGTCTACCCGGCGAAGCCGCTCACGTAGGGAAGCCGGTCATGGACGGGACCGGGTTCTACTGGCCGGTGAAGCCCGCGATGTACGCAAGGCGGTCATAGACCGCGCGGGTTTCGTCGGGAGCGCCGAGGAGTTCGCCCAGCGCGTCCCAGCGACCGCTCAGCAGGCTCTCACGGGCCGTCTTCGGCACCTGCGCGGCGAAGCTCAGGTCGCCCATCGCGATCGTGCCGGCCCGGAGGTCCAGTGTGATCTCGGCTTTCGGGTCGGCGTCGGCGGCGTCCTGCAACTGGTTGATCTCGTCCTCGGTCAGCACCGCGCAGGGGATTCCCAGGGTCAGGCTGTTGCCGAAGAAGATCTCCCCGAAGCTCTGGCCGACCACCGCGCGGATACCCCAGCGTTGCAATGCTTGCGGGGCGTGCTCGCGCGACGAGCCGGAGCCGAAGTTTTTGTTGACCAGCAAGATTGCGGAGTCGGCGAAGCGCGAGTCGTCGAACGGGTGCTTGCCGCCGGCCTGCTTGCGGTCGTCTTCAAAGGCGTGCGCGCCCAGGCCGTCGAAGGTGACCGTGCGCAGGAAGCGGGCCGGGATGATGCGGTCGGTATCGATGTTGTTGCCCCGGATGGGTATCCCGGGGCCGCTGACGTTAGTGATATTAGATTCGGTCATTGCGTTGCTCCTGAATTTCCTAGATGAGCGATCGGACACGGGTGATTTTGAATATAGTCACCGGATTGCTACCTGAGCTCAGAGCAGGGTGCGGACGTCGGTGACTTCACCGGTGACCGCCGCCGCCGCGACCATCGCCGGGCTCATCAGCAGCGTCCGCCCGGTCGGGCTGCCCTGGCGGCCCTTGAAGTTGCGGTTGCTGGATGAGGCCGACATCTGGTCGCCGACCAGCTTGTCGGAGTTCATCGCCAGGCACATCGAGCAGCCGGCGTCGCGCCACTCAAAGCCCGCCTCCAGGAAGACCTGGTCGAGTCCCAGCTCCTCGGCTTCCCGGCGGACCTGTTGCGAGCCGGGCACCGCCAGCGCCTTGACCCCGGCGGCCACCTTACGGCCTTTGACGATGGCGGCGGCTTCTTGCAGATCGGATATCCGGCCGTTGGTGCAGGAGCCTATGAACGCCACGTCGATCGGGCGGCCGGCGATCGGCTGCCCGGCGTCCAGTTGCATGAACGCCAGCGCCTCGGCGGCCCCGGCGGCCGCCGCTCCGTCCAGCTGCGCCGGATCGGGCACCGGCTGGCCGACGCCGACCACGTGCCCGGGATTGATCCCCCAGGTGACCATCGGCTCGATCGCGGCGCCGTCCATCGAGACCACATCGTCGTAGTCGGCGTCCGGGTCGCTGGCCTGCCCACCCCACCACTCGACCGCGCGGTCGAAGTCCTCGCCGGCCGGGGCGTAGGGGCGCCCGCGCACGAATTCAAAAGTCGTCTGGTCGGGGTTGACGTAGCCGATCCGGGCGCCGCCCTCGATGGACATGTTGCACACCGTCAGGCGGCCCTCCATCGGCATATCGTCAAAAACGCCGCCGGCGTATTCGTAGGCGTAGCCGACTCCCCCGTCCACGCCCAGTTGCCCGATGATGTGCAGGATGACGTCCTTGGCGTAGACGCCGTTGCCGAGGCTGCCGTCGACCTCGATCCGGCGGACCTTCAGCCGTTCGACCGCCATGCACTGCGTGGCCAGCACGTCGCGTACCTGCGAGGTGCCGATGCCGAAGGCCACCGCGCCCAGCGCCCCGTGGGTGCTGGTGTGGCTGTCGCCGCACGCGATGGTCATTCCCGGCTGCGTCAGTCCCAACTCCGGCCCGATGACGTGGATGATGCCCTGGCGGCCGCTGGCCTCGTCGAAGTACTCGATGCCCACTTCGGCGGCGTTGCGCTCCATCGCCACGAACATCTCTTCGGCCAGGGTGTCGGCCAGCGGGCGGAGTTCGCCATCGGTCGGGTTGATGTGGTCGACCGAGGCGAAGGTCCGTTCCGGATAGCGCACCTTGAGGTCCCGCTCGCGCAGCATCTGGAAGGCCTGCGGGCTGGTGATATCGTTGACTAGGTGCAGCCCGATGAAGAGCTGCGTCTGCCCGGAGGCGAGTTCGCGGACCGTATGGGCGTCCCAGACCTTATCGAATAGCGTTTCGCGCATGTCGTTACCTTTCGAGCCGTGTTGAACCAGAGGATCGCATAGTCGGCGTCGCCATGGCGACTAGACGCTGGTGGTCTCGGCCTCGGCCGGCTCCCCGCTGCCAAGCGCGTCCAGTAGCCGGTTCAGTGCGTTCATGTAGGCGTGGGCGCTGGCCACGATGATGTCCGTGTCGGAGCCGTGCCCGGTGAAGGCGCGGCCCCTGGACTCGATCTTGATCGTCACCCCGCCGAGTGCATCTATGCCCTCCGTCACCGAATAGACGGTGAATTCGGTGAGCATGTTGGGCACGTCCACGATCCGGTTGATCGCCCGGTAGACGGCATGCACCGGACCGTCGCCCAGGGCGGCGTCCTCGAGCACCTTGCCGTCGTCGGTCTTAAGGCGGACCGTGGCCGTCGGGATGCCATCGGTGCCGCAGGTCACCTGCACCAGTTCCAGCTCGTAGGTCTGATGAAATGCCCGATGAGTGCGGTCCTCCAGGATGGCCTCGAGATCGCGGTCGGTGATTTCCTTCTTACGGTCGGCGATGCGCTTAAAGGATTGGAATATCTCCTCGAACACCGCGTCGTCTTCGATTTCGGCGCCCATATCCTTGAGATGATTGCGTACCGCGTGGCGGCCCGACGTCTTGCCCAGCACGATCTTGCTGCCGCCCTGGCCCACGTCTTCCGGCCGCATGATCTCGTACGTCGTGCGCTCCTTGAGCATGCCGTCCTGGTGCAGTCCGGACGAGTGGGCGAACGCGTTGCCGCCCACGATCGCCTTGTTCGGTGGCACCAGCATGCCCATGTGAGCGCTGACCATCCGGCTGGTCCGCAGCAACTCGGGGGCGTTAATGGTCGTATCGGCATCGTAGAAATCCTGGCGCGTGCGCAGCGCCATGACGATCTCCTCCAGCGAGGCGTTGCCGGCCCGTTCGCCGACCCCGTTGATGGTGCACTCGACCTGCGAGACCCCCCGCATCACGCCCGCCAACGAGTTGGCCGCGGCGTGGCCCAGGTCATCGTGACAGTGGACCGACACGATTACGTCTTCAATGCCGGGGACGTTCTCCATGCAATACGTGACCAGGTCGCCGAATTCGTCCGGCATCGAGTAGCCGACGGTGTCAGGGATGTTGACGATGGTGGCCCCCGCTTTGATCGCCGTGGTCAACACCTCCACCACGAAGTCACGGTCGCTGCGGGTGGCGTCCATGGTCGAGAACTCGACGTGCGGTGCCAGGTTGCGGGCGAATTTGACCGTGTGTGCGGTCAGTTCGACCATTTCCGCGCGAGTGATGTGAAGCTGCTGCTCCAGGTGAATGTCCGATGTCGAGATCACCGTATGCAGCAGCGGTCTCTCGGCTTCTTGCAGCGCTTCCCAGGTCTTGGAAAGCTGCTCTTCCTTGAATCCCGAGAGCGCTGCGATTTCCACGTCGCGGAACTCCCGCGACATAAACTGCACGGCCTCGAAATCACCGGGTGAGGTGGAGGGAAAACCGGCCTCGATCACGGTCACGCCGAGTTTCACCAACTGGCGCCCGATCTCGATCTTTTCTTCGAGCGTCAACGCGCCGCCGGCGGCCTGCTCGCCGTCGCGCAACGTAGTATCGAATATGCGTATGGTCCTCAATTGTCTGTCCTTCGGATTGATCGGCGGCTGCCGGAACAAGATTGGCAGCGCGAAAAATTGCCCCTGGTTATCCCCTTCTGCGCCGCGATCGGGCGAAGGGGCGGGCAAGCGCGAGGCGCTGTGCTGAGGTTAGATCAATCGAAGTGTTCATCAGGACCGGTTCGTTACTCCCGACGGCCTTTGAGGTGCGGCATCATATCACGCAGTTTCTTGCCGACAGTCTCAATTTCGTGCGTCTTATCCTTGTTGCGCAGGGCGCTGTAGGCGGGTCTTCCGGCCTGGTTTTCCAGGATCCAGTTGCGGGCAAAAGTGCCGTCCTGGATTTCCGCCAGAATCTCCCGCATCGCCGCGCGCGACTCATCTCCTATTACTCTCGGACCCGAGACTAGGTCTCCGTACTCGGCCGTGTCGCTGATGGAATAACGCATGTAGTCGATGCCGCCCTGGTACATCAGGTCGACGATGAGCTTGAGTTCATGTAGGCACTCGAAATACGCCAGTTCCGGCTGGTAACCGGCCTCGACCAGGATTTCGAATCCCGCCTTGACCAGCGCGGTCGTGCCTCCGCAGAGGACGGCCTGCTCGCCGAAGAGATCGGTCTCGGTTTCTTCCTGGAACGTGGTTTCGAGGATCCCGGCCTTTGTGGCGCCGAGTCCGTGGGCGTAGGCCAGGGCCAGCTCGCGAGCTCGGCCGGTGGCGTCCTGATGGATGGCGAAGAGCGCCGGCACGCCGACCCCTTCCTCGAACTGGTCACGGACGATGTGACCGGGTCCCTTGGGCGCCACCATGGCGACGTCCACATTATCCGGCGGCACGATCTGGCCGTAGTGGATGTTGAATCCGTGGGCGAAGAGGATCATGTTGCCTGGCTGCAGGTTCGGGGCGATGTCCTTTTCGTAGGCTTCGGGAGCGTTCTGATCCGGGACGACCACCATCGAGAGGTCGGCGCTCGCCACCGCCTCGCCGGTGGGAAGTACAAGCAGGTCGGAGCTCTCAGCGCGCGCCCAGGAGCTGCTTCCTTCGCGTAGGCCGACCACCACCTCAACCCCGCTGTCCTTCAGGTTCAGGGCGTGCGCGTGCCCCTGGCTGCCGTAGCCGATGACGGCCACTTTCTTGCCTTCCAGCTCGCGTGGGTCCGCGTCAGCGTCGTAATAAACCTTAACCATCCGGGCCCCGTCCTCGTGCGGTGCCGCCGAATATGGCGGCTACGTCTTGCCGTTTCCCCCCCGGGTCATTGAGACCACCCCGGTGCGCGTTAATTCCAGTACGCCGAAATCGCCAGCGACTTCGAGGAAGCGATCGATAGTGTAAGGCGAAGCGGTGATTTCGACTATCACCGAATCTCGGGCCACGTCGACGATCTCCGCGTCGAAGGCGCGGGCGATACCCACCACCTCAGCGCGCTTCTCGCTGCGGGCGGAGACCCGCATCAGGGCGACTTCTTTGTCGACCCGGGGCACGTCCGTCAGGTCCAGGACCTTGAGAACCTCGACCAGTTTGTAGAGCTGCTTTTCGCACTGCTTGATGTGCGGTCCACGGCCCTCCACCACAATCGTCATGCGGGAGATCCCGGGCACCTCGGAGTGGCCGACGTTCAGGCTGGCGATGTTGTAACCGCGCCGGCGGAACAGCATCGCGGCCTTGGTCAATACGCCGGGATGATCTTGAACCAGAGCGACCAGAGTGCTGTATTCGGGAGCAGCCATGGCTATCCCTCCACCGTTTCGGCCAGGCTGGCGCCCGGTTCGACCATCGGGAACACGTCCTCGTCCGGTGAGACCACGAAGTCGATCAGCACCGGGCCGTCGTGGTTCATGGCGTCGGCGATGGCTTTATTGGCGCTCTCTTCAGAATCGGCGCTGATGCCGCGCACGCCGAACGCCTCCGCTACCACCGCGAAGTCGGGATTGTGCATTTTCGCACCCATCAGGTGGCCGTCATAAAAACGATTCTGCCACTGGCGGATCATGCCCAGATGGCCGTTGTTGATGACCGCGATCTTCACCGGCAGGTTGTACTCCGCCAGCATCGCCAGCTCCTGGATGTTGATCTGCAGGCCGCCGTCGCCGGTGACCGACCAAACCGTGTCGTCCGGTTTGGCGATCTGCACGCCGATGGCCGCCGGGAGGGAATAGCCCATCCCGCCCAGCCCGCCGGCCGAGAAGAAACTGAGCGGCTTGTCGTAGAAGAAATGTTGGGAAGCCCACATCTGGTTCTGGCCCACGTCGGCGATGACCTTTGCATCGCCGTTGGTGGCGTCGTAGATCGACCGGATTACCCTTTGAGGAAGCAGAATTTTCGATTCCCGAATCTCGTGCGAGGGATGGTCCGACTTGAGCGCCCGCAGCTGCTCCAGCCACGGCCCGTGCTCCGCCGCCTCGACCAGCGGGTTCAGCACCTCCAGCGTGGCCTTCACGTCACCCACTATTGGCACCGCCGTTGGCACCACCTTCTCAATCTCAGCCGGATCGATGTCGATGTGGACAATGCTGGCGTTCGGGGCGAAGTCCTTGATCCGCCCGGTGACGCGGTCGTCGAAGCGCATCCCCAGGGCGATTATCAGGTCGCAGTTGTGCACCGCCAGATTGGCGTAGTACATGCCGTGCATGCCCAGCATCCCGAAGGAAAGTTCGTGCGTCTCAGGGAAATTGCCCACCCCGTGCAGGGTCGTGATGACCGGAATTTTCGCCTTCTCGGCCAGCTCTCTGAGTTCCTCGAACGCTTCCGAGATGGCGATGCCGTGACCGGCCAGGATGACCGGTTTCTCGGATTTGTTAATCGCCTCCGCCGCCCGGCGGATCATGCCCTTGTGCCCGGTTCCCGCCGGGCGGTAGCCGGGAATCTTGACATCGGTGGGCGTCTCGATGTCCGTCGTGGCGAGCAGCACGTCCTTCGGCACGTCTATATGCACCGGGCCCGGACGGCCGCTGCGGGCCAAGTAAAAGGCCTCGGCGACGATCTGGGGCAGCTCGTTCACATCCTTGACCAAGTAGTTCTGCTTGGTCACCGGGATCGAAACCCCGGTGATGTCGGTCTCCTGGAAGGCGTCCGAGCCGATGGAATCGGTCGCCACCTGGCCGGTGATGAAGACCACCGGGACGGAGTCCATCATCGCGCTGGCCATGCTGGTGACTAGGTTCGTGGCGCCGGGGCCTGAGGTGGCCGTGCAGACGCCGACCCGGTTCATTGCCCGGGCGTAGCCGTCGGCGGCATAGCCGGCGCCCTGCTCATGACGCATGGAATAGTGCTTGATCTGCGGGTTTTGATACAGGGCGTCGTAGAAGGGCAGGCTCGCCCCGCCGGGCATGCCGAAGATGGCTCCGGTGCCTTCGGAAAGCATCGCGTCGCAGATGATCTGCCCGCCGCTGCGCTGTTTCTTGTCACTCATGATCTTGTATTTCGCTGTTCAGAGATGGTCCGGCTGGTCGGCCGGTGGGGAGAATCCGGGGCTAATCGGAGACGCGGGTCGCGTCTCCGCCGGGTACCGCGACCAGCGGCCATCCCGGTTCGCGGGAACCCGCGGCGGCAACCGGCTGGCAAGACCGATTTCCCGTCCTCGAGTTCAGCCTGCTCTCGTTCAAGAATCCTTCTCTTTTCGCCGTCTAAAACACAAAAAACCGCCCTCACGGGGACGGCCTCGGCCGCGGTACCACCCCGTTTGGCGGTTATAAATCGCCCACTTCATTGCCCGATCACGGCGGGCGGCCGGCTCTCCCTAGCACCACCCTTGGGGGCTTCGAGAGAACGGCTCAAGGGCGACTTCGGCAGTTCCGTTCGTCGGGCTCGCACGGTCCCCGACTCGCTCCTGAACGGGAGGGCTGCTTACTGCTCCCCGTCAAAGCCTTTATCGACTTTCCACAACCTTCGGTAGCCGCAGAGCAATACTGAACCCCGGAAACACAAGGCGTGGCGGCAATTCTGCGGGGGGGAGAGATGGTTGTCAACGAGATTGCGACCATGGGGGAAGGTTCAGCTCTTGAGCAGGCCTGCGTCGGTGGCGATCCGCCTCGAGGATTGACGATACCGCGCCTTTGATTATGCCCAGCGGCGTGCGGAGATTGTGGGAGACGTTGTTCAGTAACTCCTGACGAGATTCGTCCAGGCGTCGCAGCGACTCGACTTCCGAGGCCCGATCCACGAGCTCGCGCAAATTGCCCGCCATGTCGTGCAACGCCATGCCGAATACGTCCCGGTCGGAGCGCGGCGTGACCCTCGCATCGAGGTGACCGGCGGCGACTTCTTGCGCGTAATCTGCCAATTCCTGCAGATAAGCGGTCATCCCCCGAATCGCCTGACCCAGATCGGCGAACTCGTCTCCGGTTCTTATGCGTGGAATTTAATCCAGGTCTCCGACTTCCACGGCGCAGGCCACTCGGGCGATTTCACCTGTATTTCGGGTTATATCTCGGTTCGCGACGTATACGAATCCGGACCCGGCGACGACGCCCGTGACCGCCATCACAAGAGCCAGAATCAGCCAGACTGAGCCGGCTCCGGGATCGTGCTGAGTGTGGAGATAGCTGACAAACGCGGTGATGCCAGCCATCGCCATGACCAGGCCCGTCATCGCCCCGTACGAGATCAGGAGTTTCGCTTTTACACTCATTTTTGGTTCGCGGTCCTTTCGCCGGGTCCGCCCCGACGCCTACCGGAGCGTCTCGCCGGGTTCCAGGACGTGCACTTCCAGGTCGGGGATGTCCGCCGCCGCCTCCGTGAGCGCGTGCGCGTCCGGCGCCAGCAGGGGAAACGTGCCGAAATGGCAGGGGATGACGTGCTTGAGCCCCAGGAGCCGGCATGCCCGGACGGCATGAGCACCGTTCATGGTGAAGTGACCGCCAATCGGGAGGATGCCCAACTCGGGCTCATAAAGTTCGCCGATCATCGCCATGTCCATGAAAAGGCTGGTATCTCCGGCCACGTAAATCTTGAATCCGTTTTCGAGTTCCAGTACGTAACCGATCGCCAGCCCTCCGTACACGATGCCCTCCTCCCCCGGCAACGACGAAGAGTGGCGCGCTTCCACCATCGACGCGCGCACCCCGGCCACCTCAACCGTCCCTCCGAGGTTGAAGCCGACGATCTCTTTCACGCCCCGACTTTCCAGCCAGCCGGCCAGATCGAACATGCAGACCACCGGCGCCGCGTTGGCCACCGCGACCGCCGGCGCGTCCGCCACGTGGTCAAAGTGGCCATGAGTCAAAAAGATCGCGTCTATGCCGGTCGGCTGCCGGAGACCCTCCGGGCAGCGCGGATTTTTCTCCAGAAACGGATCGATCAGCAGAGATTTGCCACTGGGCGTATCAATTTGGAAAGTGGAATGCCCGAGCCACGTAATGCCGGTGTCCCTACCCAGGCGCATAACTTCGCTCCGCTCCGGAATCTCCTCTTTCCACCTGCGTATTCTGACACCATTTCTGGCACTGACGGATGTCCCCGGATTAATGTAACGTTTGGAGCCTCGCCCGGGTCCGTCCTGATGGTCCGGGCGCGGGGCATCGATGGAGAAACCGGACCGCCCGACGGCCGTCCGAAGGCAGCGTAACCAATTGAGTTTTTGGGTCGAGACACCTTCAAGACTGTTCCTGCTGAGCGGCATGCAGACTCATCGCATCCAGTTCCTGGTGGCCATGGCCCTCCTCGCGTTCGGGACCCCCCAGGTGTCGAGGGCTGGGGCAGTCGGATATCCCATGCTTATGGTGCTGGTCGCGTGGTTGTGTTGGGTGCTCTGGCAGGCGAGTGTGAAGGTAACCGTCGAGCGTGAGTTTCAGCGCGTCACGGTTCAGCGTCGTCGCTTTCTCGGCCTGATGACTTATCTTCAGCGAGGATTACTCCTTCGCCGAAATCGAGGCCGTTCCGGTCGTAAGCCGCCATCGCTACCGGCAATTCGGCGGAGAGATCATGTGGGCGGTCCACCTGGTCGTTGAAGGGGCAGCGCCGCTGGCCATCGGGACCGTCGTGGATGATGCCCGGAAGATTGAGAATCTGCTGTGGCTGGTGGGGAGTTTCATGGGGCCGCGAATCGCCGATGGCTCCCAGCGCGCAACCGTCCTTCTCGCCGAACGTCCCCAGTCGTGAAGGGAGCAATTGGCCGATTCCGACGGTGTCGTCCGGGCCGGTCAGATTGGCTGCCTGGTGATGATTGCCGCGTCCTTGCTGATCACCCCGGGAATGGCCTGGTTCTACGTGGCCATCCTGTTCTTTGGCACCGGGATCGACTGGCTGGTGCGGCGCAGCGACCGGTAACGGCAAGGCCGGTTTTCCGTCGCCGACACCTTCCTACAGGTCGATGTAGTAGGGACTCGTCCAGGCCAACTCGCAGTCCTTCTGCATGACCCGCAGAAAATAGGCCCCCGGGCTGACTTCCGCCGCCGGAACCGTGAATTCAAAGTCCACCGCCGTGTCGTCCTCGGCGGGGTCCACCCAACTGATGCTCACCGCCCGCTCTGCACCACCGGCGTCATATCGCCAGCCGTCCGCGCCGATCTCATTCAGATCGATCTGGAACGTAGCCGGTCCGCTTCGAAATTCCAGCGACGCCCCGTCCGTGCCATCGAGCTCGATTTCAACGCCGTCGTGATCTCCCTCGGTGCGGGACAGCCAGTGAACTTCGTGCTCGCTCGTTTCCCGGAGTCCCTCGCCCAGGTGGTCGAAGCCGACCGGCTCGCTGCCGGTGATCGCCGCCCCCTCTACCCGCAGTGAGCCGTTCCAGATGGTCGAACGGCGCCTGCCGCGCCCCTCGGCGCCCAACCACGTGATTCGCAAACGGCGTGCTGCCGGCGTCCCCTGGCGGGGATGCAGCGACTGCAACACGTCCCACGAGCGCAGCAGTTCCACCGACTGAATCGGGGCCGTCCCCCGGATTCCGCCGGTTAATCGGAGGTCACCGTCAGAGGTCAGATCGGCGCCCATGGGCTGGCCCGCGCTTTCCACCCAGACCCGGATACGGGCCCCGGTGGTGCCGTAGCAGCGGCGCGCTCGCAGCGCCTCGAAGATGGCCTCCCGGCTCAGGTCCGTCGCATAAATCGCCGCCAGGCCGCCGCGTACTCCCAGCGCGTCTTCCCCCATCTTCACGCTCGGCCGGCACGCCCCCGGGCGGCCGGTGTGCACGTCGCTTCCGCAGATGAAGCCCACCCGATATCCTCGCTCCACCGCCTCCCGTCCCAGCCATTCGAAGGTGCCGTGGGAGGAGTGGATCTCGATAACCGGCTCAAGCTCCGGGTCGTGATATTTCAGATTGGCGTGCCGGCCCCCCACATGCGGAACCAGCAGCACATCGTCGCGGCCCTTCAGTGCGGCATGCAGTTCTGTGACCGGGCAGACATCAGTGTCGGCATCGCTCATATCGTCCAGCAGGGCATGGCTGGACCGGCGAATTTCACCGGTGTCGCCCAGGAAGTGGACATTGCGATCTCCGCCAACCGGCGTGATGCCCGACCATTCATAACCCAGAAACGTGACGAATCGTCCCGGGTCGTGGAACTCCTTCATCAGGCCCTGCAATTCGGCCCAGAACTCGTTGGTGATCTGGAAATCGTTCGCCTGATGGCCGACAAAGTCCACCGCCGCGTCGTTGCGGGCGTACAGGATGTAATCGCGGGCCGAGATCGTCCCCACCGACTCCCGGCTCTGCCCGTGAAAGTCTCCCCAGTGAAGATTCCAATGCTCCGGCTCGTCGGTGCAACGGATCGGATTGGAATTGCTGCTTGCGGTCGGAGCCTTGCAGGTGGACGTGAATACCAGATCGCCGGCCTCCCGCGGAATCAGCTCGTCGATCTCGATGACCCCGCGGTCGGAAGGCTGGAACGCGGCCGTTTCAGGAAGACCATCCACCCGCAAATTAGCCGACAGGCTAACTTCGCCGGCGTATCGCTCAGCGGTGTTACCCCACTGGTCGCGAGCACGAATGGACAGCCGGTGCGGCCGGCTGGTGACCGCGCTGGCCGGTGACCTGACCTCAAATTCAGTAGCGGCGTCACCCAGCACGGGCACCCAGGGTTGATCGGCCACCGGGAAAAATCGATTCGCGCCGAACGGGTCGGCAAGAACGTGGAATTCAGACTGCGGTTCGCGAAACGTCTGCGCCCGGCGACCCGGCCCCCCGCCGCTGGTATCCCCGTACGTCACCTCTACCCACTCTCCCGGATGCAGCCCGCCGCCGGACACCGTGACCACCAGCGTCTTGCGAAACGGTCGGGTGTTGAGAGTCTCAAACCAGGCCATTTCGAGAGTGGCCCCGGAATTTGTACTGGCCGTCGTGTACCCGGATTCGCTCGGGCGGTCGAATTGCGGTTGCTCCCAGTCGCCGACCTGCCGCTCGGTAATTCGCAGATGACCGCTGTCATCCAGCCCGAATGCGCCGGCGACATAGCAAATTTTCCAGGTGCCGAATGTTCCGGCCACGACCGCATCGCGCGGCTCGATGCTGGCCGAGCCGATGTTCTCGCGTCCGAACGGTTCTGTCACTCAGCCTGTCCCTTCAGCGTTAGTAGATGTGATCGTCGTCACCGATTATGAGCAGTATGATTGGCTTAGTAGAATTTCACTCTCGCCCTTTACAAGAGCGAGCCTGAGGTTACCCCGACTGCGATGGAGCTTTCCACATGAGTACCGGTCCCGGACATTTTGGCTATGAGGTAGTGAGCAACGAACAGGCGCAGGAACTTATGAAAGATCCGGGCGTTTCGATTATCGATGTGAGGGATGACGAGAAGTTCGGAGAGGCCACGCTCGCCGGCGCTTCACTCCTCCCCTTGACCGACATTTTGATGGACCCGGAAGGCAAGCTCCCCACCGGCGATATCCTGTTCATCTGCAACGTTGGCCGCATGAGCGGCGTCGCTTCCCAGATGGCCGTAGCCGTTGGGCGCGACAAGGTCTACAACCTGTCCGGCGGGATGACCGGCTGGATCGAAGACGGCCTCCCGTTTGAGGGATCGCTGGCCGAATCCTCCGACTAGGCAGATAATTAGAACAATTAGTCGCTGAGAGCGGGCACAGGAAGGGATCCGAACCGCAAATGTTTACGCCAGAACAGGTACGGCGCTATAGCCGCCACATGCTCATGCCCGAAGTCGGGGCCGACGGCCAGCTTAAATTGCTCGACGCCAGCGTGTTGATGATCGGCGCCGGCGGGCTGGGCTCGCCATCGGCCTACTACCTCGCCGCCGCCGGCGTCGGCACGATCGGCATCATCGATCATGACGTAGTCGACGACAGCAACCTCCAGCGGCAAATCTTGCACAACGTCGACCGGGTCGGCATGTCGAAGGTGGACTCGGCCAGGCTCACGCTGGAGACGCTGAATCCGGACGTCAATGTCGTCACCTACGACGACGTAATCAGCTCCGGAAACGCGCTGGAGATAATCGCCGATTACGACATCGTCGTGAACGGTTGCGACAACTTCCCCACTCGCTATCTCGTCAACGACGCCTGCGTCATGCTCAAAAAGCCGATGGTGGACGGCAGTGTCCTGAAGTTCGACGGGATGGTTACCGTCTTCATGCCCGGCGAGGGTTGCTACCGCTGCATGTACCCCTCCCCGCCGCCCCCGGAACTGGCGCCAAACTGCGCCGAGGCCGGAGTGCTCGGGGTCGTCCCCGGCGTGATCGGAGTCCTGCAGGCTACCGAAGTCGTGAAACTGATTATTGGCATCGGCGAAACCCTGCACGACCGGCTCTTGACCTGGGACGCCTTGGAGATGGAGTTCATCACCTACAAGCGGGCGCGCAAGCCCGACTGCCCTGTTTGCGGCGACAATCCCACCGTCACCGAACTGATCGACTACGAGCAGTTTTGTGGAGTCCCGGCCCCGCGCAAAGAAGAGGTCGAGGTCCCGGCGGTATAGCCGGCCGCTCCGCGGCTTCTCGCCTTACAGGTTGATACCCGGTTAGCAAATGAAGAGCGGCGGGCCGTTTGGCCCGCCGCTCTTCTGCGTGTCAGCAGTTTCCTCGGGCGGTCAACGCCCGGCGAAAGTCCCTGTGCGACCTATCCGTAAATCGTCGCGATTACCGGCTGCAATCCGCCGACACTCTCCAGTCGCTCCCGGCTTGGCACGGCGCTCTTCTCGTCCCAGCCCATCGCCTCGCAGAACTTCGTCGTCTGCATGTCGATATCGACCGTGACGCCCCTCAGGTTGCCGTCGGTCTGAGCCGGATCGCCGATGATGCGGCCGGGTATCTCGATTTCCACCGGATTGATGCCTTCCCGCAAGTTGAAGGCGTGCCGGATCTGGGCAATCCGCTCGCCCGCTTTTAGCATCTCTTCCATCGAGCCGGTGTGGCCGCAAATCGCCTCCATGAAGTCGGGGATGAACGTGTGCGGGTACGAGACCCAGGCGAACAGGCACACCCCGGCCGAATTGACCACATGCACCGCGTCCACCAGGTACTTGTGCCAGTCGGCGTGGGAGTCGTACTGGTACTTGTCGTAGCCGGCGGGCGGGTCCACGTCCGGCGGGGGCACCAACTCACCGCCCTGCGTGTGGCGGGCAGGGGTCGCGTCCAGCTTGTACGTCGGCGCCAGGCCGGGCTCGAACTTGGGATCATGCATCGGCACTTCTTCGCCGCCGATGTGCATCGCGTACTGCTCGGAGCCCTTGCCGATCTTCTCCGCCGCGACCTTCACCCCGTCGGCCAGGATGTCGCCGATGCCCTTGCGGAACGCCATCATTTCCAGCAGCGTCAGTAGAGCATCGCCCTCACCCCAGGCAAGCGTCAGCCCGTCCGTGTCTTCGGTGGTGATAATCCCGTTTTCGAAACACTCCACCGCGAACGCGGTGGTGACCCCGGCCGAGATCGTGTCGAATCCGTAGCGATTGCACATCTCGTTGATCTTCACCAGGTGCGGGAACGACGACATCAGATTCATCGTCCCGAAAGCCGCCGCCGTCTCGTACTCGACCTTATGGTGCTTGGTGCCGGCGAACTGGCCTTCTTTCACGCTCATGTGGCCGCCGCACGCCATGGTGCAGCGCCAGCAACCGTATTTGCGGTCCTGGTAATCGTCGATGAGCATGTCCTTCTCAAAGGCGTCGCGGCCTTCTTTGAAGTCAACGTTGCTCCGACCGCCCCAGTTCTTGATGGGAGAGTCCCCCGAATAGGACGACTCCCCGGTGATGCCGATCGTGCCGTAATTGACGAAATCGTCGTGCGCGCCTTTACCTTCGGCGGAAAGTTCTTTTCCAGTGGGCAGGTAGCGGCGACGGGTTTCGGCCGCAGCCGCACTATCGGCCATCGGGAGTTTCTGGTTGCCGCGGGCGACGATCGCCTTGATCCTCTTCGATCCCATCACCGCGCCAACGCCGGACCGCCCGGCCGCTCGTCCGTAATCGTTCATGATGCTGGCGATGAAAGAAAGATTTTCCCCCGCCTGACCTATCACGGCCACCTGGGCCTTGCTGATACGCCCGTCGCCGCCGTACTCCTTCTGCAACGCCTCCTCGGCTTCGTTGGAGTCCTGTCCCCAGAGATCACCGGCTTCGTGCAGGCTCGGCTCGCCGTCATCTAGCAGCAGGTAGACTGGCTTCTCGGAGATGCCGGAGAAAATTATGCCGTCATAGCCGGCGCCCTTCATGGCCGGACCGAACGTGCCGCCACAATTGGCGTCGCCCCAGCCGCCCGTCAGCGGCGACTTGCAGCACACCACCCAGCGGTTGCCCTCGATGCTCGGACTGCCGGTCAGCGGGCCGGTGAAGAAAGCGAGCAAATTCTCGGGCCCCATCGCGTCCACCCCCGCGGGCATGCGCTCGTACAGAAGGCGGGCGGCCAGGCCGTAGCCCCCAACGTAGTCGCGCAAAATATCGTCCGCGATCACCTCATCCGTCAGAGTGCCCGCGCTCAGATCCACGTTCAGGATCTTGCCCATGAAGCCGTTTGCCATCAGCCCACCTCCTGCGGGCGTTCGCCCACCCGTAATTGATCGCTTCGGTCCCGGGATCGTTTTTCCCAGATTTCAGGTCTACACTAGTCTATAACCCAGACTCAGGGTCCAGCAATTCATGGCGGCCGATGATCGGTTTGATGCGGCGCGGGCCGCGTCAATACCCGCCGCCGGGAAGAATTTGATGATTGACTTGGAAGGACGGGCCGGGCTGGTTACAGGATCGGCCACCGGCGCCGGCGCCGCCATCGCGCTGGCTCTGGCCGAACGCGGCGCGGGCGTCTGCATCAACTATTCGGTTTCGCGCGCCGAAGCGGAGGAGACGCTGGCCAGGGTGAAGGCGCTGGGCGTTCCGGCGACGATTTACCAGGCAAACGTCGGCGACCGGGAGGCGTGCGAGGCGCTGGTCGAGCACACCGTCGCCGAATTGGGCCGGCTGGACGTGCTGGTAAATAACGCCGGCATCACTCACTTCGTGGCCCCTACCGACCTGGATGGCATGACCTCGGACAAATGGGACGAAATCTTACAGATAAATCTGAAGGCCCCCTTCTACGTGGCCGCGGCGGCGCTGCCCCACCTGAAGAAATCCGACGGGGCGGCGATCGTCAATATCTCCTCCGTGGCGGGAGTCACCGGCTCGGGAAGTTCCATCGCCTACGCCGCCTCGAAGGGAGCGCTCATCACCCTCACCCAATCCCTGGCCCGATCGTTCGCGCCGGAAGTCCGGGTCAACGCCCTGGCTCCGGGCGTGATCCTGACCCGCTGGGTGGAGGGAAAGGATGATTTCGTGCAGCAGTACATCGACAAGACCCTGGTGAAGATCGCCTGCTCGCCGGAGTCGATCGCCCACGCCGCCGTGTTCCTGATCGAATCCGAAGTGGTGACCGGTCAGACCTTGGTCATGGACGGCGGCCTGACGCTCGGCTAACCGCCTAACCCTCACACGAAGACCGGCCCGGAGAGTTAGCTCGGCCTGCCGCCCTTGTCTAAATCGGCGGGATCAGTGACCCAGGCGGAACGGCGGGTACTCGTCAGTCAAGCCCATCGAGTATGCCGAAACCCGGTGCTGCCAGCGGGATATGCCCACAAGGAGGTCGAAGGCAATCTGCGAGTAGCCACCCGTGAATACGACACCCCCGGGCGCATTGAAACTCCCGAATAGAGCCACGAAAGACATCACCCACAGAGCGATGTAGTGCGGGATTATGAGTATCCACACGATGCCCAGCAGTCGGATGACGGCGAATACGCGGCCGCCGTAATCCGTTTAATAGCAATCCGCGTGAGCCGGGTATTCGGCATCGGCGGCGAACGGCGGGTACTCGTCCACGATGCCGTAGAGCCAGGCGCTCGTCCGCCATGACCAGCGCAGTGATCCAAGGATGAAGTCGTGGAATCCCTGCGGCAGCGTGCCGATCAAAAGAACGATCCAGAACCCGATCTAGGCGACGATACCAGCGACAAACTGGTAAAGCGACACAATTATGAGGTGAGGTATGAGCAAGATCGCCTTCAGGAATAGAAGGATCAAGAGCACCGCCAGCAGGCGGGATGGCGTCTCCGGTTTCTCGGCCCGGAGAATGGCTGCATGGTCGAAAGAAGGCACAGCGGCCCCGGTGTCGTCAGTCACGATTCGCTACCCCCGGTGTAGAGCGGTGACGGGGACATGTTAGGACACTTTACATAACTATGCGCTGCGCCTGTGGTCCGGACATGTCCCGCAGGGCAGGGGAACCCGTCCCGCTCGTGTGTCGGGCGGGCGCCTAGCTCAAGCGGCGCAGCGTCGTCACGGCCGCGACGTAGTCGAACATTGTGAAGGCGATCGGGATTCCGATGATAGTGAGCATCAAGACGTAGGCGACGTTGATCCACAAAAAGCTGAGCCACCAACCCACGAGGACGAAGAAGATCGCCCGAATCCACCAGACTTGCTGCTCGGGCCCGGTTTCAACCAGCGTGACTTGGCCGCCTTCGACGGTCGCGGACAGGGTCCGATTGGTGCGTTTCAGGGTGGCCACCGCCGACAGCCGGTTCATCATGAGAATGCCGACCGGAAGGCCGATGATCGTCATGTTGAGAACCCAGGCCGTCATTGCCCAGAACCACCCGACCCACCATCCGATGAATACGAACCACACGGCTCGAATGAGAAGCGACTGACCGGATGATGGCTGGACGATAACGACGTTCGGTTGCCCGACGTTCACCTGAACGTTTACGGCCTGACCTGCTGGCTGTGCGGTCACGTTCGTAGTGGAACCGGTACCTTCAGGCGGCGTGCCTTCTTCCACAACATCCCGCGACGTGGGCCCTGTCTCACGCGGCGATTCTGCGCCGGTCGATTCCGTTTCTTCGCTCCCTGAATCGGGGCTGTCCTCTGTCATCATTCCTCCGCCATTCCCATTTCCCATGCCACCTTACTTACACAAGCCACGTGGCCGAACAGCAAACGGCGGCGTTGGGCTAGTCGGTTTCCAGCCGCTCCATCACCTTCTTCGAAATCCGGAAGCTGTTCTTCGTCGACGGAAACTCGCGCTTGCGAACCGCTTCCATGTATTGCTCCACGATGTAGGTCGTGGCCTTCGCCGAATCGCCGAAGCGCCGCGAATGGCGCGGCAGAAAATCGGGATTCCACCCGGCCACGTCGTGCAGCACCTGAATCTCGCCGTCGCAGTCCGGCCCGGCGCCGATGCCGATAGTGGGAATCGAGAGGCGCTCCGTCACCAGCCTGGCCAGTTCGTGCGGAATCGCTTCCAGCACCACCGCGAAGGCCCCGGCTTCTTCCAGCGCCAGCGCGTCGTCCAGCAGGCCCCGCGCCGAGTCGTAATCTCGAGCCTGCGCGTGAAACCCTCCCAGTTGATGCACTGACTGCGGCGTCAGCCCCAGGTGTCCCATCACCGGCACCCCGGCCATCGCAATGGCATGGACCCGGTCCGCCACCGCGCGACCGCCTTCCAGTTTTACCGCGTGCACCCGGCCGCGCTGGATCAGCTTCCGGGTGTTGCGCAGGGCCTGGCGGTCGGATTCCTGATAACTCAGGAACGGCAGGTCGGCGATCAGCAGGGTATCGGTGGCTCCGCGCGATACCGCCCGCGCGTGATGCACGATGTCCCGCACCGTCACCTGGGTCACCGAGTCGTAGCCCAGCACGTTGGTGCCGACGCTGTCCCCGATCAGGATCGCGTCGATGCCCGCCGCTTCCACAGCGCGGGCGACGGCGGCGTCGTAGGCGGTTAGCAACGCCAGCTTTTCGTCCGAGCCCTTCCGGGCGCGAAATTCGGTGATCGTGATGGCCATGGCCGCTACCGCCGTTTGATAAGGATGGGCCCCGATTCTCGCACGACCGGGAAGCCCCGCGCCTAACGCAGGGCCTTGCAGGTGTTTTTGGCCAGCGCGGGCTCGGTTAGCTCGACCCCCGGACCGGACCACTCCGGGCCGCCGCTTCCGTGCCTATCGCCACGGTCGCGTAGGCCGGGGTGCATTCACCGGTGCCAATAACGCCGGCGTCGGCGTGGACCCGCACGAACATCAGATTGCGCCCGGTCGAGTTGATGACGTGGGTCGTGCCTTCAGTGACTTTCACCCTGAATCCCCCTTTTGCCCTCTCGCCGGTGCCGTGGAAGGGAAAGTTAGTAGAAAGTGGCCAACCTCTCTCCATCCCCAAATCTCTGGAGAGATGCTAGGGACTCAAGGGAAGCTTTACAGATCCAAAACTGGCCTCTGTCTGCGGAAACGTTAAATCGGAGAAGGCGGCTATCAGCAGTGGTGCGTACTCGTCTGCGAGTTCCTGGATAGCGGGGTTGGCCCAACGGGGGGCTCTCATGATCAATTCCATGTCCGCTTCGCGAGATTTGAGGGTGCTGCCCGGGGTCTCGTACTCGACGTAGGCGCGGCGCGCTTTGGCGGTAGAGCCAGCGCCCTGATATCGAGCCAGGCTCAGAACGATATCGCGGGCGTCGTTGATTTGCGCCTCGAGCTCGGGCCCGATGGTGCGGCCGTCTGGTAGAAGGTAGCTAGGAAGCCCGGCGATCTTCTTCGATATCGACATCGCTCCCTGGAACAGTGTGAACAGGCACACGATGCCCAGGACAACGGACGTGACCTCACCCCGGCGCTTCCTCATTGCGTGGCAAACTTCGTCAGTGCCGCACGATCAACCTCAACCCCTAGGCCCGGCGCGTCCGGGATAACCACACAGCCGTCCGCGTCCACCGGCGGCTCTCCGCCCAGTAACTCCAGCCGAATCGGGTTTTCGGTGATGTCGTACTCCAGCAACGGCGGCACCCCGAACTCGATACCCGGGCTCTCGGGCATCGCGGCCAGCAGATGGGCGCTGGCCATGATGTGCAGCGAGTCGGCCCAGCAGTGCGGAAAGCAGGCGACGCCGTGCGCCGCGGCCACCGCCGCCACATCCAGGCAGGCGTGGAAGCCGCCCGCCCCGCTGAGATCGGGCTGCACCATGTCCATGGCCCGGGCGGCCAGCGCCTGCTGGAACTCCCCCAGATCGGCGTAGCCTTCCCCGCCGGCGATCGGGACCTTCAATTTCTCACGTAGTTCGCGATAGGCGTCCAACTGGCGCTTCGGCAGCGGCTCTTCGTACCAGAGCACGCCCAGATCATCGAGCGCCCGGCCCACTTCCAGGGCCACCGGATACGAATACGCGCAGTTGGGATCGACCGCCACCCGCATTGCGCCCCCGGCGGCCTCAAGCGCGGCGACCACATCTTCGAGATCCTGCTCCGGGGCGACCCGCCCGATTTTCATCTTGTAGTAGCGAAAGCCGCGTTCGCGGGCTTCGCTGACTTCCTGGCCGATTAGATCGCGACGGTCGGGGAGGTGGTCGTAGTAGTAGCCGCCGGAGGCATAGGCGGGCACCCGCTGGCGCTGGATGCCCAGCAACCTGGCCACAGAGATATCTAGAGATCGGCCCAGGGCATCGAGCAGCGCGGTCTCGATGGCCGCCACCACGTTGCGGCCGCGTCCGTGGACCGGGGTCAGGGCGGCGAGCAGCAGGCCCCAGTCCCGCAGGTCGCGGCCGGGCAGCAGTTCGGCGGCCACCGCCAGCCGGTCTTCGCCGCCGCGAGCGCCGCCAGAGGCCGAGCCCCAGCCGGAGATTCCGTCGGTGGTGACCACTTCCACCACCAGCGCCGGCCGGGTCGGATGGGCCATCACCGAATTACAGGCCGTATGTTCGAGTTCGCAGGTCAGGTGGTGGGCTTTGAAAGCCTGGATCTGCATCTTTCCTCCCCGAAGGGTGGTTGAATTGGCTACAAACTACCGCCACGGCGTAGCCTAAGCTTGCGGCTGAAGTTCGCCCCAAGGTAGCCATTCTTTGTCGTTGATTGCAATCGATCGCAGACGGCGACCCGCGCTCCTGATCCTGTCCCTGTTGGCGGCCGCGGCGATCTTGCTTGCCGGCTGCGCGCCGGCTCCGCCGGTTTCATCTGAAACCGAGACGTCAGTTGGCGGTGAGTCAACCAGTCAGAAAGAACTGCCTGTGGCAGCGGTGCCCACGGCGGTGCCCACGGCGGTGCCCACGGCGGTGGCAACCGTGGCGCCGATCGCCGAGACCAGGCAGACCGAAGTGCCGATAGCCGCGACCGCGACCGCGACCGCGACTGCCACCGCAACGGCCGAACCACGGCCCACCAAACGACCGGCCGAAACGAGTCAGAAAAAACTGCCTGAGGCAGTGCTGGCGGACGCCATGCCGGTCGTGCTGACGATTCGCGGCCTGCCGGCGGTCGAGATCGAGCCCGGCCTGCTAAATCGCGAAGAGCTCGCCGCCTACCTGCTGGAGGTCATCCTGGAGGATTACCCGCCAGAGGAGCAGGCGATGGACAACATCGAGTGGAGCCTGCTCGGGATTCTCGCCCCGGGTGGAGACATCCTGGAAATTCAGCTCGAGATGCTGGGTGAGGACATTCTGGGTTTCTACAACACGGACGAGAAGACGATGTTCGTCATCGACGGGGGCGATTCTGGCGTCGGGATGCTGAAGTTTGTCCTGACCCACGAGTACGTCCACGCGCTGCAGGACGATGCCTTTGACCTCGGAGCCATCGACGAGGCCATCGGTACCCACAACTTCGACGCGTCCAGGGCCTTCACCGCGCTCGTCGAAGGCGACGCGTCCGTGGCCGGCGTGGTTGCCTTTTTCGAAGTGGTGACTCAGGAAGAATTGACCGAGTTCCTGATGGCGCCGGCCCGGCCTTCGGGTTCGGTCCCCGGCCGGGCGCGGACGTTTCTGGAGGAACTTCTGGGCTTCTCCTATACCGCCGGACAGGTCTTCGTCGAGCGCCTGATCCAGGTGGGTGGCTGGGAGCGCGTCGATGCCGCCTACACCGATCTGCCGGTCTCGACGGAACAAATTCTCTACCCGGACAAGTACCTCACCGGCGAACTGCCGGAGGACGCAGAGGTGCCGGACCTCAGCGAGTCGGCGCTTTTAGGCTGGCGGGAACAGCGGCGCAACGTGATGGGAGCGTTCTTCCTCGATCTCCTGTTCGGCGGATTCGTTCCCGGAAACCTGGCCGACGGCTGGGGTGGGGACGAGTACGTGATCTACGAGGACGGCATGGACAATCTGCTGATCTTGAAGATGCGCTGGGACCCGCCGGCCGCCGACCTGTTCTGGGACAACGCTACGATTTTCTTGCAGGAGAACTGGCTGGACACATTCCAGGCCGACCCGGCGCGCACGCTCGTCGCCAGCGACCTGGTCACCTGGGAGAAGGACTTTCACGCCGCCCGGCTATTCCGCGACGGCGACGACATCTACCTGGTGGTGGGCACCGATTCGGCGGCCGTGGAGCGAGTGTGGGATCAGTTGACCCGCTAGGCCCCAGCGAGGCTGATGTCCCAAACCGTGCTGCCGAATCACAGCGCGTCAACCATTCAGAAAGAAAGCTGGCTTAGCCAGTGCCTTAGGCAGCTATCCCTTGAGAAAGGCCCGCCATGCGGAATCGACGACGGACCGCAAATCCTCGACCGAGCCCGAATTGACGATGTAGTTCACCGGAACCCCGGGCCGGCGCTCCTTGAAGGCCCGTTCCTTCTCGGCGGGATCGGTCTGAGCGTCCAGGCGCTGCTCGGCGCCGGCCCGGTCGAGGCCGCGTTGCCCGGCCAGCCGGGCGATCTGCTCATCACGCGGCGCGGTGACGATCCAGAGTTCATCAACGAAATCCGCGCTGACCCCTTCGACCAGGCGGATGGCTTCGATGACGGCGGGCTTGGCCGGAGGCCGGCTTTCGAGCCGCTCACGGATTGCCATGCCAACTGCTGGATGGACAATCCGTTCCAGCTCAAGCATGGCTTCGCGGTCCGAGAACACGATTGCGGCAAGAGCGGCGCGGTCGATGGCCTCGGTCCCGGCGACGGACTCGCCAAACCGGGCGGTCACGGCCTCAAATACAAGGGTGCCACGCTGGTAAAGCTTATGCACCACGGCGTCGGCGTCGATCCCATGCGCGCCGCGCTCGGCGAGCATGGCCGCGATGATTGACTTGCCGGCGGCGATATTGCCGGTGATGCCGAGGACCTTCATGGGAACCGAATGCTATCCGAATCCGGGGAGACTTCGGGGCCGCATCCAGTAGCCTGAAGGTCGGACCGGAACCGGCGAAGCCGGCTATGACGGAGCCAGCGACGATGCTGAAGGAACCCACGGAGCGGGCGCTGAGATTGGCGATGGCGCAACTGGGCCAGGTGAGCCCGCTACCTGCCGTGGGGGCGGTCGTGTTCCGAAACGGAAAGGTCGTGGCCGAAGCGGCCACGGCGCCCCCGCCGGGATTGCACGCGGAACGCCGGGCGCTGGACACCGCCGGTGACGCCGCCCGGGGCGCCGACCTCTACGTCACCCTGGAACCTTGCGATCACCACGGAGCCACCCCGCCCTGCACGGAAGCCATTATCGCCGCCGGGATCGCCCGGGTGTTCGTCGCGGTCCGCGATCCAAATCCGGTGGCGGGCGGTGGAGTGGAGCGCCTGCGGGCCGCCGGGATCGACCTGCATGTGGGGATGGGTGGAGCGGCTGCAGATGAGATGTATCAGGGCTTTTTCAAATGGACCGAGCAAGAACGCCCCTACGTCACCGCGAAATGGGCGATGTCGACGGACGGTAAGATCGCCGGCCCCGGCGGCAAGCCGCTTCAAATCTCCGGCGCCGAGTCGCGCCTGCGGGTCCACGAAATGCGACGGCGGGCCGATGCCATCCTGGTCGGCAGCGGAACCGTCCTGGCCGACGATCCGCTCCTTACCTGCCGGCTGGACGGCTACGCGGGGAAGCAACCGTTGAGGGTTGTACTGGACCGGCGCCTGCGAACACCGCCAACCGCGAAGATGCTCCGGATAGACGTGTCCGGGAAGACTCTCATCATCACCGCTCCCGAAGCGCCGGAGGACCGGGCGGCGGCGCTGCGGGAAGCGGGCGCCGAGGTGGTGGTGTTAAACAAAGGGCCTGAGGCCCTGCTGGACGAACTGGGCCGGTCCGGTGCGTTGGACCTACTGGTCGAGGGGGGCGGGGAGGTGCTGCGGGCGTTCTTCGCCGCCGGGCTGGTGGACCGGGTCGAGGCCTTCGTCGCGCCCTTTGCCATCGGAGACGGCGTAGCCGCACCGGTGGCCGGCGCGGAACCGGCGGAGTTTCGACGAGCGACCGGTTCCCGTGCCGTATCCTTTCAGGACAGCGGGGAGGACGTTCAGATCACCGGGATCGTGAACACCTACGGCCCCGCCGAGCAAACCGTCTAGACGGGACTGAGCGATGTTTACCGGCGTCATCGAGGAACTCGGCACAGTCGTGTCGGTGGAGCGGCGGGAGGGGTTGCAGACGTTCGCGATCGGCGGCGACCTGGTCGCCGCCGATGTGGAGCCCAGCCGCAGCATGTCCGTTAACGGCGTGTGCGTTACCGCCGTGGCGACCGACGACGGCGGCTTTACCTTCGAGGCCATGCCGGAGACCTTGCGCCGCACCAACCTCGGCCGACTGGAGCCCGGCGACCGCGTGAACCTCGAGCGGCCCCTGGCCGCCAACGGCCGCCTCGACGGTCACATCGTCCAGGGGCACGTGGACGGCACCGCGACCATCACCGGAATATCCCAGGATGGTGAGTCACTCCTCTTCGATCTGGAAACCACCCCGGAAGTGGTCCGCTACATCGTGGAAAAGGGCTTCCTGGCGCTAGATGGAGCCAGCCTCACCGTCACCTACTGCGAGGGCACGCGATTCGGGATAGCGCTGATCCCTTTTACGATCGAGCACATTGTGATGGGATCGGCAGCGGTCGGCGACCGGGTGAACGTAGAGGTTGACTTGCTCGCCAAGTACGCCGAGAAGATGCTGGCGGTCCAGTCCAAAGCGACAGCCGGATGATGAGCGAAGAAGACGCCCGCTTCACACCCATCGAGGACGCGATTCGGCGATTCGCTGCCAACGAGACCGTCCTCATCGTGGCCGAGACCCCCGGTCTGGAGTGCCGCTATTGCGCGCCGGCCAGCCTGGTCACCGGCCCTTACGTGAGCTGGCTCACCCGCCGCAGCGAATCTCCCCTGCTCGTCGCCATGGACCACGCTCGCCTGGAAGAACTCGGCATCGACCTGGTAAGTCGAACCGGCACCGAAACGAGTTTGCGGCGTCCCTTTTTCACCGAAACCGTCGATCTCCGCGACGAGGCCCAGCCCGGCTCGCCCCATGGTGATTCAGCCACCATACGAGCGTTGGCCGATCCCAACTACGGCGCCGCTGACTTTTCCAGGCCGGGCATGGTCCGGCCCATCCGGGCGACCGAGGGCGGCGTCTTGCGGCGCGCCGGATTCGCCGAGGCGGCCGTGGATCTGGCTCATCAGGCCGGCATGCCTCCCGTCGCCGTGCTGAGCCGGATGGTTAACGCCGAGAGCGAGGACCCGTTGCTGGACCAGATCTTCGCCGTAGCCGGCCAGGAGAACCTGGCCGTCATCAGACTGGCCCACTTGATCGAATTCCGCCGGCGCAGCGAAAAGCTGGTGCGGCGGGTGGCCGAAACAGTGCTGCCCACCGAATACGGCGAGTTTCGCGCCTACGCCTTTCGCGACCTCACCACTGGTGAGGACCACATGGCCGTGGTCAAAGGCGATATCTCCGGCGAGCCGCCGCTCGTACGGGTGCACGACGAATGCCTCACGGGCGACGCCTTCGGTTCATTGCGTTGCGATTGCGGCCCCCAGTTGCAGGCCGCCCTGCGAATGGTCGCCGACGAGGGCCGGGGCGTTGTGGTGTACATGCGCCAGGAGGGTCGCGGAATCGGCCTCGCCAACAAGCTCCGGGCCTACGCCCTGCAGGACGGCGGGCTTGACACCGTGGAGGCCAACCTGGAGCTGGGCTTTCGGCCGGACGAACGCGACTACGGAGTCGGAGCGCAAATCCTGACCGAGTTCGGTCTCTCGCGAATCCGCCTGCTCACCAACAACCCCCGCAAGCGAATCGAGATTTCCGGCTACGGACTGGAGATCGTGGAGCAGGTACCGCTGGTGATTCCGCCGGGCGAGTACAACGCCAAGTACCTCGCCACAAAGGAAAAGAAGATGGGCCACGTGTTCCGTTGATGAGCCCGGCCAGAGCTTGAGTCGCTGATGTCGCCGGAATTCAAGAGTTCCCTGGACGGCCGCGGACTGAGCTTCGCCGTGGTCGTTTCGCGATTCAACGAGACCTACACCGCGCGGTTGCTGGAGGGGGCATTGAAGGCCCTGGCCGAGGGCGACGTGGCCGACGATGGCGTCGATGTCATTCGGGTGCCCGGCGCGTTTGAAATTCCTCTGGTCGCGCGCCGTTGCGCCGGCAGCGGTAAGTACGCCGCCGTGATCTGCCTGGGAGCGGTCATCCGCAGCGACACCCCCCACTTCGACTATGTCGCCGGCGAATCGGCGCGGGGCATCATGAACGCCGGCCTGGAAACCGACGTGCCCGTGATCTTTGGGGTGATGACCCTGGAGGACCAGCAGCAGGCGGAGGTGCGCACGCAACCGGACGAAACAAACCGTGGGTATCAGGCAGCCCAGGTTGGTTTGGAAATGGCGACCCTGCTGCGCTCGATCTAAGTTTTCACGCCGGGGGCTTAGGGGCCGAGGCGTTCAAAGCCAGCTCCACGGCGTGCGGCAAGTTGACGGCGACCAGCTCGTGCCTGACGGTGGATTTCCCGGCACGATCCAGAAACACGGCGATCATCCCGGCCGCCGTCGCCCCCGCCACGTCCTCGCCGTACGTGTCCCCGATCAGAGCCGCCTGCTGAGGCGCGACGTCGGCCTCCTCCAGGGCGGCGTGGAAGATGCGCGGATGCGGTTTTTCAAATCCCACCCCGGCCGAATGGACCACGAAGTCAAACAGCTCGCCGATCCCGAGGTCGTCCAGGATCATCGGCAGCAGATAGCTGAAATTGCTCAGGACGCCGACCCGGCAACCGGCGGTCCGGGCGCGGGCGACCGCCTCCGCCAGGTCGGGGAAAACGCGGCCCGGAAACGTGGCGACGAGGATGGCCGCGACTTCGGCGTCGCTCAGGGGACAGACTTCCGGCCCGCCGATCTCGTCGATGATGATCTGCCCGCACTCGCGGCGCAGCTCCTCCAGCTCTTCCCGGGCGCGCACCCCGCGCTGGGCATGGCGGAAATGAGTCATTTCCCGCTTGAGCGCGGCGGCGAGCAGATCGTGCTCCACCTCCACGCCGGCCCCGGCCAGGCCGCGGCGAAGATCGGCCGTGGGATCGTCCGAAATACCGCCGGTGAAGATCGTCCCGTACGCGTCGAAAAAGATGACGCGCGGCGATTCGGTATCCGGCAAGGCGGCCTCCGGCAGCTCATGTATTGATATCACTTCGCTAGGGGCTGCCACCGCCAGTTTATTCGCTGTCTTCGCCCACTCCAGGCTGGCGACTCCGGCATTCTTCCGGCGGTCTACTCGCCGGTGGTCAGGTTTGCCGGATCGTTCAGAAAAGACTCCCGGAGGGAGCCGCGCAGGCCGACGTACTGAAGCATCGCGAACAGCGCCACGATGTCAGCGCCAACCGCCATCGACCATGCCCCGCCGACCGTGAGATCCAGGCTGTCGCGCAATAGCAACGCGGCCACGCTGCCAATCACCCAGAAGAGATCGAGCGCGATGATCGTACGCACAAGCCCTGGCGACAACGTCGGCGATGCCGTTGACGCCCGAAAAAACGGCGTTGGCTAGAAGAGCGTTGCGCAACAGGGTCGGGCGCCGCCCGGTCTCTATTCCTGCGACGGTTGTTGATGCGGTCATGATTGATTGCCTCGCTATCGGCACGATCGGCGCCGTTGGTGGATTCATCCATCCCGATGGTGGGTTGGGCGAGATTGCCGAGAACAGACGAAACGCTGCCAGCCACTGCCATTTTTCCTTGGATTCGGATCAGGCGGACGGGTCTTCCAGTTCGCGCAGGTGCCCGGCGATGAGCGCGGCGGCCTCGTTTTGCCAGTTGTGCCAGGGTTTCGTTTCTGGGGCGATCAGGCGGCCTCGTTTTGCCAGTTGTGTAGCGCTTGTTCCGGCACCGCCGCGGCGAACCACTCCGTGGCCTCTCTCAGAGCGCCGTCGGCGGGCGGCGGACCCTCCCGGCGGCTGTAGGGACGAATGCCGGCCACGTATGGGAAATATAGCGAGTTGTAATGCCGCCACTCGTCGTTGCTGCCGAAGGCCGCTGGCGAATCGGGCTTGAGCTGATCGATCGCCCCGGCCAGCAACTTCTTGAGTTCGGCGGCCCGTTGCAGGCAGCCGCCTTCGCCATCCGGTAGGCGCTGCTCGATGATGGGCAGACGGGTGAGCGGGCTGGCCGCCAGCCGCGGTAGGTCGCCGTAGGCGCTGAGGGCACGGCGAGTGAGGCGAGTGAAATCTTTCGGGTCGGTGTCCAGTGCGGAGAACGTGGCCGGGGTGGCCGGCAGCAGATCGAGTTCGGTGCGCAGACGATCGCTCTGATCTCGCAATCCAGGGAACGCCGAGTAGGCGATCGACTCGACCACGGCCGCGAACGGCTTCCAGAAGACCTGAAAGGCGATGGCGGTGGCCTGGGTGATCAGCGGCAGCGTGCGCATAGTGGTGGTCGCGTCCGGGTCGCCGGCGACGACGATGGCGACCGGTGCCGTGAAGAAGAGTCCGGTGAATAGGCTGTAGTCTAAGGACCGGGCCAGGTGCGGGAGCAGGCGGACTCCCCCGGCGCGGGCGTGCAGCCAGGCGACCACCACCGCGCCGAAGAGCCCGGCGGCCGGGTACAGCGCCAGAGTCAGGGAGTCGTCGGGTCGCAGATACGCCAGCACGTGCGCGACCAGCAGGCCGGCCGCGGCGAGGCCGACGAGGACGGGTGATCTGCCGGGTGAACTGTCGGAACGCCAGAATGATTGGAAGGCGGCATACGCCCAGGCGATCGCCGCGAGTTCAGGGATGATTTTCGCGGGGGTCAGGCCCAGGTAGACGGCGGCCGGCAGGCCGGCTCCGATCAGCAGCGCTCCCCCGGCGGCGGTCACGGCCCACGGACGCATGTCGCGGGCCGCCAGGTAAAGCCCGGCCCAGACCAACAATCCGAAGCCAAAGAGGGGCAGCATCGCCCCGCTCACGGTTGGTCGCCCGAGCCGGTCACCCGCACGTGGGCTGCCGGCTCCCGCGCGGCCGGCTCTGCGATTTTATTCATGGAAAATGGTCGAAGGCGGCCGCCGGATAGAGGCGTTTAGTACGTTGTGAAACCGGGCGCGAAGGCCGAAGTAGGCCCGATTGTCACGATCGGGATGCACGCGATTCGTTAGCAACACCGCCACCATCTCTTCGTCGGGATCGAGATAGATGGACGTCCCCGTGAAGCCCGTATGCACGCAGGCTCGCGGCCCCGCCAGATCGTCGAATGCAAATCCCGGTCCCGGGCTCAGGGCCCAGGCCAGACCACGGGCGGTGGGGAGGTGGGGAGTCTGGTTGTGGGTCAGCGCCTCGGCGGCGGCGGGCGAGAGGATCGTGGCTCCGTCGAGCGTCCCCCCGTTTAGCAGCATGCGACCGAAACGGACCAGGTCGGCGGCAGTGCCAAAAAGCCCGGCGTGCCCCGCCACCCCGTTCATCAGATGCGCCTTGTCGTCATGCACTTCGCCCACGATCACCCCGCCCCGGTGGGGTGCGTCCGCCGTGGCTGCACAGCGGGCGCGGCGGTCAGCGTCGGGGTTGTAGCCCGTGTCGATCATGCCAATCGGACCAAAGATTTCAGCGGTGGCGAATTCGTCCAGCGGCATGCCCGCCACCTGGCTGATGACTTCCCCTAGCGCCAGAAACCCCAGGTCCGTGTAAAGCTCGCGGCTGCCCGTGGGATAGCCCCTGTACATCCCGAGCGCCAGACGGACGGTCTCCGCAGCGTCGCTGGCAGTTCGCGAAACCCGGTTCCGGGCCGGAAGACCGGAGGTGTGGGTCAACAGATGGAGGATATGGACATCGTCCTTGCCGTGGGCGGCGAACCCCGGAAGGATTTCGACCACCCGTTGCCGCAGGTGGAGCGCCCCCCGGTCGACCAGGATCATGATTCCGGTCGCCGTGACGAGGGCCTTCGTGAGCGAGGCCAGGTCGTAAATAGTGTCGGGTCGCGCCGGGCGGACCACCGGCGTCGTCTGGGCGTCGCCGGTCGTGTGGTCCAGCACGTTGCCGCCGCCGACATCAACCAGGGCGACCGCCCCGGGTATGACGCCTTCGGCGACGGCTTCATCCAGCAGGCGGGCCGCCGCGCCGAGGTCGGGCGTACTCACTCGGCCTCCCGGGGCAGCTTCGCCATCCGAAATCCGGAACGGGAGTGGCCGGGAGCGCTCATTCCCCTTCCTGGAGGCGGCGGGAATATTCGAGCACAAAACGCTCCTGCGCCGCGCTTTCCACCGCACCGGGGCGGACGGCGCGGACCCGCTCGATGGCCGCGAACGGTCCGGTCCCGGTGGCGACCAGATACGCCGCCAGGATCGCGCCCGTGCGGCCGTACCCGGCGTAGCAGTGGACGTAAACCTGCGAGTCGTCGTCGATACATTGCTTCAAGAATTCGACCGCGCGCCCGCCCTCGGCCATCGACGGCGCCTCCATGTTCGCGATCGGTAGGTGGAGATATGTAAACCCGTGTTCGGCCAGGGCCTCCGCGTCCAGAGCGTCCTCGGTCAGCGTGAGGATCGCGTTGTAGCCCAGCCGCTCCATGGCGTGCAGCACGTCCGACTCCAGGCCGGCCCGGGCCGGATGCCCGCCGCCGGCCAGCCGGCCGGGGATGAGCCAGAAGTGATCGATCGGCGGTGGGGACGGTATACCCGAGCGCATTGGCCTCGTCGGAAGGTGTGTTTCACAGGGCAATATCAGGCCGCGGCCTTTGACCCCGTACCCTGCGAATGATAGGGTGCCACTCGTATCGCCCCTGGAAGGTTGAAGGATTAACCGAGGGGAAGTGAAGGTCCGTTTCTCGGAGTTTCGCGGCGGTAGGACACGGTTTTTACCGAATAGTTCTGGTTTTACCGACCTGTTGCGTTCGCAGAGGATGGCGAGCGGAGCGGCTATGGCGTTCAGGCTTCGGCCGGGCGTCGAAAGGGGCTGCGCCATATGGCGAGCGTAACTTTGCAGGGTGTCACCAAGCGATTTGGTGAAGTTCTTGCTGTTAGCAACCTCAACATCGAGGTTCAAGACCGGGAATTCCTGGTACTGGTCGGACCGTCCGGCTGCGGGAAGTCGACCACATTGCGACTCATCGCCGGGCTCGAGGAATTGAGCGAGGGCAACATCTACATCGGCGACCGGCTGGTGAACGACGTTGCTCCCAAAGACCGGGACATCGCCATGGTGTTCCAGAGCTACGCGCTCTACCCGCACATGAGCGTCTACGACAATCTGGCCTTCGGACTTCGCCTCCGCAAGACCCCGAAAAAAGAGATCGAACGGCGCGTGCAAGAGGCCGCCGAGCTCCTCGCCATTGGCGAGCTCCTCGACCGCAAGCCCAAGCAGCTCTCCGGTGGCCAGCGCCAGCGGGTAGCCCTCGGACGAGCGATCGTGCGCGAGCCCAAGTGCTTCCTCATGGACGAGCCGCTTTCCAACCTTGACGCCAAGCTTCGCGTGCAGACGCGCGCCGAGCTGATCCGTCTTCACGAGCGACTCCAAACCACCGTGATCTACGTCACTCATGACCAGACCGAGGCCATGACGATGGGATCGCGAATCGCCGTCCTGCGCGATGGCGTGCTCCAGCAAATCGGCGCCCCGCAGATGGTCTACGACAATCCGTCCAACATGTTCGTGGCCGGCTTTATCGGAAGCCCGGCCATGAACTTCTACGACGCCAAGTTGACCGGCACCGCCGACGACATGACCGTCGAGGTGTTCGGCGGCTTGGTCAAGCTGAGTGTTCCGCCCGATAAGCGCGCCGGCTTCGCCGGGCACATCGGCGAAGATTTGATCTTCGGCCTTCGACCTGAGGACATTTTTGACCCGGCCTTCGCGCCTAGCCGCGCGACGGTCGATCAAATCGTCACCGCCAGAGTGGAAGTGTCCGAGCCGTTGGGCAGCGAGGTCTACCTCTACCTGCTCTCCGGGGACGACACCTCTTACATCGCCCGGGTAGATCCACGCACAACTGCGGTTGTCGGCGAGGACTTCAAGCTCGTGTTCGACATGAACCACGTACAGATGTTCGATCCGGTAACCCAGGAAACTCTGGGACTCGGGGACAACTAGTTCCCACCAGAAGTCGAACTTCAACGGAGCCGGGGCAAACGCCCCGGCTCCGTTCTCTTTCCGCCCCGCCCGGCGTTGAATATCCTCGCCAGGTACAGCTGAAAGGAATCGGAGCAGCCCAGCAGTGCGCATAGGCCTCAACGCCCAGGTCATGTACACAGGCGCCGGGTTTCACAACGCCGGCGTCAGTCGCTACACAACCGCCATCGTGGAACGGCTCGCCGGTGACGCCGAATTCGAGTTTGTGCTCTACGTCAACGACTCCGTCCGGGAGCTACCATTTCCCGTCCCCGCCGGAATGCGAGTCCGGCGATCCGCCCTCCCCACCTCCCGTACCGCCGTGCGCGTGCTCTGGGAACAGACCGCCATGCCCTGGAGGTCGGCGCGCGACCGCCTCGACGTCACCCACTCCTTCCTCAACGTCTCCCCCCTCCTTGCTCCGGGGGGCCAGGTGCTCACCATCCACGACCTTTCCTACATCGTCGAGCCCACCGCGCATCCGTGGCGCCGGCGTATGTACCTGAACGCCATGAGCCGGCTCTCCGCTCGACGTGCCCGCGTGATCCTCGCCGACTCCCGCGCCACCCGCCGCGACATCGTCGAGCACTTCCACGTAGATCCGGCGAAAATACGAGTCGTCTACGCCGCCGCCGACCCCGACATGCGCCCGCTCGAGCGCGGGCTCGTCCAGGAATTCCGCGGCAGGAAAGGTCTTCCGGACGACTACGTGCTCTATCTGGGCACCCTTGAACCGCGCAAAAACGTCGACGTACTGGTCCGGGCTTTCGGCCACCTGCGGCGATCCGGTTATTCGGGCGAACTCGTGCTGGCCGGCGGCAAGGGTTGGGGATACGCCGCCATCGACGCCGCCATCGACGACGAAGGTCTCGCCGGGGTCATCCATTTCGCCGGCTACGTTCCCAGGGAAGAGCAACCCCTTTGGTACAATTCCGCGCAGGTTTTCGTATATCCCTCCGCCTATGAGGGGTTTGGTTTGCCGGTACTCGAAGCCATGGCCTGCGGCACCCCCGTTATCACCACCACCTCTTCGTCCCTGCCAGAGGTGGTTGGCGACGCCGGCCTCCTCACCACTCCTGGCGACGTGGACGAGCTCGCCTCCGTTCTGATCCAACTTGTCGCCTCCAGCGAGCAGCGCGAAACCATGCGCGACGCCGGCCTCGCGCGCGCCAACCGCTTTTCCTGGGACGTCGCGGTCGACAAATGCCGCGACGCCTACCGCCTGGCCTCAGGACCGTCTTGAATACGAACTTGCCCCCGTCCGACCCGATTACGGATTCGTCCGAACGGCGCGCCGGCGGTCGCGTCCGCTGGCGACTCGTGACTTTGCTCGGCGATCTCTTTGCAATCGCCGGCGCCTTTTTTCTCGCGCACTGGCTCCGCTACGAGCTCCGGCTGGGACCCGACCTCACCGAATTTCAGTTCACGCCGCTGGACGAGTATTGGCCGGTGGGCGTCGCCTTCTCCGCCGTCATGCTTTTGGCCCTGCACTTCTACGGTTCCTACGCCAATCGCAGGTCCATCCACTGGCTTGACGAAGTTCCAAAGCTAGCCATGGCCGCCCTGCTCGCCACCGCCGTCGTAATCATCGTGTTCTTCCTTTTCCGACCGGCGTTTTTCTCACGCCTGATGTTCGGATATCTCCTGCTGGCCGGCTTTGGCCTCACCGCCCTCTGGCGATTCGCCCTGCGCTCGCTGCGCATCGCCCGGTTCAGGCGCGGGCGGGATGTGGAACGCGTCGTCGTGGTCGGGCGCGGCAACATGGCCAAAATGCTGATGCAACAGCTGGCCGCGGCGCCCGCTTCCGGTCTGCTGCTGGTTGGATTCGTGGATCATGAGTCGGGCGACGACGAGGATTTCGGCCGCTTCCGGCGATTGGCCGGGCCCGATGGCGTCGCCGCCGCGCTGCGGGAAAACCGGGCCGACCGGGCCGTCGTCGCCTTACCGCCGTCTTCCGCCCTGGCCCTCAGCGACGCCGTAGCCGCCTGCCGGTCCAGTGGAATTCAGTGCACCGTCGTGCCCGACCTGGCCGATGTGCAGGCCGGCCGGCTGCACACCGAGGACATCGGCGGCATACCGCTCTTCACCCTCAGCACCAACAAAATCTCCGGCTTCAACTATGTCCAGAAACGGGCGCTCGACGCCGTCCTGGCGGCCCTTCTGTTGACTCTGCTATCGCCGCTTTTCCTGCTGGTCATCATCGCCATAAAGCTCGACACCCGGGGTCCCATCCTTTTCCGACAGGTGCGCGTCGGGCGGAACGGGCGCGAGTTCCAGCTCCATAAGTTCCGCTCGATGGTGCTCGGGGCGGAAAAGATGATGGAGGAGCTATATCCCGGCTCCTCCATCGAGCCCCTGTTCAAGCGAAAAGACGACCCGCGCCGGACCCGGGTGGGGCGATTTCTACGCCGCACCAGCCTTGATGAGGTGCCCCAACTGTTCAATGTGATCGTGGGCGAAATGAGTATGGTCGGGCCGCGGGCTCAGGTCCCCGACGAGGTCGCCCAGTACGACGACTGGGCGCACACTCGCCTCCGCGTCCTCCCCGGTCTCACCGGGCTCTGGCAGGTCAGCGGACGTAGCAATCTCTCCTTCGAGGAGATGGTCATGCTCGACACTTACTACGTCGGGCACTGGTCGCTGGGACTCGATATCAAGATCATCCTGCGCACCGTCCCCGCCGTCATTCGTGGCGACGGCGCCTACTAGGCCGGCTTACCTGCGCCATTGGGACGGTAGAGATCCCGGACAATGACTACGCGAACGCGCCCTGACTGAAATTCGCTCAGATCGCGCGATTCGAACGAAGGGGGCTGGCTGTACTTCCCACCGACCTTGCTTACAAGGACGATCAATGGCCCGGAGCCGTCAAACGCGGCGTGGAGTCGGGGTAGATTTTGGGACTTGATCCGGCGGGGAAGCACCGCCAGGCGCCGGCGCAGGCGTCACTGTCGCGGCACCCTCAGTTGGAATCTCTCCCCATTCGTACTTGCCGTTCCGTCGGCGTACGTACTCCTAAGCTGTAGAATTCGCCAGCTCAAAATACGATCCGATGCCTTACGGCAGGTCCCTCGGATAAAGCGCATTCGAAGTCAAAGTTCTCCTCGCTGGGATGCTAGAACGGAAGGTCATCCGGGTCCATTATCGGAGTCTCGTGTCGTTCGATTCGAATCCACTCATCGTCCCACTCGTCGGCGCCAACTACTCTCAGCTGTCAGCAACAATCGCGGGAAGTACAACTAACTCGATGAAAATCGGCCTCGTACACGACTGGCTCAACCAGATGGGCGGCGCGGAAAATGTTCTTCTCCAGCTCTCCGCTATGTACCCCGACGCGCCCGTGCACACGTCGATTTACGGCCCCGAGCTGGTCGACGCGAGGTTTGGCGAGCTGGATATCAGAACGAGTTTCATGCAGCGCCTGCCCGGCGCCGTCCGCCGGCATCGCTGGTACCTACCGGTTTATCCGCTGGCGTTCAATTCCATCCGTCTGGACGGTTATGACGTAGTCATCAGCAACGCCAGCGCATTCTGCAAGTCCGTGCGCACGCCGCCCGAGACCTTGCATGTCTGCTACTGCCTGACTCCCACCCGATTTGTTTGGAGCCCCGACGAGTATCTCTCTCGCGAGGACGTGCCCCCGGTCCTTCGCGGCGCCATGCGACCCATGCTCGCGCTCATGCGGGCGTGGGACCGTCGCACGTCCCGGCGGGTGGATCGCTTCGTCGCCATCTCCCGGGCGGTGGCCGACAGGATCAAAAATTACTACCAAAGGGAGTCGGAAGTCATCTACCCCCCGGTCGTCACCTCAGCCTTCACCCCAGTAAGCGCCGCCGAAGATTATTTCCTGGTGGTCTCCCGGCTGGCGCCCTACAAGCGCATCGATCTGGCCGTGCGCGCTTGCACGGAGCTGGGCCTACCGCTCAAGGTGATCGGCGCCGGGCGCGATCGAACCGCCCTGGAAGCCCTGGCCGGGCCGAGCGTGGAATTTCTCGGCCGGCAGGATGATGATGTCGTCCGCCGTCACTTCGCCCGCTGCCGCGCGTTGATCTTTCCGGGCGAAGAAGATTTCGGGATCACCCCGGTTGAAGCCCAGGCCGCCGGGCGGCCTGTCATCGCCTTCGGCGCCGGCGGCGCTCTCGACACCGTGATCCCCGGGGAAACCGGCGAATTCTTCACCGAGCCCACAGTCGATTCCCTGGCCCGTCTGCTGAAAGGTTTCGACGATTCCGGGTATGCTGCCAATCGGATGATCCAGAACGCCCAGAGGTTTGACGAAACGGTTTTTGTAAGAGAAATGAAGGGTTTCGTCGAAACCGCCCGGGCCACGCATTTGGCCGGGATCGCTCGCCCGAAGGCCCCCGATGCCGGCTGAGCGATTGGGCAACGTCTTCCGCCGTGGCTGGGCGTTCCTGGCGCTCGTGGCCATTGCCACCCTGGTCGGCACGCTGATCGCCGACGCCGCCCGGCCGGAGACTCAGCCGGCCCGCATGGAAGTTCTCGTCGCTGCTCGCATGGCCGGCAACGGCCAGTACGACGTCGAAGTCAGTCGCGCTACCGCGAGCGATTTCATTGTTGACGATCTGGGCCGCATCGTGCGGGGGACTGAATTCGCCGGCCTCGTCGCCGTCCGCTATTCCCGCGACAACGGTTCCGAAATCACTCCTGGAGAAGTCGCCGCCGCCCTCGCCACTGACCGCACCCATCGCGGCCTCGAATTGAGAATGACTACCCCCAACGCAGCGAAGTCGGTCGCCCTGGCCCAGGCCGCCGCCGACGTGCTCGCCGAAGAAATCGATGTCCTCTTTCCGACCATCTATGAAGTCGCCAGCCTCACCCTGATCGACCTGGCTCCCGTTCCGGGCAGCAGCAGCGATCTTGTCCTCGACGTAACCATTCGGGAAATCGCGGCGATTGTGATCGCCGCCGTGCTGCTCGTGTTCTGGGACGTCGGCCGGCCGCGGCTGTACGCCGAAGACGTAGAGGACATATTGGACCTGCCCGTATTGGCCCGGTTCGACTGATGACAAGCGGAACTTCGACTCTGACCCGAGCGCAAGTTCTGCGCCAGGATTACCGGTTTGTGATCCTCCTTGTGGTGGCGGCCGGAATGGCCGGTCTCGCCGCCGCGTTGCTCGTTTCGCTGTTGCAGGAGCCAGTATTCAGGGCTACAACCAGCGTGTCCTTGCGATCCACTGAAGCCGATCTTGGTATGGCCGAGGCCGCCGATCGCCTGGCCGGCAATACCGCCGCCTGGGTTGCATCGGAGACCTTCGCCACCCGCCTCACCGAAGCCGAATCCGGCGGGCTGGATCCGCTCGCCATTGCCGACCACACCCGCGCCCGGGCGTTGCCGAAGCAAATGCGTCTGGTCATCGAATTCGAAAATGAAAGCGCTCAACGGGCCGCGGCCGTGGCCGATGGGCTTGCCCGGGTGGCGGTTGCTTCTGCAATGGCCGATCTGGACGGCGCCGATTTGAAAATCGCCCGGATCGCACCGGCGCGGATTCCGACAACTCCTATCAGTCCCCGGCTGGAACTCGCGCTGCCCGTCGGTCTCATTCTCGGGGTGCTCACCGGGCTCGCGCTGGGGCTTACCTACACGTGGCTCCAGGATCCTGCGGGAGGTCAGAGCCGATGAGCGGGCGAGGCGCGGCGGCGCTGCGGGCGAGCATTCTGGGACTATTGGGCGCCGATCGCGCCCGCATTGTCCTGATCGCTGGCTTCACCGCGAAGGACAACGGCGCCAGCGTCGCCATCGGGCTGGCGAAGTCGCTGGCGGCTTCAGGACGGGATACCGTCCTGGTCGAAATGCCCGGAGCCGCCAGCAATCTTTACGAACACTTCGGCGTAGCCGCCGAACCCGGCCTGGCCGAAGCGCTCCGCACCGGCACATCCCCCAGAACGGACACTGGAGTCGGCGACATTGAGGCTCTGAAGCTGGTGGTGGGTGGAGACGCCGCCGGTAAAGCCGACGATCTCAGCGCCTCTACCGCCGCCGGCGACTATTTGATAAAAGCGAAAGAATCGGGAGCCTGGCTCGTTGTTCTGACCGCGCCTGCATCGGTATCTCCTACCCCTGTGACACTAGCCCCAATCTGCGACGGGACAGTGCTCGTAGCCACTCACGGCGGAACCGATCGTGTCCGCGCCGCCGAAGTGACCGCTGCGATGAAAATCGCTAACGCCCGGGTTCTCGGTATCGTGATGGGCCCGGTGGGCGGAGCCTTGGAAAGCTAGCCGGACTCGGGCTTCGGCAACCGAACCCGGCCCGCGAGAATCGCTCTCTCCGAGCCGTCGGCCTCGCGCAACAACAGCCGGCCGTCTTCGCTAAAACCGGTCACCGTCCCGGTCAGCGTCTCCGATTCAGTCTCAACGATCACGTTCCGGCTGACGATCGAAGACAGTTCTCGCCAGCGATCGTTCAAGGCGTCCGGCTTCGCCCGCAGTTCGTCATAGAGGATGCCGAGTGCGTTAAGGACGGCGGCCGTGACCGCCTCCCGATCGCACGCCCGGCCAAGTTCATCTTGCACCGTAGTCGCCGGGTAATCAGGTTCCAGAATCGCTTTCGCCGGAAAATTAAGATTCGCACCGACCCCGACGATCACCGCGTTTTCAACCATCTCAACTAGAATGCCGCCAACTTTCCGGTCCCGAATGACCGCGTCGTTGGGCCATTTAATTTGAGTCTCTGATCCCGTGGCGACTCGGAGACCTTCTACCAGGGCCAGAACGCCGAGACTTGTCAGCGCCGTCACCGGCGGCCCGTGCGCGGGGCGCAGCAACACCGACATCAGTAGCGAACCTCCGGGCGGTGATTGCCAGCTCCGCCCCCGGGCCCCGCGCCCGGCCGTCTGAAATCCGGCCAGGAACACCGTTCCATCCGCCGCGCCCTCGCCGGCGGCGGCCCTGGCGTCGTCATTGGTCGAGCCGGTGCGCTCCACGTAGTGAAGATCCCAGCGGGATGGCTCTGCCAGGCCCGCTCGCACCCGGCTGGGCTGGAAAGAAGGACCGGCACTGGTCACGGACGATGCTGCCGAAAGCGCCGGCAAGACCGGCTAGTAGTTGAACGCTTCCTTGAGTTCCGCAACCGTCATTCGCGGCTTCATTTTCTTGAGCGTACCGCCCTCGCTCTCCCGAACTTTCTGCACGCCCTCAATGACCCGACTCGAAATCTCATGCGGGATCTTGAGCACGCCGTTTAGATCGCCATGGAGCAGATCGCCGGGCTCAATCTTGCAGCCGGAAATCTCCACCGGGACGTTGACATCCACCACCCGCAGAGAACCGTGGGAAACGCAGATTCCCTGGGCGAAGTACTGCAAACCACCGATCTCACGAATTTCGTTGATGTCCCGGATCACCCCGTCGGTGACCACTCCGACTGCTCCGAGCGATTTCACCGCCGTCGTCATCATCTCGCCCCACTGGGACGCCCGCCGCGGATTCGCCGACACATCCTTGAAAACACAGATCGCCGGCTTGGGACTGTCTTCCAGCGCCTGGAAGAAATCGAGACGGCGGGCGCGGTTCTTGTCCCCGCCCGGCGGCACGCTCTCTATCGTGACCGTCACCGCGTAGCCGATCACCGGCTCCATTTCCGGAAAAATACATTCGATCTCAGGTCCGCAGTAGCCGTCAAACGCGTCCCGCACTGCAAACGTCTCTATGGCGTTTGCGATTGTCGGGCTGTCCACCTGGCGCAGCTCTTCAAGTTGTTCGGGACTCAGCATTTTAGACACGCGGTTTTCTCCTGATGAGTGGGTTGATTGACGGGATTTCGAAGATAAATGGCCCGCCGCCGTGATCCTACCAATAGTCCTCGGTGATGACCTGCGAGTCCCGGCCTTCGGTTCTGAAGCCGTGAGCGCCCAGCACCTTGCTGCAATCCTTCACCATTCCCGGGTGCCCGCAAACGTAGACGGCAGCGTCCGCCGGGTTCAGTTTTTCGCGAAGAATCGACAACAATTCCTCCGGCGCCTCCGGCGCCACCCCTCCGCTGCCCGGCTCTCCCATCGCCAGCCGGATCACGTCGTTGGCCCGACCCGAGCTGAGATTTCCGCTCCAGGTCGGATTCCAGCGCGGCCGGCTGATCGTGGGAATGTAGGTGAAGTCGATTTGTGGATCGGAATGAAGCCGCTCAAAGAAATCTCGATACCCGAGATCGTTGAGGTACGAGACGCCGTGAATCAGAGTGAGGCCCCGTTCCAGCTTCTTTCCGTTCCGGACATCCGCTTCCATCTGGCGCGCCATCGAAACAAACGGCGCCAGCCCCGTGCCCGTCGCGACCGCGACTACGTTTGGACCGGTCGTGCGGTCAAGCACGAAATGTCCTGCCGGCCGGGGCATATACAACATTTTGTCACCCACCCGATGCCCCCAGAGCGCCCCGGTAAACACCCCTGCGTCAGAATTCTCCAGCGCCCCGCCGTCCTCAACCAGCAGCACATAGAATTCCAGATGGTCAAGTTCGTATGGCGACGAGGCGATCGAATACTGTCTCGGGCGTACATCGGCTTCCGGTTGATCCCACAGTGCTAGCTGCGCGTACTGGCCGGCCTTGAATTCGAAGAAAGGTTCGCCGTCGGGACGCGTAAGCCGGAAGATTCCCAGCGCGTATCCCCCCACCAACTCGAACTCGGAGATAACCGCCGTCTCCATCCGTTCGCGAAGGTCCCGTCGGGCCCGTTTCGGGGGAGCCTCCGGACCATCGGCGGGTGTCGACTCAGGCATCCGTTGCTCCTGCCCGGGCTGCGACCCGGCAATTGCTATTTAATCCCCGCTGGCGGGGCGTGATGGCCCCTAATTTTAGCTTGCTTGGGGATGAAGGGGCCGGGCGAGCCCGCCCCGGTGTCGCGGTCAGGCAGCCCCATTCATCTGGTCGATGATGGCCTCCGCCGGCTCCACCATGATTTCCGCCAGCGTGGGATGCAGGTGTGGGATCGCTGCCACGTCATGCACCGTCGCGTGGAAATGCATCAGCACGATTGCCTCGTGAATAAGGTCCGCACCCTCCGGCCCCAGAATATGCACGCCCAGTATTTCCCCCGTGCCGGCATCCGCGATCATCTTCACAAGACCCTTCGCCTGTCCCATCGTCAGCGCTTTGCCCTGTTCCTCGAACGACTCGATAGCCGTCAGGATCGGGCGGTCCAACTGTGCCGCCTGTTCGTCCGTCAGCCCGACTATGCCAATCGCCGGATCGGTGAAGACGGCCTCCGGCACCAAACGGCCGTCAAATTGCTGCTGGACTCGGTTGAATGCATTGTGCCCGATTATTTCCCCCTGCCTCACCGCCACGTGCACCAGCTGATGCGACCCGATAGCCGGCCCGCCAACCACGTCGCCCCCGGCGAAGACGTTCGGATTCGAAGTGCGCAGCCGGTCATCCACCATGACCCAGCCATCTTCGCAATCCACTCCGGCGATCTCGCAGTTCAGCCCTGTCACCGCCGGTTGCCGCCCCACCGCCAGCAAGATCTCGTTGGCGGCGTACGTCTCCACCCCCGCCTCTGTCCGCACTGTGCAGGTCTTCATCCCGTCCCGTATTTCCACTTTTTCGACCCAGGTGTCGGTCACAATCTGCACACCCTCCCGGGCCAGGTAGCGCATGAGCCCCCTCGCTATGTCGGCGTCAATCTTGCTCAGCACCAGCGGGCTTCGCTGAATTACAGTCACCCGAACTGCCAGCCGGCAAAAAAGCTGTGCAAATTCCATCGCCACCGCCCCTCCGCCAAAGATCAGCATGGACTCGGGCAACTCGGTCATTTCCAGTACGTCGTCACTCGTCAGATAGCCGGTCTCTTCCAGCCCCGGCACGTTTCCGGACGGGTCGGATTTTGGGGTTCGGGGGACCGATCCCGTGGAGATGACAAACCGGTCCGCGGTCAGACTGCCTCCACTCAATCGGATCGATTCAGGCGATTCGAAAGTTGCCCAGTCACGAATGATCTCTACGCCCTGAAGATTATTCGCTGACTCTTCCCGGTAGTCGGCGAACTCCTCAACTAGCCTGGTGGTCCGCTCCACGATGCGCGGCCAATTGATCTGGGGCTCCGAAGTGTCGATGCCCAGGTCCGAGCTTTCCCTGACCAGCTGGGCTATTTCTCCGGATCGAAGCATGGCCTTGGTCGGCATGCAGCCGCGCAGGATGCACAGGCCTCCAAATCGCTCGCCGCCTTCGATCAGCGCAACCGATTTCCCCTGGGTGCTCGTCACCCGTGCGGCGTGGTAGCCCGTCGAGCCCGCCCCGATCACCGCCAAGTCGTAATGCGCCATCGATCGTCAACTCTTCCCGGGATGCAGCGTCTCAGGTTCGGTGTGGGGCGCTCGTCCGGCCCGCCGGTGCGTCCGGCGGAGCCCCGCGCGGTCGCACGAGATGCTCGGCCGCCGACCCTTAAGGATCAAACCCCGCGTAATGATATCCGCCGACCTGAACCCGTGGCTCGAACCTAGTATCGCTGGTCGCGGTCCATTCGATCGCGCACTATCGGATCCGTATACGGGATCAGGGCCGGTGTCAGGCGCTCACCAAATTCCAGCCTTAGCATCAGCAAGGCGCGAGCCTGGTGAAGGGTGAAGCCCAGCGCACGCAATCCCGCCTCAAGCTTCCTCATCTGCTTCGGTTTAATTCGCAACATTTGAACCGCCACCTATCGGCGTGATCGGCAATCTCAACGTACCCGATCGCTACCGGGTGCGTCCCTGCCGGTACGGAGACAACGGTCGCGTAGGCGAAAAAAGTAAGTAACAAGGCTGATAAATTTGCTTACTAGTGGCGTCGGGCGTTCGGTGTAGGCGTATCGACGTTGTCCGGGTGCGTGATGGGTGGCAAACTGATACTGGTGGCCCGGGCCGGGCACATACGGAAGATCGGGAAATCGGGGCCTGGAAATGGCACAGTCGAGCAAAGATTTGAAAACCGGAGATGCCCTCGATCGCTGGGTAGGAATTGGTGAAGCCGGGCGGCTGCTCGGCGTGCGGCCGGCAACCGTCCGTCGCTGGACCGGCCAGGGTCGGCTCTCCGCTTTCGTCACGCCGGGAGGGCATCGCCGCTACCGCGTGGGCGATCTCCTCGAGTTCACCGACCACAGCCTCCAGGAAGAAGATTCCGGCCCACCCGGCCTGGCCAAGCTGACCGAGCCAGACCGTCGCGAAGCGGTTTCCGAAGCTCGCAAGCAGCCCTGGTTCGGCCTCCTGCACGACTCCGATCGCGATCGCTACCGGGAGCGTGGCCGGGAAACCCTGCGCCTGATCGAGTCCTACCTCAGGGAAGGTAGTGGAAGCGACGATTTGATACGGTCCCTCGAATCGCAGGGTGCCGAGTACGGCGCCCAGGCTGCGGCCCTGGGTATGTCACTGAAGGAATTGCTCACCGCCTTCAACCTCTTCAGGCGCCCGCTCATTGCCCACATCAACGAAGTCGGCGACACCAGCTCCCGCCAGGGCCTCTTTGAACGGGTCACCGATATGTTCGATTTGTACATGGCGGCCATGGTGGAATCGTTTCTGGAGGCCACCCTTCGGCCCATCACAAATCGGCCCCCCGAGCATGCACCGGATGGCGGCGCCGCCAATTAGCTCTAAAATGTGGGTTCCGTCGGACCTGCTGACGGGCTGCACCGGCGAAACGTGCCGGCCGGCAACGCATTCGAACCCACGCCAAGGGAGGCTGAAGTGTTCAAACTGATTGGCAAGCTCATAAGAATGGCGATTATTCTGAGCATCGTCGCCATGGTCTTCAACAAGGTTGTGAAGCCCCGAATGGGATCCTTCGAGGACGATTCGGCCTAGATCGACGGCCGCTCCAGACACTTCCCCATGCTGGGTCAAATTTCCGCGCGGATTTAGCCCGCTCCGAATCGGTCGCTCCGATTCGCTCCTGACGCCGTCGCGTACGCTCTACCGCGCACGGCGTAACCGGGTCAGACAACGCTCCAAAGATTTGAGGGGCGATCTCAACCGGCGGGCCGGATGACACTGCCGCCAGACTCCCCTTCGCCCCGCCACTGGCGGCGAAGCTCCATCGTCCTGACCTTCGCCGTATTCATCACCTTCATCGGCATCGGCTTCCTGTACCCGCTCCTACCCCTCTACCTGCAGGAAATCGGAGTAACCGATCTAACCGGCGTACGAATTTGGTCCGGGGCGATAGGTTCCGCCCAGGGCCTCGCCTTCGCGCTTTCGGCGCCGCTCTGGGGGATACTCGCCGACCGCGTCGGGCGCAAGCCGATGGTCGTCCGGGCCATGGTCGTGAGCGGTCTCGGCATCGCCGCCGCCGCTCTGGTCCACGACCCCCTGCTTCTCATGATCGTCGTGATATTCAGGGGCCTGGCCGCCGCCCCGGGAACCGCCGCCATGGCCCTGGTTTCCACCACCGTCCCACGACAGCACCTGACCCGCTCCATCAGCTACATGCAGGCGGCGCTGGTCATCGGCATGAGTGGCGGCCCGGTGCTCGGCGGTCTTCTGGTCGGTCTTGTCGGGATGCGTCTCGCCTTCGCCTTCGGTGGGGCGATCAGCCTTGTCGCCGGCATTCTTGTTCTGGTTTTCGCGGTGGAGCGCTTCGAACGCCCCGCCCGCGGCAGCCGCAGACCTTCCGTCTTCCAGAACGCCGCCGCCCTCATCGCCGGGCCGACCCTGGTGCTGGCCGTGCTGCAGGGCATCCTGTGGATGGCCGACCAGGGATCGATTCCCATCAGGACCTTGCACGTCCAGGACCTGGGCGGCACCGAGTCCGCCGCCGCCACCGCCGGCCTCATTCAAGGCCTGTTCAGCGCCACCGCAGTGGTCGGCATCGTAAGCACGTCCTGGCTCGTCGATCGCTTCGGCTTTCGGAACGTTCTGGTCGGCGCGGTCGTTGGATTTGGGGTGATGTTCGTCCCGCAGGGTCTGGCTCCCAACGTCATCGTGCTCGGCGGCGCGCGCATGGCCCAGGGCGTCTTTTTCGGTCTGATCGGACCCGCCGTGCAAACCCTGGTCGGGCTCTCCGCCTCGCCCGACCGGCGGGCCACCGCCTACGGAACGCTGGCCACTTTTAGCGGCGGCGGTGGCGCCATCGGCCCCATCACTCTGGGCGCCGTCGCCGCCGCCGTGTCTTTACCGGCCGCGTTCATGGCCGCCGGGCTGATGGTGGTGCCGGTCGTTTTCCTGGTGCTGGCGAGACTGGATATCTCCGCGATCATGTGGGAGTCGACATCGGTTGAAGATCGCGGGGACGCCGGGCCCGACTAGCGATCCGGCCCCTTAGAGTTCGGCCGGTCTACGCTCGTGCCAATCGGTGGCCTGCTGGTATGCGTAGGCGGCGCGCAGCACGAAAGCGTCGTTCCAGCGGCCGCCGCTCAGCATGAGTCCGACCGGAAGGCCGGCGCCGTCGAACCCGCAGGGTACCGAGATCGAGGGCTGATGGGTTACATCGAATACGCTGGTGAGGGCGAGCACGCTCCGGTAATTCAGTGGGTCGATCTCGGCGATGATGCCCGCCGTTCGCGGGGCGGTGGGGGTGGCGATGAGATCGACTGTTTTCAAGAGCTCATCACCTAACCGAACGATTTCCGCCCGGCGGTTCATCCATTCTTGATAGAGACTCGCGTCGACGCCCGCGCCATGCTGTAGTCGCTTCAGAACGTCCTTGCTGATCCGGGCGGCGATTTCGGGATCTTCCATCCGCTCGCGATGGACCCAGGAGCCTTCGACCGGCACAAAGCGGCGATCGTCACCCAGGGGGTCTTCGGCCCAGGGCATCTCCACGTCGACGATCGTTGCGCCGAGACCGCGAAGGTCCCCGATAGCGGCGCGCACCACTCGCTCGACATCCGGCTCCAGGTCGTCGAAAAAGAAATTCGTAGGAACGCCGATGCGACGCCCGCGAATGCCGGCTCGGATGCCGTCGGTGAAGTCCTCCGGCGGCCGGTCCACGGAATAGGGATCGCCCGGGTCGTATCCGGCCAGGACGTTCAGCATCAGGGCGCAGTCCAGAGCGCTGCGGGCCATCGGCCCCACGTGGTCCAGGGACATGGAGAGCGGCCAGACACCGCGCCTGGAGACGCGGCCAAACGTCGGCTTGATGCCGGTGATGCCGCAGTGGGACGATGGCACCCGGATCGACCCGCCGGTGTCGGACCCCAGCGCGCCGGCGGCCATTCCGCGGGCGACGGCGACGCCCGAACCGCCGCTGGAGCCGCCGGGAACGTGCGTCGGGTCCCACGGATTGGGCGGAGTTCCGTAGTGCGGATTTACGCTGGAGCCGCCCATCGCGAACTCGTGCAGATTGGTCTTGCCCAGCAGTATCGCGCCGGCGGCACGCAGGCGGCGGGCGACCTCCGAGTCTTCGGTTTTGGGAGTGTCGTCCAGCACCAGCGACCCCGCCGTGGTCCGACGGCCTTTCACATCACACAGGTCCTTCAACGCCACCGGGACGCCGTGTAATGGCCCCAGGTAATCCCCCCGGGCAATCTCGTCGGCGGCGGCGCGTGCGCGAGCCCGAGCTTCCTCCGCGTATACCTCCAGGTAGGCGATAGCGAAGGGGCCGGCCTCAGCGATGCGCTCCAGATGCGCCTCGGTCAGATCGAGCGGGGAGAGTTCGCCCGACTTGATCGCCTCCGACATCTCTTCGATATCCAGATAGCAGAGGTTCGGGTCGCTCATGAGTTTTCTCGGCGGCGGGAGACGGCGCGATGGGAAGTTAGCACAGAGTGCGCCACGACCGTTCCGGCAAAAGCTGACTGGGGCGGCGGCTAAAGCAGCGGCGGGTGAAGACGGTGCCAGTCGGTCGTCGGCTGAAAGGCGTGCCCCGCTCTGAACAGAAGCGGTTCCCCAAAATTTCGGGCCGTGAGCGTGAACCCGATGGGCATGTCGTCCCGGTCAAAGCCCACCGGCACCGTCAGGCACGGCTGGCCCGTGAAGGCGAACACCCGCGTGAACTTTGCCCCGCCGCCGTCGACCGGATAACCCAGTGGCATTGGTCCGGCCGTCCGACGCGTCGTCGGAGTCAGTATCAAATCAACATCCCCAAACGCCACCTCCGCCGCCCGGCGCATACCGGCCCGCACCACCATGATATCGTGCAGATCGGAGGCTTCGACCGCAACACCTTCCGTAAACCGTTTCCGCCGCAATTCGCCTAGCTTCGGAACGACATCGGGCATGTCCAGTCGATTCAAAAAGAAGCTGGGCGATTCAATCCGGGTGAGCCGGCCGCAAAGATCGTCCGCCAACCCCCGCCCAGGGCAGCCGCACGCCGCGCAGTCGAGCGCCCAGCCCGTCCAAAACCGACCGTGCGTCGTCAACCGCGCCTGCTACGTCGGGGGCCAGGTCGTCGAAAAAGAAGTCGTCCGGGATTCCGATGGTTCGGCCCCGTATTCCCGCCCGGATCGTCGAGCTGAAGTCCCGCGTCGGCGCCTGGACGCTGTGAGCGTCGGCGGGATCCCGTCCGGCGACAACTTCCAACGCCGCAGCCGCGTCAAACGCCGAGCGGGCCAGCGGCCCGACGTGCTCGGTGGATGGCGACATCTCCACGCTGCCCCGCCTGGGGACCAATCCGAAGTCGGCTTCAGCCCGGTAATCCCGCAGAAGGCCGCCGGTTCGCGGATCGAGCCGTTGGCGTCGGTGCCCAGGGCCGCGGTGGCCAGACCGGCCGCCACCGTCACCGCCGAGCCGCTGCCGGAGCCGCCAGGGATGCGATCGCTGTCCCACGGGTTTGGCAGCGTTCCGAAATGCGGATTGGCCGCCGTGCCGCCCATGGCGAACTCGTACAGATGATGGGTGCCGAGCACCACCGCCCCCGCCGCCCGCAGCCGCCGCACTACCTCCGCGTCCTCGGTGGCGGCCGGTGGCAACCAGGCCCGCGAGCCGGCGTGATTGACCAGGCCGGTTACCGCGAACACCGCCTTAACTCCCACCGGAATACCGTGCAAAAAGCCGCGATGTCAGCTTCGGCGATCTTCGCTTCCGCCAGCGCCGATTCCGCCAGGAGGTCGATGTAGGTCGCCTCCAGCAGCTCCGCCCCGCCCACCCGTTCGAGTACCGCCGTTGTCAGCTCCTCCGGCGATCTGTCGCCGGAGGCGAGCCGCGGCGCCGCTTCTTCAATCGTCAGGAAGGCGAGTTCGCCGTCTGTGGACCGCCCCACCCCGTCGACTACCCGACCGTCTCTACGGGCGCCGGAATCTCAAATTCGAGATACACATATGCGTCCCCCACCGCCGTTTTACCTATCTGCTTCCAACGATCCGCCATCCCGTACCCCGCGTGTGTATGGCCGTGAATCCAGTACGCCGGCTCGTAGCGGTTGATCATCTTTCGGAAAGCGTCAAAACCCCAATGCGCGCGGTCGGCCGATTCCGGGCAGTTGTCCCACTCAGACTCGGGACGTTCGCGGAACGGGCAAAGCGCGTGATCCCCCACTGGCCGATCGCAAACGCTGAATGCGTCCGCACAAAAACGTGGCGGCGAGTGCGAGACCACGATGTCGACACCCCCGGCGCGCCACAGCTTTAAGCGTTGCCGAAATGCCTTGATGGCCACATGGCGCTCCCGGTACTGGACGCCGTTTCCGTTGTACCAGATCGAGCCTTCCATGCCCAGAATGCGGACTCCGCGATGCTCGACCAGGCGCCCGTGAATGTCCTCGCAACCCAGCGGCGGATCGTCATCAAACCTGCGGTCGTGATTTCCCCGTACGTAAAGCACCCGGGTGTTGAAGCGGTCGGCCAGATATCCGAGGTAGCTCTGCTTCAGATCCCCACACGCGAGCACCAGGTCGATCCCATGCCATCGCTCCGAGTCAAAGTGTTCTCCGAGCGCACGACATTCCTGGTCCGCCACCGCGAGTATCTTCATCCCGCAAGTATGGCGGTTCGTCGCCGGGTGCGTAAGCGCCGCCTGCCTTCTCCCAATCGGACAAGCAGGATATGGTTCCCGTGCGGCCACCAGATGGCGGCGTCGCGAAAGGCAGGGCTGGATGATGGTCACGCTGAAAATTGATGGCCAGACGGTCTCCACCCCCGCCGGGTCCACCGTTCTTACCGCCGCCCGCGCGGCCGGGATCGAGATACCCACCCTCTGTTATTCCGCCGGCCTGGACGGATCCGGCAACTGCCGACTCTGTACCGTGCAACGCGGCGGTGCCGGGGGAACGCTGCTGCCAGCCTGCCGCAGCGTAGCGGAAGAGGGCTGGGAGATCGAGACCCGGGCGCCTGCCGTTCGAGCCGCCCGACGGGGAGTCCTGCGGGACTTGAGCTCTCTCGACCTCAGCGCCGCGCCGGCACTCCTGAACCTCATGCGGGAATACGACGTGGACCCGCCGGCCGAGTCCCAGCCGACCCGGAATCCAATCGTCGATAATCCCTTCTACGTGCGCGACTACGATCGCTGCGTTCTCTGCTGGCGATGCACCGACGTCTGCGGCGAAAGCGTCCAACACACATTCGCCATCCAGCCCGTCGGCCGCGGCGAGGCTTCCGCCATCGGCACCCTCAGCAACGTCGGTATGCCTGAATCGACCTGCGTGTTCTGCGGAAATTGCGTTCAGGTTTGCCCCACCGGGGCCCTGGAACCGCGTCGGCTCTGGGAACTAGAAGCGGATAAAAAGGAACAACCGGCGAAAGTTGTTTCCACCACCTGTCCGTTCTGCGGGGTCGGGTGCGGATTGGAAGTCCACACTCACGGCGACACCATCACCCACGTCACCTCCGATCCCGACGGACCGGTGAACCAGGGCTGGCTCTGCGTCAAAGGCCGCTACGGATTCGAGTACGTCCATTCCTCCGAACGGCTGACTACGCCGCTGGTTAAGGACGGGGACGGCTGGCGTGAGGTTTCCTGGGACTTTGCCCTGGACCTGGTGGCGCGTCGCCTGCGAGAGACCATCGACGCGAGCGGCCCCGACTCCATCGGCGTCTTTACGTCGTCTAAGTGCCTGAACGAAGACAACTATCAGCTACAGAAATTCGCCCGTGCCGTCGTGGGCACCAACAATATCGACAACTGCGCCCGCCTCTGCCATTCCTCGTCGGTCGCGGCGCTGGGCATGTCCATCGGCGCCGGGGCCTTCACCAACTCCCTCGACGAGATCGCCGAGAATGACTTGATCTGGGTGACCGGCTCGAACACAACCGAGACCCACCCCATAACCGCTCTCAAGATCAAGGCCGCGGTTCGCGCCGGAGCGCGGCTAATCGTTTCCGATCCGCGCAAAATCGAGCTGACCAAATTTGCCGACCTGCACCTGCAACCTCGCACCGGGACCGACGTGCCCCTGTACAACTCCTTGCTGCACTGCCTCATCAAAGAAGATGCCGTGGACTGGGATTTCATCTCCGCTCGCGTGGAGGGATTCGACGAAGTCCGGGCCGTCGCCGAACGTCATCCCCCGGAGTATGCGGAAGCCATCACCGGAGTCCCGGCGGCTACCATCGAAGCCGCTGCTCGCCTGATAGCGGACGCCGAGAAAACAGGCTTCTACTGGGGTCTCGGGCTTACCGAGCACACCCACGGAACCGAGACCTGCCTCGCCCTGATAAACCTCGCCCTGGCTACTGGAAACGTCGGTCGCCGTGGAACCGGGTTGAATCCGCTGCGCGGCCAAAACAATGTCCAGGGCGCCAGCGACGTAGGGGCTCTGCCCGACTACTTCAGTGGCTACCGGCCGGTCGACGACCCCGAGACCAGGGGGTTGTTCGAGGACGCCTGGGGAGTGACCCTGCCGCCCGCGGCCGGGCTGACCAGCACTGAAATGACCCTGGCCGTCGAAACCGGCGATCTGCGCGCGCTCTACATAATGGGTGAGAATCCGCTGATGTCGGACCCGAATCTGGCTCACACCCGGGACCTCTTCGACCGGCTCGATTTCCTGGTCGTGCAGGATATTTTTATGAGCGAGACTGCCGAGGCGGCCGATGTGGTGCTGCCGGCTACCTCCTGGGCCGAGAAAGACGGCACCTACACCAACACCGACCGACGCGTGCAGCGAGTGCGACCGATCCTGGAACCGCCCGGTCAGGCCAGGGCGGATTATGAGATCGTCACCGACCTGGCCGCGAGAATGGGCTACGCGATGCGGGCCGAGACCCCCGAGGAGATTTTTGACGAATTGGCCCGTCTCACGCCCGATCTCGCCGGCATGAGCCATGCCCGGCTAGATCAGGACGGTGGCCTCCGCTGGCCCTGCCCCACGCCGGATCATCCCGGCACCCAGTGGCTGTGGGGCGAACGATTCCCCACCCCCAGCGGGAAGGGGCGGATGCATCCGGTCGATTTCCGTGACGCCACCGAGGTTCCGGACGCGGATTACCCGCTCATCTTCAATACCGGCAGAGTGCTCTACCACTGGCATGCCGGAAAAATGACCCGCTCCGACGGCGGGCTGGACGAGATCTATCCAGAGGCGCTGATCGAGGTCTCCCCGGCCGACGCCGAGTCGCTCGGCATCCAACGTGGGGGGCGGATTCGAGTCAGCACCCGCCGGGGAGCCGTCACCTGCCGGGCCTGGATCACCAAACGAGTCAGCCCGGGCACGGTGTACATGAGCTGGCACTTCGCCGAGGCCGCGGCCAACCTGCTCACGATCGACTCCCTGGATCCAATCTCGCGAATTCCCGAATACAAAATTTGTGCTTGCCTGGTCGAGGCCTTGCCGGGCGCCGCGACCCCGAACTCCGCCTCAATTTGGGCTGCGCGCGCCTAGCCCATGGAACTTAGATTGCAGGTCTTCCTCGCCCGGGCGGGCGCCGGCTCCCGCCGCCGCATGGAACGGGCGATGGCCGAGGGGCGCGTTACCGTCGATGGCCGGCTGGTGAAGGAGATGGGCGTGAAGGTCGATCCCGAGCGCGCCGTCGTGGCGCTTGACGGCCGGACCGTGCAGCTGCCCACGTCGCACACCTACGTGATTTTGAACAAGCCCCGGGGCGTCCTCTCCACCGCCCGTGACCACCGCGGGCGACGAACCGTCGTGGACCTCTTACCCGCCCGATTGCGCAAGGCGAGGCTCTACCCAGTCGGTCGCCTCGACCTGGATTCCGACGGCTTGATCTTGATGACCGACCACGGCGAACTCGCCCACCGGCTGACGCACCCGCGATTTCAGCACGAGCGTGAGTATCGGGTGATCGTGTCCGCGAAACCGAATCAGGCCGCCCTCGATCGTCTCAATCGCGGAATCAAGCTGGAGGACGGAATGACCGCCCCAGCGACCGTAGAGCTGCTTGAAGGAGACGGATCGACCAACGAGCTGCGGGTGGTGTTGCGGGAAGGAAAAAAGCGACAAATCCGGCGCATGCTTTCGGCATGCGGGCTGAGAGCGGTGAGTCTACGCCGGATTCGTCTCGGCGGAATCGAACTCGGCGAGCTGGGTCCCAGTCAGGCGCGCGAACTCAATGCCGGCGAGCGGCGGCGTCTGCTGGCCAACGTGGGTATGTAGTCGCGCTCAGATTTCTAGCTGGCGGGCGAGTTCCTCCGGATCGGTCACCGGCAGATCGCACACAAAATTGCGACAGACGTAGGCTGTCGGAAGTCCGTCCACCACGGACCGTCCGCGCAGCAGCGGTACCGGAGTAATGTCGGCTGCCGGCCCCGCCGCCAGCACGTGCGCCGGTCGGAAACTGGAGTTCACCACCTGCAGCAACGCCGCTCGCGCCGGGTGCTCCCGGTCGCCTACAATCGCGATCTCCCGGGGCTCGCCGAAGTGGAACTCAAGCGCCACCAGCCACTGGGCGTAGCCGGTCGGGAATCGCCCGATCTGATTTACCAGCCGCGATACCGCCGCCAGCGCGGCGTCGTAGTAGCGTGACTCCCCGGTGATGGCCGCCAGGCGGAACAAGACCGTGGTCGCCATCGAGCCGCCGCCGGGGACCGCATTGTCCTGGTCGCTGTGCGGGCGGGTGATCAGCGTCTCGTGATCGTCGCTGGTCTCATAGAAACCACCCTCGGGATCGGCGAAATGGGTTTGGAGCTCGTCGACCAGCTCGCGCGCCGTCACAAAGTAGAGATCGACAAACGTGGCCTCGTAGCTCGAGAGCAGACCTTCCGCCAGGTGCGCATAGTCGTCCGCGTAACCGTTCAGATGCGCCCGCCCGTCTTTCCAGGTGCGTAGCACACGGCTCTCCGACGTGACCAATTCAGCCAGGAGGAAATCGGCATTGCGTTTGGCGATATCCAGGTAGTCCTCTCGGCCAAGAAAGCGGCCGGCGTCGGCGAACGCCGCCAGCATCAGCCCGTTCCAGGCCGTGATGATCTTGTCGTCCCGACCGGGCTGGGTCCGGTTCTCCCGCAGTTCCAGCAGGCGGGCGCGACCGGCGACGAGCCGGGCTTCGGATTCTTTGACTTGCAGCTCCGCCCGGGCCGCGGCCTCTTCGATCGAAAGCGGTCGGTTCAGGATGTTGCTGCCCTCGAAGTTGCCGCCGGTCGTCACTCCGTAAGCGGCCGCGAAGTGCTCCGCGTCGTCGTCAAGAGTCGCGGCGATCTCCTCCGCCGACCAGACGTAGGTCAGCCCTTCCTCGCCGTCCGTGTCGGCGTCCTGCGAGCTGAAAAATCCCCCGTCCGGGTGCATCATTTCGCGAGCGACGTAGTCGAGCGTGGATTCAACCGTGCGGCGGTAGGCGTCATTCCCGGTGACCTGCCAGGCCTTGAGGTAGACCCGCGCGAGCTGGGCGTTGTCGTAGAGCATCTTCTCGAAATGCGGCACCAGCCACGCTTCATCAGTCGCGTAGCGGTGAAAGCCGCCGCCCAGCTGGTCGTGTATGCCCCCGTCCGCCATGTGCTGGAGACTCTGCTCGACCGCTGCCAGCGCCGCCTCGTCGCCGGTGCGATGGTGATAGCGAAGCAGGAAATCCAGCACCATCGGCTGCGGGAACTTGGGCGCGCCGCCCCAGCCGCCGTTCTGTGTATCGAAGGAGTCGATGAGGCGCTGGCGGGCGGTGTTGAGCAGAAAGTGGCTCGGTTCACCGGCGTCCTCGGGATCGCCTGATTCACGCAGCACCTCGGCCATGCGGTCGGCCGCACCCGCGATTTCGTCCCGCTCCGACTCGTAGGTGGACGCGATGGATTCAAGCACCTGTCGAAACGCCGGGAAGCCGTGGCGAGGCGCCGGCGGGAAGTAGGTTCCGCCCCAGAATGGCACCCCGTCCGGAGTCAGAAACACCGTCAGCGGCCAGCCCCCCTGCCCCGTGAGCGCCACCACCGCCTGCATGTAGATTCCGTCTATGTCCGGCCGTTCCTCGCGATCGACTTTGATCGAGACGAACCGCTCGTTGAGCAGCCTGGCGATTTCCGGGTCTTCAAAGGACTCGTGCGCCATCACGTGACACCAGTGGCAGGCGGAGTAGCCCACGCTCAGAAAGATGGGTTTATCTTCCGTGCGGGCGCGTTCAAACGCGTCGGGGTGCCAGGCATACCAGTCCACCGGATTGTCGGCGTGTTGCAGCAGGTAGGGGCTGGTTTCCGCAGCCAGGCGATTGGGCACTGGTTGATGCCTCCAGTCGGTAGGGGAGGATGATCTTGCCAAGGATAAGACAGCTGCCAGATTAGAGCGCATTGAATGCGATCCGGTGAGGTAGCATGGCCCGGAATTCGCGGGGCGGGCCGCGCCCGTTCAAAGCAAGGAGCGGCGATTGGCGGGCAACAATTTCTTCATCGGGCCGGGGGCCTACGACGAGGTCGAGTTCCCGACCGGCGGCGGTGATCGGCCGTTCGCCGCGATAACCATGGTGACGACCGCCGACGGTGCCGTTTCGCCCCCTGCCTCGAATTACCCCCGGGTTGGCGGACTGGAAGACCAGCAAACCTACCGACGATTGCGGATTCACTTCGACGCGGTCCTGCGCGGGGCAAGGACGGTGGGGATAAATCTGGACCGGAACCTGATGAACCCTCTGATCGTGACCGCCCGCCGGGAGCACGGCCGGGACGGCCCTCCGCTGATGGGCATAGTCACCAACTCCGGTCATGTCGATCCCAACGGGGCCATATTCAAGTCCACCGAATACCCCCATCGAGTGCTGGTCTTCGCCCCGGAGGCGGCAGATATCGCGCCGGAGCTAGCCGACGTGGCCGAGGTCGTGCGGGTGGGCGGTGAGAGCGTCGACCTGGCCTCCGTTTACAGCTACCTGGGGAACGAACGCGCGGTGCGCCGAATCGTTTGCGAAGGCGGCCCCACCCTCAATCATGCCCTGATCGGGCACGGCCTGGCCGACGAATACCTGCTCACCGTCTCGCCGCGAATCTATGGTCAGGCACGGCCGCGGACGGCCGTGGACGGCGCCGAGCCCTACCCCATCGACGACCTGCCGGAGATGACTCTCGTGGACAGCCGCGTCATCGGGGATCATGCCTTTTTGCGATACCGTTTTCTGGCCAAGCCGTTCGGAGGAGAGCCCTAGTGGAGATCAGGCAAGCCCACGAGTCGGACATCGAGGCGCTACCGGCGATGCGGCGCTACATCCAGGAGGAAACTCCGCGACATCGGGCGTTCATTGAGCGGGTTCTGCCCCTGGGAGACATGCATATCGTGTTAATCGACGGGGAATTCGCCGGGAGTGTAATCACCGACAACCACCTGCGGGGGCGGGGTTTTGTCTGGCTTCTCTGGGTCGAGTCTGACTACCGGCGCCAGGGCATCGCCACGGCGTTAATGCGGCATGCCGAGAAGCTGGCGTCACCGCCCCGGCTGTTCACCTCGACGCAGAGTTCCAACACCGCTTCGCAGCGGCTATTCGAGAGTTTCGGTTACGAGCGTAGTGGCCAACTGGAAAAGATGGACGAGACCAACCCCGAACTTTTCTACAGCAAGGCGGTGGACGATTCCGCCGAAGTGACGGACGCCAGTTGACGGTCGACATCGCGACGGTCCCGGCTGCCGAGTTGGTCGGCGATCCGGCTGCCGTCGGCCTGCTGCGTGCGCTTCCGGGTTGGGACTTTTCCGACGATCAACTGCGGGATAGCGTGGTATTTGTCGCTTACGAGGACGGGCTGGCCACCGGATACGCCATCGCCTCCGTCAGGTTTTTCGGTCGCGGCTTCGTGTGGATGCTGGCCGTCGATCCGGCGCGCCGACGGCGGGGGGTCGCCACCGCACTCTTGCGAACGGCCGAGGATTGGTGCCCGTCCGACCGGATATTCACCTCGACCAACCAGTCGAACGCACCGGCGCGGCGGCTGTTTGAGTCCATCGGCTATCTCGAAAGCGGCACGGTGGACAACCTCGATCCCGGCGATCCCGAGGTCTTCTACTGCCGGATACCCGGCGACGATCCCGGCTAACGACCCCGGGGATTTCTCCCGCCGGACCAGACCGCCGGATCGTAGTCCCGCAAGAACTTAGCGGGCGCCCTTGGGAACGAAGGCGCCGCCAAGCAGTTCGGAAGAGAAGTCCTCCGCTACCACGTCCTCGGCCACGTACTCGTAGAGGGCCGCTTTGAATATTCCCTCCAGGGCGGCGACGGTCACGATCACCGTGCCGATGGTGACAACCCCGATGGCTATACCGGCTACGGGTGAGACCAGGCCGACCAGGACGGCCGGTATGGCGGCCACGACGATGGCCGCGAAGCTGATGAGGCCAAATCCGAAGTTGGCGGTCACCTGCTCGCCCCAGGTCCGCTTGAAAATCCCGCCGGAACGCTTGATAGCCTCGATGGGCCCGACGTTATCTACGATCAGAATGGGGATGACCATGAATGTAATGTAGGCCCAGATGCCGCCGACGAGGCCGAGAACGATCTGGCCGATGATGTTGTGGCGGAACCGGTCGCGGAGGATGCGCAGAATCAGCCCGACGGTGGCGCTGATGAGGGCCCAGCCGATGATGGCGGGCAGATGGGCGTTGGCAATGGCGAATCCGTCCCAGACGCTGGGGTCGCCGCCGCGGATGCGGATCATGGCCGCGCCGATGAGGGCGGTGTTGAAGTAGATGACGATGAAAGCGCCGACGAAATAGATCCCGGCGAAAAGAACGATATCGGCCGACTGCAGGGCGGTGGCCGACTGGCTGCCGGCGGCGGCTCCCGCGCGCTCGAGCGCGCCGGTTGAGGAGCCGACGCTGAAGGTAATCGCCGCCAGGACGATCATCGCCACACCGGATACCAGCGGGAATACCAGCAGTTCACGATCCTTCTGGAGCACGCCCCAGCAGATCTTCATGATGCCCCAGGTCCGACCAATGGTTGCAAACACGACCTTCTCCGTTCCAGTCTCCTGTTAGACGTTTCGTCGAATTCTAATGCCCCGCGTGAGCCGTTGCCCGACACTGATTAGCGAGTGGTAACCGCGTAAATATACAGGCGGGCGCCGTAGACGAATACGACCGCCAACACCAGATCGTGGACCAGAAAGAAAGTCAGCCAGACGCCGAGCCTGGTCTGGATGGCCGGATTCTCGGCGCCGGCGCCGGGGACGAATTCACCCACAAGCATCGGGACCAGAATCTTGGTCGTAACCAAGAACAACAGCAGCAGGATAAGCATGTCAACCCGGGCGCGGCCGATCAACCGGAACGCGCCGGCCAGATAGCCAACGACGCTGCCACGGGTCTCGGCCACCAGGGTGACGGCTATGAAGTCCACGGTAAACCAACCGAGCGATAGCAGGATGAACGGAAGGGACACGATGCCGGCATCCATCTCGTACAACGAATCGGTCACCCACTGGGTGGCGAAAGGGACAAGCACCGCGAGGAAGGCGAGCGCCGCGAGCGGAACTATCCGCGAAAACGCTACCCGGAGCGCATATCCGACCGACACCGGTTTGGCCCGGATCGAGGCCAGCGCCCCCACCAGCAATCCACACTGAAGCACATGCAGTACGAGACTTTGCACAAGCAGCAAGACGAGTAAGGGCGAAAGCTCCGGGCCGCTGGTGGTCGGCTCGGAACCGACGTTTTCGGCGGCGCTCGTAATGGATATCCACACCAACATCAGATTGACGATCACAACGAGCCCCGCGAACACAAGCAGGCGCGGATTCATCGAGAGGACCTGGTAGGCGACCGCCAGAAAGTGGTTCAGGCGCCCGAACGCGCTTGCCGGGATGGACTGTTCGTCACGAGGGACGCCGGGCTGAGGCAAGAAGCAGACTCCGTCGGTTTTGGCTGAAGGGCTGTCGTGAAAAAGGGGTGTCGCGGCCGGTGGATCTCAGCCGTGGGATTCTAGCGGACTTGATTGGCGGAGACGGCGGCCCGTTCCATTTCCTGGCTTCGGGCGAACAAATAGAGCTGGCACGGGTAGATCGCGAGCAACGTGCCCACGGGAACGGAAAGGCCACTGGGATAGCACCAACGGTGACCTGAAATTGGTCCACTGCATAAACGCCAACTGCACCTAGCCGTTACCGCCCTCAAGCTCTCGCCCCATGAGTTGACGAATTCTGTTGCTGGCAGAGGGGATCTGCCGCGCCGGCGCTGCTTCCATTACAGGTCTGTCTCGCGTATCGCGGTGGAGATGAGGGGGCTCGAACCCCTGACCCCTGCCTTGCAAAGGCAGTGCTCTTCCAGCTGAGCTACATCCCCGGTTCCGGGGCCTGGATTGGTGGGCCATCCTGGAGTCGAACCAGGGACCTCGCCCTTATCAGAGGCGCGCTCTAACCAGCTGAGCTAATGGCCCGGGATACTGATTGTATCGGCACTAAAGCGCCGCGCAAATAGCTGCCTCGGGGCCGTGGCCCCTCCATCAAAATCGCCACCCGCCTTAACGCCAACGCGAGCACGAGCCCCAGCCCAATCAGTTTCATGGTCATCCGTGCCGGCGTCAGCTCAACCCCTCTAGCCCGGCACCCGCACTATCCAAACGTTCTGCACGCCCCAGGACAGCGGCGTGCCCAGCTCCGCAAAGGCCTCTGAAGACCAGTCCACAACGGCACTCGGGCTGCTGACCACGTCGATGACATCCGCGACCACATAACGCCGGGTCTCGGGGTTTATGCCAATGATCCTGTCGCCTATCCACGACCGGTCGTGCACCGCCGCGTACCAGCTTGATGGGTGAGGACTGTACTCATCGGGAAGCTCCCCGGATTGCCGGCGCACCGCGATCACCCGCCCCCAGTCGGCGTCATACCAGGTGGAGCGGCCGAACTCCCCGAAGTGCTCGGCAAAGTAAATACCCAGATCGCCCCATGTGCCCCGCGAGTCCAGCATCGTCGAACGGGCGTCGTCCCCCATCTCCCGCAATTCGCCCGCCATCGTGGACGCACGCACCTCGCCGCCCGTCAGGATCCCGGGGATCAACAGCCCCCCGGCCCCAACCGCCGCCGTCGCCTGAAAAAGTCGCCGGCGGGGTAACTCTGGTGATTTCAATATTTATCTCCTGCGAGTCCACCCGCCCACCGGCTCCCCGGCGGAAAACACCGATGTTCAGCGGCAGACCGAATCATGTCAATCAGATTTCCGTGGTCAATAAGCGCTCACGAGCCCACCACTTGCACGTTAACCGTGCGTCGCCGCGGCCCGTCGAATTCAAGCAGGATCACCGACTGCCACCTGCCCAACGCCAGTTCCCCACCCGCGACCGGCAGCGTCACCGACGATCCAAACAGCGCCGCTCGAAGATGCGAATCGGCGTTGCCGGGATGGTCGTGGACCGCGCCTGCGGGCGCCTGCTGCGCAATCCACCGTTCCAGATCGCGCATGAGATCCGGTACGTACTCATTAACGATCAGGGCCACCGTCGTGTGACTCGCACACCACGCAAAGCCCCTCTCCCACCCTAGCCGCCACGGCCATCTCCTCCACCGTAGCGGTGACATCCAGCGCCTGCACCCGCCGATCGGTCTGGACCTGAAACGCGGGCAAACGTCTAAACGTGCGGCCGAATGATCCCGGTCACCTTGCCCTGGATATCCACACTGTCGACATGGATCGGGTCCATCTGGGAATTCGCTGGTTGCAGTCTGATTCCGGCCGCATCCCGGTATATTCGCTTCAGCGTGGCCGTTCCGTCCTCCAGCAGCGCCACCACGGTTTCCCCATCGTCCGCCGTCTGCTGGCGCTGGATTACAACCAGATCGCCGTCCAGGATGTGATCCTCAATCATGCTGTCGCCCTGGACCCGAAGGACAAAGTGCTCTCCCTGCCCGCGCATGGTTTCCGGCAGCGCCACCGTTTCCTCGAGATCTTCAAACGCCAGGATCGGTGCCCCCGCCGCGATCGCGCCGATGAGCGGCACCCGGAACGCCCCGGCGTACGCAACTTCATTCTCGTAATCCGGTTCCAGTATTTCGATTCCGAAAGCGCCCCCCGTTCGGGCGATCGTGCCCTTGCGCTCCAGGGCGTCTAGGTGCTGCTGCACCGTCGCCGGCGCCAGCCCGAGCCGATCGCCTAGCTGGCGGACGCTGGGACTGTAATTGTTTTCCTTAATCAACTCGCGGACGGCGTTCACAACCGCTCGCTGTCGGCGGGTAACCAGGTGGGCCAAGGCAGATCTCCAGATACGTCTGACGCAGAGCGAAAATACCAGACGTCTACCGAACGGTCAAGCGCACCCTCATATATCCACAGGCTTCCGACCCTCACCGAACCACCGCCCGGCCCCACCCGCCTAGTTGATTGACAGCCTGCCTTCGCGGCAGGGATTTATGGATTCCCGCAGGATATCCCGGTCGAAGTGACCCTCCATGTCGTCACGCATGATCACCAGGGCGTCAAAGGCGCGAATGGCGTCTTTGTCGACTCGCTTGGTGGTCAGCGCGTCAAAGTTGTCCGCTATCGACACCGCCCGCCCCGCAAGCGGTATTTGGGCGCCTGGAAGCCCCCGCGGATAGCCCGTGCCGTTCATGCGCTCGTGGTGGTCCATCACCGCCTGCCCCGTGATTGTGCGGCGGTCGGCGAAATCTCCCAGCAGGTTGTATCCATCTTGAGGATGTCCCGTCATGATCTTCCATTCGTCCGCCGTCAGGCGGGCCGGCTTATTGAGGGTGCTCGCGTCAATCAGGGATTTGCCCAGGTCATGCAGCAGGCCTCCAAGGCCGTACTCCGTCAACTCCTGATCATCGGTCCGGCCGATCTGCCGCGCCAGCGCCACCGAATAGACGCTCACGTTTACGGAGTGCGATTGCAACTGATACTGGGTCGATAGCGTCGCGACCATGGCCGCCAGCGACCGCGGATCGCCCAGCACCTGTCCTACCGTGTGCTGGACCACATCTTCCGCCCAGTCCATGTTTTCCCGCGTCGGCGTCGCCAGGATTTCCAACGTGACACTCTTTGACGAGGCGTACAGCGCGTTCACTTTGGCCTCCGTCTTCACCGCCGCGTCCGCCATCATCGGGTCCAGCTGCCCTTCCAGGTAGCGGCCGTAGCCCGTGGCGCCCTCCTCCCGCACCCACAGCACCTCTATGGCGTTCGCCGACCGCGTTTCAGCCTCGCGCTCGGTGAATACCACCTCGCTGTCGCGATAGTGCGCCATTCGCCCGCCACGCTGGATGTGCAGGTCAAAGTCCACTTCGCTCCCGTGCCGCAACGTGTCCACCGATACCGGCACGTAGCCCTGCGGCCACTTCGCCGGATCGCGAAGATCGGGTCCTGCCATTTAAGCCACGCCTCCCGCCACCGCCCCCACCGCGCGCGCCGTGGCGGCTGGCGAAACCACATGCCCAAATCCGCCACTTGTCATTGTGTCTCCCCGTGTCGCGAAACGGAGACTAAAGCTCCGAACCGGCAATGTTTCAGGTCGTCAAGCCTACCGACGTTTGGGCCATGTTCCCAACCTCGAGGAGGCCCCTGCCAGAGCAACTTCGCCGCCATATTCCACCAAAAATATCGTTTAACGTTCCAGAAATCGGTAAAGCAGTTCTCATCTGGATCAACATGTTATGGATTTTTCGCTCCATCTAGCCCACCCGACGGCTCAATCCCGGGGTCAGTTTTGCCGGGCTCGTTCGTGGCGATTCAGCCCTTCACGTTATATTCCGCCGAACGCACAAGGTCCGGCGTACCGGCGCCGAATCAGGGACGAAAATAATGAAGAACGTATTTCGCGGCCTGTTGGGTGGTCCATCGCCTGCCGATGACCGCCCGCAGAGCTCTTCCTCGGCCGCTCCCTCGCAGACTGTGTCCACCGTCCAATTCGGACCTGAGGTTCGCATGGGCGGGGACTGGTTTGAGGTGCGTGGCCGGCGCTTTCCTCGCCGCCAATTGTCGGCCGCCGGAACTTCCCCGGAAGCCTTACCCCAGCAACTCGGGCTCGCCGGCGAACACGACGCCGTCGCCGCCGTGCCCGCCCGCGACGAGGTCTTTCTGCACCTCACCCCCCACATGGTCGATGTGCTCGAGCGCATCGCCGACATCGACGAGAACCCCCGCCTCGGTACCTTCGTCCTCCTCACCGGGCCCACTGGCTGCGGCAAGACCACACTCGCCAAGACCTATTGCCACATAGCCAACCAGCCGCTCACCGAACTCAACTTCAGCGGTGATACCACCCTTGCCGACTTCTTCCGTCGCACCGAGGTCGTCACCGACGACGCCGGCAATCAGAGCACGCTTGCCGCTCTCGGTCCCGCCGCCCTAGCTATGTTGCTGGGGCGAAAACTGATCGTCAACGAGATCAATATGCTGCCTCCCGACCTCATCAGCGTCATCACCCACTCCATGGATACCGGGCGGCTGCTGCTCTCAGGCACCGAATTCGGCAACATCGAAATCGAGCTCCACGAGCAGTTCGGCATCATCGCCACCGCCAACCCCAACTACGTCGGCACCGCCGAGATGGGGCGCTCCTTGCAGCGCCGCTTCGGGCTCGGTCTCGGCAGCGTGCCCATCGCTTTCCTCCCGCCCGCCGAGGAGGCCGAGTCCTTGCTGGTGGAGTTTTCCCGCAGTCCCGCGATGGCGTCCCTGGGCGCCACTCCCGACGAGGGACTCAGTAGCAGATTGGTCGCTCTGGCCGACGCTCTCCGGAATCATCACGAGGTCGGCGGCCAGATGCGCGATCGCATATCCACCCGTACCCTCGTGCACTGGCTGTCCCTCGGGCAGTTCACCGACCTTCCCCTATCTGAAGTCGGCGCCCGCGCCGTGTTGACCATCGCTCCACCTGCCATCAGGGAGCAGGTCGTGCAAATATCCACATCTGCCCTCGGTCAGGTGAGGACTGCGCCCGGTAAGCGGAAACTCGATAGTGCCCTTTTGCCCGACGATCCGCCTGACGACGGCGAGGCTGTCGCGGTCCCGTCTCCCCTGCGCGACGGCACCGCCGACGAGGAGTCTCCCGGCGACGGCGAACGCATCACCCTGCCCAGCGGATGCGCGGCGGTACTCGGGCCCGATGATGGTGGCGCCCCCCGTCTGTGGGCGTACGACCCGGATGGCCACCTCCTCCCGGACGCCTCCGCGGTACGAGCCGAACTCCGGCGCGAACGAGGTATTAATTTCCCCATGCCCCTGGGGCACGTGCCCGGCCTGCGCGAGATTCTGCCCTGCCTGACCCAGTCCACCTGGACCGCCGTCCGGCTCACCCAGGCCACCCTGCTGCTCAACCGACCCGTATTCCTGCGCGGGCCCACCGGAACCGGCAAATCAGCCCTGGCCCGAACCGTCGCCCATCTGTGGAATCTGCCGACCGTGGAGTTCGCCTTCACCGGCGAGACTGCCAAATCGGATCTGACCGCCGTCAGGCAATTGCGCCACGGCGCAACCAAATGGAGTTTGCAGGCCTTTCTGGAAGCCGTGCAGAGCGGTTTCCTGGTTATCGCCAACGAGTACAACACCGCCTACCCCGACGTCCACTCCATCATCAACGGCCTGTTCGACAAGGCCGGGCTGGTGACTTTGCCCGACGGTATCGAAATTCGCGCCCATCCCGACTTCCGCCTGATCGCCACCGGATTTCCCGACGGTCCCGGAGTGAAGCCCCTTAACGAGGGCGTCGAAAATCGGTTCGGCGCCATCGTCGCCTTCGACTATCCCCCGCGGCGGGAAGAGCAGGCCGTTCTCAACTTCGTCGCCGGCGATCGCATGCACGCCGCGTCCCTCGGCGGCATGGCAGAACTTGCCTCCGTCGCCAGGGCGATCCTGCGCGGCGATGTCGGCGCCGAGTTCGACGGCGGCCTCGGCAACGTGCCCCCCGACGTAGCCGCTTCCGTCGCCGAGCGCGCCGCCCTCACCACCGCCGAGATGGTCACGCTCATCCAGGGCGCTCGCGACAACGACGAACTGGTCCGCTGGTACCGCCGCGGTGTGCTTGAAGGCGCTTCCGCGGAAGTCATCCGGGTCCTCGAACCGGTCCTGACCAACTACAGTCTGGAATAGGAACGTACCGGCGATGGCGGCCAAAGCTCCCGAGACTGAATCTCACCTGACCCCCTCCGAGCTGGAGACCGTCGCCCGCATGATCCTGGGGCACGACCAGATTCGCGTATTGCCCGGCTCTTGGTGGTCCTACATCCCCTGCGACAATCTCATCACCTACCCCGCCCAATTATTGGGTGAGTGGTCGACCGGGCGACTCATCGGCGCCATCTGCCACGAAACCGCCGAGGCCCGCTACACCGGCGCTCACGGCTCCAGCATCGTCGGGCGCTGGCTGCGCGCTCAGAGTCAAAAGGGCCTGCCCGCCGGCACCGCCATGCTGCTCGTCAACACCATCAACGACATGCGCGTCAATCGCATCTACCTGCAGAACTACCCTGGCGCTCGCGGCTTCTTCCGGGAACTCTATTCCGAAGTCCCCGAACTCCATCCAAAAGATGATCGGGGCGACGAACCGGTCGAACGCCGGGGCCGCCTCGCCCACCATCTTTTCGTCGATGCCCTCACCGGCCGCTGGGCCCACGAAGAGTGGGGGCAGCAAGCCCCCACCGACGATGTTCCCGAAGTAGTGCGCCGGGCGACGGACAAGGCCTGGGCTTCCGTTCAGAAGGCCGCCGAATCCGACGACATCGAAAAAATGCTCGATGTCATCCGCCAGAAGGTGGTCCCCGCCTACCGGAAACTGGTCGAGCTGACGCCGTTGCCCGGCGACGCGGCCGCGGCGGACGACCTTGAAATGCTGGATCGGGCCGAAACCGCCGGCGGGCAACTCGAGAGCGACGGGCCGCAGGACCTGACCGAAGACGCCGATTCGATTTCCGGAATCGAGGGCGACATCGAGCGCGCTCGCGCCGCCGCCCGCTCCGCGGACGAAGCTGAATCGGACGACAAGGCCGGCCGACGTTTGCAGCGGTTCACCGCTCGGGATCGGGCCGGCGGACGCCACGGGCCGCCCACCGCCGCCGAGCGGGGCGGGGATCGTTGGACCACTTACCTCGTCCAGCAAATGCGGGAGGACGAAGACCAGCAGATCGATTACACCCGCTTCGACTACCGCCTGGCCGTATCCATCCTGGATGACCAGATCAGGGAAACCATCGACGGCGATGGCCGCCGCCCCGGGCTCGCCGCCATCATGGATCGTCGCCGCCACGGCATGAACGACGCCCTGCGCCGGCCGCGCAAACAGCGCACCGGCGATCAGGGCGAAATCGATGTCGAGCACCCCGAACGCCTTCTCACCGACCACGTCGCCGCCTTTCTCAAAGGCGTCCGCATACCCCGCGAAGACCGGCAGCGGGACTTCGCCAGCGCCATCCTCCTGGACATCAGCGGCAGCATGGTGCAAAAGGGCTACCCCACCCACAAATTCGACCGGCTCGTCGAGACCGCCGTGCTTTTCATCGAGATTCACGAGCGCCTCCGAATTCCCTTCGAGGTCTTCGGCTTCAGCAGCAACGTCACCCCCCTGTGGAGCTTCGCCGACTGCCGCTGGCCCCGCGGAATTCTTTCCGACCGGTCATACGAGCCCCGCGATCACAGCGAATCTTTTCGCCGCCTGTACGAACTGGACCACAAAGACACTGACGACGCTGGCGCATTGCGCACTGGCATCGAACGCTGCCAGGCCCAGGATGGCCTGAAGAGCATTTTTGTCGTCACCGACGGCATCAGCAGCGACCCCTCAGAGCTTCGACGCGTGCTCATGGACCTTGATCGCGGCAACCGGGGCAGGTCCGAGAACCAGCGCATGAAAGTCCTGGCCTTCGGCGTTGGAGTGGTGAAATCAGAATTCCAATTGGCCTACCAACCGGCACAGTTCGGCAAGGTTCTCAACTCCTGCACCGGCCTGGTCGTTGACGACATGACCGACGTCCCTCGCCTCGTCCGGGACGCCGTCGACGAGCGCATTCGGATGATCTGAGCCACCGGCCCCGCCGCGGCCGATTTGCCCTTACGCGAACCTTGAATATACTTACGGCCACCCCGTGCAGGTAAAGTGCGCCTTCGCGACCTGAATTCACAAAGGAATCTGTTACTTCGTGCCCAAAAGCAAAATCGCCGATGAGATCAAGAGAGTTGCCCCCGACTACGACTATTCCCAGTTGGAAACCATGGACGACCTCCTCGATTCCGGCGACCACGAAGTCAACGTGTTTCGGCGCGGTGAGGTCATCGATGGCGTAGTCGTGCGGGTCCAGGTCGAAGAGGTAATGCTCGATGTCGGCCTGAAGGCGGAAGGCGTCGTCGTCGGCCGAGAACTCTTCGATCCCCACCTCATGGACAGCCGCCCCGAGCTTGAAATCGGGGAATCCATCCCCGTTTACGTCGTCCAGCCAGAAGGCGAAGGCGCCGCCATGCTCTCCATCCGGCGGGCCATGCAGGAGAAGCTCTGGCGCGAGACCGAGAGCCTGTACAACGAAGGCAAGATCATCGAATCCCGGGTCACCGAGTTCAACAAGGGTGGCGTCCTCGTCGACGTCGGTCCTCGCGGATTCGTGCCCATGTCCCAGCTCGTCAGCCTTGCTCCCGCCGCTCCGGACGAGAGTCGGGAAGACGTCGCCGCGCGGCTCTCCGAGCTCGTCAACAAGACCCTGAAACTCAAGATCATCGAGATGGACCGGCGTCGCAACCGCCTGATCCTCTCCGAGCGCGCCGCCGAAAGAGAATTGCGCTCCGAACGCCGCGAGCAGCTTCTCGACGAACTCCAGGTCGGTCAGATTCGCAAGGGTCGGGTCAGCAACCTGGCCAGCTTTGGCGCCTTCATCGACCTCGGTGGCGCCGACGGTCTCGCCCACATCTCCGAGCTCTCCTGGAGTCGGGTTGCGAGTCCCAGCGAAATCCTCCAGCCCGGCGCGGAGGTGGACGTTTATATCCTCTCCCTCGACCGCGTCGAAAAGAAAATCGCGCTCAGCATTCGGCGCGGCCAACCCGATCCCTGGTCGACCCTGGAAGACCGCTTCAGCCCCGAAATGGTCATCGAGGGAACCGTGACCAAGCTCGCGCCCTTCGGCGTCTTCGTTCGCCTAGAAGAAGGCGTGGAAGGTCTCGCCCACGCTTCCGACATCGGTGAGGAAGTTCTGGCCTCCATGCGGGAAGAGGACGTACTTAATTTCCGCATCCTGAGCATCGAGAGTCGGCGCCGGCGAATCCGCCTCACCCCGGCCGGCGCCGAGGACGACGCCATGGCCGAATTCGACGTCACCGACGATGGCGAGGGCACGGTGGTCGGCACCTCCGATATTGCCGATACTGAGAGTGACGCAGATACCGAATCTCCCGCTGCCGAGGCTGACGCCGAAGAGGCGGTAGAAGCCGTAGCCGACGAGACCGAGGCCGAAGAAGCCAGCGATGACGCTGACGACGCCGAAGAGGTTGTAGAAGCCAAAGCCGACGTGGCTGAGGCCGAAGAAGCCAGCGATGACGCTGACGACGCCGAAGAGGCTGTAGAAGCCGAGGACGCGGAAACCGCCCCCGCCGGAAAGGCTAAGGCTAAAAAGGCGACCAAGGCTAAAAAGGCGACCAAGGCGACCAAGGCGACCAAGGCGAAGTCCAAAAAGAAGGCCGCTAAGAAGGCCAGCGCGAAAGCGTAATACACGTCACCGACGGCTGTGGGACAATAGAGTCACCGATAGCGGCAGACATATGCTCACGCTGGGAGCGATAGGTGAACGACAGGCTCGACAAATTCACCGAGCGAGCGAAGAAAGTCCTCGTCTACGCACAGGACGAAGCCACTAGGTTTAACCACAACTACATCGGCACCGAGCACCTCCTCTTGGGGCTTCTTCGCGAAGGTGACGGAATCGCCGCCAAGGTTCTCGGGAACCTCGGAGTCGAACTCAACAAAGTCCGCAGCGCCGTCGAATTCATCATCGGCCGCGGAGAGCGCATGGTCGTCGGCGACATCAACCTGACCCCGCGAGCCAAACGCGTCATCGAGCTTGCCGTCGAAGAAGCCCGCCGCCTCGGCCACAACTACATCGGCACCGAACACCTCCTCCTAGGCCTCGTCCGCGAGGGCGAAGGCATTGCTGCCGGAGTGCTCGAGAGTCTCGGCGTCAATCTGGACAAAGTGCGTGCCCAGGTCGTCCAGGTCGTCAGCCATGGCGCTACGGAGACCCAGCAACGCTCCGGTAAGAAAACAAGCAAGACTCCTCTCATGGACCAGATGGGCGTCGACCTCACCGCCGCCGCCCGGCGCGACGAGCTCGACCCGGTCATCGGCCGTGTCGAGGAGATCGAGCGCGTCATTCAGATTCTCAGCCGCCGCACCAAGAACAATCCCGCTCTCGTCGGCGATCCCGGCGTTGGCAAAACCGCCATCGTCGAAGGCCTCGCCCAGCGAATCGTCTCCGGCGACGTGCCCGAAAGCCTCAAGGGCCGCCGGCTCCTCACGCTCGACATCGGCTCCCTCGTCGCCGGCACCAAGTACCGCGGCGAATTCGAAGAGCGGCTCAAGAAGGTAATCGAAGAGTTGAAAGCTTCGGACGACACCATGATCTTCATCGACGAGCTCCACACCCTGGTCGGGGCCGGCGCCGCCGAGGGCGCCGTCGATGCCGCCAACATCCTGAAGCCGGCCCTTGCCCGCGGTGAACTTCAGGCCATCGGCGCCACCACCGCCGACGAATACCGCAAGTACATCGAAAAAGACGCCGCCCTAGAACGCCGGTTCCAGCCGGTCAAAGTGGGCGAGCCCACCATCGAAGAGTCGATAGATATCCTCAGAGGAGTGCGCGAGCGCTACGAGGATCACCACAAAGTGAACATTCCTGACGAATCGATCAAGCTCGCCGCCGAGATGGCCGGCCGCTACGTCACCGATCGATTTCTGCCCGACAAGGCCATCGATGTCATCGACGAAGCCTCCGCCAAGGTCAAGATTCGCGCGGGTTCCACCCCCCAGGAATTACGCGTGCTGATCGCGGAGATCGAAGAGATTGTCAGCCAGAAAGACATTGCGATCGCCGAGAGCGACTTCGAGACCGCCGACGAGTTGCGGGCCCAGGAGCGTACGTCCCGCGCTCGCGCCGAACAGCTGGAAACCGATTGGGCCGAGGCCCGTCGGGACATCACTCCCGAAGTGACCGTGGACGATATCCTGTCCGTCGTCTCCGTCTGGACCGGTATACCCGTCTCCCGCATCGCCGAGGAAGAGTCCCAGCGCCTCCTCCAGATGGAGGAAGAGCTCCACAAGACGGTCGTGAGCCAGAACGAAGCTATAGAGACCCTGGCCAAGGCCGTCCGCCGCGCCCGGGCCGGTCTCAAAGATCCGAAACGGCCGATCGGCAGTTTCATCTTCCTCGGGCCCACCGGCGTGGGCAAGACCCTGCTGGCTCGCGCCCTGGCCGAGTTTATGTTCGGTAGTCAGGACTCTCTAATCCGCATGGACATGTCCGAGTACATGGAGCGCCACTCCGTTTCCCGTCTCGTCGGCGCACCGCCCGGATACGTCGGCTACGAAGATGCCGGCCAGCTCACCGAGGCCGTTCGCCGGCGTCCCTACTCGGTCATCCTGCTTGACGAAATCGAAAAGGCCCACCCCGACGTGTTCAACATCCTCCTCCAGCTCATGGAGGACGGCCGCCTCACCGACACCCACGGTCGCACCGTCGACTTCCGTAACACCATCGTCATCATGACCTCCAACATCGGTGCCCAGCTCATCAAGCGGTCCTCCGGCATCGGGTTCGTCGTCAGCGACGGAGGCGAACTCGCCGAGGAAGACGAGTACAAGCGGATGGCCGGCAAAGTCACCGGCGAGCTGAAAAAGGCCTTCCGGCCGGAGTTCCTCAACCGCATCGACGCAACCGTCGTCTTCCGCGCCCTGACCAGGAAAGATATCCACAAGATCGTGGACCTCGAACTCGACCTTGTCCGCGAGCGACTCGCCGAGCACGAGATCGAGCTGGAAATTACCGAAGACGCCATGGATCTACTCGCCGAAAAGGGTTACGACCCGGACTTCGGCGCCCGTCCGCTGCGTCGCGCCATCCAAGATTTGCTCGAAGACCCACTCGCCGAGAAACTCCTTGCCGGTGATTTCGCCGCCGGCGACAAAGTATCCATCGAGCGCGACGGCGACGAACTCCGCGCCGGGTCACGCGAACCCGTCGGAGCCTAGCCGTTGCCCCGGCGGCGAACGATGGCATACGTCTGCCGCGAGTGCGGGAATTCCACCCCCAAATGGGCCGGTCGCTGCCCCGAATGCGGCGAATGGGATTCGCTTGACGAGGTAACCACCCGACGGCAGACGCGTTCCCGCACCCAACAATCTTTGCTCACTCCAGAGCCCATTCCGCTGGCCTCCGTCGAGGCCGCCGACTATCCCCGCGAGCGCTTCGGCCTGCCCGAGGTCGAGCGCGTGCTCGGTGGCGGGCTCGTTCCCGGTTCGCTGGCCCTCCTCGGCGGCGATCCCGGCATCGGCAAATCAACTCTCCTCACCCAAATCTCCGGCGGTCTAGCCACCTCCGACCGCCCCGTCCTCTACGTCTCCGGCGAGGAATCGCCCCACCAGATAAAGCTCCGCGCCGACCGCCTGAATCTGGAGGGCCGCAACCTCCTCCTGTTGGCCGAAGTCTCCGTGGACGCGATCCTCGATCACGCCCGCTCCCATCCACCCGCCCTGCTCATCATCGACTCCATCCAGACCGCCCAGGTCGACGGCATCGCCTCCGCCCCCGGCAGCGTCAGCCAGGTCCGCGAAGCCGCCTCCATGCTGCTCCGCTACGCCAAGGAATCCGGGGTGCCCGTGATCATCGCCGGACACGTCACCAAAGAGGGCAACATCGCCGGGCCCCGCACCCTCGAACACCTCGTGGACGCCGTCCTTTACCTAGAAGGCGATCCCTATTCCGCGTGGCGCATTCTGCGCAGCGTTAAGAACCGCTTCGGCCCCACTCACGAAGTCGCCGTCCTGGAAATGAGCGAGACCGGCCTCGCCGAGGTGGCCAACCCATCCGCTGCCTTCCTCGCCGAACGCCGCGAGGCCGTCCCCGGCTCCGCTGTCGCCGTTGCCATGGAGGGCACCCGCGCTCTTATGGTCGAGGTGCAGGCCCTCGTCAATCGCACCGTCTACTCGCTCCCAAAACGGCTGGCCAGCGGCTTCGACTCCAACCGCCTCACGATGATGGTCGCCGTGCTCGATCGCCGGGCCGGAATTCGCCTGCAAGACCAGGATATCTACGTGAACGTCGTCGGCGGACTGAGCCTTGCCGAACCCGCCGCCGACCTCCCCGTCGCCCTGGCCATCGCCTCCAGCCTGTGGAACCGACCCGTGACAAACGGCACCGCTGCCTTCGGTGAAATCGGCCTGGCCGGTGAAATTCGTTCCGTCTCCCAGGCGGCGATGCGCCTCGAAGAAGCCACCCGTATGGAGTTCGGGCGCTGCCTCGCCCCCGCCTCCGCCGCAACCAACTGGGCCGAGGCCGTCCCGGTCGACAATCTTCGCCTTGCCCTGGAGGCCGGCATTGCCGCCGGATGACCCCAGGACCGTCGCCATCGTGCTGGCCGCCGGCAGCAGCATCCGAATGAACGGGATCGACAAGCTGCTCTACCCCCTCGCCGGCACCCCCGCCATCAACTGGTCCCTACGCGCCCTCGACGCCTCCCCGGCCGTCCATGCCATCGTCGTGGTTCTGGCCCCCGACCGCCGCGCCGAAACCGAGGCCGTCATCAACGAGTCGCCGCCGGCGAAACTCACCGCGATTTGCGACGGCGGTGAAAGCCGCTTCCACTCCGTTCTCAACGGCCTGTACGCCGCCGGGGACGGATACGAATGGGCGCTCGTGCACGACGGCGCCAGGCCATTTCTGCACGGGGATGTCATCGAACGTGGCCTCAAGGCCGCCCAGAGAGCAGGCGCCGCCATCGCCGCCGTGCAGGCCACCGACTCCATCAAACTCTGCGACGAGGAGCGTCGCATCGTCGGCGATCCCCCGCGTACCACCGTCTGGCTCGCCCAGACCCCCCAGATCAGCCGCTTCGACACCCTCTTGCGGTCCTACGAAAATATGCAGTCCCGCTTCCGTGAATTCACCGACGAAGCCTCCGTTCTGCACGCCGCCGGCCACGAAACCCGCGTCTTTCAGGGCTCGGAGCTCAACGTCAAACTCACCACCCCGGCCGATCTCGAACTCGCCGGGTACATAGCCGACCGTTGGGGCGAACACCCGGCGAAGGCCGGTCCCGGTGCCTGAGATTCGCGTCGGCGCCGGACACGACCTGCACCGCCTTGAGCCCGGCCATCGCCTGGTTCTGGCCGGAGTCGAAATCCCGGCCGACCGGGGAGCGGTGGGCCATTCGGACGCCGATGTTGTCCTCCACGCCGTCACCGACGCCATCCTCGGAGCCGCCGCGCTCGGCGACATCGGCCGCCTGTTCCCGAACACCGACCCGGCCTATCGCGATGCCGACAGCAGGCTCTTCCTCGCCGAGGTGGTCCGCCTGGCCGGACTGGCCGGATTCGAAATCGGCAACGTGGACACCACCGTGATTTTGGAGGAGCCTCTCCTGGCCCCCCACATCGATGGCATGCGAACGAAGCTCGCGGACGTGCTCGGGATCCCGGTGGGTCGCGTCAGCATCAAAGCTAAGACCGGCGAGCAGATCGAATCCATAGGCCGAGGAGAAGCCCTGGCCTGCGAGGCCGTCGTGCTTCTTGCCCGCTCCTGAGCCGCGTCGCCCCCACCCCCCACCTTCGCTAAAATCTAGCGTTGCGGTGCCGTTCCACCGCCCGGAAAGCTGAATTCCTCTGGCCCTTCAACTCTACGACACCGCCACCAAGGCCAAGCGCGATTTCAAACCCCGCGAAGGCGTCGTGCGCATGTACGTCTGCGGCATGACTCCCAAGGACCCGCCGCACATCGGCCACGCCCGCCTTTTCGTCCACGCCGACGTCATGCGACGCTACCTCGAATATCGCGGCTACCGCATCCAGCACGTCCAGAATTTCACCGACATCGACGACAAGATCATCCAGCGCGCCCGCGAGCAGGGCCGGGACCCCCTGGAGCTCTCCCGGGCCAACAGCGAAGACTATTTCAAGGTGATGGACAGGCTCAACGTGGCTCACGCCCACGTATTCCCCCGGGTGTCCGAGCATATCGAGCCGATCGTCGAAGAGATCCAGACCTTGATCGACAAAGGTTTCGCTTACGAGACTGGCAATGGCGTCTATTTCGAAGTTACCAAGTGGCCGGAATACGGCAAACTCTCCGGCCGCACCGCTGAGGACGTGATGGCCGGTGCCCGCATCGAAGTCGACGAAGAAAAGCGCGACCCTCGCGACTTTGCCCTCTGGAAGCGGCACAAGCAGGGCGAAATTTTCTGGGAAAGCCCCTGGGGCCGCGGGCGACCCGGTTGGCACATCGAGTGTTCCTCCATGATCCGCCGCCATCTCGGCCCCCGCATCGACGTTCACTGGGGCGGCTCCGACCTGCTCTTTCCTCACCACGAAAACGAGCTCGCCCAGGCCGAGGCCGGGTTCGATACCGCTCCCTTCGTCAACCACTGGCTCCACCTGGGAGTCCTGCGGATTGACGGCGAGAAGATGGGACACTCGGCCGGCAACTTCGTCACCCTGAACGATATCCTCGAGGAGTACTCCCCCGCCGTCGTCCGTTTTTACCTGGTTGCGACACCATACGGTTCGATCGTGGATTTCAACCCCGACTCGCTTACCCAGGCGGCCTCCGGCTACAACCGGCTGACCGGGGCCCTGCGCGCCACCGCCGCCGCCGAGGCGGTCGATTCAGCTAGTTCAGCCCGCGTGCGCCATGCCGCCACCGCCGCCCGGCAAGGCTTCGAAGCCGCCATGGACGACGACCTCAACACCGCCGGAGCCATCGCCGCCCTCTTCAACCTGGTTCGCGTCATCAACTCCGACGCAGCCTCGGCCTCAGAGGCGGACGTCGAACTCGCCCGTGGCGAACTTGTCTCCCTCGCCGGCATTCTCGGCCTCGACCTGGTCCCCGAGAGCCGCGCCGACGGTGAGATCGGCCCGCTGGTCGATCTGCTCGTCGAAATCCGGCGCGAGCTTCGCGATGCAAAGATGTGGGAGCTGGCGGACCGCGTGCGCGATCAACTCACCCACCTCGGGATCACCCTGGAGGACGGCCCCCAGGGCACCACCTGGCGGTAGACTGCCGCATGGCCTCCGATACTCCGCCACCCGACGAAATTCAGGTTACCGGCATGGTGTTTTTCGGATATCACGGCGCCAAATCGGAGGAAAAGAGTCTGGGCCAGCGCTTCATCGTCGACATCACCGTGCGTGCCGATCTGGCGCCTGCCGGTACTTCCGACGATCTCTCCAAAACCATCGACTACGGCCAGATATTTCGGGTGGCGAAGGAAGTGACCGAAGGCCCTTCGCTCGACCTCATCGAGACCGTCGCCGAGCGCATCTGCGCCGGCGTGCTCGCGCTTTCGCCGCTGGCCGAAGAAGTCGCCACTACCGTGCGCAAGCCCGCCGTCCCCATCCCCGGCGTTCTCACCGAGACCGCCGTCCGCCTGGTGCGCCGCCGGGAAGAGGCGGACGCGGACCGCGGTTAGTCGGCCGGCTCGGGGCAGGCTCCGCCGGCGAGCGCGGTTTCGAGATCCAGGGTGGTGAAGCGGATTTCCCAGCGATCGGCGACGCGGATGGTCCACATGAGGCCGACTTCGTCGCCGGCGGGCTGGGCGGAGGCCAGCCAGGGCGAGCCGGCGCCGAACAACGGGTCCAGCCGAACGGCGCAGCCGGGCGGCCCGAACCCCTCTCCTCCGGCCGGCCGCACGCGATACATTATCTCGTTGGTGTTCGCATAGAAGACCCAGACGTTGCCGGAGTCGTCGACGGTCATGGCGGTGGCGTGGGCACCGGTAATGCCAACCTCCTCGATGGCGGTCCAGCCGGTGTCGGTGGAGTAGCTTTGGTAGACCATCATCTGGCCGCCGGCGTCGTCGGCGTGATAGGCGAGGTGAGCGGTGTCGCCGTCACCGATGATGATGAAGTCGTGGGTGCCGTTGAAGCTCCCGAGGGTCTCGGTGACGAGTTCGTCGATGGCATCACTGTCGCCAACGGTCGCGCGCATCTCGCCCACCAGGATGAAGACCGCCACGAGGTCGTCGCCGGCAAAGGCCAGGGAGCCGCTACTGCCAAATCCAGTCCGGTCCCCTTCATCGTCGGTGGTGAGTCGGAAGGGATCGGTCCATTCGTCCAGCGAGCTATCGATCGCATAGGTCAGCCAGATGTGGTTGATGGAGCCCTCGGGAGTTGACATGTAGCTGCGGATGACGACCCAGGGTCGCCCGTCGGGCCCGATGGCGAGGTTGGAGAGGTAGGCCATGAAGCTCGATTCCATGTCGGCGACCAGGATCGGCTCGCCGAGAACTAGTCCGTCCGGGCCGGCGGTCCCGACCCGTAGGAAGACCTGGATCTTGTTGCGATCGGCGTATAGGACATAGACGCGGCCATCGATCTCGTAGATGGACATCCCGAACCCGGTGGGCAGATGGGTGACCACCTGTTGTTGCTCGAATGATTGCCCGTCCGGTGAGTGTGCGATGACGCCGTACCTTCCGTCGAAGAAGAGCGCGTACCAGCCGCCGGATTCGCTGCGAAAGAGATGGCGCTGGGAATGGTAGGCGATCCCGTAGGGGTGGGTGGCGCGTCCAACAAGGACGCCGGCGTTGGTCGCGAACACCGGCTCAGCCGCATGTCGGAGGAGCCGGGGATCGTGGGTGGGTCCCGCTGCCGCGGCCGCCGTCTGGCGGAACGCCGCCAGGGGCACCCAGGCGGCGTCCGGGTAGCGCCGGTTGCGGAGTTCGGTGCCGATGGGGCGGATGGTAACTGTCAGAGTGGTGTGGGTGTGGGCCTCCAGCACCCCGGCCTGGAAGTACTGGCGCACGACCCCGGTGGGCGGATCGTCGGTTGCCACCAACGCCTCCGGGTGGACATCGAATCGTGCCTCGGTCTTCGGATAGCCGAACGAATCGACTCCGCCAAGGCGTTGGAAGGCATCGAGAAAGCCGGTTTCGTCGCCATCTATGGAAAGGTTCGAGACGGTCCGCCCCCAGGGCCCGACCTGGAGTCCCTCGTTCTCGTTGGTAATCGAATATTCCGCGATGTCTCCGCCCAGGAGGTCCCAGACCAGGCGCCGTTGTATGCCGGCCTTCGGGCGAAACTCCAGCACCCCGTTCTCGAAGTACTGGACGAGCACGCCGGGTTCCTCCTCGAAGACCTCGGAGATGGGATAGCCCCAGCGCTCGAGCCCGCCGGTGCGGTCAAAGAAGCCCAGGAAATCCGCCTCGGTCACGCGGCCCGGCCCATATACGACCAGGAGGCGGCTGACGTTGTGGGCATGGTAGGAGTTGGACAGATGGCGGGTGGCGGCTACGCGCGCGAGGGAGAAGTTGACGTCGGAAGGGGCCGCGCCGGCGTTGGCGGGGAAGGGGAGGATGGCGAGGAAGAGGATGAGGAGGGTGAGTGCGGCGAGCCCGAGCGGCCGGTGTCGGCCGGCCGGGCGAGGCACGGTGATTTGGCTCATGAACTTTGCTCTCCGACGGATCTTGTTCCCAGGGAATGGGCGGCGCGTTTTGCGGCGGTCCGATAGTGCTTCCGGCGGGCAGCCGACATTATTGTGGCTACCTGTGGGGCGATGTCAAGCCGGGTCGGGAGGGCGGTTGCGGCGGAGGCGAAGGTCGCGCCGGTGGAATGACTTTCGGCATCCCGTGAAAGGCGGCCTAGTACTGCTCTTCGGCAAGCTGAACCGCCTTCTGCAGATTTACCCGCCGCGCCGCCGCGAAACTCACCGCTATCCCCATCACCATCGCCGCTAGAGCCACTCCGGCGAATTGCAAAGATCGCTCCCACGCGACCACTGCCTCGAACGCCGGCGCCCGAGCCGCTCCCCCCACCGCAACCTCCAGCATGCTCAGAAATGTCGCCGACACCACCGCCCCGATGCCCAGCCCCGCCACCACCGCCAGCGCCCCGGTCAGCGAATTTTCCGTCGCCAGCCAGCGGGCCAGCTGCAGCGACGACATCCCCGTCGCCCGCAAGATGCCCACCTGCGCCCGCCGCCGTCGGTAGGTCAGCACGGCCTGATACGCGAATAGCACCAGCGCCAGCAACAAGATCCAGGCGAACCCCACCGACAACACCCCGAACACTCCCACCCGGCGCGGGTCCGAGCGCAAGCGCTCCAGCTCCCCGTCCACATCGTACTCCGCCAGCACCGGCAAGCCCTCGTCGGCGAAGCCGTCCAGTATCGCCGCCAGATCGGAACCCGGCGCTCGCCGCACCAGCACATCCCAGGGGCGCTCGCCCAGCTCCAGCATCAGCCGTCGGAGGTTCAAAATGACGAACGGCCCCGCATCCGGAGCGTGCGTCGGAAACAGGTCGGCCTCGCCGGCAATCGTCACCTGAAGTTCAGTAAAAGGCGGCCCCCCGGATCCATCGCCCGCCGGGCCGAACCTTAAATTGAGGCCCGCCCCGAGCGCGTGACCGCCCTCGGCAAGCAGGTCACTCGATACGACGGCGGCGTTTTCCATCCTGAAAATTCCAAGCAATTGCTCGAATGATTCCCCGGCGAACTCATCCCGCCACCACCCCACCCGCCCGAATTCATCTGGAAATACCGCATACACGGTCACCGGCTGAATCGTCGGCCCCACGAGCAGCGCTTCACCCCGCCAGAGCCGGGCCGCGTCTTCCACTCCCGGGGCGTTGAGGTGCAGATCGACCGGGAAGTTCGCGTACGGCGACCTCGAGGCCGTCGCTCCGTTATCGGTTTCGCCAAGGCCCGGGCCCAGCTGCGCCGGCGCGCCCGGTGGCCATCCCTCCACCAGCAGCAGGTCCGCTCCGTACTCGTAACGCGTGCGCAGTTCCTCATTGAGATTTATAGAGCCGGCCGCCGAGGCCAGAAAAAATCCCATCGCAACCGTCACACTTACCAGCACGAATCCCGCCCGATGCGTTCCGATGCCCCGGGCAAGATGCCGCACCGCCAATTCCTCCGAGCCCGCCCGCGCGCGGTCCAGCAACCACCCGGCCCCGCCCAGCACCACCGGAAGCAGGCGGGTCGACAGTAGGCCCAGCCCCGCGATGGCCAGCACCGGCCCCAGTAGCGTAAGCGCCCCCGCCCCGCCCCCATCGCCCGACGAACGCTCAAGCCAGCTAAAGCGCAGCAGCAGATATCCAGCCCCGGCCAGCATCGCCACATCGACGTAATAGCGTTGCCAGAGGGGCCTCCGCCACTCCCGTGCTATCCGCGCCCGGTGAATCACCGCCGAACGTGACGAAGCCCGATACGCCGCCAACGTCGCCATCGCCACCGCCGCCACCATCGCCACCCCCGCCACCGCGAATTGAGCCGGCGCGACCTGGAAATCAATCTCCTCCCGCGGCCCAAAGATCAGAAATCCGTAGGTGAGATGAATCAGGCGTGCCACCTGCAATCCCGCGAACGGGGCCACAACCGCCACCACCGCGCCCAGCACGAAAAAGTCCGCAAGCAGGAAGACGAAGATATGCAAATCACCCGCCCCTCGGCTCCGCAGCGTGGATAGCGCCGACGCCCGATCCTCCGCTCCCAGGCGCACCGCCATCACCACGAAATAGAGCAGCGCCCCCGCCACCGGCAGCGCTATCAGGAGCAGCAGACCTTCCAGTTCGCGACGGCGCTCCTCCGCCTGTTGGAGCGGCTGCAGCGGCGACTCAACCACCCGCAGATCGTCCGGCAGCAATTGGCCCGGAATCTGCAGCGCCTGCAACGCCTCGATCTGCGCCGGCACGCTTCCGGTCGCAAACGCCGTCAGTGGAAACTGCGCGTACCACGCCTCCGAAGCCACCCCCGCCCCGCCCACCACCAGCGCCCGGAACACCGCCGGCTCCACCATCAGGGTCGAACCAAACGTGTCCAGCGAATCGAAGAACCAGAACGGTGAATCCGGCTCCCTGGCCTGCCAGCGCCCCGTGATTTTCACATTGATGAAACGCGGCGCCAGACCGGACTCGGCCGGCAGTCGCAGGCGGATTTCATCACCGACCAGCAGACCCAGCGCATCCAAACCGATGGAGTTTATTGAAGCTTCGAGCGTGCCCTCAGCTTCCGCGTCCGGCCATTGCCCCTCGATGAGCCTCGCATGGACCGTCAGCCCGTCCAGATAGCCCGCCGCCAGCGCTCCCGCCAGAGCACCCTCGGCCAGCGAATCCGGGTCTGGCAGGAGCGGCATGGTCGTCGCCGAGCCGACCGCCAGCACCGGCTCCGCCCCCACCGCGGCTATGAGCGGGTCAAAAATATCCGTTCCGGCCAGACCGCCGCCATCCCTCTGTCCGATCACCAGGATCGAGCTTCTTGGCACCCCAAAGGCGCCTTCGTCGCTCAGCTCCTCCCGCAGCAGCAACTCCCCCCGGCCGTCCGCGTAGGCCATGATTCCCGTACCCAGCGCCGCCGCCAGCAGCAGACCTAGGAACGGCGTCAAAAGTGTTCCGGCTCGGTCGCCCACGCTGCGCACTCCCAGCCACAGCATCTGCGGAAACGCCAGCGATCGACCCCGGCTCTTCCGAGGCGACTTCCACGAAGTCTCCAGTCGTCCCCCGATTGATCCGGTGGACGCTGCCCGGTCCCGGCGACCTTCGCTCAGGGAGCGGCTTTGCTCACCCTCGACGTCCGCGGAGTCATCCTTCGCCGATTCGGGCTCGACGGATTCCGGGCCGTCATTGTTCTCATCAATCATCGGGGCAGTCTACCGGCTCCCCATATCCCCCCGGCGACTTTTCCGCGCCGAATCGCGACTATTGATCAGGAACATGGAAGCCCATATGAATTTCGCCTCGCCCCCTCTCTCCCCATCACCCAAAGCGTGATCCAACCAATATCCGCCTGCCGCCATGCCGATGTAAACTTCCCGTTCGCGCCGGCACTGCCTGGACGCCGCGCCAATTTGGGAGACGACATTGGATAACCATTCGGAGATAGCGGACGCGGTCAGCACCATCCTGACCGCCATCGGCGAAGACCCGACCCGAGAGGGATTGCAGGGCACCCCGGCCCGCGTCGCCCGCATGTACGCAGAAGTTTTCTCCGGTTTAGAAGAAGATCCCGCCGCCGTCCTCTCTACCACCTTCAACCAGCCCCACGACGAAATGATCGTCGTCCGCGACATTCCCTTCCACTCGATGTGCGAGCATCACCTCATGCCCTTCACCGGCCGCGCCGACGTCGCCTACATCCCTCGCGATCGCGTCGTCGGACTCAGCAAACTCGCCCGGCTGGTCGACATCCTGTCGCGCCGCCCCCAGATTCAGGAACGGCTCACCTGTGAGATCGCCGATAACATCGAGCAGGTTCTGGACCCCCGTGGCGTGGCCGTGCGGATTCAGGCCGAGCATCTGTGCATGACCATGCGGGGCATAAAGAAACCCGGTTCCGTCATGATGACCACCGTCACCCGCGGGGCCTTCCGCGAGAATCCCGCCACTAGGGCCGAATTCTTCTCTCTGATCGCCAACGGCCTCTAGCCGGCCGGCCACCAGGACATCCGAAGCGGCCCCGCTGACCACCGCCGCCCCAACGTCCTACCTGGGAATCAGCACCTTCCGCAACACCTCAAAATGCTCCAGCGCGATCCCGGTGCCCAGCGCGACACACATCAGTGGCTGATCGGCGATGTGGCACGGGATGCCGGTCTTTTCCGTCAGCAAAGTGTCCAGGTTCCGCAACAAGCTCCCGCCCCCCGTCATCACCATCCCCTTGTCAATGATGTCGGCCGCCAGTTCGGGCGGCGTTTTTTCCAACACCGACCTCACTCCCCGGATGATCGAGTAGATCGGATCGCGAATCGCTCCCGTCACCTCGTCCGACGTCACCGTCACCGTGCGCGGTAGGCCCGCTACCTGATCTCGCCCGCGCACTTCCATCGGAATCGCCTCATCCATCTGCGTAGCGCTGCCAATCGAGACTTTGATCTCCTCCGCCGTCGGGTCCCCGATCAGCAGGTTGTACTTACGGCGGATGAAGTTCGAGATCGCCCTGTCGATTGTGTTACCAGCCACTCGTATCGAAGCTGACACCACGATGTCATTCAGCGATATGATCGCGATTTCGGTCGTTCCTCCACCTATGTTGATGATCAAATTTCCCGAAGGCGCCGAGATCGGCACCCTCGCCCCGATCGCCGCCGCCAGCGGCTCAGCTATCAGCGCTGCCGATTTGCAGCCCGCCGCCACCGCCGCGTCGGTCACCGCCCGTCGCTCCACCCCAGTCACCCCCGTCGGCACCGCGATCATCATCTCCGGCTGAAATAGTCGAAAGCGCCCGCACACCCGCTCGATGAAGTAGCGAAGCATCGCCTCCGTCACCACGTAGTCCGCGATCACCCCTTCCCTCATCGGCCGCATTATCCGGATGCTCCCCGGCGTACGCCCCACCATCTCCCGCGCCGCCTGCCCCACCGCCTGTATGTTGCGCTCCGGCATGCTCACCGCCACCACCGACGGTTCGCTGATTACTATGCCTCTGCCTCGGGCATAAACCACCACATTGGCCGTACCCAGGTCCACCCCGAGCTGGCGAGGTCCCAACAGAGACAAACGCGGGCGCCCCGGTTAGCCCGAAATCCGGGATTCGACTGTTCCCGCGACCTCGATGCTCGCGCCCAGCCGAACCAGGTCACTCGCCAGGTCTTCATAGCCTCGATGGATGTACCGCGCCTCATCTATCGTCGTCTCGCCCGTTGCCACCAGCCCCGCCAGGATCATCGCCGCGCCCGACCGCAGATCATTTCCCGCCCGCAGGGCCGCGCCCTTCAGCTGGCGAGGGCCGCGTATTACCGCCCGCGTGCCTTCCACCTTGATTTCAGCTCCCATTTTTTGCAGCGCCTTCGCATAACCAAAGCGGCTGTCAAACACCCGTTCCACCACCACGCTCTCACCCTCCGCCTGGGTCAGCAGCGCTGCCATCTCCGCCTGTTTATCCGTCGGAAATCCCGGATGCGGCATGCTCTGCACTTCCGTCGCGGTCAGTTTCCGGCTCGACTTTATCGACACGCACTCATCGCTCAGCTCGATTTCGGCTCCCACCTCGCGCAATTTGTGTAGCACTGGCTCCAGGTCCTCCGGATTCGTGTCCACCAGCTCTATCTCGCCGCCGCACATCGTAACCGCGATCGCAAACGTACCCGCCACTAGCCGGTCCGGCAGCACGTGGTGACCGCTCCCGTGAAGTTTCTCCCTGCCCACCACCTCGATGATGCTCGTGCCCTCCCCCCGGATTCGCGCCCCCATCGACCTCAAAAATACCACCAGGTCTAGCACCTCCGGTTCCCGCGACGCATGCACGATCGTCGTCGTCCCATCCGCCAGGCACGCCGCCATCACCAGGTCCTCGGTCCCCGTGTGGCTCGGGTAATCCAGGTAAATGCGGGCACCTTGCAGTCGCCCCGGCGCCGTCGCCAAGTAGCTCGAACGGTCCGTCTCCACCGTCGCCCCCATCGCCCGAAATCCCTGCACGTCGACATTCACCGGGCGGATGCCCAGATCGCAGCCGCCGGGGTGCACGCACCGGAACTCACCAAATCGCGTCAGCAATGGGCCCGCCACCAGAAACGACGCCCGCATCACGTTCACCATCTCTGCGTCCGGTTCGTGGCTGCTGATCGCGCCCGCCGTTATCGCCATCGTCCGCTCCGCCCGGTCATATTCCACCTCTGCCCCCAGCCGCCGCACCAGCTCCACCATTAGCTCCACGTCCTCAATTACCGGCACATTGCTCAGGTGGCACGTCTCTTCCGTAAGGAGCGCCGCCGCGATCATCGGCAGAACCGCGTTCTTGGCCCCCGGCACTCGGAACTGCCCGCTCAGGCGGTCCGCCCCCTGCACGATGAGCTTATTCGGCACCCCGACGGCCGGCCGGCCGCTAGTTGCGATACCCGCCACCGCGGCCTATCTTCTCCGGCGCTGGGCGGCCCTTATCCTCGCCAGCGCCCGCAGCAACCCTATGCGCGCCTCCAACACCTCCGACGGAGTCATTGTCATGTCAATCGCCTCCAGGGCGCGATCGCGCGCCTCCTGCGCCCGCTCGAGGTCGATATCTTCCGATCGCTCCGAAGTATCCGCCAGCACCGTCACCGTATCCCCCAGCACCTCCATGAACCCACCGCTCACCGCCAGAATCTCTTCCTCGCCCCCTCGCCGCAAAACGACCACCCCCGGGCGTAACTCCGTCACCAGCGGCGCGTGTTGCGGCAATACCGCCAGCTCCCCCTCAATTCCCGGGGCGATCACCACATCCACATCCTCCTCGGCCAGGACGTGGCGCTCGGGCGTTACCAGCTCAATCGTCAGTTTTGCCATTAGTTTTGCAGTCTACCAGTCGCCAATGTCTAGGCGATCTCTTTCCGCATTTGCTCCGCTTTCACCACCGCGTCCTCGATCGTGCCGACCATGTAGAACGCCTGCTCCGGCAGGTCGTCGTGATCGCCCGCCAGAATATCCGTGAATCCACGCACAGTATCGTCCACCGGCACCGTCGTACCCGCCATTCCGGTGAACGTTTCCGCCACGTTCATCGGCTGCGATAGGAACCGCTCGACCTTGCGCGCTCGCGCCACCGTCAGCCGGTCCTCTTCCGACAGCTCCTCGATGCCCAGAATCGCGATGATGTCTTGCAGATCCTTGTAGCGCTGCAACACCTGCTGCACTTCTCGCGCCACCCGGTAGTGATCCTCCCCCACCACCCGCGGGTCCAGAATTCGCGATGTCGAGGTCAGCGGGTCCACCGCCGGGTAGATGCCCCGGTCAACAATCGAGCGCTCCAGCCGGATCGTCGCGTCCAGGTGGGCGAACGTCGCCACCGGCGCCGGGTCCGTGTAGTCATCCGCCGGCACGTAAATTGCCTGCAACGACGTGATCGATCCCGACTTCGTTGACGTTATCCGCTCCTGCAGCTGGCCCATCTCCGAACCCAGCGTCGGCTGGTAACCCACCGCCGACGGCATCCGTCCCAGCAACGCTGACACTTCCGAGCCCGCCATCGAAAAGCGGAAGATGTTGTCGATGAAGAGCAGCAGGTCCTGCCCCTCCTCATCCCGGAAATACTCAGCCATCGACAGACCCGCCAGCGCCACCCGCAGGCGGGCTCCCGGCGACTCGTTCATCTGCCCGAACACCATCACCGTATTGTCCATCACCCCCGCTTCGCGCATTTCCCCGATCAGCTGCGTGCCCTCCCGCGTCCGCTCTCCCACCCCGCAGAACACCGAGTACCCCCCGTACGTCTTCGCCACGTTGTTGATCAGTTCCATGATCATGATCGTCTTCCCCACCCCCGCCCCTCCGAACACGCCCGTCTTTCCACCTCGTGTGAACGGTGCGATCAGATCGATCACCTTCAGTCCCGTCGCGAACATCTCCGTCGATGTCGTCTGTTCCTCGACCGTCGGAGCCGTCCGGTGGATGGGATAGCGCTTCTTGGCCACCACCTCTTCCCCACCGTCCACCACCTTCCCCGTCACATCGAACACCCGGCCCAGCGTCTCCGGCCCCACCGGGACCAGCACCGCGTCCCCCGTGTCCTCCACCGCCAGCCCGCGCCGCAGCCCTTCCGTCGGCGTCATCGCGATGCAGCGCACCCAGCTGTTCCCGATGTGCTGCTGCACTTCAAGCGTTATCGTCTCCTCCGTGCCCGGCTTGTTGACCTCCAGGGCGTTAAACAGCCCCGGCAGCCCTTCCGGGTCGAATTCAACATCCACCACCGCCCCGATAATTTGTGTGATTCGCCCGGTTGCCATCAGCAGCTATTCTCCCGTTATTGCGCCAGGGCGTTGGCCCCGGCCGCGATGTCGATCATTTCATTCGTGATTGAAGCCTGGCGCTGGCGGTTGTAGGACAGCGTAAGCTCATCTATCAAATCCGAGGCGTTCTCCGTGGCGTTGCGCATCGCCACCATCCGCGCGCTCTGCTCGCTCGCCGTCGTCTCCAGCACCAGCCGGTACAGATACATCTCCACGTATCGCGGCAGCAGCATGTGCAAAACCGTCTCCGCGTTTGGCTCATATATATAGTCCGGCCTCCGCTCCCCGGCTTCCAGGGCTTCGGGCCGCTTTACCGGCAGCAGTTGCACATGTTCCGGCCGCTGCGTCAGCGTGTTCACGAACTCCGGATAGACCACGTGAACCGCGTCGAATTCCCGGCTTTCAAAGCCATCCACCATCAGCCGCGCGATCGGCGTCACATCCGTTATCCGCGGCCGGTCCGGGACCTCCAAGAAACTCGCCACCACCGGCAGCGAGCCGCCAAGCATGCGGATTCCCACCTTCCCTACCCCCACCATCGAAATTTCCGATTCTTCTTCCCCGGCGCCCGCCTCCTCGGCGAATTCCAGCGCCCGCCGGGCCACATTGGTGTTCAGCGCTCCGCACAGCCCTCGATTCGTCGACAGCACCACCAGCGCCACATTTCGCTCTCGCCGGGCCTCAAACAATGGATGCAGGCCGTCCTCCGAGGGCAGGGCGTGCGCGAGGTGCCGCAAGACCTCGCCGATCTTGTCCGCGTACGGCCGCGTCGCCCGCACCGCGTCCTGCGCCCGATTCATCTTCGACGTCGCCACCAGCTGCATCGCGCGCGTTATCTGCCGCGTGCTCTCCACCCCTTTTATGCGGTTACGGGTTTCCCTGGCGTTGGGCAACGGACGCTCCTAGTCTGTCTCGTCCGGTGCCGTCTCCACGTTGCTCGCCAGGAAATGATCCTTCCGGAACGACGTCAGCGCCCCGTCCAGTTTCGCCAGATCATCATCATTTAGCTTTCCCGTTTCCGCAATCACCTTCACCAGGTCCGCTTGGCTCGATCGCATGTACTCCAGCACCTCGGTCAGGAACCGGCTCGTGTCCTCGATCGGTAGCCCGTCCGCCGCCCCGGACGTACCGCAGCGGATCGATATCACCTGATCCTCCACCGGCTGCGGTTCGTACTGCCCCTGCTTTAATATCTCCATCAGGCGCTCTCCCCGGTCCAGTTGCCGCCGCGTCGAGGCGTCCAGGTCCGAGCCGAACTGCGCAAACGCCGCCACTTCCCGGTACTGCGCCAGTTCCAGGCGCAGCCCGCCGGCCACCGCCCGCATCGCCTGCGTCTGAGCGTCCCCGCCCACCCGCGACACCGACAGGCCCACGTTCACCGCGGGTCGGTTGCCCGCGTTGAACAGGTCCGGCTCCACGTATATCTGGCCATCCGTGATCGAAATAACATTCGTCGGTACGTACGTCGTCAGGTCGCCTTCTTGAGTCTCAATCACTGGCAGCGCCGTCAGGCTGCCACCGCCGACGTCCGGGCTCATCCGCGCCGCCCGCTCCAACAGCCTTGAGTGCAGGTAGAAAATGTCTCCCGGGAAGGCTTCCCGGCCCGGAGGCCGTCGCAGCAACAGCGAGATTTCCCGGTACGCCCACGCGTGCTTCGTCAGGTCGTCGTAGATGATCAGCGCGTCCTGGCCATCGTCGCGGAAGAATTCACCGATCGTGCACCCGGTAAACGGCGCTATGTACTGCTGTCCCGCCGGGTCGCTCGCCCCCGCCGCCACGATTACCGTGTGCTGCATCGCCCCGTACTCTTCCAGCGTCGCCCTGACACTCGCGATCTGGCCCGCCTTCTGCCCGATCGCCACATAGATGCACTTCACCCCTGTGTCGCGCTGATTGATTATCGTGTCCACCGCGATCGCCGTCTTGCCGATCTGGCGGTCTCCGATTATCAGTTCGCGCTGCCCGCGGCCTACCGGGATCATCGAGTCAATCGCCCGTATACCCGTCTGCAGCGGCGTGTCCACGTTTGCCCGCAGCGTCACCCCGGGAGCCACCTTTTCGATAACGTCCGTCCGCTCCGTATCAATTGGCCCGCGCCCGTCGATCGGCTCCCCCACCGCGTTCACGATCCGTCCCAGCAGCGCCTCACCCACCGGCACCTCCGCCACCCGGCCCGTGGTGCGAATCTCATCCCCTTCCTTGATCTGCGCATACGGCCCCAGCAGTACCGCGCCCACCGAATCCTCCTCCAGGTTCAGCGCCATCCCAACCACCCCGCCCGGAAACTCCAGCAGCTCTCCCGCCAGCGCCTCCGAAAGTCCGAATATGCGGGCTATGCCGTCTCCAACCTCCACCACCGTGCCCACGTTCACATCCCGCACCGTCGTATCCAGAGAATCGATTCGCTGCCTTAACAGGCTGGTTATGTCGTTTGAGTTTGTTGCCATGTCCTCATATGTGTCTGATTCAACGCAGAGCTTGTTTCAGCGCGTCCAGCCTGGCCTCGACGCTGAAGTCGCGTCGCCAGTCGCCGTGGCGCAGTACAAACCCTCCCTTGATGGTTGGATCCAGTTCCTCGTGAAAAATCATGCGTCTCCCCTGCGTTTGCATCTGCTCGCGCAGGCCATCCAGATCGGCTCCGCTCATCGGAACCGCCGATCGCACCGTCACCCGGTCGATCGGACCCTCCGTTTCGCTGCGCCGAATGAATTGCACCCGCACCGCCGGGACCAGGTCAAAGGTTCCGTCCTGAATAAGGACGTGGCCCACCGACCGGCCGCGATCGCCGACGATACCCTCGGAGATCACGTCAAAATCGCTCTGCTGCTCATCGGCCGAAGCCCCCGGTCGCGTGACCACCGCCCGCACCGCCGCGTCCGTGGCGACCCGGTACAGCGCTATCAGCTCGTCTTCCCAGTCCTCCCAGTCGTCGCCCTCCTCGGCCGTCTCCAGGACGGCCGAGACATACTGGCGCACGCGCCGGCGGTCGGAATGTTGATCCCTTCTCATGAAGTTTGGCTTCTCACCTCCGCCAGCGCTTCCTCCACCAGCCGGCGATGTTCCGGGTTGTCAATCGACCGGTCCAGCACCTTGCTTGTGGCGTCGATCACCAGGTCGGCGATCTCCCGCTGCGCTTCGTGCAAAGCCTGTTCCTTCATCATTGTCGCGTCCTGCTCGGCATCCATGCGGATTTTCTCCGCCGCCTGCCTCGCCCGATGCAACTCTTCCTGTTCCACGTCGGCCACGCGGCGGATCGTCTCCTCGCGTACCCGTCGCGCCTCGTCCTGGCGGTCCCGCAGCTCCTCATCGAACTGCTTCTGGTCTTCCTCGACCTGAACCTTCATTTGAGCGGCCTGCTGCAGGCTGTCCCGGATTTGTGTCCGCCGCTCCTCCAGCGTTCGTTGCAGCGGCCCGTACAGCACCTTGTACATGATCCATACAAAAATGATGAACGACACAAACTGAATCAATATATTCGGGAACAGGATTCCCAGCGTGTCAAAAAGCTCGATCATCGCCTACCTCGGGCCGCGATACATCACCGCCGGCTCTAGCCGCCCAGGCCAAGGGCCAGGAACAGTCCGATCAAGAATCCGTAGATACCGATCGCCTCGGCCAGACCGAGACCGATAATCATCGTCGTCCGGATCGCGTTTTCAGCCTCCGGGTTTCGCCCCAGCGCCTCCATCGCTTTCCCCACGCCCATACCGATTCCCAGTGCGGCGCCAAGCCCCGCGAGACCAATCGCCAGTCCTGCACCTATTGGTGCTAAATCCAATTCCAATTTCGCCCTCCTTCAGGCAGTTCAGTGATTCTCTTGTACTCCCACCGCGACGGTGGTGAAACTAACGGTCAACATGGTAAAGACAATGGCCTGGATCAATCCGAAAAGAACCTCCAGCATGTAAAACACCGCCCCCACGATCCAGCCCTGCCAATTCGCAAGTCCCAGCAGGACCTCACCAGCGAAGAGGTTACCGAAAAGCCGGAACGACAGCGACACGATTACGAAAACCTCGATGATCAAGAAGATTGGAAATAGCAGCCACGAGTTCTGCGCGATCGCCTTCAAATGGCCGCCCACGCCGTGCGCGCGTACCCCCGTCGAATGGATAATGAGGAACGCTCCCAGCGCCAGCGCCAGCGTCATGTTGATATCCGCCGTGGCCGGTCGCAGGTACGGAATCAATAGCGATTCCCCTTCGTGATGCTCGATCCACCCCACCGTGCCTACCAGCGGCAGCAGGCTGAACCAGTTCGCGAACAGAATGAAGAGGAAAAACGTCGCCACGAAAGGAAATAGCTGCTTCCCGTACTTCCCCATCCCCGGACCCACCATGCCCTCCACCGTTTCCACCAGAAATTCCATGAAATTTTGCAGACCGCCCGGAACGGCCGATATCCGTCCCCGCAGCAGCAGCCCCGGGATTATCAGCGCCGCCATCACCACGAACATGATGACCAGCGAATTTGTCAGCCGGAATATCCCGAGCGGCGTTTCCCATTCGCATCCGTAGCAAATGGGCTCCGCCTTGATCGAAAAGTCAGGAAGCAACTACTCGCGCTGCCAGTTGAAGATCAAGACCATCACGTAGAAACTGAGCCCCAATCCTAGTAGAACCCCGGTCATGAACATCCAGGGTGCAGTCCCCCACAGCCCGTCCAGGTATCGCCCTAGCAAGACCCCGGTGACAATGAAGGACCCGACTACAAAACCGAACTCCAGCGCGAGAGCGGCGGCTCTTATCGGGCCCACAATCTCCCTCACCAGAGTCCATTTTGCGAGGATCGTGAAGCTTTTCACATCCTCACACCGGCGGAATTTTAGCACGGTCTCCGGGCCTCTTCTAACGCCCACGTTCAACCTGTCGATCCGGCCTTTGCCCCTCCATTTCCGCCTCCCCGCGCCCGCCACCCATTTGCGCTCTCATCCCATCTCACCTATGTTTCAGATGTCACCGCACCAACGGAGTCACGCATGGCCGAACCCGAGAGCCGCGCCCCGAAAATAAGAAAACCGGAACGCAATTTCCCCTGGGGGTTCACCACCGTCGTCGTCGCCCTTGTTACCGCCATGGCCATCTTCGGCAGCTGGGGCTTCGCCACCTTCGGCGGCTAGCCGCCACTCCCCCCGACTTACCCGGCCAGGAACCGCACCTCTTCAAACGCCGTCCGCGCCGCCTCCGCCGCATCCTGCGCTTCCGCTCGTTCCAGGAACACCGGCCGGTCCAGCTGATTGATCAGCAGATTTCGCTCCGCCCCCGTGAAGATGATCGCCCGACTCTTCCCTAGCGCCAGCTCCAGCGCTTCCACGTCATCATCCCTTATCGAGCGCGACGCCCTCTTCATCCGCACCACGTCCGCCTTCATCGCCGTCGGGAACATCGCGTCTCCAATCGACTCATATATCTGCCCCAGTCCCACGATTGCCGCCTCCGGTTCCCGCGACGACGATGACAGCCCCACCATCATGTGTATCTCCGTCGGCGTGTGGTGCCCCCTGCCCCCCGGTAGCGCCGCGAGGTCAAAGCCGCCCGCGCGCCCGCCGTCCTTGCGCCACGTCGTCACGAACCAGCCGCTGTTGGCCGGAAACGACATCATGCCGTTCTTGCCATCGCCCAGAATCCCACGCATTTGCCGCCACGAGTTCGAGCCCGACACCGTGTAAGCTGTGCGCTGTTCGTAGGCCAGCCCGCTCATCAGCTTCAGCGCCTCAATCGCTTCCGGGCTCGTCAACCCGTGCTCTCCCCCATCCCGACCCGGCAGATCAGCGCCGGCGCTCGTCATCCAGACCCACGAAGGCGGCACCGGCGTCCCGCCGCTGGCCCCCGGAATCACCTGCACGAAGCCAAACGCATCCGGCTTTGCCGAACCCGCCGCGTTGTACGTCAGCCTGGCCACATTCTCCGAAAATACATCCAACCCCCACGGGTCCGGTCCCGGCGGCTTAATCCCGTACTCGCCCAGTCGGGCGCCGTTGTACATCAGCAGCCACGGCCCCAGCATCAGTGGAATCGCCATCTGCCGCCCGCGGATTTGCCCCGCGCTCAGCGTGTCGCCCCAGTACGCGTCGGCATCCAGCAGGTGGCTCACATCGGAGATCTTATCCAGCGGCGTCAGCCGACCGTTGGCCTCTAAATCCTCCAGCCGGGAAACCGGGAAAACTACCAGGTCCACCGGTTTGCTCTCGGGAAAGCTGGCCAGCAATTCTCCAAATGTCAGGTCCCCCGCATTGGGCATCGGCTCCGGGCTCAGCCGCACCACGCCCTCGCCCCCCGTCCCCGCCCGGCCTATGAAACCGCGGTAATCGTTCCCCTGCGCGCCCCATGGCGACTGCGCGAACATCACCGTAAGCGGATCGGACGGAAGCACCAGTCCCGCCGGCCGGCTCGCCGCCGCCCGCGCGATATTGCCAGATTCCAGCAGCGACTCCTGGAATTCAGTCAGTTCCGGCCCCGCCTCGCCACCTTCCCCACATGCCGCAAGCGTCGCCGTGACTCCAATTGCCAACGCCCCCAAGACGAGGCGCCGGCTCAGCCGTCTCCGGCCGTTCTTGTCGGCGGTTCGCTCAGTCAATTCGATTCAGCCTCAGTCCCAGTTGTCGGCCGGACCCACCGATTTGCCAGAGGCCCGCCCTCGGCCCGTCGCCTACGTGTAGCTCTTGGCCTCGGTCTTTTTCAGCGATCGGGAGGCCGGCACATCTTGGTACCGCCAAATCTCACCCCCGAGACCCACCAAGTATACAAGTCGATCCTTCTCATACGCCGGTGAAACCGCCACCTGCAGCACCGATTTATTGCTCAGCCCATCGTTGATCTCTTCCCATGTCAGACCTCGATCGTGCGAGCGAAAGACACCATCACTGCCACCCACGAACAGCACCGCTTCCTTCTCAAAATCCGGCGAGCCCGTCAGCGAGAGAATCGCTGTCTTGGTGCCCGCCGGCTTCGTGCCAGACCACACCTGTCGAAATCGCCGCGCCGGTTTGAACACCTGGTTCTCCGCGGTGAAGTACCACGAATTGTTCTGACCCGTGTAATCCGAGGGGAAGAAGCATGAGATCCATTCAGCGTCCGTCCCATGCTGCACCCACCGTCTCCAGGTTTTGCCCCCATCCACCGAGCGATGCAGCGCCGCCCGTCGGTTGCCCACCGTGCCCGCCGCGATCGTCTCATCGCTTCCAAACGACGGCGAAAACTTAACGTCCGCCACCGTGTCACCGTCAAATCTCGCCTCCATCTCCTTGAAACTCCGCCCCGCCGTCATGCTGATGAACGCCTCTCCCAGCACCCCACCCGCCATCACCGTCTCGTCCTTGGCGAAATCCGGGGATACCGCCACCGACCGCACGTCCCGTTTCCCCAGCCCGCGGGTACAGCGCTTCCAGCTGTCTCCGGAGTCCTCAGTCTTGTAGAGCCCGTCGCCGGTGGCGGCGAAAGCGATACCGTCACTGGCAAATTCCGGCGAATAGGCGATTCGGTTCACCGGCACCGCATCCGTGCCTTCCGCCGCGTCCTCCCACGTCACGCCCGCGTCCTTGCTGCGGAAAACTCCCCCCGCCGCCCCACCCGCCAGCATCACCCCATCCTTCGCGAAATCCGGCGACAGCACCAGGCAAAGCCAGTTCTGACTCGCCAGATTGCCGCTCGAGTCCTTCCAGCTGTTCCCCCCATCCTCCGACCGCATCACCCCGTGCTCAAAAGTCCCCGCCAGCAGCAAAGTCTTTCCGCCCGGCTCCGCCAGCGCCAGCAGCGACAGCACCGGATGTGAATCTTTTTTCGACGTGCAGAGCTCCCACGACTCTCCCCCGTCCGTGCTTCGATAAACTCCTCCCTCGCCCGTCCCCGCGAACACCGCGGTGTCACCTTCAAACCGCGGCGACACCGCGATTGCATTTACCGAGCGGCCCTCCAGTCCCGATCCGGCCTTAAACGACTTCCCGCCATCATCGCTGTACCAGATGCCGCTCGTCTCGCTCCCAGCGAACAGCCGTCCCGCTTTCCCCAGAGTCGGCGTTGTCGCCAAGCACTGAAACGTCTCTTCGTGCAGTTTCTTCTGGCCAATCTGGTCCCAGGTCCGCCCGCCGTCGCTCGAACGGAAGACCCCCCGCTCCACCACCGAGCAGAACACCCGCTGATCCGACTCAAAATCGGGCGATACCAGAATCGCCTGATTGGATTCCGACGGCAATCCGCTGTTCGTCGCGTTCCACGTGCGACCGGCGTTGATCGTGCGAAACACCCCTTCGTCGTCCGAGCCGATAAACGCTGTGCGATCGCCCTTGTACCCGGGCGAAAAACTTATGCAGGTCACATCCGGCACCACCCCCCAGAAGTCCAGCCGGTTCCAGCGCCTCCCCCCGTCGACACTCCCAAACGCTCCCACCTGCGCCGCCGCCGCGATCAGCGATCTGTCCTTCTCATAATTCGGCGACACCGCTATGTACTGCACGTAAGGGCTAGCCAGACCGGAGTTGCTTATCGCCCACGTCCGCCCGTTGTCGTCCGAGACAAAGACCCCCGCCATCGTGCCGGCCCAGATGCGCCGCTCCGCGCCCGTGCCTGCCGAGGCTCCAAACGCCGCCACCGTCCCGCCCTCCCGGCCGCCTACCCGCTGCCAGATATTTTCGGCGATCTTCTCTTTTGCCTTGGCCTTCTTCGCCATGCCAGGATTCCCTCGATTACGTCAGTGGATACAGTCCGCTAAATTTGGTCCGGTCGCGAACTTCCCGAAGCGTCGCCGCCCCGGTGATAGTCGCCGCCGAGTCCACGACACTAAAGCATCGTCCCTGCCCACGCAACCGATTCCAAACCTTCAGGGCAGCTCCAGAACCGCTCCCGGAAATATCGCGTCCGGGTCTTCTATCCCGTTCACTCGCTGCAGCGCGTCGATATCAATGTCGAACCGATCCGCGATCCCCTGCAACGTATCCCCTTCCTGCACTGTGTAGCTCTCCGGCAGTCCCGTCCCCCCCGGCACCTGTCGGCTGGGATTCGGAATTTTCAGCACCTGGCCCACCTGAATATGGTCCGGGTCGGTGATGTCGTTAACTTCCATCAGCGCTTCCAGCGGCACCCGAAAACGATCCGCGATCTGCCCCAAAATGTCCCCGGCCACGATTGTGTATTCCGTCGGGCCGCTGGTATCGGCGTCAGCCGTTCCCGCCGCCGCCTCCAGATCGGCTACCTCCCGGGGTGGCTCCGTCTCCCGGGGAGCCGCCGGCCTGATCGTCGGCAGCGATATCGCCCCGGTCTCGGCCGGGAGCACGATCACCGGCCCCCGGCTGGCCGCATACTGCGCCGCCGCCTCACGTGACGCCTCCGTGTAGTTCGTCTCCTGCCACGCCAGAATCTGCCAGGTCACCACCACCGCCACCAGCAGGATCGCCACCCGCACGATCTGTATCCAGTTCTGGTCTATCACCCGCACCGCGTCGCTACCCGTCACCGGCGCCCACTTCAGGCGGCCCTCGATCTCCACCGGGCTTACCCGCCCCGTCGGGTTATCCGTCAATTACCGGCCCTTCGTTGAACACAATCATCACGTCGTTTACGTTCGTCCCCGTCGGCCCCGTCATCACCAGGTCGCCCGACGCTTTGAGAAACGCATAGGAATCATTCTCTTCCAGCATCGCCTCGGGGTCCAACCCCGCCGCCTCCCCCCGCTCCACCGTGCCTCCGTCTACCATCGCTCCCGCCGCGTCCGTCGGCCCATCCGTCCCGTCCGTCCCAAACGCCATCACCCCCACCCCCCGCACCCCGCGCATCGCGATCGCCGCCGCCAGCGCCATCTCCTGACAGCGCCCACCTATCCCCGACCCGCGCACCGTCACCGTCGTCTCCCCGCCGAAGATGACCGCCCCGGGACGATCCCCGGCCAGCTCCCGGCCCATGCCTCCCAGCCGCCGGCCAAAGTCCCGCGCCTCTCCCTCGATCGCCGCCGGCTCCACCCGCACGTCGACCCCCTCCCGGGTCGCCTGCCGTTCCGCTGCCGCCAGCGCCACCGCCAGGTCCGCCACGATCAGGTGCCGCACCCCGCCAAACGCCGGGTCGTCCGGTCCTGGAGTTTCATCGATCTCGCCGTTCGCGCCCGCCCGCAGCCGGGCCACCACCGCCGCCGGCGCCGTCTCCAACAGTTCAAATCCCTCCAGCGCCATCACCGCCTCCGCGAAAGTCGTCGGGTCCGGCGCGAACGGGCCCGAAGCGATCACATCCAGCGGATTCCCCAGCACGTCCGAAACCGCCAGCACCAGCACCGTCGCCGGCGCCGCCGCCTGCGCGAGCCGCCCGCCCTGCACTAGCGACAGGTGTTTCCGCACCGCGTTCAGCTGCCTTATGTCCGCGCCCGCCCGCATCAGCAGCTCCGTAACCGCCCCCAGCTCGTCCAGCGTTATCTCGTCCGCCGGAGCCGGCAGCAGCGCCGAGCCCCCACCCGACAGCACCGCGATTATCAGCTCCTCCTCGCCGGCCCGCCGCAGCATGGCGTGTAGCCGCCGAGCCGCCTCCGCCCCGCGTTCATCCGGCTTCGGATGCGCCCCCTCCACGATCTCCACCCGCTGGGTCGCTTCCCCGTGGCCGTCCTTCACCACCACCAGGCCGCCCCCCACCTCCAGGCCCGGTAATTGCTCCACCGCCGCCGCCATCCGCGCCGACGCCTTCCCCGCCCCGACCACCGTAATCTTCTTGAATCTACCCAGCTCATAGCGCCACTCCCCCGCCACCAGCGTTCCATCCTCGACCCGCAGCAGCCGCCTGATGGCCGGCGCCGGATCGGCCGCCGCCGCCGCCTCCTCCGCGATGCGTCGCACCCGCCCGCGGAGATCAACCGAAATCGCTACCGGCGGCAATTCCCTACAGCCGCCCCGTGCTTCCCGTCTCAATCAGCGCCGCCCGAATTTCGTCCGCGAACTTCACCTCGGAATCATCTTCCGGCCGGTACCCGATGACTTTTCGGGCGTTCTCCAGCGACCAGAAAGCCCGCGTGTTGTCCGAGACCCCGTAGAACGCCTGGAACGGAATCCCGTGCTCGTCGCGGATGTCATCCGTCTCCAGCGACTTCACGCAGAGCTGGCACAGATCGCGCGGGCTGATATACGCTCCCAGGTCCCGCTTATAGCCGGTGATCTCCTCCGGCCCGAAGTCAGCCCACCTGATCGGCCGCGGCGCCCCTATCCGCATCTGTACGTTCTCCACCGGCGATCCCTGCGAGCCCGTCGCGTACATGAATCCCATCAGCTCGTACGCCGCCTTCGCCCATCCGTACCAGTTGTCCGACAGCCGCGGCGCTTCCGGACCCAGCATCTCCAGCTCCCGCGAGCGCAGCTGGTGCTCGTACCAGTCCGCCGCGTGATTCGAGCTCGCCACCACCACCCGCTTCACCGCTTCTTCCATCGCCAGCTGGTAAACGTGCTGCGCCATGTCCAGGTTCACCCGCTCCTGCTCATACCCGCGTCCCTGGAATCTCTGCACACCACCCTTGTTGTACGCCAGATGCACCACCCCTTCCGCCCCCCGAAAGTGTTCGCGGTACGCCTCAAGGTCGGGATCTTCCAGCCGCACGATCTCTATCCCCGCCACTTCGTTGCCGTCGCTATCGGTGTTCCGCACGTCCAGAAGTCGCAGGTCATAGCGCTCTGCCAGCGCCGGCAAGAGCTGGGAGGCTATATATCCACTCGCCCCGGTGATCACTACCGTTTTCACGCCCATGTCAGTGGCTTCGCCCGCGCATCAGACGTAAACGGGATTCGACCAGGCCATGCTCCCGTCGGCCGCCACGCATTCCAGCCGCACGTATTTCTCCCCGCCCCTCAGCGCCACCTCCCATTCGGTCTGTTCCTCATCCTCCGCCCGCGCCACCTGCCCCTTTTTCCGCCACGACAGGAACCGCACCTCCGCCACCGGCGATGTCTTCACCACCACCCGCTTCTCTTCGATTCTGAAATCGTATATTTCCGGCCCCTGGGTCGCGTAAAACGCTCCCGTGATCACCGCTTCCACGATCGCCGCCGCATCCCGCTCCTGCGCCTTCACCTGCAGCCAGGCCCTGCCCGAGTCGGCGTTCCGCCAGTGCGCGTCGTCCGCCGCGATCAGCGTGAATCTCATCCCCTGCGCCAGCAGTCCGTCGATGATCTGCGGCGAATATCCCTTCCCGTTCAGCAACTGGCACGTCGCGTTGAACATCTCCAGCGCGTCGAGCTCCTTGATCGGCGCCAGCCACTCCGGCTCGTATCCCAGCCAGTATGGATGCGCCAATATCGTCGCCGCCCCGTCATCCTTCACCAGGTCGATGGCTCCCTGCAAAGACCTGCCCGGCGGCACCGTCTCCACGTTCTTAAGCCCCAGCGCCACCATGTGGTATTCGCAGTCGCTCGCGTCGTCCCAGCCGTTCAACTCCATCCCCGGCACCCCGATCATTCCCGCCCGCTCGATCTCCCTAGTGCTCGTGAGAATGCGGTGGTCGGTGATGGACAGAAAATCGTAGCCGTGTCCGGCATACCAATCCGCCACCGCCTCCGGAGATTTTTCTCCGTCCGATTCGGTGGTGTGGCAATGGGTATTCCCCTTCAGCCACTCGCCCGGAAGAGTGAACGGATTTACCGGCATCGAACCTCCTGTGCTGACAAATCAATCACATCGTCCCCCGGCCCCCACGCATCCACTCTACAAACAACAGCCCCTTCACCGCACCAGAATCGCCGGCCGCTCGATCCCGCGCTCCGTCGGCATGGCCGGCCAGTCCGCCGTCACCGTCAAGATTTCCGGTCCCGTTTCCGTCGCCAGAATTGTATCTTCGCTCTTAACTCCTCTGATCGACGGATTCCACGCGAAGCACTGGTCGGCCAGCACCGGGTACTCGTGCCCGCCCCCGGCGAAATACTCCCGCGAGCCGTATCCTGCCGCCCCGCCCTGGTGGTGCAATTTCCACTCATCCGCGAATCCTCGCGCGGCGTACTCTCGCTGCCCGACCTCGAATATCTCCGCCGCCGTCGCCCCTACCCTCGTCGCCTCGATATACGCCGCATCCACCTCCGCGCACGCCTGCGCCTTCTCCATCAACTCCGACGGTGGCTCGCCAAAATGCACCAGCCTCGTAATCGAGCAATACAGGCCGTGCCGCAAAGCCGACGTCACCAGCATCGCGTAGCGCTCCAGCTTCCTTTCCGTAGGCAGCGGGTGGCGATGCTCGTGGACCCGCTCGTCCGTCGCCACCAGCGTCACAGGTGAGAGAATCGTCCTCCGACCCAGCGCCGCCCTGACCTCCGTCGCAATCTCCTCCTCCGTTTGTCCCGGTTCCAGCCACCGCGCCACTTCCTCCAGCGCTTCCACCGCGTCTCCCGCCAGCGCCCGCATCCGCCCCACTTCCACCGGCAGCAGCGCCGCCCGCAGGTCCGTCAGCCCATCCGCCGCCACCGCCCCTTCCAGCGGCGTGTCCGAAGCCAGTACCCCTTCTCCGGCAATTTCCCTGATCCGTTCCGGCCCGTGGAAGTACAGATCGGTCCAATCGATCACCCGGTATTCCAGCGACAGTCCCGCCAGCTCCTCCACCACCAGCCGCGGCATTTCCACGTTGCTGGTCAGCAGCACCACCTTCTCCCGCCCGTACAACAGCGTCGCCACGCCGCCGGTCTCAAACGTATTTATGTACGACCTGCCTCCCCCCGTCGCCCACGCGAACGTCGCCACCCTGCCTATCGCCACCCAGTCCCAGCGCTTCTCCTCCATCAGCGCCCGGATGCACCCGGCTTTCGTCTCGAACTCCGCCCGTCGCACCTTTAGCGAGGACGTGATGTCGGCGCCTCCCGGCTGGCCGTCAGCACCTGCCGGATCGACTGCAAACGATGCAGCAGCCGCGACAGCTCCGAAATGTTTGACAGGTTCAGGCTCACCGTCATTTCCGCCACCCCATCTTCCTTGGTGTCCACCGTCGCCGCCACGATGCTGTAGCCCTCCTCTGCCACCACCGCCGCCACGTCTCGCAGCAGCCCGCCCCGGTCCGTTGCCGCGAGCTTGATCCTGGCCAGGAAAAACGCCTCTTCCGCCTCGCCCCAGGACACCTCGATCGGGTCTTCTCCGGCCACCTTCTCGCAGTCCACCGCGTGCACCACCACCTCTCCCCCGTCCCGCACCTCCACTATTTCCTGCTCCGCGGTCGGATTGCAGCATGTTCCCAGCCTGGTCGGCAGCCTCACCGTCGACTCAATTTGCTGCGCGCGCCACATCACGTCGATCAACCGCTCCGGCTCGTCTGTCTTGGCGACATTGGGACAGTCGGCCCGGTGTACCGTCACCCCCCGCCCTCGCGTGATGTACCCCACGATCTCATCCCCCGGCAGCGGAATGCAGCACGATCCCAGCCTCGTGTGCAGATCGCCTGTACCCGCTACGTTCACTCCCGTCGGAATCGTCGCCGGCCGCGGATGCACCACCTCCGCTCCACCCGGCACCGGCAAAAACGGCTCCCGCGCCGGTTCGATCCCCAGCCGGTTTATCACCTGCGTCGCCGTCACTGCCCCGTATCCGATCGCCGCCATCAGACCCTCCAGATTGGAAAACGACAGCCGCTTGATCACCTTTTGCAGGTCTTCCTCCGCCACCTGCGCCAGACCCTCATGTCCGATTCTGCCCAGCTCATCATTTAGCAGCGTCCGCCCAAATTCCTCGTTTTCAGCCCGTTTCTGTCGTTTGAACCACTGCCGCACCTTGTCCCGCGCATATCCCGTCTGCACAATCGTCAACCAGTCCCGGCTCGGCCCGTGATCCGACTTCCCCGTCAGGATTTCCACCGTGTCGCCGCTCTGCAGCTCCCGTTTTAGCGGCACCAGCCGTCCATTCACCTTCGCCCCGATGCACCCATGCCCCACCTCCGTGTGGATGCGGTAGGCGAAGTCCAGCGGCGTCGCCCCCCGCGGAAGATCCAGCACCTCCCCCTGAGGCGTGAACATCAGCACTTGATCGCCAAAGATGTCCGCCTTCAGGATGTCCACGAACGGCGCCGCCGTCTCCAGGTCTTCCTGCCATTCCAGCACCTGCCTCACCCAGGCCAGCTTCTTCACGAAGTCCTCCTGCCCCAGGTGGCCTTCCTTATAGCGCCAGTGCGCCGCCACCCCCAGCTCCGCTTCACGGTGCATATCCTCCGTGCGAATCTGCACCTCGAACGGCTTCCCTCCCGGACCCGACAGCGCCGTGTGCAGCGACTGATAATTGTTCGATTTCGGCGCCGAGATGTAATCGTCAAACTGACCCGACACCGCGCGCCACCGCGCATGCACCACCGACAGCGCCTGGTAGCAATCTTCCACCGACCCCACCACGATCCGCACCGCCATCAGGTCGTAAATCTGGTCCGTCTCGATGTGCGCTTCGCGCATCTTGCGATCGATGCTGTACAGATGCTTCGCCCTGCCCGACACCTCCGCGTCCAGCCCCGCCTCTTCCAGCTTCTCCCGCAGCTGCTCCATCACTTCGTTGACCAGGTTCTCCCGTTCTTCACGGCGGGCGTCCAGGCTGTCCGCCAGCTCCCGGTAGCGCTCGGGCGACAATTCCCGGAACGACCCATCTTCCAGCTGCCATTTCCAGCGGAATATCCCCAGTCGACCCGCCAGCGGCGCGTAGATTTCCAGCGTCTCATCGCAAAACCGTTTCCGCTTATCCGTCGGCAGCGCCCTCACCGTGCGGATGTTGTGCAGCCGATCCGCCAGCTTCACCAGCACCACCCTTATGTCCCGGGCCATCGCCAGGAACATCTTCCGCAGCGACTGCGCCTGCTCCTCCTCCAGATTCGTGATCTCCAGCTTCCCCAGCTTGGTCACCCCGTCCACCAGGTCCGCCACCTCGTGACCGAACCGATCCTGGATCGACTTGAAATCCGCCCCCGCGTCTTCGATCGTGTCGTGCAACAGCGCCGCCGCGATCGCCGCCTCGTCAAGCCGCAATTCCGTCAGCAGCAGCGCTACCGCCAGCGGGTGGGTGATGTACCCGTCACCCGACAGTCGTTTCTGCCTGGCGTGCGCCTCCGCCGCGAATGCATACGCGTCTTCTATCAGGTGCAGCGCCCCCGCCCGCCTGGGTCCCTGGATGTACCCGCCCGCCCGTTCCAGCAATTCTTCCAGGGTGCCCGGCACGTCCGCCACCACCCGAGTGTGCTCTACCTCATGAATCTGCACGCTCACTGGGCTGCTCCCGGCTCGCTGGACGCCCTACTCGGCCGTCCTTACGTCCTCTACAAGCATATCCAGCCTTGTGGCCCCCTGATAGGTGGATTTACCAATCTTGAAGCAAACGTCGTACCGTCCGCCCGGTTTCAGCCCCGCCGCGTGCCGCCCGCCCCCAAACCAGATTGACGTTACGTCCGCCCCCAGCCCCGCGAATTCCGGCCTCAAGTGCGAGCGGTCCTTGCCCACCGTCCGCCGGTCCTCCAGGCGCAATCCCTCCACCGCGAACACCGGCGCCCGAAATCCCTCGCCATAGGGTTCCAGGTCCGACACCAGCTGCCAAGTGTCCCAGTTGATCGAATCCGCCCGCAGCCGGCAATCGGCCTCCAGCACCGCCGGTGCCTGTGTCCCCGCCACCTCCTCCCACCGCGTTTGCATCGCCTCCCGCAATTCCTCTAGCCGGTCTCGTGCCACCGTGAATCCCCCCGCCCGGGCGTGCCCCCCGTGGCGGTCCAGCACGTGCCCGCACGCTGCCAGCGCCTCCACCACGTTGAATCCCTCCCCCGCCCGCGCCGACCCCTGCGCCATCCCGCCCCGCACCGACGCCACGAACGCCGGCCTCCCCGTCGCCTCCGCCAGCCGCCCCGCCACCAACCCCACCACCCCCGGATGCCATTCGTCTCCGTAGGCAAACACCGGCCCCTCCCCGTCCACGAACTCCTGCGTCGCCTCCAACACCTCCCGCGTAGCCTCCTGCCGCATGCGGTTCAGTTCCTCCAATTTCTGAGCCAGCCGCCCGCTCTCCAGTTCATCCGTCCCGGTCAGCAGCCCGTAGGCGATCCGCGCGTCATCCATCCGGCCCGCCGCATTGATCCGCGGCCCCAGCCTGAATCCCAGATCCGTCGACATCACCTGGCCGATCGTGAGCCGCGATACCGCTATCAGCGCCTCCATCCCTGGTCGCGGCTCACGATTTATTTGCCTGATCCCCTCCACCACGAAGTACCGATTCTCATCTCGCAACGGCACCACGTCTGCCACCGTGCCCAGCGCCACCAGGTCCAGCAGACTCTCCGGCGCGATCGCCTCCGGCGACTCCGCCTCCGACAGCACCGCCTCCGCCAGTTTGTACGCCACCCCCACCCCCGACAGGTCCGGGAACGGATATGGCTCGCCCGGGTTTCGCGGATTCAACGCCGTCGCCGCTTCTGGCAGGTCGTCCATCACCGTGTGGTGATCCGTGACGATCACGTCCATCCCTCGCCCTAACGCCGCTTCTACCTCCGCCACCGCGTTCGCCCCGCAATCCGTCGAAATCAGAAGGTTGGCCCCCCTCTCCGCGATCCCCTCCACCGCCGCCGTGTTCAACCCGTAACCTTCCGTCAACCGGTCCGGGAAATACGCCTCCGGATCCAATCCCAGCGATCGCAGGGTCAGGGTCAACACCGAACACGACGTCACCCCGTCCGCATCGTAATCGGAATAGATGCACACCCGTTCCTTGTTGCGTGCCGCCTGCAAAATTCGCGCCGTCGCCGCCTCCATCCCCGCCATCAGGAACGGGTCGTTCGGCGGCTGCCCCCCGGCGAGGAAGTCATTCACCACATCCGGCTCGCGCAGGCCCCGGTTGTGCAAAAGCTGCACCGCCAGCGGCGGCAGTTCGTTCAGCGCCGCGAACTTCTCCGTCGACAGCCGCCGCGCGATAGTCCAGCGGCGTCCGCTGAGGCTCAGGCTTTCAGAACCGATCGGCTACCTCGCAGGTTCCTCGTCGCTAATCGGGCCTATTCCGTGTAGTAGTTGATCGTGTGCAGCGAGCCATCCGGTGACATCGAGCACTTCGCGTCCCTATCCACCACGATCTCCAGCAGGTACGGTCGGTCCTCGGCGAACGCCCGCTCCAGCGCCGCGTCCATCTGCTCCACCTCCGTTATCTTCATTCCCGAGCCGGTCCCGACCCCGGTTGCCGTCATCGTTTGCGCCATGCCAAACATCTCCCTCGCTCTGTTCAGGAATCGCCGCGGCGACTGTGTCTGCCCGCCGAAGCCGCGATATTCGTTGCGGTCATTGTAAATTTCAGGCCACAAATATAGCGGCGTCCGCGTTCGCGTGGTCGGTCCCTACGCCTCGGGTTGTCGAAATCGCCGCGCTACGGAAACAGCGACATCGCCACCATCGTCCCGATAACCGCCCCCACCGCGATCCCCAGCACCAGCATCAGGACGATATAACGCGTCTCCAGCAGCGGCCCCGCCCGCTCGCGCGCGATTCGAGATTTCTGACGAGCCGTCAGCGCCTCCGGATCGGTCAGCAGATCGCCCGACATCAGCGGCGGCGGTATCAGCCGGGTGATGAGTCCCCCCGCCAGACCGGCCCCCGATGTCACAGGCTTCACAGACGCTTTCTCTGGGATTTCAGATGCTCTCGGCGGACTCTCTGCCGGCTCGACCCGCTCCGGCGTCACAGCTGCTTTCGGTGTCTCCGCCCTGGCTTCGCTCTCTCCCCCCGCCCCACCCCGCCCGAGCAACTCTCCCTGCTGAAACTCCGCCGCCGGTTTCTCCTCCACGTCCTTCAACTCCGCCGCTTCGACGTGCCGCAAAAACCCCGGCGCCGGGCCGGTCTTACGATCCATTTTTTCGCTGTCCGCTTGCTCCATCGCCCGTCCTGAGTCGTCTGTTCTTGCGCCTATTCTCCGCCCTCACCCAACAATTCCACAACCACATCCATCACTTTTTCGGCGATGTGCGTCTTCGGCGCCGGTCCCGCCTCCGTTACCGACCCTTCGCGGCGAATGATCTTCACCCGGTTGTGTTCCGATCCAAACCCCGCGTCCGCTTCCGAGACATCGTTGGCCACGATCGCATCCAGCTTCTTCGCCTCCAGCTTTGCCCTGGCGTTCTCAACCAGGTTCTCCGTCTCCGCCGCGAACCCGACCTTCACGAAGTCCCCGCTTAATCCCGCCAGGATGTCCGCCGTCTCTTCCAGCTTCAGCGTCACCGGCCCGCCCGATTTCTTCATTTTGTCCCGAGCCACGTTCGACGGCCGGTAGTCCCCCACCGCCGCCGCCATCACCAGCGCATCGCAGCCGCTGGTCTCCGCTTCCACCGCCGCCTGCATCTTGGCCGCGCTATCGACCTTCACCACTCGCATCCCCGCCGGTCGCCGCACCACCATCGTCCCCGCGATCAGCACCACCTCCGCCCCTCGGTCCCGCGCCGCCTCCGCCAGCGCCACTCCCTGCCGGCCCGACGACGGGTTGCCGATGAACCGCACCGCGTCCAGGTACTCCCGCGTCCCCCCCGCCGTCACCACCACCCGCTTTCCGTCCAGTTCGCCTCCCTTGCCCAACGCCAGCCGAATCGCGTCCACGATCACCTCCACCTCCGCCATCCGCCCCACCCCGTCCCTACCCGACGCCAGCCGGCCCGTTCCCGGTGGCACGATCCGCGCTCCCCGGTCCGCCAGCGTGCGCAGATTGGCCTGCGTCGCCTCGTCCAGATACATACTGGATTCCATCGCCGGGGCCACCAGTCGGGGACACTTCGCCGTCAGCCAGGTCGCCGAAACGATGTCATCCGCCATGCCCGCGGCCAGCCGCGCGATCGTATTCGCCGTCGCCGGCGCCACCACCAGCACGTCCGCCTCGTTGCCCAGCGCCACGTGCGCTATCCGCCCCTCCCTGTCCATCTCCGCCACCTGGGTGTGTACCGCCTGCCCGGTAAGCGCCTGGAAATTGAGCGGACTCACGAAATCCCTCGCCGCCGGCGTCATCACCGTCCGCACCACCGCCCCCGCCTGCGTCAGCGTGCTCGCCAGCTGCACCGCTTTAAACGCCGCGATGCTCCCCGTCACTCCCAGCACCACGTTCTTACCTTCCAAAATCGACACCGCTATGCCTCCATCCGATCGTGGGTCAGCGCCAGCCCGTACAGAGTCAGGTCCGGTGCCACCTCGTCGATCAGGCTCACGTCCTCCACCACCTGGCCCGCCAGTCCGCCCGTCGCCACCACCCGAGGCCGCGCCCCGAGTTCGTCGAACATCGATTCCAGCAGCCCCCGCACCATGTGTACGTAGCCCCAGTAGATACCGCTCTGCATGCACTCCACCGTGTTCTTACCCACGATCCGTTCCGGTTTCGCGAACTGCACCCGTGGCAGTTGCGACGTATTTCGAAACAGCGCTTCCGTCACCATCGCCACCCCCGGCGCGATTATCCCACCACGATAATTTCCGACCACGTCGACCACGTCGAACGTCGTCGCCGAACCCAGATCCACCACGATCGCCGGCCCGCCGTAAATCTCTCCCACCGCCGCGCAGTTCAACACCCGGTCCACCCCCACCTCAGCCGGGAAGTCCTCCAGCGCCTCCACTCCCGGGATAGATGTCGACGTCACTACCGGCGGGCTCACCCCGGTCACCGCCGCCACCGCCTCGCCCACCACGTCCGTCAGCGGCGGCACCACCGACCCCAGCACCGCCGCCTTCATATCCATCGGCTCGACATCCCCGTCCTTCAGCGCCGCCCTCAGCAGCACCGCATACTCATCCGCCGTGCGTCCACGTTCCGTCGCGAAACGCCACCGGGCCTCGATTTCCCTCCCCACCACCACCCCCACCGTGATGTTCGAATTGCCGATGTCCACGGCCAGCACCGGACGTTCATCGCCCTGCTCGTCGCCTGCTTCGCCCGCGCCCACGTTCACTCTGTTCAGACCTCTCCGTCCCGAAAATTGCCTGACTATCTCAATCCAGCCTAATCTTGACGACTTTGAAAACGCCAGAATTCCATCTCGGGGGACTCCAACCCCTCGAACTCGAGAAGCTCACCCTGCCGGAACTGAGAGAGGTTCTGCCAGAGGTCAAACTCGCCGTCCTCACCCTCGGTTCCATCGAGCAGCACGGTCCCAACACCGCCCTGGAAACCGATCTCGCCATGGCTCACGAGATGGCCCGCATGGCCTCCGCCCGTTTGTATCCGCACATCCTCATATTGCCACCGATCCCCTGGGGCATGTCCGCCTATCACATGGACTTTCCCGGCAGCATGACCCTGCGCCCCGAGACCGTCCTCGACACCATGCGCGACATCTTCCGCTCCCTACAACAGCACGGACTCAACAACTGGCTCATCACCAATTTCCACTCCGGCAACGAGGGCATCATCAGCGTCGCCGTCCAGGCCATCGGCGCCGAGTTAACCCCCGATTTCTTCGGCGCCGTCTCCCTCGCCCTGCTCGAGCCCGACGACATCGAAGCCCAGGTGCGCAAGACCCGCATCGTCGGCCACGCCTGCGAGGTCGAGACCGCCGAACTCATGTACGTCCGTCCCGACCTCGTCCGCTCCGAAGACGTCGCCGCCGGCGATCTCCTCCACGAGCACATCGACCGCCGTCGTCGTTTCTTCGGCAGCGGCGTTCGCCTCAGCTGGTCATTCGCCGAAGGCACCCGCAACGGCGCCCTCGGCGACTCCCGCTACGCCAGTTACGAGGGCGGCCAGAACCTGGTCGAAGGCATGATGGACGAATTCATGGACATCCTGAACCAGATCATCGAGCACTGGCTCGATCGCCCCGAGCCCGTTTCACCGAAGGGAAAATCGGCCCGATGACCGAAAACAACGGCGAAGATCTACCCGAGCTGCTGCTCTCCGAGCTCACCACCGTCGAAGTCGAACGGCTCCGCGACAAGATCGAGCTTGTCCTCCTGCCATTCGGCGCCACCGAGCAGCACGGGCCCCACCTCGCCCTCGGCACCGACACCTTCATCGCCGACGCCTTCTGCCGCGAAGCCTCCCGCCGCCTCTATCCCCGCCTGCTCGTCGCCCCCCCGCTGCGCTGGGGCCTCTCAAACTTGCACATGGATTTCCCCGGCACCATCAGCCTCTCCGCCGACACCGTCATGCATATCTTCGAGGACGTAGTCGACTCCCTCACCTCCCACGGTTTCACCCGCTTTCTCATCCTCAACACCCACGGCGGCAATCGTGACATTGCCAAACTTGCTGCCACCGAGATCGGCGCTCGTGGCGGCGTCGACTTCATGGGCACCGTCGATCTGTCGGGCCTCATCGATCCAGAAATCCTCGAGCGCCACACCGCCGCCGGCACCGGCCGCGCCGGCCACGCCTGCGAAGACGAAACCTCCACCGCCCTCTACCTTAGCCCCCAAATCGTCCGCTCCGACCTGATCGCCAAAGGTCAGATCGACGACACCGCCTGGGAATTTCGAGCGGCCCTCGAGACCCACGGCGTCCGCACCGCCACCAACATGCACGACCTCACCGCCAACGGCGCCCTCGGAGACCCCACCCTCGCCACCGCTGAAATGGGCCGCGAGCGCATCGAATCCGCCCACGCCGGCCTGGCCGAGCTGATCGACACCATCACCTCATCCACCTGACCTCCTTCGACCGGCGAATTTAGCCTCCCCGCCGCCCTTCGCGATTCACGAGACCTGCCAATTTTCCACACTGTGCCACTCGCAAGCCTCACACCACTGAATCGACATCGAACCGTCCATTGACGAGAACTCGCACGTTTTCCCAACCGAGTCGGCCGGGCAGTCGTGCCCCACGTGCTCTATCACGTCCACCGATCCGTGAACCTGCTTCCCTACCAGCTCCGAGAGGTGCGCTGGCAACAGGTTCCCCGCAACATTACGCTCGTCGCCCATCGGCTTATTCTCCTGTCCCTAAAGCCGCGGATTCCCCACCATTGGCGCACTCAAAACGGATTCTCCAACCATGACCTTTGTACCCCATCTCACATTCGCCTCACTCCATAGGAACGCTCCAAATACCCCCTACCCCCGCCCTCCCCCGTGCTACGCTGCCTTCACCCGCCGGGGTGGCGGAACTGGCAGACGCATTGGACTTAAAATCCAAAGGGCATAGCCCGTGAGGGTTCGAGTCCCTCCCCCGGCACCGACGCTCGTCCCGGCGGGTCCCCGCCGTCATCCGCGCGATCAGGAAACTATGGCGAAACATCCCGCGCCAACGGGCGAACCCGTCAGTGAGCAACGCCGGGAATGGAAGCCCGGCGATCCCCGGCGCTGGGCTCCAACCTTCCAGCGCGTCCAAGTCGAACCCGATAGTGACCTGCTGGTGATCGCCAGCGACTTGCACGCCTATCGAGAACCGCTGGACGCCTTCTCGGCCGAATTGGCCCGGTTGTCCGACCGCCGGACGCTCTTCGTCAACGGAGACCTTCTCGAAGGCGGCCTGGACGCCGCTTACACCGTCGAGTGGGTGCGCGATCATGCCGGCGGCCGCACCACCCGCGGCAACCACGACAGCGCCATCTTTCGCTATCTGGCGTCGGCCGGGGAGAAGGGCGCCGTTGGCGATTGGCCGGCCGACACGGAGATGGCCGCGTATAGCACTCTCGACCCCCAACAACTGGCCTTTATCGCCGACTTGCCCGACGTGCTCGAGGTGTACTGGCGTGGGTGGCGTCTGCGCCTGTTGCACGGTCACTTCAACCTGCACGATCCGGACTACACGTTCTGGCAGGTAACGCCCGAGGCCCAGCTGGAGCTATTTCATGATCCCGCGGTGGCGCTCACCGTCGTCAGCCATACCCACTACCCGTTCGTGCGTGAGCGCGACGGTTCGAGCCTCGCGAACAGCGGTTCGATCTCCGCGCCGATTTGCCGGTTTCAGGACCCTTTGGGCGATACCGTCAACCGCTGCATCGACGACCCCGACATGTCCTCAAGCGACACTCAAAGCCACTTTTTAACAATTAGCGAGGACGGCCCCCGCTTGAACGTTGAAATCCAACGCTTTGCTTACGATCGAGCCGCGCTCATGGCTCGTTACACCGACCGCACCGATCTATACATGCCGCCGCGCATGCGCCGGGCATGGGTGATGAACGGGCAAATCATCACGGCTGAATAAACCGGCGTGTCGACCAACGCCGTCGAATCGAACGGCGGCGGCACGCTATTCAACGGGGAATCGCCAGTCTGCCCTGAATATGGCTAACCTCACCGGGAAGTCAGGCGCGGTAATAGCGTTCTATTCGCGAGATTTGGGCGGCGGCGGCACGATTGAAACGCTCGGAATCGAAATAACTGGCTCAGTCGCCCGAGGTTGTGCGGGCTTGCCGGCAGAAGCAGAGACAATTACCTTTCAACTGGCCCGACTGGACTTGTAGCGTGGGGCGCCGGCCCGCCGATGCGGCCCGGGATGGTCAATCCGACTCAATGATGCGCAGGTTTCTGAGTCGTACTAATTACAGGGGATCACGGTGATAAGAGTAGCCCTCTCGACTGCGTCGTTACATCTGGATGAAGCTCTCGGGCACCCGTGGTACGAGCTGGCGGCTGACGGCCAGAGCGTGGTCAAGGTGGTACATCCCTTCATCTCGGCGGAGGCTCCGATAGCGCCGCCCACCCTTGATCTGCTGGAGGTGCCGGCCGAGATCGCGGCGCATGGAATCAACACCCTCGATCTCTGCGTCCAACACATACCCAGTATTGACAGTGGCTATCTGGAGGAGCTGCGTCTCGCCTTCGAAGACGCCAACGTGGAACTGTTTCAACTGCTCATTGATGTAGGTGATATGTCCAGTCCGGATTCCCATGAGCGGAGCGCGGGCATACAGACGACAAGACGCTGGATGGAGATTGCCGGCGAGCTGGGGGCGGCCGGCGTGCGCTATGTGCCTGGCGACAGCGAACCTTCGCCGGAGACCATTCGTTTCAGCGCCGAAGCTTTCCGCGAGCTGGCCGATTACGCCATTGAATGTGGTATCAAGCCTGCGACCGAGAACTACAAAACGATGACGAACAAGGCCCATGATCTGCTGCGAATTCTCGAGCTCTCTGATCGGGAGTACGGAGTAGTCGCTGATTTCGGCAACGCCAGAGGCCCCGGCAAGTTTGAGACCCTGACCCGGTTGGTGCCCCGCGCGACCTCGATCCACGCCTGGGGTGAGTGCGAGGACGACGGCACGCTCAACACCGACGATTTTCGGAAGTGTCTGAATATGGTGCGCGATAGCGGGTTTTCCGGCCCCATCATGCTGCTGGGTGCGCAGCCGAGCGGGATCTACAAACGGACCCGTGAATTCTGGGGAGGCGTCGACGAACTACGGCGGGAAGTAACGGCTGTTTTCGGTTAGACCAGTCAAGGCTGACAACCGGACAATGCCCAAACGCGCGAAGCGCGGCCGTCGTTCTTGTCTACCAAAGAAGCGCCGCGCTATTTTTGAATAATTACAGAGACGAGGTGTAGCCTGTGCCTTGGATTACCGATTGCGATCCCGGCCCGATCTAGCCTGTGGTGCCCCCCGAAACCGCTGCTCACCACATCTCACCAAAGATCGTCGGCGGGGCCGTGCAGGGCGCCCACAGGAAGGAGCCGGCGAATCCGGCTCAGGCGAGTGCCCGACTACGAGGGCCGTTACCGAAGTCGTGGATGAATCGGGTGATGGAGGCTCGGAAGCCGTCTTCGAAGGTGCCGCCGGCGGGTTGGTGGACTGATTCGAAGCTGACGACGCCCTGGTAGTTGTCGGAGCGGAGGGCGGCGGCGATGGCGGGAAGGTGGGGGGCGAGGTGGCCGGATCCGAAGGGCACCTGCTGGATAGTGGCGCGGGGCGGCCAGACGAGTGTGTCCTTGATGTGGAGGTGGGCAAGGAAATCGCAAACGGCATCGTAACCGTCCGGGAAAGCGGATTCGCCAGAGTAGAGGCAGTTGGCCGGATCCCAGAGGACTCGCAAGTGGGGGGAGTCGATTTCGGCTACCAGTTTCGCGCCAAGATGGGCGGAGTTGACCATGCCGCCGTTGCCGGTCTCGATGACGACGGTGAGCCCGGCGTCGGCGGCGAGTCCGATGGCGGGTCGGACGAGATCGAGGAAGGCGTCCCAGGCGCCGATGGCGACGTTCCAGTGCTCGACTCCGCCGGAGCCGAAGAGGATCATCTCCTTGCGGAAACTCATGATGCGGACGAGGGGACAGTCGAGGGCGTGGGCGGTGTCGAGGCAACGCTTGAAGGCGTCCATTTGCCGGATGAAATCGGGATCGGCGTGGTTTGCATCCTGCACGCCCAGCCCGACGAAGTTGTGGCGTGAGATGCAGGAGACGCTGAGGTCGCGCGCGGCGAGCAGGTCCTTAACGATCTGCAATTCGGCCGGGGCCAGATCGCCGATCTCCTTATCCCAGAGGTATTGCAGCTCGGCATGTGCGATGCCGTATTCGACGAGGACATCGAGGGCGTGTTGGAAGTCGCGGCTGATGCCGTCGGTGATGACGCTGAGCCTCATGCCTGGACCGCGCCCTCCCGGTGCAGTTCGACGCCGGTTATGGCTTCGACGAGGCGGACAATGATCCAGTTGTCACCTTCGGGATGCCGGGTCTTGGCGGCCTGGAAGAGCTGCATGGCGGTAGAAGCGGTGTGTAGCGGCACGCCGAGATCGCGGGCCATATCCAAGCTGATGGTCAGGTCCTTGTACATGGTGCTGATGTGGCTGCCGGTGCCGACAAATTGGCGGTCGATGATGTTTTCGAGGGCGGTGTTGGCGACGCCGCTGCCGGCTCCGGAGCTGCTGACTACATCGAAGAAGACCTGGCCGTTGACGCCGGCGCGGGCGGCGAGTCCGGCGGCCTCACAGGTGGCGGAGAAGACGGAGCCGATGATGGTTTGCAGGCAGGCCTTGACGGTCTGTCCCATGCCGGGTTCGTCGCCGACGTTGGCGGGGGGAATGGTGGCAGTGAGCAAGATTACGGACCCGGAGTCCATGGCGGCGGCGATTCCGTTTTCGCCCAGGACGACGCTACGAGCCTGGTCGCCGGTCATAACCATGACGAAGACGGCGTCGGAGTGCCGGCCGACTTCGGCGGCGCTGGCGGTGGGCTGGCCGCCCATTTTAGCGAAGGCGTCGAGGCGCTTCCGGTCGAGGTCGTAGCCGGTAGTCTGGAATCCGGCCTTGACCAGGTTCAGGGCGAGGCCGCTGCCCATGTCGCCAAGTCCGATTACGCCGACTTTCATCAGGGGCTCGGGGTGGGGGGAAGGTGTGTGGCAGGATGGTGGGTCACTGGGTCCCTCCGGAAGTTTCTCGTGGGCCGTAGTGAGCCTTCCGCAGGGTTGTGGAGCAAGCTGGCCCGGAACACACGGACCGTTCGGGGCTTACGTTTAGCGTCGTCTTGGCGTCGCCTTGGCGTCGTCTTGGCGTCGTCTTGGCGTCGTCTTGGCGTCG